>WNFF01002650.1_pt1 | contig 19047 bp, 14 predicted proteins | sample 5400441 | NCBI WGS metagenome assembly WNFF01 (sample SAMN13153345, study PRJNA577476) | soil metagenome | isolation source: 120 cm saprolite under Douglas fir tree site 2 hole 3 replicate 1 | place: USA:California | collected 2015-04-18 | reverse complement strand
ACACGCGCGGAGAAGGTCATGTTCGTCAAGGGGGACAGCAATGTCCCATTTGCCGACGTAGCTAATGTGATTGACATTGCCCATGCGGCAGGCGTAGACAAGGTCGGTCTCATTACTGCGAAGATCGAAGCTGGCGGCTAGATCGAGCGCGGCGAGGACATCGGGCACAAGAAAGCCCCTGCTCGCCACTGATGGGTGGAATCCAGAGAACGGCCCCGGTGTTACCGGTGTGGACGAAGGAGAGGTTCGCGTGTATGCTTCGCGGACGTACTGTGGGAGCAACTGATAAGTTCTCTTCGGATTCCTGGGCAAGGGAGATACATAACGCAATGAACAGAAGCTTAAAACTAACCACAGTGGTCGCAGTCGGCCTGACTTTATTGTTCACGTCGGGCTGTAACAAACTGAGAGCTCGCGACCAGCTCAACAAGGGCGTCCAATCGTATAAGAATGCCAGGTACGAAGAGGCTATTTCACGCTTTCAGCAGGCTGTATCGCTCGATCCCGGGCTTTTGAATGCGCGGCTATACCTGGCGACCGCCTTTGCCCAGCAGTACATTCCCGGTGCCGACACGGAAGACAACAATCGCATGGCGCAACAGGCCATTGACCAATACAAGGAAGTTCTCAAACGCGATCCGAAGAACATCAATAGCGTCAAGGGAATCGCTTATCTCTATTTGCAGATGAAGAAGTTCGATGAGGCCAAAGAGTATTACCGCAAGGCAACCGAACTCGACCCAAACGATCCCGAGCCTTACTATTCGGTGGCTGTCATCGACTGGACGCAGGCTTATCAGCCCCGCATGGAAGAACGCGCCAAGCTTGGTCTGAAGCCGGAAGAACCATTGAAAGATAAGAAAGTTTGTCACGCTCTGAAAGATAAGAACTCTCCGTTCATTCAAGACGGCATTGATGATTTGAACAAAGCCATACAGTTGCGTCCGGACTATGACGATGCCATGGCGTACTTGAACCTGCTGTATCGCGAGAAGGCCGATCTAGAGTGCGATGATCCGGCAGCTCGCGCAGCCGACCTGAAGACTGCTGACGAGTGGGTGGACAAGACTATGGCTGTTAAGAAAGCCCGCGCAGAAAAACAGCCCGGAGCCCAAGGCATCACGATGCAGCCGAACCAGTAGAATTCTCCCTCCTCAGACCAAAAAGCCTCTTCCGCGAGCGCGGAGGAGGCTTTTTGGTTTCACTCTACCTAATTTTTTCTTCTCACTGTTTACTGTAGAGTAGGACTTCGACGCCTGGAAATGTTTCCCTGTCCAAATGGGCATAATACTGGCCGAAGAGGCTGTCGATCAGTAGCGTGGTGGCGTCGGGGGCGCTCGTCCGAGTTTGGTTATATTTCAGAACGACCCAAACCCGGTCGTACTTTGAAGGCACCATCCGCAATAATTCGGCCGGAGGTCTGCCAAGGAAATTACGGTAGTCGAACCGAGCACCTTGGGACGGATAAATGACTGAGGGTCCAGATAAGCCATCCGGATTGACCGACTTGTAAAACTCGTAGGGCATGCGCGACATGGCAATATGAAATATGATCACGTCTCCCGGAGTGGCGTGGTTGAGGATGTAATACGAGGCAGCTCGCCAATCTTCACGCTGGCCGCCAAAATCGTGATCGTAGTATGAGAGAGTGCCCCGCAATGAAAGTCCGACAAATAGCAGAAGTGCTGGAGCCAGCATCCAGTTTTTGGGCAAGCGGGCAAGCCCTACGGCGGCGAGCATAATAATGGCAGGCAGACAAAAAATCAGATATCGCGCCAGAAACAGCGGCCGTGCGAACGAGACCATGAGGGTAAAGATCAGCGGAAAGAAAATCCAGAGCAGCAGGAACTGATACCGCCAGGTATCCCAAGCCACATGGCGCTGGAAACACCGTCGCCCAACCGGAACCAGCGCCGCAACGCAAGAGAACAGGTATGCGAGCAAAAGTAGGATTCCGCCATTGCCCGCTGACTGTTCGTAGTATTCATAAATTTCTTTAAGACCCGGCCGCTTAATCCAACTGAGGGGGCCCGCGCCAGTTGTGCCCACGAAAAGGATGACCGGAAAAACCAGAATGACGATCCAGCGCCAGTTCTTTTTGGCGTCCGGCGGTGGGCCATTCTTGCCGAGTTCAGTTGGCTTCAGCAAACGCAATGAAAGCCACTGTGCGACTATCAGAAGTCCAGAATAAAAATGCGCGTAAACCGCCAGGCTGCTAGTGACAATGTGGCCAATCCGACTCCGTTGCGACGGTTGTCGCAGGAAGTCAATGAAGAATGCGCTGGAGAGTGTGCTGAGAAACACAAAAAGTGAATAGCTGCGAGCCTCCTGGGCGTAGCGGATGTCATATGCATTGAAGGTAAGGATAGTGGCCGCGATCAGGGCAACGCGGCGGTCGAAAAGCCTCCGCCCAAGCGAGTACAGAATCGGAATAGTTGCCAATGATGGCAGGACCGACAGCGTGCGGATGAAAAATTCGCTGTGTCCGAGGTGCAGCCATGCCCGGAGCAGCAAGTAATAAAGCGACATATTGCCTTCGCGCCGCCAGAGAAGCCGGGCAAGGTTGTACCAGTCCAGGCGGGCGATTTGGACGCTGACGCCCTCGTCGTACCAAAAGGACTTCCTGGTAAGAAAAAGAAAGCGCAAGACGCCGCCGATAACCACTAGCGCGCAGAGAAAAATCCAGTCTTTTGCAAAATAGTTGCCGCCTTCGCGCGTGGCGCCGATTTGCTTGGAGTCTTCGGTCACCGCGGGCTGGGGTGGAAGCATCTGGATGTTTAGCCAAGCTGCTGGCAGCACATGATATGCTATCGCCAAGTACCGCCTAAATTCAGAAAATTCCTTAGTTGCTGATGAATGCGCGCTCCCTAGCTCGGCTAATTCCCTCTCCGACCGGCGAAACTCAAACAACCCTGGAGAGCGCCGTCACAGAAATGGAGCCATTCGCGGGGTACGTGTCGGTAGTTGTGCCGATCTACAACGAGGTAGGGCACCTCGATGAATTGCTGCAAGCCATTCAGGCTTCTCCGGTAAGAAAAGAGATCATCATTGTGGATGATGGCTCCACCGACGGTACGCGAGAAAAGCTCTGCGCGCTGCCCCACGTTGACGGACTCACGATCGTTTTTCATGAGAGAAACTCCGGTAAGGGCGCGGCCATTCGGACCGCGCTGCAATACGCGCGTGGAGAGTACGTACTGATTCAAGATTCGGACCTTGAGTACGATCCACAGGACTATCCGGCGCTCTTGCGGCCGCTAAAAGCAGGTAACGCAAATGTGGTGTATGGTGTGCGCCCGGACCGGCAGGAGCGAGGGCTACGGTTTTTCTTGGGCGCGAAGCTCCTGACTCACTTGGCCAATGTACTTTACGGTGCCGGAATCCACGACGAGGCGACCTGCTATAAAGTTTTCCGTCGGTCGTTGCTCTCGAGCGTAAGCCTGGAATGTCACCGTTTCGAATTCTGTCCCGAAGTGACTGCCAAGCTTTGCCGGCTGGGAGAAAGGATTGAGGAAGTGCCAGTCTCCTATACGCCACGCAGCGCGGGCGAAGGCAAAAAGATCCGGCATTCGGATGGCTGGTTGGCCATCTGGACGCTTTTTCGACTGCGGTTCGCCCGCAAAGAGCGGTTCGTCCAGCCGCAAAACGAGAATGAAACCACACCTTTCCCCGTAGCTTTCTTTCGCTTACCACCACGTTGAGTTCCGCAATCAGCAATCTCCAGACCCGTCCGGCATCTTGGCTTTGGCATTCACTGCTGCCGATGATGGTTATTTCTTTGCTTTTACAGATTGCGGCGATCGGCCTGCTTCATACTTACCGGTTTCGCGCGGGAGAAGATCATTTCGCTTTCGGTTGGGAGATGGGACGTGTAGGCCGATCCATCGCTTTGGGCCAGGGATTCAGTAATCCCTACGGAGATTCGACAGGACCGACTGCGTGGGAGCCGCCTCTATATCCCTATTTGATCGGCGGAGTTTTCAAGATCTTCGGAGTCTACTCAGACACCTCTGCGCGGGTGTTGCTGATCATCAACAGCTTGTTCACGGCTTTGACCTGTATCCCAATTTTCTTGATTGCAAGTAGAGTTTTTGGGCCGCGAGTAGCCGTATGGTCGGCATGGACTTGGGCGCTGCTTCCCTACACGATGTACTGGTCCATCCATTGGGTTTGGGATACAACACTAGCCCCGTTGCTGCTGAGCCTGATTGTCTTGGTATCTCTTGAACTTGAGGAGTGGCGGGGATGGAAGGGCTGGGCGGTTTTCGGCGGGCTCTGGGGACTAGCGGCGTTGTCGAATCCATCGATGTTATCGTTCCTGCCATTTTCCGGAATTTGGATCTGGTACCGGCGCCACAAGCGAGGCCTCCCTTCGATTGCCGGCGTGGTGTGGGCGTCGGCTATTTTCTTTGCCTGTTTGACACCATGGCTGGTGCGGAATTACCGAACATTTGGTCACTTTGTTTTCATTCGTGACGATTTTGGACTGCAATTCCGCTTGGGGAATGGCCCTTACGCCGACGGGATCCTGATGGCATATCTCCAGCCCAACATGAACAGCCTTGAGTTTGAGAAATTTCGCAGCATGGGGGAGCGCGCTTACGCGGAAGATTGCAAACGGCAGGCTTTTGCCTGGATTCGTGATCATCCGCAGCGGTGTATATCGATCAGCTTTAAACGGTTTATTTATTACTGGGCCGGGGTGCCGCGTGCAACTAGCAGCCTGAGGATCTTTGATTTCGGCCCATTTGATTTCAGGAATTCACTGTTTTTGGCATCGTCGGTACTGGCGCTTTGGGGACTGGGCCTCGCACTACGCAAAAAGAAACCCAGGGCCTCACTGTTCCTATGGCTGGTATTGTCGTATCCCACGGTCTATTACTTCGTGTTTCCCCACGCGCGTTATAGGCATCCGATTGAGCCGGAACTGCTGATTGTGACGGTGTATCTTTTCTCCGAACTACGGAAGAGGGCCTAACTCCCCAGAAGCGAGATGTTTGGGCGCCGCCTTCGATCACTCTTACGGGTGGACGATGAATGGAACCGAGTTGGAAGTCTTGCCGTTGCACATGGTGAGCGGGCTGACTGCGATGGCACCCGAAACAGGTGGGATACGCTGCTCCGGTGGATTAAACACCATTACGAATAATGTTCCAGGCTGGGCGATGTCGGCGGCGGAGATTGTGGCTACAAGCTGATGACTGCTCACAAAGCTGGTCACCCGGAACGAACCATTCCAGCTCACCTCTGAGTTACGCCGAAAGTCGTCTCCGTTGACCGTCAACAGGAATTGAAGGTCTCCCGCAGTTGCGCTGCTGGGGGAAACGGAGGTCACGGACGGTCTAGGCACACAGGCGCCGCAGCCCACCTGCAAAGCTAGAATCAGAAGGCACAGGCTCGATGCTATAGTTTTGGCCATCTCTGTGTCTCCGGGCCAGAGGCGGCAACGGAGCGTGGGCGAGGCGACTTGTACTACGCTGACAGAAACAACTTCAGGTGACCACGGGCGTGGAAAACCGCGTCCGCCATTTCAGTAAGTATACATCGACTGCGCATTGCTGCCCGCCTGATCCAGCGCACCCGCGGCAATCACCCCCTACCGCTTCCGTTAGATAATGGCAGGCACACCCGGCCTCGGCTGAAACTCCAGTAGAATTAGGAGCTTCGGCCCGGGTGGCCAGGCCGTCCGAGCATGTTCAAGAAAATCCTTATCGCCAATCGAGGAGAAATAGCGGTACGCGTGATTCGGGCATGCCGCGAATTGGGCATTGCGTCCGTAGCCGTGTATTCGGACATGGACCGAGCATCCCTCCACGTACGAAAGGCGGATGAAGCCTACCATCTCGGAGCCGCCCCGGCGGCTGAGTCGTACCTGAACATCGAGAAAATTCTTGACGTAGCAAACCGAGTTGGCGCAGATGCCATCCATCCCGGCTATGGTTTTCTGTCAGAGAATGCAAAATTCGCGCAGGCTTGCGCCGACGCAGGAGTGAAGTTTGTAGGGCCCGCTCCCGCTTCAATGGAGATGATGGGCTCCAAAACGCGGGCGAGGCAGGAGATGGAGAAAGTCGGCGTGCCGTTGGTGCCGGGTACCTCGCGCGGACTCGAGTCGTTCGTGGAAGCGGAGCGCCTAGCCGCAAAGATCGGGCTCCCAGTAATGCTCAAAGCGGCCGCGGGGGGCGGTGGAAAGGGTATACGCCTGGTGCATGCGCCGGGCGAATTGAAATCGGCGCTGGAAGCGGCACAGAGCGAGGCTCAACGCTCGTTCGGGGACGGCGAAGTCTATATAGAGAAAGCCATCGTCAACCCGCGGCACATCGAAATGCAAGTGCTGGCCGACGCGCACGGAAACACAATTTACCTCGGAGAGCGCGAATGCTCCATCCAGCGGCGGCACCAGAAGGTCTTGGAGGAATCGCCTTCGCCAATTGTCGATGAGGAGATGCGTCACCGGATGGGTGAAGTTGCGGTGCGGGTAGCACAGGCTGCGGGGTATACGAACGCGGGCACCGTTGAATTTCTGGTGGACCAGAAAAACAACTTTTACTTCCTGGAGATGAACACCCGTCTTCAGGTAGAGCATCCGGTTACGGAGTTGATTAGCGGACTCGACCTGGTGCAACTACAGATCCGCATTGCTGCAGGCGAGAAGCTGCCGTTGATGCAGGAACACGTCTGCTTGCGCGGATATGCCCTTGAGTGCCGTATTTATGCCGAAGATCCTGACAACAATTATTTCCCCAGCCCCGGAAAGATTACGTTGCTGTTGGAGCCCTCCGGTCCCGGCATCCGCTGCGACAGCGGCATTTATGAAGGCTGGACGGTGCCTATAGATTACGATCCGCTGCTTGCTAAGGTAATTGGCTACGCGACGGATCGACGGCAGGCGATCGCAAGGCTAACTCGGGGCCTGGACGAATATTTTATTGGCGGCATCAAAACCAATATTTCTTTGTTTCGGAAAATCCTGAGGGACTCGGATTTTCAAGCGGGGAAGCTGGACACGGGATACCTGGAGCGTTTGTTGGCTAGACCCATTGTGGATGAGCAGCCTCACGGTGGAGCAGAAGTCGCAGTGATCGCGACCGGGCTGTTCGCCTTACTTGACCCCTCGTCATCCCTGGGAACAGAAAATGGATTTGCTCAGAAAGATTCGAATTGGAAACGGGTTGGGCGGGCAGAGGGGTTGAGCGGTGGTTCGTTGTCGCCACCAGCAATATTCAATGCACCGTCCGACTGGAAACTGTGAGCTGGGAACCCACCCTGATGACCTACGATGTCAGCATTGACGGCAGGCGCTATCGCCTCGAACTGAGTCGCGCGAATGGCGGTTGGGAGTGCCGTCTCGATGGGCTTACGGCAAGGATTGATGCGGTCCTGGTGCGGCATGACGTGCTTTCCGTAATAATTGACGGTAAGGCATACGAAGTCAAACGGGAACGAACCGCCACTAACACGTATTTATGGGTGGGCAGTGCTCGCTATTTGGCGGAACTTCGAGATTCGCGCTCACTACGTGGCCGCAGAGATGGTCTGGGCGGCGAGCAGGGGCCCCAAAAACTGATTGCATCCATGCCCGGCAAAGTGGTGCGCGTGCTGGCCCCGGCAAATAGCCACGTTGAGCTGGGTCAGGGAGTGATCGTAGTCGAAGCGATGAAGATGCAGAATGAAATAAAGTCGCCAAAGAAGGGTCTGGTGAGAAATATTCTGGCGACCGTCGGTGCCAACGTGAACGCTGGGGACGTTCTGGCCATCGTGGAGTAAGTTTTAGGCCCGAATTTCTTGGCAGCCATTATTTCGCGGTGCCGATATTTTTCAAAATGTCCTCGGCAAAATAATTCTGTACCTTGGCATGGTCGCGTAAGTCCTCATAATACGCGGACTTGAGGAGTTGTTCGCGCCGTTCACGCAGTTGCTGTCGTATGCCCTGTTGAACCCGGGGGTCACTCAACTCCCGCTGCCCTGCAGGTTCCCTCGAAATCAGCTTTACAATCCGAAAACCGAAGACCTGTTTGCTGGACGAACTGCCCACTGTAACGACCGGACTGTACTGTCCGGGTTTGAGCTTCAGTGCCGCATCCCGCGTAGGGGCGTCTGTATTGTGCAGTGCTGATTCGGGAGTAAATCCGAGATCCCCGCCGTTCCCAGAAGTCTCCGTGTCCTCCGAGAAGTTCATAGCGAGAGTAGCGAAGTCGTCGCCGCTATCGAGACGATTCATCAGCATCTGAATTTTTTTACGTGCTTCCGCTTCATTTTGCGCTTTGCTATTTTGCAGATTGTGGACCTGCGGGTTGGGTTGAGTTGTGACCCAGATTTGCGCGAGGTGGTATTGCGGTTCGATCAGGTTGAATTCGGATTTGTGGGCGTGGTAATAGTCCGCAATGTCCTGGTCGGAGATATTGATCTTCGAAGTAATCTCCTTGTTGATCACTTTTTCGACAGTCAACGAGCGACGGAGATCACGCTTGAAATCGTCGACGGTAATCTTCTTTTCCTTTAGCTTCTGATCGAATTGCTCCTGCGAATAAGGCGACTTGATCTCGCTGAGTTTGTGGTTCACTTCATCATCGGTCGCGAGCAGGCCGAGTTTTTCAGCACGGTGCATGAGGATCTCATTGTCGATAAGTTCCTTTAGAATCCCCAGGCGGAGACTGGTGGCTTGCTCGGCGGTCGGCTGTTGGTCAGACCCGGCCGTCTGATTTTGATAGTACTTCTCGACGTCGTTGCGGTAGATTTTGCGGCCGTCCACGGAGGCCATGACGTCAGGTCCGCCCTGCGGGGATGGGCAGCCAACGATCGCGATCAGCAGCAGCATGGCGCCAGGCAGCAGTACGCGGCCCTGAAGCGGATTCAGTTTCAATCGGACAACCTCTCTTAGGATCGAGTGTTCCTGGCCAAGAAAATTACAGTAAAGTTACCTGGCTGGCGGATTCGGTTTCCCCGTTGTGGAAGCTGCAGGCGTCGTATGATCAGGGATAGGCACTCCGGCCTGCTTCAACTCGCGATCGAAAACCGAGCGCAACTCCTCTACGGGCACCGCGCCATCAACTTTTTCCCCGTTAACGTACAGCACTGGTGTGGCGTTTATGCCGAGCTTCTCACCTTCCTGCATGGAAGCTTTTACCGTATCCTGATTCTGGGCCTTGACGCAGGATTGCAGCTTCGCTACATCCAGATTGTGCTTCTGGCCCTGCAGAAGCGCTTGCTTGTCGATAGCCGCGAATTGCGCGTCGCGGCCCTTTTCGCTATCCACATCTTTCTGGTTGGCGTGAATGTAGTCCGCGAAATCCCAATATGCATCGTTATTTTGGCCAGCCAGACAATTGGCGTCAACGGCGGCGTGTGTGGCCCAGGGATGGATCTCGACCAGCGGAAAATCTTTGTAGATGAAGAGCACGCGATCCCCGTATTCCTTCAGCATCTCCGGGAAGAGCGTCTGATGCATGCGGGAGCAAAACGGACACTCGAAGTCGTCATAGCTGACGACCACAACCTTGGCGTCCTTATTGCCGCGTGTTGGCCGCCCTTTTACATCGATTTTCTTCATTACCTCTGCGTAGGGATCTTTCGTTAGATCCAGCTTTGTAAGACGCGCCAGGGTTTTGTGGTCTTTCGAAAGAAGGAAATCGTAATCTTGCTTCTTCTCCCCATTATCAAAAGTAATGGTCACCGCATCGTAATTAGCGAAATCGCTGGGCTTAAACGGCCCAATGAGAACCTTTACATCCGCAGGAATACTGTAAAAAGCGCGAACCTGCCGTTCAATGAGCTTTGCAATATCCGGCGGAGCGGACTGAGCGGAGCAGCCCAGGCAAATAAGGATGAGGACAACCAAGGAACGTCGTAGAAGCGCCACTAGAAACCACCTTAGCATTTTAGAGTAAAAGAAATTATCTCACAGCGATGGATTGGCGCCCGCAGAATCCGGCCTAACCTTGATGGAGGCAGAGAGCTAAGTTCTACGAACAGGTCAAGCGGTTCGTCGCAGTTCTTCTACCGACAAAAGAGAGTTCATGGATCCAGAGCGAAAACCCTCAAGGTCGAGTGTGACGAATTTGAATCCGAGCGCTTTAAAGATGCGGGCCAACTCAGCTGCCATCGGCTCAGTGAGTGCGCGGGTGAGTTCGTCTTGCGCCACTTCGATTCGGACTATATCGCCGTGATGGCGAACCCGGAATTGATGGAAGCCCAACGAGCGTAATGCATCTTCACCCTGCTCAACCACGCTCAGTGTCTCGCGGGTTACCGGACGTCCGTACTCGATTCGTGACGAGAGACAGGCGGACGCGGGTTTATCCCACAGGCGAAGGCCGGCGTTACGAGCGAGTTCGCGAACCTCCTCTTTAGTAAGTCCCGCTTCGAGCAGTGGCGCTGCCACGTGATGTTGTCGGGCGGCTTGCTGGCCGGGACGAAAGTCGCGCTGATCGTCCAGGTTTACGCCGTAAGCGATCGAATCAAATCCACGGCTGCGGCGGAATTTCTCCATGACATCGAATAATTCATCTTTGCAATGAAAGCAGCGTGAGGCATCGTTGCGCGCGTATTCAGGACGATCAATCTCGGTTGTCGGAACGATTTCCAAAGGGATGTTACATTCTTTCGCAAAAGCAATTGCATCCTCGAGATGAGTTCGCGCCAGGCTAGGCGAATCAGCAATAACAGCGAGCATGTCGTGGCCAAGAAGTTGATGAGCCGCCCAGGCCAAAAACGCGGAATCAACTCCCCCGGAGTAGGCAATTAGCGTTCGACCGAGTGCGCCGAGGCAGTGATCAAGGGTGACGCGTTTGGAGACGATATCCGGGGTCAGGGGCATGAACCTATGGTAATACGAGGCGGCGGGCTGGATACATTAAGCTTTTGCCGCGCGGCACGGACCAGAGATTCCGTACCACTCACTGCGTCCAAAATTAAAAGAGCCTTTCCTGCCGGCGGAGGTTCCCGATCGCAGCGATATTAGCCAGGCTGAAAACGAAGCGGAACTGGTTTTCATTGCGTACGGAACCTAGGGCGAAGCGTCGGTATTCGAGGCTCACGCCGCAACAGTCCCAATTGTAACTAGTCTGGACCGAGGAGTACTGAAGAAAGCCGGCCTCTGCGTCAAAGCCAAAACTGCCGGCGCCACTCAATCCGCGCTTGTTCGGGTAACCATAACCTAACAGAACACGAAACTGGTTGAAAGCCTGAGCGGGAGTCGTCGAGGTGGGTCCACCAAGAAGCCGCAAGAATGCATCGCCTCCCCCTAGAGTGAAAGGACCGAAGTGATAGTTCAGGAAGGTAGTGCTGCCATTAATCCGGCCTTTTTTGAAATCGTAATCGAGGTCCCACTCAGCATCGGTACGCGCACTGGATCGAATGCGCAACCGCGATGTAATGGGCGAGAGATGACGCGCATCGGTCACGAAGGCGAGTCCAGTAAGATCCGCTGTTGTCGTAAACACGTTGCGCTGGCCTGACAGCAACGCTCCCCCAAAGGTGGGATCGAGAAAATACTTCTGAGCAAGCTCCCAGGTGACGACTTCCCGCACTTGCGGCTGAGTTTCACACGGTTGGTTTTCGGGAGATTGCACTCTTTCCCACGGCACGGCACCCCGTGGCTGACCTCCGCCGATGGCCAGGGATGGCATGCCTTGGGGTCCACAGTCCTCTTCTTTGCCGGACGTGCGTTTAGCATAAAGGCGGTTGACTACCGCGTACTCCAGTTCGTTGGTATTGCTGAGGATGTCGCGCTCATCAAAACGCAGGACGCTGCCGAAATTATCCACACCAGTGACGAAGTTGTAGACAAAGCGAGGCTCGATAACGTGCTTGAACTTGCGACCAAGGAATTCGCGGTTAAAGATGCGGGACAACGGCGGCGGCCGCAATTCCACGGACGCTCCGAGCGCTTTGCGGGTGACCAGTTCATCGGCAGCGGTGCCGACATTGCCATTCGGCACCAGTCGTTGAGTGTAAAGCGTGTCACGTAGGGATACCTGCGGGCGAATCGACCAATCTCGGAAAAAGATTGGCAGAGAAAGAGTTGGATTAATGTCCAAGCGGCCGAGTAGCGGCGCTGTACGGAAGGATGGCTCACTGCGGGAAAGGCCTTCGGCCGCAGCATCGAACGACCAGTAAAAGGGCGAGTGGCCGAGCACGCGATCGGCGCTGGAAATCTCCAAGCTAGGCGCATGCAAAATGGTAATCACGTCGCCATTCTGCGTGCTCTCAAAGTTCTGGTAACGCTCGCTGCTCGCGTTATAAGAAAACCCACGCGTGGTGTTAGACAGGAAAGCCTCGGATTTAACTTCCGAATTCACCGCCTGGCTATAAGCTTCATTGAACGCAAGGCGGAAGACAAACGAACTGAGATAGTCGAGGTTGGCCACGCCGCGGAAGTGGCCGAAGAGTCCCTCGGCATTGAGGCGAGCGTTCTCACCGCCTTGTTTCACCGGAGGAAACCCGATTCCGCGATCCAGCACGCCAAAATAATTGAGATCGAGGAATGATGTCTCGCTGGGACGGGCACGGAACTCGCCGCGCTGCGCCCATCCGCGAATGGAGTAGTACTCGGCACCGATGGTGGCGTCCATGCTGCGATTCATGTCCCAATACGCTGACTGTCCTACGATGTCACCTTTGCGCGAAGAACGACCGAAATTCGGAATGAGAAAGCCCGAATGCCTGGCCTGGCGTTCCACCGGATGGGTGGCGAAAGGAAAATAAAAGACCGGAACCCCCTTAATGCGGAATGTACTGCGATAGATTTTCGCGCTCCCGCCGACATCCACCACGACCTTGTGAGCGCTGAATCTCCATTTCGGATGAGGTAGTTCGCAAGTAGTGACTGTGCCGTCGTATACCAGGTAGTGGTCGGGACCAGTCTTTTCCACCACCCTGCCAGTAAAGGCGAATGGATTGGAAGACGTCAGGATTGAGCGCGTTCTACGAAAGCGCAGCCCAATGGTGCCTACGACACTTTCAAAATGTCCGCTTTGGGAGCGGATGTTATACGTCCCTCGGCTAGCTTCGATGTGCTCATCATTCGGACCACCGTCGAGCACCACGTGGCCCTCTGCCGTGGCATCCCCACTTTCGGAGTTGTAGGTAACCTCGTCGGCGTCGAGAACATAAGTTTGGTAATAGATTTCAGCGTGGCCGCGCAACTTGAAAATCGGACCGTCCTTTTCTTGCTCAGTAGCGCGGATGGTTATTTCTTCTTCAGACGCGGCGGAAGGGGCTGTGGGCGGCCCTTCTGGCGGCATAGCTTTCGGCGTTTCTGATTCGTTCTGCGCAAAAAGCAACTGCCTGGTAACTAACGGAAAGGTGGGAAGCAGATGACAAACCAACGCCGCCGTGATAATGAATCGTGTGCGGGAGATCATCGGAAGCGCACGAGTAGCCCACGAATGAATCGCATATGTGGGACATCGTGACCTTAGCACGGTGCTGGCCCATGAGGCAAAGACGCGGACCAGCATAATGCTTCTGACGATCTCGACGTAGTTCTTTTAATACCGCTCTGGCTTGTGGTGTTCCCATAACTGTTCATGGCCTGCTCACTGTGCGGAGACGTTTGTCGTTGTAACCCGGCAACATCCCCTGCGACGACTCGCTCCCGATTTCATTCGAAATTTGAACCGAAAGTCGAAGCGGGCAATGCTTTCTCAGAGGACGCGGTCTTGGTGGACCCAGAGGCAGGCGACACTAGCGAGCAGCAGTTTGCCGCAAGTCTGGAACTGGAGCGCCCGGATCCTCCCCGCTTCGTGGTGGACGAAAATCTAAGCGCAGCCGAGCAGAGCGAAACGATAGTGACCGAGGCGCCGCATAGAACTCCGGGCCGCGACATTCCCCCTGAGCCCGTTGGAATGACGAGTTCCCAAGGCGAGGACGGGCAATTGTTGCGACCACTGGAAGATGTCGGCGATAGTGCCCGAACTCCTGAAAGTTGGAGGGACGAAGTAGCTGCCCGAGTACATCGATATCAGTCGCGAAGAAAGCCGCGAGGGCCGCGATTCCCATCTTTGCGGCTGAAGTTCGATGCGAGTACGCCAGTCCGGAACGATTCCTCATGGACTTCCGGTATGGCCGCAGCGGCATCACCCGCGCAAAATCTGCCAAGCCACCGGGCAATAGCGGTTGAATATGTCGATCCCGCGCCTACCGTTTCTCCAGCAAGCAGCGAAATAACCGGCCGTCTCATCGAGTTCCCGCGTTCTTTTGCGCCGCCGGTCCGCTCGAACGAACTTGCGGAGCCGGTAATCGACCGCCCGCGCATCCTGGAAGCTCCAGAAATCGTGCCTCCACCACCGGCGTTGGGCGGAATCTTGATGGAGCCGGCGGAAGAAATACCGGCGGAGAAACGGCCTGGGTTCGAGATACCGTTACAATCTGCGGCCACCTCGCACCGGCTGCTGGCCGCCGCCGTGGATGCACTGGGAGTCATCGCTGCAAGCGCACTGTTCGGATGGATATTCTTCAAGGTCGCTGGAGCGAGGCCCGTGATGCCACGAATAATTGGTGTCGCCGCGGCACTTACCTTCGTGTTCTGGGCGGCATATCAATATTTGTTCGTTGTCTACACCGGCAGCACTCCCGGGTTGAAATTGGCGAAACTACAATTAAGCAGGTTTGACGGATCGCTCTTGGCCTCTTTACTATCGGCACTTTCTCTGGGCATGGGATTTGCCTGGTGCTTCCTCGACGAAGATGCTTTGTGCTGGCACGATCGCATCACCCACACATATTTGGGGCCGCGAGCTGAGCAATAGAGAAATAACCGCCCCGTGGTGATCCTGGATACGAATTCCGGAATAAGCAATCCGCAAGCACTTAATCCTCAGTGGTGTGCAACCAAAGTGTTCTGCTAAACTGTGTTCCGGCGATGGAGTTCGCCACAACCGCCCCTGGGCTGATGACTCCTACTAATCCCAATGTAGGAGGCTCATTTGGCTACAGGCATTTTTTATCTCTCCATCGGAGCAATTCTCGGCGCGATTCTGCGCTTTCTGATTACGCACTACTCCTCTGAACTATCTCACCATCACGGGTTCCCCTTCGGCACATTGCTGGTCAATGCTTTGGGAAGTTTGCTCGTAGGCTATGTGCTCACCTGGTCTGCCGATCATGAACATGATTACTGGCGGCTGTTTGCAGCCACCGGTTTCTGCGGCGCCTTTACAACCTTCTCAGCGTTTGCCTACGAAACCCTAGCCTACTGGCACGAGGGACGTGTTGGCGCATTCCTCCTCAACCTGCTCCTGAACAACTCGCTTTGCATCCTGGCCGTAGCCTTTGGCATCAGACTGCATAATTCGAAATGATGTGCTGTCAATGTAAGACAGGCCCCCGGTCTACTCGTGCTGCCCGAGCGTCTCACGTTTCCCGTATGCTATCTTTTGTAGGTTTGCTCCGATCTCGAAATCGAGACGACGGTAACGACCCCATCTGAATATGTCCACGTTCCTCCAAAGTCCAAAGCGGCCCGCGGTAAAAGTCTTCGTTGCCACGACGGTGATGTTGAGCTTCATCTCCTTCTGGCGGGCCGCGGCCATCGTGCTGGCCGACTTGGCATCCTCGGCGTATTACGCAGGTGGCGACGCCGAGAAGGTTATAGGCAAGAGCGCACCTTGGTTCATTCTGGCAGTAATGCTATTCAGCTATGCGGTGCGCGCGCTCTATATCGAGTCGAGCAGCATGTTCGTGCGCGGTGGTGTGTACCGCGTGGTGAAGGAGGCCATGGGTGGCACGCTGGCCAAGATTTCGGTCTCCGCCCTCCTTTTTGACTATGTACTCACCGGCCCGATCAGCGCCGTGGCTGCGGGCCAATATCTAGCGGGTTTCATCGAGGACATTGCCCGTTATCTCGGCCATCCGTTTCACCATTTTCCCGACAACACTTTTGCGGCAGCCTTTGGCGCAATTGTGGTGCTTTATTTCTGGCGGAAAAATACCCAAGGCATGCACGAATCCAGCCAGAAGGCTATGCAGATCATGATTATTACCACGGTGATGGTGGTGATTCTGATCGTGTGGTGTCTCATCACGGTTTTTCGGGCGCCGATTCAGATCCCGCCTAATCCGCTCCATCCCGGCGTGGTCCGGCTGACCAAAGAATCCCTGGTGTATGGAACCTGGATCAGCCGCTTGACGCTAGTCATCCTTTTCGTTGGATTCGGTCACTCGGTATTGGCGATGAGCGGCGAAGAGACTCTCGCCCAGGTAAATCGCGAGATCGAACATCCCAAGCTGAAGAACCTGGAAAAAACCGGCCTGGTAATTTTTATCTACAGCCTGCTGTTCACGTCGCTGGTGTCGTTCTTCGCGGTAATGATCATCCCCGACAAGGTGCGGCCAGAATATTTCGGAAACCTCATCGGCGGGATTGCCATGTACCTTGCCGGACCCACTTGGGCAAGGCTCGTTTTCCGCGCCTTTGTTGTGCTCGTAGGCGTGCTGATTCTGGCAGGAGCTCAGAATACTTCTGTGGTGGGCGCAAGCGGTGTGCTGAACCGGATGGCGGAAGGCGGTGTGCTGACCTCCGCTTTTCAGAAGCCGCATCCCCGCTACGGCACCACCTATCGTATCGTCAATCTGATCGTGGCCTTGCAACTGCTCACGATTACTGCCACCCGGGGAAACGTGTTTGTGCTCGCAGGACTCTACGCCTTTGGCGTCATCTGGAGTTTTGCGCTGATGTCACTGGCTGTGCTGGTTCTGCGTTACACGGAGCCCGCAAATCGCGAATGGAGAGTTCCAGGGAATCCAAGACTCTTTGGACGAGAGATACCAATCGGTTTAATCATCATTGCGGTTGTCCTGTTCCTGACTGCAATAGTTAACCTGTTTACTAAGTCTGAGGCCACCATCGCCGGCGTCACGTTCACTGCGGTTTTCTTTGCGCTCTTCAGCTATTCGGAGCGTAGAGTTGCGCGGGAGCGCCTGGGCGAACCGGAAGGCCTTGGTCAGTTCCGGGTCTACGGAAACCAGGAACTGGGAAGTGGTGCACTCGGCGTCCGGCCAGGCAATATCCTGGTGGCGGTGCGCGATCCCAAGAATCTCTACTATTTGAGAAATGTTCTGGCTCGCACCAACACGGCGAACCAGGATGTCGTGGTGATGAGTGCCCGGCTCTACCACCGCGAACATACTTTCAGCGGCAGCGCCGTCTTAGAAACCAGCGAAGTTTTCGATCATTACGAACAGGAATTATTCACCTCCGTGGTCACGGTCGCTGAAAAGGAAGGCAAGCCGGTGTCTTTGCTGGTGGTGCCGGCCGCTGACGTGTTTGACGCGATTGTCGTCACCGCACAGCGCCTCGGCTCATCCAGAATCGTATGTGGGCTCTCAAATAAACTTAGCGCCGATGAACAAGCCAAGAGGACGGGCGACGCCTGGGAGCGGCTGCCGGAACCCCGTCCACGGCTGGTTCTGGAAGTTCACGCCCCCGATGGCACTGTGCATGAATATCCCCTGGGACCGCATTCGCCAAGAATGCGACCGCAAGATCTTGAATTGATGCACAAAGTATGGCTGGACGTAACTTCTGATCCTAGATTCGCGGGAGCACATCACTATCACGTGGTCGCATTAGCTCTCGAAGAACTGCAACGCGAACTCGACAGCAACAAGCGTGAAGAACTGCTGGCGAAATTGATGGACGAATTGAACAACCGCGATAGCGATTCCGGACCGCCGAGTCAGGCCTAAGAGGGCGCCTCTCACTAAATTGCTCTTGGTTGAGCTACTCGTCGCCTCGGTACCCTGATTTTTCTTCTGTTAACATCTTCTCGTGAGTGCGAATGCCGTCGTACGGGTGCGTTTTGCGCCCTCCCCAACTGGTCAACTGCACGTTGGAAACGCGCGGACCGCGTTATTCAATTGGCTTTTTGCCCGTCAGAAAGGCAGCACCATGGTGCTGCGCATCGAGGACACTGACGTCGAGCGCAGCGAGGCGCGTTTCGAAGATCAACTCATCACTGATCTGAAATGGCTCGGCTTGGACTGGGACGAAGGGCCGGACGTTGGCGGTCCGTACACTCCTTACCGACAGTCCGACCGGCTTGATCTCTATCGTGAGCATGCCCAGAGACTGCTGGACGAAGGCAAAGCCTATCTCTGCTTCTGTACCGAGGCCGAGCTTCAGAAGGAGCGCGAACAGGCCCTGGCAGAACAGCGCCAGGCGATTTATTCCGGCAAGTGCCGGGCGATTGATCCAGCGGAAGCCAAGCGTCGGCACACGGCGGGAGAAGCCGCTGCAATTCGGCTGCGGATTCCGGAGCACCCCATTCGCTTTCATGACATCGTCCGCGGTCCGGTTGAGTTTTCGAATGAGGTGGTGAGCGATCCCATCATCCTGCGTTCGAACGGAATGCCGGTCTACAACTACGTCGTCGTCATTGACGACGCGTTAATGAAAATCACACACGTCATCCGCGGCGATGACCACTTATCGAATACTCCGAAGCAGGTTGCGCTCTACGAAGCTCTGGGCTGGCCGGTGCCCGAGTTCGCGCATCTTTCAACCATTCTGGGCGCCGACCGTGAGCGGCTCTCCAAGCGTCACGGCGCCACTTCCATCGCCAATTTCCGTGATATGGGCGTACTGCCTGAGGCGTTGATGAACTATCTGGCACTTTTAGGATGGGCGCCGAGCGGAGGGACACGGGAAATATTCAGCCGCGATGAACTGATCAAAGAATTTTCGTTGGAGCGGGTGACGCCATCGCCGGCAGTATTTGATATGGAAAAGCTGTACTGGCTGAACCGGCACTACATCAAGCAGCGGCCGGTGGCGGATTTATATGCCCAGGCGCTCAGCTTCTTCGTTCGAGCAGGATTGCTGTCGCCGTCCGGGCAGAGCGGGCAGGGCGCCAGCGTGATGCTCCCAGCCGGTTTTCGGGAGTGGTTCCTCAAAGTACTTGAGTTGCGTCTGCCCGCAGTAGATCGTCTGGATCAATTGCCCGAACGTGCATCCCTGATCTTCAACTATGACGCGAACGCCGCCCTGGCAGATCCGGACAATGCAGAAGTCCTCAACTGGCCACATACCGATGCGGTCATTTCCCGGTT
>WNFF01002203.1_pt1 | contig 19050 bp, 17 predicted proteins | sample 5400441 | NCBI WGS metagenome assembly WNFF01 (sample SAMN13153345, study PRJNA577476) | soil metagenome | isolation source: 120 cm saprolite under Douglas fir tree site 2 hole 3 replicate 1 | place: USA:California | collected 2015-04-18 | reverse complement strand
CTGATCGCCATTTCGTGGGCAGCGATCTCCTCGGTCTGCCGCGCAAGATTGCAATGGGTGATCGTATGCGCGCCGATCGTGATCAGGGGATCGTCCGCGAACGGTTTCAGCTCGTCCCATGACATGCACAGTTCGCGGCAAATCGCGGTTTCATCGACGCCGTGGCGCGCGCACAGCGCACCGATTTCGCGCCAGAGATCATGTTCGCCGGGCAACCCGCGCAGCCAGTCGTGCAAACGGTCGAACGCCATTCGTTTTGCAGCCGGCGTAGAGGTATCGAGGCGCGTCGTGGTGCCATCGATCGGGACTTCGACAAACGAAGCCTTGGCGATCACCGCCTCCAGCGCGATCCACCACAGCCGGCCGGTACCCTGTACGAAATCGCTGGCGACATAGACGGTGCAGGGCGCCTCAAACTCCCGCATCACCGGCAACGCAAAGTCTCTATTGTCACGATAACCATCGTCGAGGGTGAAGCAGGCAAAGCGTCGGGAAAATTCATGTCCGACCAATCGCCGATGGACCTCGCTTATTGTGATGACATCGATGTCACGCGCCCGAAGGTGCGTCAGCATGGCGCGGAGAAATTCCGGCGCGATCTCGAGATGGCGATTAGGCTGGAATTCGACGTCACGGCGTGGACGGACATGGTGCAGCATGAAAATGGCGCCGACACCCGCGAAAATTGGTCGCAGGAGATAATGTGCCCCGCTGAAGTAAAGCGCTTCCAGTCCGGCGCGGATGACGTTGTTGCGAAACTGCTTCATTAACAATGGCTGGCCGGTTGGGCGTGATTCCGAAGCTAGCGGGAGACCGCTGAAGAAACAGTTAGTTCGTGGGGCTAACCATCGCCGGACTGTTCCGTGTTATTTCCAGTTTGACAGCCTCGCAAGGGTTTGTTTTCTCTCTGATCCGGACCCGCAGGATATCGAATGCACGGACTTTTCAGGTGGAGCAGCAAATGGTGGCCGGGCGTGATTCCACTGGTCGTCTTTTGGGCTGTCGCTGCCTGGACAACTACCCCACCGCTGGAATCCGATCTGGCTGCGCGCAGCGCCGCCGCGCTCAAGGATAGTTTGCTCGACAAGACCAGGATTACCGTCGCCGGCCGCGATGTCACGTTTGCGGCGGATGCATTCTCGGAAGACGGCCGTCGCGGCGCGGTTGCCTCTGTGGCGGCCGTGCCGGGCGTGCGGCTCGTTAACGACGAAACCCAGCTCGTTCCCGAGGCCAAGCCGTTCGTCTGGTCGGCCGAGCGGGACGTCGTCAGGGTCACATTGGGCGGTAGCGCGCCTTTGCCGGCTACTAAGGGCAGGTTGCTTGAGGCGGCCCGCGCAACGCTTGGCGGTGTCGAGGTCGTCGATCAGATGAATTTGTCGCGGGGGGCGCCGCCGCGCTTCGACAACGCAGCGTTGTTGATGCTCGATCAGATCTGGAAATTGAAGGACGGCAAGATCACGATTTCAGATGCCAAGGTCAGCCTTGCCGGCATGGCACGCGAACTGGGCGGCCGGGAGGCGATCGCGGCCGCCCTGAAAAATCTCCCCGAGGGATTTTCGGTGGCCGCCAATGAGATCAAGGCGCCGCCCTATATCTTCCAGGCCTACAAGGATCCGGTCGCGGTAACGCTGACGCTGACCGGCTATGTGCCTGATAACAATGTCCATGCGGCGATGGTGGCGGCAGCGGGGCGCAAATTCTTCAACGAAAAGGTGGTCGACAATATCAAGGCCAGCCTGGGCGCGCCTTCCGGATTTGCCAACGCGGTGGTGCCGGCGCTGGGCGCGCTGTCGCGGCTTTCTACAGGTACTCTGGTAGTGTTAGACCGGGAAGTGAAGCTCTCGGGCGACGCCTTCTATGACGCCGCGGCGGCTCAGATCCGTGCCGGCCTCAAGGATTTCCCGCAAGGCTGGCAGTTCAAGGCCGATATTTCGGTCAAGCCCGCGTCCGCGCCCGTGGATGGCACCGTATGTCAGCAGTTGTTTTCGGGTTTGCTCGCCAAGGGAAAAATCCGCTTCGACTCCGGGCGCGCCACCATCGATCCGGATTCCGCGGGGCTGCTCGACCGCCTGATCGAAACGGCGCTGCGCTGCCCGAGCGCCAATATCGAGATTGCCGGACACACCGACGCCGATGGCGAAGATGGTTTCAACCAGGCGCTTTCCGAAAAGCGCGCGCAGGCGGTCACGGATTTCCTGGTGAAAGCCGGTTTGCCCGCTGAACGCTTCACGGCGATGGGCTACGGCAGCACCCAGCCGGTCGCTGGCAACGATACCGACGAAGGCAAGGCGCAGAACCGCCGCATCGATTTCGTGGTGAGGTAAGGGTGAATGGCATATCTGGTGACATTTCATTGGGGCTGGCTGCTGGCGTCGCTGTTGCTCGGTCTCGCGATGGGCTGGATCGCGGTGGTTCATCGCGCTCAGGCGGTATCGAAAGTGACGTCGCGGTGGCTTGGGGTGTTGGCGGCGGCGCTGGTCGCGGCGGCGCTCGCACGGGTGATCCCCGGCCGCCCCGGCTATTGGCTCGACCTCGGTCTCATCATGTTCGCCTTGTATCTGGCCGGTTGCGCGGTGGGATCGTGGCTGCGCGACTGGGTGGTTTCGCGTCACGCGCCGGCAGCTTGAGATTTCACAGGCTCGAACAGGAGATCAAGTTCCATGACTCCCGTCGCCCATTATCGGATGTTCGGTCGCTACAACGCGTGGGCCAACAGCCGGCTGTACGATGCGACGGCGCGGCTCAGCACCGAACAATATCGCGCCGATCGCGGCGCCTTTTTCAAATCGGTCCATGGTACCCTCAATCATCTGCTCGCGACCGACCGGATCTGGATGCAGCGATTTACCGGCGAGGGCGACGCGCCGAACCGGCTGGACGCGATCCTGTTCGAGAGTTTCGACGACCTCCGCGCCGCGCGCGCGGCGGAGGATCGGCGGATTGTCGATTTTGTCGACGGGCTTGATGATGGCCGCATCGCGGGCACGATCAAATACCGCCGCGTCTCATCGCCGGAAGAATTCGAGCAGCAACTGGCGCCGGCGCTGGCGCACTGGTTCAACCATCAGACCCACCATCGTGGGCATGTGCACGCTTTATTAACCGGCCTCGTCGGCGAAGCGCCGGAACTCGATCTGCTGATTTTCCAGCGGCAATCGGTAAAATCTGTCATGAACGCCCCCTAATATGTTGAAGAAGCGTGTTTTATTCATGCCAAGCGAATTCCACTCCGGCCCAAAACGCGCTACGACATCGTGCCAGGGAGCTGGCGTGGCGGCGGCCGCGGCAAAGGTTCGCACGGCAGCCATCGCCGTGGGATCGCAATTCGAGGTGGAGATGCTGGAAGCAATACGCAGGGCGATGTCGTTTCTGCGCCAGAAGCAAATCCTGCATAAGCTAGGTGTTGTGGTCAGCATCACGGTCATCGGGATCGCGTGCTACGTGCTCTATCATATGCTGCGAGGCATCGATGCCGCGGAGGTCGTCGAAGCCATCAAGCAGACCGAGCCCAGCCAGATCGCGCTGGCGGCGGTGTTCGTGGCGGCGGGCTACTTCACACTGACATTCTATGACCTGTTCGCGGTCCGCGCGATCGGCCGCACCGATATTCCCTACCGCATCAACGCGCTCTCCGCCTTCACCAGTTATTCGATCGGGCACAATGTCGGCGCCAGCGTCTTCACCGGCGGCGCGGTGCGCTATCGCATCTATTCCGCGTGGGGGTTGAATGCGATCGACGTCGCCAAGATCTGCTTTCTGGCCGGCCTGACATTCTGGCTCGGCAACGCCGCCGTACTGGGACTGGGTATCGCCTTTCATCCGGAAGCGGCGGCCGCGATCGATCAGCTTCCGCCCTGGCTGAACCGCGTCGCCGCCTTCGCCATCATCGTCGGGCTGGTGGCATATGTCGTCTGGGTCTGGACGCAACCGAGACGGGTCGGCCGCGGGCCGTGGACCGTGGTGCTGCCGGGCGGTCCGCTGACGCTGCTGCAGATCGCGATTGGAATCGTCGATCTCAGCTTTTGCGCGCTCGCCATGTACGTGCTGGTGCCGGACGAACCCAATCTCGGTTTCGTCGTTGTCGCGGTCATTTTCGTATCGGCGACGCTGCTGGGCTTCGCCAGTCACTCGCCTGGCGGGCTCGGGGTGTTCGACGCCGCCATGCTGGTCGGCCTGTGGCAGATGGACCGGGAAGACCTGCTGGCAGGGATGCTGCTGTTTCGCGTCCTGTATTATCTTGCGCCATTCGTCATATCTGTAATCTTGCTGACGTTTCGGGAAGTCATACTCGGCGCGCGAATGAAGCGCCTGCGCCGGGCGACGCCAGGGCTCGACGCCGCCGAGCCGAAGCGCGAAGCCGTATACGTGCGGGAGCGCGGGGACACCGGCGCCTGACGATACGGACCCGAAGGGAAGAGAGCCGGCCCGATGGCAATAGACGATTCCTCTTCCTTCTTCTCGCCGTGGCCGGATCGACTGCGGCATTCGGCCATTATCCTGCTCGCCGCCGGTATGGCCCTGACGGTGCTGGTCGCGTTCGGCGAACTGTTGCTGGTGCGCGCCGTCGCGGTTTTCATCTGCATCGGTGCGGCGGCGCTGGTGCCGTGGCGATTGCACGACGCGGCTGCCTCGCGTGAAGATGTCCGTGGCGTCAACCCGGTCGAAGCCGCCGCGGTCAGCGCCGTCGTTGCCGGCATGCCGGATCCCGCGGTGCTGCTCGACCGCGCCGGCCGCGTGATCCACCTCAATGCGGCCGCAGCACGGCTCGCGCCGGCGCTGCGCAAGAACGAACTCGCCCAGTTCGCGTTGCGCTCGCCCGAAATCATCACCGCACTGCGCGAAGCCATCGCCACGACGGAAACCAGGCGCGCGACCTATCTCGATCACGTGCCGGTCGATCGCTGGATGGAATTGATCGTCACCCCGGTGCCGGTGCCGACGCTGTTCGGCGGCATGGACAGATGCATGCTGATGACGTTCCACGACCAAACGCCACTGCGCCGGGTCGAGGAAATGCGCGCCGACTTCGTCGCCAATGCCAGTCATGAATTGCGCACCCCGCTGGCCGCCTTGTCGGGCTTTATCGACACGCTGCAGGGGCCGGCCAAGGACGATGCCAAGGCGCGCGAGCGCTTTCTCGGCATCATGCACACGCAGGCGACGCGAATGGCGCGGCTGATCGACGATCTGCTGTCGCTGTCGCGGGTCGAACTCTCCGCTCACGTCCGCCCCGATGCGGTGGTGGATATCGTCCCGATCATCCGCCAGGTCGCGGATGGGCTGGAGCCGTTGGCGCGCGAGCGGCAGGTCGCGATCAACATCGAATTGCCGGACGCGCCGGTCGTGATCGCGGGCGATCGCGAGGAGTTGCTGCGGCTGTTCGAGAACCTGATCGAGAACGCGCTGAAATACGGCGCGTCCGGCGGCAAGGTCGCGGTGTCGCTGACCTCGGCGATGTCGGGCGAAGGCGTACCGGAATTTCGCGTCATGGTGCGCGATTTCGGCCCTGGCATCGCGCCGGAACATCTGCCGCGTCTCACCGAACGGTTCTATCGGGTCGATGTCGGCGACAGCCGCGCACAGGGCGGCACCGGGCTCGGTCTATCGCTGGTGAAACATATTGTTAATCGGCACCGCGGCCGGCTCTTGATCGAAAGCGTGCCCAAAAAAGGGGCCACCTTTACCGCTTGTTTTCCCCAGGCGCGATCGCCGTCGGCGGTATAAATTCAAGCGTTTTCAACCGCTTGGAACTGTCATCCAGCCGTCATTAAACCTTCGTAAAAGCAGCATCGACCGCTCCTAAACGAGCGGCGTGAGCGCAATCGGGCGCGTCCGGCGCTTCGCTCACTGGATGGAGACCCGCAATGAATTTCATGAAAGCTATCGTCGCGGCCGGCCTGGTCGCCGCGTCGACGTCGGCGTTCGCGGCCGACATCACCGGAGCGGGCGCGACGTTCCCGTTCCCGATCTATTCGAAGTGGGCCGATGCCTACAAGAAGGAGACCGGCAATGGTCTGAACTATCAGTCGATCGGCTCGGGCGCCGGCATCAAGCAGATCCAGGCCAAGACCGTGACATTCGGCGCCACCGACGCGCCCTTGAAGGCCGAGCAGCTCGAGAAGGACGGCCTGGTGCAGTGGCCGATGGTGATGGGCGCGATCGTTCCGGTCGTGAACCTCGAAGGCATCAAGCCGGGCGAGCTGGTGTTTGACGGCGAGACGCTCGCCAACGTCTATCTCGGCAAGATCACCAAGTGGGACGATCCGGCGATTGCCAAGCTCAATCCGAAGCTGAAGTTGCCGACCGACGCCATCACCGTGGTGCGCCGTTCCGACGGCTCGGGAACCACCTTCAACTTCACCGACTATCTGTCGAAGGCGAGCCCGGATTGGAAGGCCAAGGTCGGTTCCGGCACCGCGGTCGAATGGCCGGCGGGCGTTGGCGCCAAGGGCAATGAAGGCGTTGCCGGCAACATCAGCCAGACCAAGAACTCGATCGGCTATGTCGAGTACGCCTACGCCAAGCAGAACAAGCTGACCTTCGCCGCCCTGATCAACAAGGCCGGCAAGACCGTGCAGCCGACCGTCGCAGCGTTCCAGGCGGCGGCGTCCAACGCGGACTGGGCCAAGGCTCCCGGCTATTACGTGATCCTGACCGACCAGCCGGGTGAAACCTCGTGGCCGATTACGGCGGCGACCTTCATCCTGATGCACAAGGAGCCCACCGACAAGGCGGCGTCCGCCGAGGCCGTCAAGTTCTTCAAATGGGCTTTCGCCAAGGGCGACAAGATGGCGGAGGATCTCGACTACATTCCGATGCCGGAGCCTGTGGTCAAGCTGATCGAGAAGACCTGGTCGGCCGACATCAAGAGCTGAGTGTAAATCCGGTGTCCCGGACGCGGAGCAGCGCTCCTTGCGCTGCTCCGCAGAGCCTGGACCCATTCGACGCCAACGAGGTGACCCCCGGATCGGCAGCGCACCGCTCTCGCGCCGCGCTCTATCCGGGGCACGAGACAGGTCAAGCAAGACAGGATAGGGGATTGGCGTGGCAGACATGGCCGTTCAGAGCGATGTGATGGAAGCCGCCGGACCTTACGATCGCGCCAAGGCGCTCAACGCTTTCAAGCTCGGCGACGTTACGTTTTACTGGATCACCCGCGCCTGTGCGATCTCGGTGCTGCTGATTCTCGGCGGCATCATTCTTTCGCTGATTGCGGGCGCGTGGCCCGCGATCAGGGAATACGGGTTTTCGTTCTTGTTCACGTCACGCTGGGCGCCGTCAGCCGACCCACCGGTGCTCGGTGCGCTCGCACCGATCTATGGCACGCTGGTCACCTCCGTCATCGCCATGACGATCGCCATCCCGGTCGGGATCGGAATTGCGATCTTCCTGACCGAGCTTTGTCCGCAATTTCTGCGCCGGCCGATCGGCATTGCGGTTGAACTGCTCGCCGGCATCCCGTCGATCATCTACGGCATGTGGGGCTTCTTCGTGCTTGGCCCGTTCATGGCCGACACCTTTCAGCCGTTCATGATCAAATTGTTCAACGGCGTTCCGGTGCTTGGCGCGATTTTCGCCGGGCCGCCGTCCTATCTCAGTCTGTTCAACGCCGCCCTCATCCTGGCGATCATGGTGCTGCCGTTCATCACCGCGATTTCGGTCGATGTGTTCAAGACGGTGCCGCCGGTCCTAAAGGAAGCCGCTTACGGCGTCGGTTGCACCACCTGGGAAGTCGTCCGCAACGTGGTAATTCCCTACACCCGGGTCGGTGTCATCGGCGGCATCATGCTGGCGCTCGGCCGCGCGCTCGGCGAGACCATGGCGGTGACCTTCATCATCGGCAACTCGTTTCGCATCTCCTGGTCGGTGTTTGCGCCGGGCACCACGATATCTGCGGCGATCGCATCCGAGTTTGCCGAAAGCGATGGGCTCCATCAATCCGGTCTGATCCTGCTCGGTCTGTTGCTGTTCGTGCTGACCTTCTTCGTTCTGGCGGCGGCGCGGCTGATGCTGCTGCGTCTGGAAAAGAAGGCGGGGAATTAAGATCATGAATCCGATTTACGCGCGCCGCCGCCGCTTCGACATTGTCGTCAAGTTTCTGTGCCTCGGCGCCGCGATTTTCGGCGTGACCTGGCTGGCCCTGATACTGTTCACGTTGTTCTACAACGGCCTCGCCGGACTCAATCTGCAGGTCTTTACCCAGAACACGCCGCCGCCGGGATCGACTGAAGGCGGCTTGCTCAACGCCATCACCGGTTCGATCATCATGACCGCGATCGGCGTCGGTATCGGCGCGCCGCTCGGCCTGTTCGCCGGCACCTATCTGGCCGAATACGGCCGGAACGACCGGCTTACCTCGGTGATCCGCTTCATCAACGATATTCTGCTGAGCGCTCCCTCGATCATCATCGGCCTGTTCATCTACGGCGCCATCGTGAGGCCGTTGGGCGGGTTCTCGGCCTTTGCCGGATCCCTGGCGCTCGCGGTGATCGTCATTCCCGTGGTGGTGCGCACCACCGAGGACATGCTGCTGCTGGTGCCCAATCCGCTGCGCGAAGCGGCATCCGCGCTCGGCCTGCCGCGCTCGCTCGTCATCAAGCGCATTGCCTACCGCGCGGCGCGCGCCGGCCTCATCACCGGTGTGTTGCTGGCGACGGCGCGTGTTGCCGGCGAAACCGCGCCGTTGCTGTTCACCTCGCTCAGCAATCAGTTTTTCAGCCTCGATCTGACCAAGACCATGGCCAACCTGCCGGTCACCATCAACAACTTCGTGCAAAGTGCCGACGCCTATTGGAAGCAGCTCGCCTGGAGCGGAGCCTTGCTCATCACTCTCACCGTACTCGCCCTGAATATTGGCGCGCGCATTCTCGGCGCCGAGAGGACAGCAAAATGAACGATCTTTCTGTATCCGTGAGTGTTCCCAGCGGTCCGGCGCCGGCGCCGTCGATGGCGGCGCTGCCCGAAGCCCGCGCCAAGATTACCGTGCGCGATCTGAATTTCTACTATGGCGAAAACCACGCGCTGACGAACATCAATCTTGCGCTCGGCACCCATCGCGTCACCGCCTTTATCGGACCGTCCGGCTGCGGAAAGTCGACGCTGCTGCGGATTTTCAACCGGATGTACGACCTTTATCCGGGTCAGCGCTCCACCGGTCAGGTCATGCTGGACTCCACCAACATCCTCGATCCCAAGCTCGATCTCAACCTGCTGCGCGCGCGGGTCGGCATGGTGTTCCAGAAGCCGACGCCGTTTCCGATGACGATCTATGAGAACATCGCGTTCGGCATCCGGCTCTACGAGAAGATTTCCAGATCCGAGATGGACGGCCGCGTCGAGAAGGCGCTGCGCGGCGGCGCGCTGTGGAACGAGGTCAAGGACAAGCTCAACGCCTCTGGCCTCAGCCTGTCCGGCGGCCAGCAGCAGCGGCTCTGCATCGCCCGCACCGTGGCCGTGCGGCCCGAGGTCATTCTGTTCGACGAGCCGTGCTCGGCGCTGGATCCGATTTCGACCGCCAAGATCGAGGAATTGATCCAGGCACTGGCGGAGGACTACACCATCGCCATCGTCACCCACAATATGCAGCAGGCCGCGCGCGTCTCGGACAAGACCGCCTTCATGTATCTCGGGGAACTAATCGAATTCGACGAGACCAACAAGATATTCACGTCGCCGAGCGATCGACGCACCCAGGACTACATCACCGGCCGGTTCGGCTAAGGGAGAATCAAGATGGGTTCAGAACACACCGCCAAGGCGTTCGACAGCGATCTGCAGGAACTGACCCGGCTGGTCGCGGAAATGGGCGGCCTTGCCGAACGCATGATCGTCGAATCCGTCGATGCGCTGATCCGGCGCGATGTCGTGCTGAGCAAGCGCGTCGTCGCCGCCGACGCCGAAATCGACAGTTTGCAGCATGTGATCGAGGAGCGCGCGGTGCTCACCATTGCCCGGCGCCAGCCGATGGCGGTGGACTTGCGCGAAATCGTCGGCGCCATGCGGGTCGCCATCGATCTGGAGCGGATCGGCGATCTCGCCAAAAACATCGGCAAGCGGGTCGCGGCGCTGGAAAGCGATTTCCAGCCGCTGAAACTGATCCGCGGCCTCGAGCACATGACCGACCTGGTGCAGTCGCAGGTGAAATCCGTACTCGACGCCTACGCGGCGCACGATTTGCCGGCGGCGATGACGGTGTGGAAGGGCGACGAGGAAGTCGACGCGATCTGCACCTCGCTGTTCCGCGAGCTGCTGACCTATATGATGGAAGACCCGCGCAACATCAGTTTCTGCATCCATCTGATGTTCTGCGCCAAGAACATCGAGCGGATCGGCGACCACGCCACTAATATCGCCGAAACCGTGTTCTACATGATCGAAGGCCAGCAGATACTCGACAAGCGCCCGAAAGGGGATATGACGACCTTTGCCACGACCGTACCCGGGAATTGAAAGCGCGTTTTCGAGCGAAAGCCTGCCCCGCACTTGATGCGCGGACCGGTTCGCGTGAACAAAACGCATCAAAGCAATTAGATTCAAAGCAATAGAAAAGGCTTAAACATATGAGCGCGCGCATTCTGGTGGTGGAAGACGAGGAAGCGCTCACTACGCTCTTGCGCTACAACCTCGACGCCGAAGGCTACGATGTCGAGACGGTTGGGCGCGGCGATGACGCCGACACCCGTCTGAAGGAGCATGTTCCCGATCTGATCGTGCTCGACTGGATGCTGCCGGGCCTGTCCGGGATCGAGCTGTGCCGCCGCTTGCGGGCGCGGCCGGAGACGAGGTCGCTTCCGATCATCATGCTGACCGCGCGTGGCGAGGAAAGCGAACGGGTCAGAGGCCTTGCGACCGGCGCCGACGATTACATCGTCAAGCCGTTCTCGGTGCCGGAATTGCTGGCGCGGGTGAAGGGACTGTTGCGCCGCGCCAGCCCCGAGCGCCTTGCCACCATACTCACCTATGGCGACATCGAGCTTGATCGCGAAAAGCGCCGCGTCGCCCGCTCAGGCCGCCCGATCGATCTCGGTCCGACCGAGTATCGTCTGCTGGAATTTTTCCTCGAGCATCCGGGCCGGGTGTTCAGCCGCGAGCAATTGCTCGACAGCGTCTGGGGCCGCGATATCTATATCGATGAGCGCACCGTGGATGTGCATATCGGGCGGTTGCGCAAATTGCTCAACCCCGGCCGCGAGCAGGATCCGATCCGCACCGTGCGCGGCGCCGGCTACGCGCTCGACGACCGCTTCGCGAAAGTGGCGGAGTAATTCTCAACCGTCATCCTAGCCAAGCGCGAGCCGGGATCTGAATTCCGCGTTGCTTTCGCGCCGTCATTGCGAGCGAAGCGAAGCAATCCACAAAGCGGCCTCGCACAAAGCTGGATTGCTTCGTCGCTTACGCTCCTCGCAATGACGAGAAGGCTACCTTGTCGGCTTCGGCGGCTGGCGGCGGCGATCGCTGGCCGGCTGATAGGCGACCCGCGAGTGATACGCGCAATAGGGCAGGCTGGTCAGCGCCTTGCCGCCACAGAAGAAGAATTCCGAACTGGAGGGATCGCCGATCGGCCAATGGCAGGTCGCCTCATTCAGCTCCAGCAGCGACAGCCGCTGGCTCATCGGCACCACATTGTCGTAGGCGATCGGATCCGGCTCCATCTCGACTTCGAAAGCGTGGGCCAGCGCCGTGTTGCCACGCGAGACCGGGCGCGAAACCCGCATCATCTGCTGGGCCGGGCGGGCCTTGCGCTGACGCGGCGCCGCCGAGGAGGGGCTCTTGGCACGGCCGGAAAGCCCAAGCCGGTGGACTTTGCCGATCACGGCATTTCGGGTCACATTACCGAGTTCCGCGGCGATCTGGCTGGCCGAAAGCCCGGACTCCCAGAGTTTCTTCAATTGCTCGACGCGATCGTCGGTCCAGGTCAATACCGTCATCGCATTTTTCCCTTCGTGTCGCGCCGGCCATTCTCGAAGCGGCGAGCGACTCCATTCCTTGAAAAATCCCTGCTCGCAGAATCCCTTAGCCCTCGCCGGGCGCAGAAAGCGCGCCCGGGCGTTTACGCCGAACACTGGGACGGATTAGGATTAGAACTGCCGCACGAGATGTCGTATCCGACAGTCCGAAGGCTACAATATGCCGTGACTCTCGCGCAAGAGTCTGGCTCAACGCGTCCACATGTTCCGTTATCTAAGCCTTGCAATGCGCTTTTTCAGCGACACCGGGGTTTCACGGGCAGGGCTGGTCTCCGCCAGGTAGTTGACACCGATCGCCGCGCGCATAGAATAGTTGCCACGTGCCGCCCCGAAAAGGCGGCACGTTTTGTTTTCCGGGGCTGGTTGTTGATGCGATCGCGCCAATGCGCGCATGGCGGCCAGCCGTAACCTTCAGTGATAGCCATGACCAACAGCGCGACATCGCATCTGCTTCCGGTATTCGCCAGGGTTGATCTCGGATTCGAGCGCGGCGAGGGCGCGTGGCTGATAGCAACCAATGGCGAGCGTTATCTCGATTTCACCAGTGGCGTGGCGGTGAATGCGCTGGGCCATGCGCATCCGCATCTGGTCGCAGCCTTGCAGGAACAGGCGACCAGACTGTGGCACATGTCGAACCTGTTCAAGAGCCCGGATGGCGAGCGGCTCGCGGCACGGCTGTGCGAACAAAGCTTCGCCGACTTTGTGTTTTTCGCGAACTCCGGCGCCGAGGCGATGGAATGCGCGATCAAGATCACGCGCAAATATCACGCCGCCAAAGGTCATCCGGAGCGCTATCGCATCATCACCTTCGACGGCGCGTTTCACGGGCGGACGCTGGCGACGCTGGCTGCGACCGGGTCTGCCAAATATCTCGAAGGCTTCGGGCCGCCGATGGATGGCTTCGATCAGGTAACGCTCGGCGACCTCGACGCCGTCAAGAAGGCGATCGGTCCGCACACCGCGGGCATCCTGATCGAACCTTTGCAGGGCGAAGGCGGCGTGCGTGCCGCGCCGCATGCGTTCTTCAAGGCGTTGCGTCAGCTGTGCGACGACAACGGCCTGCTGCTGATATTCGACGAGGTGCAGACCGGCATGGGCCGCACCGGCGAGCTGTTTGCCTACAAGCGTCTCGGCGTCACGCCGGACGTGATGCCGCTGGCAAAAGCGCTCGGCGGCGGCTTTCCGATCGGTGCATGTCTGGCGACCGCCGACGCGGCCGTCGGGATGACGCCTGGCACGCACGGCTCGACCTTCGGCGGCAACCCGCTGGCGGTAGCCGCGGCGAACGCGGTGCTGGACGTGATGCTGAAGCCCGGTTTCTTCGAGCACGCGCAGAAGATGTCGCTGCTGCTCAAACAGAAGCTGGCCTCGGTGGTTGATCGCCATCCAAAGGTGCTCGCGGAAGTGCGCGGCGAGGGATTGCTGATCGGTCTGAAGGCGGTGGTGCCGTCGGGCGATCTCGTGACGGCCTTGCGGGACCAAAAGCTGCTCACGGTTGGCGCCGGCGAAAACGTGGTGCGGTTCCTGCCGCCACTGATCGTGACCGAGGCGGAGATCGAAGAATCCGTGGCACGCCTCGAGCGCGCCTGCACCGCACTTTCCGACGATCGGCAAAAACGGGCGGCGGGGCAATGAGCAAGGCGCTGCGGCATTTTCTCGATCTCAGCGAGCTTCCGACCAGGGAGCTCCGCAACATGCTCGCCTTAAGCGTCGCCATGAAGGCGAAGCTGAAGGCTCAAAAAAAACAGGATGCCGAACCGGTCAAGCCGCTCGAGGGCAAGACGCTGGCGATGATTTTCGAAAAGCCCTCGACCCGCACCCGGGTGTCGTTCGACGTCGGCATGCGCCAGCTCGGCGGCGAAGCGATCATGCTGACCGGTGCGGAAATGCAGCTCGGGCGCGGCGAGACCATCGCCGACACCGCGCGGGTACTGTCGCGTTACGTCGATGCCATCATGATCCGCATTCTCAACCACGATGCGCTGCTGGAGCTTGCCGCGCACGCCACCGTTCCCGTCATCAACGGGCTGACGCGGCGGTCGCATCCCTGCCAGGTGATGGCGGATCTGATGACGTTCGAGGAGCATCGCGGTCCGATCGAAGGCCGCACCATCGCGTGGACCGGCGACGACAACAACGTGCTGGCGTCATGGGCGCACGCGGCGGAGCGTTTCCGTTTCAATCTCCATGTCGCGACCCCGCCGCAGCTCGCGCCGAACAAATCGATGCGGGACTGGATCAAGGCGACGCAGGCGCCGATCGTGCTCGGCAACGATCCGGAGGCCGCCGTGCGTGACGCCGATTGCGTGGTCACCGACACCTGGTTCTCGATGGGCGACAAGGACGGCGAGCACCGTCACAATCTGCTGAAACCGTATCAGGTCAACGCCAAGCTGATGTCGCTGGCGAAACCCGACGCGCTGTTCATGCATTGCCTGCCCGCGCATCGCGGCGACGAAGTCACCGACGAGGTGATCGACGGCCCGCAATCGGTGGTGTTCGACGAGGCCGAAAATCGCCTGCACGCGCAAAAAGGCATTCTGGCGTGGTGCTTCGACGCAGTGGCGTGACCGGTTAGTCAAACGGAGAATGTGCAACATCGTCGTCCCGGCGAACGACGACGGATAGAATTCATCTCAGTTCCGGACCTTCCGATTCACCCCCGCCGACCCCAGATAAAGCGCCATGACTTCACAATCCCCCGGTATGAAAATCTTCGTCGAAGCTCCCATCCGTGCACCGTCGGCGGTTCCGATCGACGATGCGGTGCTGCCGTTCGAGGTGAGTTCGCTCGATCTGCGCGGCCGGTTGACTCGGCTTGGCCCCGCGCTCGACGATGTCCTGACCAGGCACGCTTATCCGCCGGCGGTCGGCAAGCTGCTCGGCGAGGCGATGGTGCTGACAACCTTGCTTGGCTCGTCGCTGAAATTCGACGGCCGCTTCATCCTGCAGACCCAGACCGACGGTCCGGTGTCGTTTCTGATCGTGGACTTCCAGGCGCCGGACCGCTTGCGCGCCTACGCGCGCTTCGACGCGAAGCGGCTCGAAGACGGGCTGGATTCCGGCGCGCTGCTCGGACACGGCCATCTCGCCATGACCATCGATCAGGGGCCGGACATGAGCCGCTATCAAGGGCTGGTAGCGCTCGAAGGCGGCAGCCTGGAAGACGCCGCGCATGAATATTTCCTGCGCTCCGAACAGATCCCGACCCGGGTGCGGCTCGCGGTCGGTGAGGAATGGCGCGGCGGCGGAGAGGGTCCGAAACATCGCTGGCGCGCCGGCGGCATGCTGCTGCAATTTCTCCCCAAGGCGCCGGAGCGCGCGCGGCAGGCTGATTTGCATCCCGGCGATGCGCCGGAAGGCGTCGCCACCCACATCGTCGCGGACGACGATGCATGGGTCGAAGGCCAGTCGTTGATCGCCACCGTCGAGGACGTCGAGTTGATCGATCCGGATCTTTCGGGCGAGCGGCTATTGTACCGGCTGTTTCACGAGCGCGGCGTCCGCGTGTTTCCGCCGCTGCCGCTGCGGGCGCAATGCTCGTGCTCGCGCGACGCGGTGTCGTCGATGCTCGAAAGCTTCGCGGCAAAGGACCGCGCCGACATGGTGAAGGACGGCAGGGTGGTCGTCACTTGCGAGTTCTGCAGCTCGGTCTACGAATTCACGCCGCAGGAAGCGGGCGTGGAGTAGGGCGCACATCTAGTCGTCATGCCCGGACTTGATCCCAGGGCTATCGCATCTGGAATTTTCAATGAGTCGTCCCTGCGAACGCAGGGACCCCAGCGTGAGCGCAATTGCGCTCATCGCGGCGGCGCGGACTCTCGTTTCTGCACTGGAGCAGAGGGCTTTTTTCACTTTTGAGGCCAGGGGTGATGGGTCCCTGCGTTCGCAGGGACGACTCGCTGAGAGATTGTGCGAAGCCACGACCATCGGCTGAAGTTGGTCATATGCGATAGCCCCGGACTTGATCCGGGCATCCATCAATCTTCGTGAAAAGTTGTTTCGAAGAAGATGGACCACCCGGGTCAACGCCGGTGATGACGGCATGCCGTGTTGCCGCGCCTTGCATCGTTCTGACGCAGCAGATCGTGGACGCATAAATCGACCCGTTGGGAACGGTTTCCCCAAGACATCTTCGTCAGAAGCGATGCCAACCGATCGGAGGACGCCGCCGCGGTGTGGCGGCGGTATGAGTGCTGCGATACTCCGATGTACGTGAACCTGTTGAAGCTATGAGGCGACCACTTCTGGCGTCCGGCTTGCGTAGAGGTAGGCCCAAGTTCCCACCGCAATATTTGAATCTGCCGGCTCGAAGCATCGAGCTGTCTTTGAAACAGGGCTAACAGGGGGTGTGCGATGTCACTCAAGACCAGGGTGCTGCAGGTGCTGAACGGCCCGACCGTCGCGCGCATTCGCTTCCGGTTTCCTATCCGCGGCAGCCACGTGACGATTACGCCGCAAACGTTCCACCACGTCGCACGTGCGATCGTATCGGGCCGGGTCACCGTCCAATCCCCGACGGATCTCCCCCCCGGTGTCGCCGCGCAGTACAACTTTGTCGGGGGCCATCGGGCGAACGGCACCCTGTTTCGAGCCAACACGCTGCTAATCAAGTCGGTGGCGGGATGCTTGAACGAGGCATACGCCGTGCATGAGAGTCTGCATGCGGCCTATGACCTGCTGCGTACCGGGATCGATGCCAACGCGGAAGAAGCCTCCGGCTACCTCTGCTGCGCACTCTACCTCCGCATGACGGGCTTTCGTGCATTGGGCCCAATCGGGGGCGCTGCCGATCGAGTGGCTCAGACGCTCCTCAGTCAATATCAAAAGGGTGATCCCGGGATCCCCATGGTCGGCGAGCAGGAATGGCGGACGCTTCGCGCCAGCGTCGGCCTTGATTCTCTCTACGCCGCCCTGCCCGCCGGCATTCTCACCGGATGGGTGCTCGGCCAGCAATATCCCCATGATGGCTGAAGATGCCGCACGAGAGGCCCGCACATCAACTCGTATGCCGCGAATTTGAAGCCGCACATCTCTGACTCACGCTCGATGTCGCTTCGGCCGCCGTGGAGCAGGGGCTCGGCAAGCGGAGGATGACGGCATGCCGTGTTGCCGCGCCTTGCATCGTTCTGACCCCGTCCGATTAAGGCTTAGACTCACACATCGTCTTGTTGAGAACGGGTTGCCCGAGACTTCATCGCGATGAGGATATCAACCGATCGGTTGGCGCCCCGCGGTCGCGGCTGCGGTATCAATTTTCAAGATATTCCGATGCGATCGAACCCATTAGAGGCATGGGGCGACCACTTCCGGAGTCCCGGTTCGCGCAGGAGATCGCCCTTGGCGCCTAATGATCCCGTTTTCATCACCAGAAAAATCGAAGCGGTGCCCTTCTCGTCGGCGCCGAACATCGTCGTTTCTTATCCGCACCGCGAAGATTGGTGGAATCGGTATCCGGCGGTGCGGAAGTCGTACTCGGGAAACCGCAGTTATGATGAATTCGAATGGCCTTATCAGGACTCGAAGCGCATTTATCAGGACAGGGTGCTCAAGCGACTTCGCCACCTACAGCATTCGGCAACGGGCCGGGCGGTCCTTGCGGAACTGCGCGTGCGGCCCTCTTATTCGGTTTGCATTTTTCCGTGGGACTTCTTGCCGTCCATAGACCGGGATGACCCAAGCGACCTGGGAGTGACTGAAACGCTTCGAATTCCGCAAACGCGGAGGGAACGTGCCCGTGGAATCAAGCCGCGAGGGACGAAATTCCTTGTGAGGGGGGTGTCCTACGCCAGCCAGTATAAACCGGGCGCCGTCGACGTGTTCTATTCGGATTACCGTTGCAAAGAGAGCGAAGCGGATGGGGTGCTGTTGCACGAGCTCGTGCATGCGATGCGCATGATATCGGGCGTTTTCCTATACTCCTTAATGGGCGGAGGTTACGGCAACAACGAAGAATTTTACGCCAATATGATCGAGATGATCTATCGATCCGAGAGGAGACTGCACGTCTTCGACTATGTGGGTCACCCTATCGATCAGGCATCGGTCCTCAGGCTGCCCAAGGCGCGCGAATTGATTACTGACCTTTGCCGCCGGCAGCAGTCGCTCTGTATTGCGCTGGCGCAAGTGAAAGCAGATTTCAACCCGATACGGTCGGTCGCTGAGAAATTGTTTAGAATTGACTTGTAATCGCGCGAGCCTTTGAGGTTGCGTTACTCCTCAGAAGCCGGCTTGCGCAGGAGATCGCCATGGCCCTGTTTGATCCAGTTTCGATCGCCCGAGAAATCGAAGCCACGCCATTCTCGCATGCCCGTAACGTCGTCATTGCCTATCCGCACCGCGAGGATTGGAAAAAACTGTATAGACCGCAGCCGCTGCGGATGCCGGATGCACGAGGCATCTACCGCAATGTCGATGCGTTCGAGTCGCGTTATCAGGACATGAAGCGCGATCACGAGAACAACGTGCTGAAGTGCCTTGGCATGATTCAGGGGTGGGCGGCGGGCCGGGCCGTGCTTGCGGAGCTGAGGGCGCGGCCGGCCTTTTCGGTCTACATTTTGCCGTTCGACTTTCTGCCGTCCGTCTCGCCGAACTGGTCGCCGGCCACCGGCGCGGGGGCGGTGACTGGACCGATTAGACTTCCGCAAACGGCGGCGGAACGTGCCCGCGGGAAGACGCCGCGAGGCACGCAGGTCTGCGCGAGAGGGGCATGCTGGGCCGACCCGGACAGTCCCGCGGGCAAAAGCGCCGACGTGTTCTATACGGCGCGCCGTTTCCCGGACGAGGACACGGATGGCGCGCTGCTGCACGAACTCGTGCATGCGGCGCGCCTCATATCGGGTGCTCATCGAACTTTCCCTCTGGGCGGAGGCTACCACAACAACGAAGAATTTTTAGCCAATACGATCGAGATGATCTATCGATCCGATAAGGGACTGCCAATCTATGATTATGGGTATCATTCTTTCGACCCAGCATCGTTTCTCGAACGGAATATGGCAACCGTGCTGCTCACCGACCTGCGAGTCGCGCAGCCGTCGCTGTTTGACGCACTGGCGAAAGTGAATGCAGGCTTCAATCCGAT
>WNFF01001449.1_pt1 | contig 19051 bp, 12 predicted proteins | sample 5400441 | NCBI WGS metagenome assembly WNFF01 (sample SAMN13153345, study PRJNA577476) | soil metagenome | isolation source: 120 cm saprolite under Douglas fir tree site 2 hole 3 replicate 1 | place: USA:California | collected 2015-04-18 | reverse complement strand
GCGATACCGTCATGGCCCGTTGGTCCTGTCACGGTACCCACAAAGGGGATCTCAACGGCATTGCCCCCACCGGAAAGCAGTTCACCATTTCCGGCGTGACCGTCGCTCGCCTCTTGAACGGCAAGCTGGCGGAAGCCTACGTCAACTGGGACGCTCTCGGCCTCATGCAGCAGCTCGGCGTCGTCCCTCAGCTCGCTGCCAAAGCCCAAGCCGCCGCCGCGGCCACCTCCATCTCCACAAGGTAGCCGTCCTTACTCTCCCCAATTACGCGGAAGGCCCGACCACGTCGGGCCTTCCTTTAGATCAGTGTGTGCCACTTTCTACTTTCTAGTTTCTAGTTCTACTTTCTAATTTCTAGTTTCTAGTTTCAAATTTCTAGTTTTTGAGTTTCTGCCTTCTAGTTTCTACCTTTCCCCGTGTTCGGCTACACCGTCCAATTCTCCACCTTCAACCCGCGCACCCTTCGGAACTCCCGCTCGTTATTCGTCACCAGCGTCAACCCCGCCGCCTTTGCATGCGCCGCGATCCACAAATCGTTGTTCCCGATCATCTGCCCCTTGCGCTCCAGCTCCGCTCGAATCGTTCCATAAGCCTCCGCCGCCGTCTCCGGCAATCCCATCACCGGAAGCACGCGCGCCAGCTCCCGCAACAGCTCCAGCGCCGCCGCCCGCTGCGCGCTTTTCTCCGCCCCGTACACCAATTCCCCAAACGTAATCACGGAGAGCGCCGCCTCTCCCGCCTTCAGGGTGCGGAACCGCCGCAGCACCTCCTCCGGCTTTCTCCGCCGGATGTAAATGCAAATGTTCGTATCCAGCAGGAAGCGCGCCTCCATCACAGCCCCTTGCGCTTCTGCGGCTTATCCTTCCCTCGCCTCGCCAGCCTCAAGTCCGCCGGCAGCGCCGCCAGCAAATCAAACGCCCGCGCCATCGTCCCCGCGCGTTCCCGCAGCACGATCTCATCCCCCCGCCGCGATATCTCCACTTCCTTACTCTTCACCCGGAACGCCTTCGGCAGCCGCACCGCCTGGCTATTTCCCGACTTGAACACCTTCGCCGTCGCCATCGTCAACCCTCCTCACGATGTATATACGTCAAGTATACACATTCGTCGCTCCGCCGGATAGTAGGCTCCCCGGCGGGTGGCAGGCCCCTAGTCGCTAGGCAGGTTCTGGGTGCCGCATCCCTTTGGGGTTTGGTTCACCAAAGGGTGCGGATTTTGCACGTGGGGTATTTGATTTTTCCACAGTTTTCCACAATTCTTTCGAATCCCACCCCTCCCGCAAGCCCTTTCCCTCCGCCAACTTGCACCCCACTGTGTCAACCCTGCCACGCCCATTCGAATAACAACATAGTTATCCTTGACCGTCAGTACCTTCTGTGTTATACTGCTTTTGTCTTTGCCCTTGGCGGAGAAAGGAGCGCCTCCCTTTGTCCGCCACCTCTCTGTCTTCACTCCCTCCAGCGCAATACCTGTCGAGCTCCCCGCGTCTCCGTGGACTCTGCGATCTCCGCGCCCTCTGTGTAAAATCCGATGCTGCTTTTCAGTCTTCCCCTAACTCCTTACGGCTCAATCCTTTTGCCGACCCCCACCCCATAAACCCTGTCGCCTCAATTCTTTACAAAAACATAGGGGGGCAGGGGGTACCCTCAACTCTCCCACCGCTCTCCCATATCTCCCATCTTCCGTACACTCTTCCGAGTTCCGTATCCTGTAAGTCCTTTGTTTGCCACTCTTGCGTAAACTGCCGGGTGTCACCCTACAATTCCCATTCTGGAACTCATCCCCCCGTTGCGTATCCACCTTTCTTTTCAATCGCTTCCGTGGAGTCCATTTTGCAACCCTTTTGTTTTGATGGTCTTCCATCGAATAGGGGTGGGTGGGGGTGTCATTGTTAACTAGAAACTCTGGGCAGGATTTCTATCCCATGGACCCCACCACGGCGGGAGTCGACCGCGGGTTCCGGCCCTGTCGCAATGGAACATTCCAACCTTGTTGGAAGGGATCGCGCTTATCCTTACCTCATTACATCCTTACTTCGTTACTTCTCAGTGGTCGTGAGACATTCCCGCCATGTCGTGAGCCGGTGCAGCCTTCCGCCGAAGCCCCGCCATCTTCGCGTCATCGACGGCGGCGAAATAGCCGACGGCGATGCCCATCGCTCCGTCGCGCAGCAGCTTGCCGGTGGGATTATCGTACGTCGCGGAAATCTTCAGGACATCGCCTTTCGCAAATTTGTAACCGCCTTCTTGGACAAACAACTTTACGGGCACCGACTCGAGAAGTCCTTCAGCGTCCGCCTTCGCATCCAGTGTCGCCACCGTTTCTTTCCGTGAAACATCCTCCAGCACGATCTGCTTTCCATAGTCGTGCAAATGCCCGCCCACTCCGAGCAGCACCCCGTCGTATTTCACCGTCACGGTTCCAGTCTTTTCGCTTTTCCCCGCCGGCAGGTCATAACCGGAATCTCCGCACGAAGCCACATCCATCCACGCGGGATAAACATTCTTTCGTGGCGCTCCGCCGCTCGCGTCGCCCGCGGCTTCCTGAAAGGGAATCACGACTTCGAGGTAAGCCTTGTCGTACGACGTCGCCGTCGGGTTGTGCATCATCGTCTCGATGCGGATCTTGTCCCCTTTTTGCACGCGATAGCCATAGCCGGGGATCTCGGCCCAGTCCGTCATTTCGCTGCCCGCGCCGAAAATATGTTCTTCTTTGTTGGGGCAGAGAAAATCCGCGCGATTCTCGTTCCAGAATGCCGTGTGATGCAGCACCGTTCCCGGCACCGCGTTGCCGCTGGCGTCCACGAGCTTCGGATGATACGCCAGCAGCCAGCCCTCCATCGGCACTTCCCAAATCAAATCCGGCGGTTGCGGCATCTTCATGTGCGAAGTGTGCGCCGGCAAATTCATCGGGCCCACGCGGAGCGTAACCGTATGCGCCGGCTCATCCACCCTCGCATCCAGCACAACGCCCTTCGCGGCCGCGTGGTGCATGCCTCCCTGCATGAATCGCGTCTTTTGCGCTCCGGAAGAATCAGCGGAGCCGCCATGGTGCATGTGCTGCATGTCATGCGGCGCTTCCGCCGGTTTATCCTGGGCAAAAGCAACGCCCGCGTTCAGCAAAATTGCCCCGCAAATTGTAAGAATTCTTTTCATTGGACTTCTCCGCGCGTGGTCCCAGGGCAGGCTGGAACTCCCTTAATTATACTCCCGCCTCGAAAGCGGCGAAATGGATCGGAGCGCAATTCAAGGAGAGCAAAGAGCCCGCTCGATGGCGGAAACTGCAGAGGCGGAGAAACCGGACAAGACGCGGTTGGCAAAGCGGACACGCCGGCGAGCGAATTCTTCCAGGTGAACTCCAGCAGGGAAGCAGATAGTATTTCCTTCCATGAAATCACGCAAACGCTTTGTCTCGCACTCCTGGATTGCCCTTCTGTCTTGTCTATTTTTCGCCGCAGCGAGCCATGCGCAGAAATCATCGCCGGACGAATGGCTCGTCCTCAGCAACGTGACCGTGGTCGACGTTCGGACAGGCACGCTGCAGCCCGAGCAAACCGTAATCCTGGATCGCAATCACATTGCTTCGGTGGGGCCGAGCAAGTCGGCGAAATATCCGCGGAACGCAGCGAGCGTGAATTGCCGCGGGCTTTTCCTGATTCCCGGGCTGTGGGACATGCACGTGCATTTGGTTTTCGGCGATTGGTTTCCCGGCGCGCGGGAGATTTCGCTGCCGCTTTTCGTCGCGAACGGTGTCACCGGCGTGCGCGACATGGGCAGCGAGCTGGACATTGTGCAGAGGTGGCGCAATGAAATCGAAGCGGGGAGGCTGATCGGCCCGCGCATTTACACCCCCGGGCCTATGCTGGACGGTCCAAAGCCGCGCTTTCCGAGTTCTGTGGCGATTGCCACTCCCGAGGATGCGCATCGCGCCGTCGCCGATCTCAAGCGGCGGGGCGCGGACTTCATCAAGCTGCAATCGCTGATTCCGCGCGACGCCGTTTTTGCCATCGCGGAAGAAGCCAGGAAGCGCGAAATACCGTTCGAGGGACACGTTCCCGATTCCGTGCGCGCGAGCGAAATGTCCCAAGCGGGAATGAAAAGTTTCGAGCACCTTATTGGCATTTTTGAAGGGAGTTCGCCGGCTGAGGACGACTTCTTGAAAGGGAACAAGACTGAGGGGCGCTTCCTGGCCACGTACGACCCCGCGCGCGCGGCGTCGCTGGCGGAATTGCTGGCGAAGAATCAGACTTGGCAGTGCCCGACGCTGGTATGGGAACGCGGCGGCAACCTGATCGACGCGAGCGATTTCAGCAAGGACGAGCGCGTGAAGTACGTGCCGGCGTCGTGGAAAAACAAAACATGGAAGCGATTCACCGAAGAAATCACGCAGGGCTACGGAACAGACGATCTGGCAACGCGAAAAAGATTCATCGAGAAGGAACTCGAGGTCGTGGGGATGTTGCACAAGGCCGGGGTGCCCTTTCTTGCGGGAACGGATACGCCCGCCGGCGTTCACATTTTCCCGGGCTATAGCCTCCACGAGGAATTGCAGCGTTTCGTGGCCGCCGGATTCACTCCGCTCGAAGCGCTGCAAACCGCGACGATCAATCCGGCGCGCTTTTTCGGAATCGAAGACCAGGCCGGAACGGTAGAAACAGGAAAGTTTGCCGACCTCGTCCTGCTTTCCGCCAACCCACTCGAAGACATTGCCAACACCCAGAAAATCGTAGCTGTCCTCGTGAACGGTCAGTACTTTCGCCGCGCCGACCTCGATAAGATGCTCGGGCGCGTAGAAGCCGCCGCGCATCGCCACCCTGAGAATCGCCGCGCAACGCCTCTGGTGCTCCAATAGCGGAGAGAAATATCTGACGCAAGATTGGGTGATGACGTATCCCCTTTTGCGTCCGTGCCTGCATAGGGATTAGTTCCAGTGCTTTCAGCAACGGCAATCCCCGACGCCGAGAGGTCTACTTTCATTCAGAAAGTTATTACGGCTTTGCCTTACGCCGCGCATCCGAAGCACGGTTCTGGCTACCGGACTTTGGGTCGCCGCAATCGTTGTGCAGCACGCTGTTCGGGTCCGGAGAACCTTCGAGGCAGGGGATCGCGCGCAGGTACTCGTAGATGGCCTCCATTTGACGGTCGGTCAATCGGACAAGTTCAAAAATCCGCTTGCAGGGAAACGCGCGCTTTTCGTGGGGATTCTGAAGTTAGGGCTTGTCCATCTCCAGGCTTTCGCGCTTCTTTTGCCGATTCGCTTCAATCAGCTTTTGATAGGCCGCGAGCGCCTGCTGCGCTTCTTGCGTGCGTCCGGCGCGCCGGTAAGCCTGGCTTAATTGAAAGTAAGTGGCGTCGCGGTCTGGAACAAGCTTTCTGGCGGTCTCGAGACTCTCGATGGCGCCGGCGGTGTCTCCCTGCTGCAAGAGAGCGCGGCCGAGTTCAAAATGGGCGAATTCGTAGCTGGGCAGGGCTCTGATCACGGCGCGAAAGAGGGGCACGGCGTCATCAGGATGGCCTTCGGCCAACAGAGTGTACCCAAGATGATAGGTCGTGAAGGGGTCGGCCGGCCGAAGCAGAAGTTCGGCGCGAAATTCCTGCGCGGCCAATTCGAATTCGCTTTGGTGCAGGTAAACGAGGCCCGCGTAATAGTGTGCGTCAGGAAGGCGCGGATCCAGACGTAACGCCGTTTTCAGTTCGGAGAGTGCGTTAGGGTAGTCTTCCTGCTGAGCGTGGGCTTGGCCCAGCAAAAGGTGGACAGAAGCGTTGCCGGCATTTTGCTCTACCAGCCGGCGAAAAATGCCATTCGCCGCTTCCGATTGACGCGTGCGGACTAGGGCCGTACCCCACGCGAGGAGCAAACCGGGATCGTCGGGCGGGTGCTCGAGAAGGGGGTGGAGGACATCAACGACCTTCGCGTAGTTCTCCAATGCGGAATAGCTGAGGCCCAGAAGCTGGCGGATGAAAGCGTCGTCCGGATGCGCTCTGAGTTGGCGTTCGAGCGGCGGAACAGCGTCCGAGTAAAGCTCGGCGCGGAAGCTGGCGAATCCCCAGTTGCGGTCCAAGCCGGGGAGATCGGGCTTCCATGCGGCAGCTTGCTTGAAAAACTCGGCGGCCTCGGAAAACTTGGAGTCTTTGGCGCGCATCACGCCCAGGTCGTTATAGGAACTGCCCAGGATTTCCGCGATAAATGCCCGATACTGTCTGGCGGCTTCCGTTTCCTTCGCCGCCGCGGCGGGCTTCTCCGCGGCCATACCCGCGGGCAAGCCCTGCTGCATCATGGTTTGCGCGCCTTGCTCTTGTTCAGCGGAACCGGCCTCAATGATTGCAGAGAGGGGGTCGGAAACGCGACTCTCGCCGTCATCTTGTGGGCTCTTCTTCTCATCGAAAATATGCTTCACGTCGTACTTGAATTTCGCTTCTCGTATCTGCTGGGAGCGCGCCAGCGCTTTCTTGGCTTCCTCCTCGCGGCCGAGCCGCCGCAGATTTTGTCCGAGCAAATAGTATGCTCGGCTGACATCGCGCAGCTTGTCTTCAGGATTCCCCACGATGCTGATGTACTTTTGAAGAACCTCGACTGCTTCCTTGCCGCGATTCGTTGCCGAATAGGTTTCGCCCAAATAGAGATAGAGGGAAGCCTCCTGGGGCCGCAGCCGCATTGCGTGGAGAAGAGCAGTTTCCGCGGCGGGATAGTCGCGCAGGTTGACGTCGGCGATCCCCAGAAGTTCCTGCACCTGATATTCATTGGGATGAAGCTTGACCTCTTTTTCGAATTCCTCGTGCGCCTGCGGATAACCTTCGTCCTGGTAGTGCTCCAGATAGGCGTAGCCGAGCAAACCGTGAGCGCGCGGATACTTCGGATCAAGCCTGATCGCCTTGCGAAACTCAGGGATGGCCTGCTGCGGGAACTTCGTAATCAGATAGGCCCGGCCAAACAACACATGCAGCGCCGCGGAATCTCCCATCGTGGACTCAAGTTGTTGGAACCACGCGGAAGCTTCACTCAACTTCCTGGCCTTCAAGTAAGCAATCCCAAGAAAATAGCCGGTTTCAAAATCGTACTCCAGATCTACGGAGGCCCTTAATTCCTGGATGGCGTTATCTGAATCTCCGTCGAACACGTAGATTCGTCCCAGGAGGCTACGTGCCCGGGCATGGTTCGGCTGTTTGGCTACGACGGACTTCAGCAGAGCCTTCGCCTTGCCGACTTCTCCCTTGCGGAACCAAACGTCAGCCGCAGCCACCTGACTTTCCACGTCACCCGGCTTGAGCTTCAGAGCGTAGTCCAAGTAAGCAGCGGCCTGGTCGGTCTGTTCCACGGAGAGAGAAAGTTGCGCGAGTTGGCGCAACCCGAGCGTGATCGTGTCTTTGTAATGGTTCTCCGCCGAAGCTAGATCGCCTGCGGCCAAAGACGCTTTGGCCGACTCGAACTCCGCTTGCAGGGCCTTTGCGGGATTATCGGCGGCTCGACTGGATGGTAGAAACGACGCAGCAAAGGCAGCGGCCATCGTAAGGCTTGAACGGACGCGCTTCAAGAGGGCATTCAAAGGATTAGCTCGCTCACGAACCGAAGGCATGGAATCATCCCTGGAATTTCTGAGAGAGTCGCTGCCAGCATCGAAGAGATTCGGCGGCCCGTTCAGCGAGCCCCGTTCGGGATACCGTGTCCCGGAGGCGGCAGCGGCTTTCTGTCCTGGATTCCTTTCCCTTCCACGATCGTATAAATGTAGTCGCCGCCTACATCCCGGAGCGCCTCAACATTGCCGTTGGGCCAGCGGATCTCCACCGATTCCATCTTGGCGGCGGCGCCCAGGCCGAAGTGCAAGCGCAAGTCGTTCTGCGAGAGGTAGCTACCTCCGCCGCGGACTTCACTGAACTGCTGGACCCCGCCGGAGCGGATGGTCACGCGCGCGCCAATCGCGGCGCGGTTGCTCTTGGTGCCGACCAAACGGAACAATACGCGATGGTAACCGTCTTGATTGGTGTTCAGTAGCAGCGAAGGCGGCTCCCCGACGTTCAGCAGCACGACATCGATGTTCCCAGTATTAAAAATGTCGCCGAAGGCTGCGCCGCGGCGGGACTTCAACGGAAAGCTCTGCAGGCCCGCCTCCTTCGACACTTCATCAAACGTTCCGTCCCGATTATTGCGGTGCAGCAGAAGCGGTTCACGGAACCGGGGCCCCGAATCCAAGGTATCCACCTGGGGGTAGACGTGGCCGTTGGCTACCAAAATGTCCAGCCAGGTGTCATTGTCCATGTCAAAGAAGGCCGTACCCCAGCCGACGTAAGGGTAGCCGGGCTGGCCAACACCGGAAGTCCAGCTCACATCATCGAATCCCTTGGCGCCCATGTTGCGATACAGGGAATTGGGTTGCTCTTCAAAGTGGGTGACGAAAAAGCTCAAACGCCCGCTGTGGTCGTAGTCGCCCCAATCGACTCCCATGTTCCCAAGCTCCATGCCTTCGCCGCTCAGCGCGACGCCGCTCAGCAAGCCGACGTCGGTGAACGTGCCGTCGTGATTGTTATGATATAAATAGCTGGGCACGGAGTCGTTGGCGACGAGCAGATCCGGCCATCCATCGTCGTCGTAGTCGACCCACATCACTCCGAGGCCATAATAGCCGATATCGTCGTGAACTCCCGCTTTGACTGAAACCTCCTCAAAGGTGCCGTCACCTCGATTGTGATAAAGAAAGTCGGTTTCCCCTTCGAGGCCCCAGGGACCGCACTGCACGAGGATACCTTTGAAGCGGCAGAACTTGTTGCTGCCGAATTGCGGAAGATTGTTCAGGTCCAGGTGCGAATAGCGGGCGACGAACAAGTCCACGTTGCCGTCGCGATCGTAGTCGCCCCATGCCGCGCCGGTGCTGAACCCTCCACCGCGGACTCCGGCTTTCTCGGTCACGTCCTCGAATTTGCAGTTCCCCAGGTTGCGGTAGAGCACGTTGCCGTTGTAACCGGTCACAAACAAGTCAAGTTTACCGTCGTTATCGTAATCAGCGACGGCCACTCCCATGCCCCAGCCCTTCCTTATCAGGCCGGCTTCTTTGGTGATGTCCTTAAACGTGCCGTCGGGCTCCTGGTGGTAAAGCGTGACCATGGGGTCGCCGCCCTGGCGCAATCTCTCGACGGTCGAGCCGTTCACCAGCACAATGTCCAGGCGTCCATCGTTGTCGCAGTCAAACAAGCCGGCGCCGCCGCTCGTTGAATCGATCACGTAGTGCGCTTCGGGGGCGGCGATGTGCGATACCGTAAGGCCGACGTCCTTGGCGATGTCTTTGAACACCGGAACCGGGGGAAAGCCGCTACGGTCTTTCTTGGCTGAGGGGGAGCGCTTGGATGGCGGCGGCACCGGCACTGGAACACGCTGAGGCCCCTGGGTCTGTGCCGCCAGAATCTGCGGCGCCAGCGGATTGAAAATCAGAAGACAGAGCAGGAGAACCTTGGATCCCGATGGATACCCAAGCATGAGAGGTGATTTTAGCACAAACGAATTTCTCCTCCGAAGCAAACCTCACTGCCGCTTGTCTACGCATTGGAGCTACAACCCTTTGCGCCACGCGAGCACAACACGATTCGTGTATCTCGACAGAGCCGCATTCGTCAGAGACGGAATGAGGTGGCATGGGAGTCTTTCAACAAGCTCCGAGATAATAAGAAACGTCCCGCTGGTGTGTTGGGCCAGCGGGACGTTTCGAAATGGATTCGTCGCAGCGCTAGAAAGTGAACCTTAGCGAGTACTGGAATTCTCGATTGCGATCCGATTGCGTCCCCACAGTACCTACTTGGGCATTCGGTGTACTGTTCTGGAGCGAAACCGCATTCGCCAGAGTCGTCGGGTTTCCATTCTTGTCCAGATACTCGTTAGCAGCGGAAGCATTGAAGCCTATGTTGTAGTTTATACCGTTGCCGCCGGGGTCCCCATACTGCGGGTGGTTGAAGAGATTGAAGGCATCCATCCGGAACTCCGCCTTTATCCGTTCAGTTATACGGAAGTGCTTCGCCAACGACAAGTCCACTGTGCGAGTGGGTGGCCCGAGGCAGTCGCCGACCGGAGCGGTTCCGATGGTGCCCAACTTAAACCCGTTCAGTGTGTACCGATTCGGGTTGATCCATTGGAAGTTAGCAAAGCTGGGGTTCCGGCAGGGCTGTCCTGGAACCAAGTTGGGCCGCTGAGCGCCTGCACCATTGCCGATACCGGACGGGTCGCCAACATTCGAAATGCCTCCGATGGTTGGCGTAAGGGAGTGTCCACTCGTGATGACGACGATCGAGGTGACTGCCCAAGAACCCAGGGCGGTCCGCACGTACCTGTCCATGTTCTGCAAGGTGGGCAGGTTGTAGAGCAGGTTGGCCGAGAAGATGTGCGGCCGGTTGAGGGGATTCAGCCCGTAGCCATTTTTCAGATTGAACGGATCAATAACAAGATTTCCCCCTCCATTGCTAACCTTTAGCAGCGTATCCGCATACGTCTTGGAGAATGTGTAGGCCAGCTGAAAGGTGGAATCACGTTGAAAACGCGTGGTGAACGCCGATTGCAGCGAGTCGTACTCCGCGCTGCCGTGATGCGCAAAAATCGGGAGCCCGCCGGTTTCTAGCACATGGAAAGGCTTGAGCAAATTCCCAGCTGCACTGCCGTTCGATTGCGCAAAGGCAAGCCTGTCAGTCGGAGCAATGGCATTGCCATCATACTTGCTCGTCCAGTTTTTCGAGCGGCTGCCGACGTAGCTCACTTCCAACCGTGAATCCTTCAAGAATTCATGCTGGATGGTCAGGTTATATTGCAAGGTATAAGGAGCCCGGTTGCTGAGGTCCTGGCCGATGCCGGGAACGCCGAAACCGCCAGCGCCAAAGCAGTTCGGGTCGCAGGCGGGAAGCTGGTTGGTATTGTCGAGGAACCGTCCATTGCCGTTAACTGAATTAAAGCTGCGTACGAACGGCGGGTTTGTGCCGGCGGTGCCGTCCGTCACGAAGATGTCGTCACGGTTGTAAAACTGACCAAATCCTGCCCGGACCGCCCACTTCGCCGATCCAGTGGGATCCCAGGCCACACCAAGACGGGGCGCGATACCGCGATGATAGTTGTTCTGTATAGCCCGGTTGGGGCCTGGCAATCCGCCCGATCCCGGCGGGCAGGGATTCGACAGGAGGCCCGTCGAGTAGTACAAGCCGTTGCAGGGCGCGTTAAGAAGAGCGGGGTTAAACGCCGCTTGGTTAAATACCGTAAATTTGTCGTCCGCCTGGTAGGGATTCGGCAGATAGGAATAGCGAGCGCCCAAGTTGAGAGTCAGGCGGCTGCTCAGCTTTATGTCGTCGTTGAAATAAAGTTCAGTGTTTTCCCAGCGGCCTTTTTTCTTGAAAATGACATCCTGCTCGCCCCAATTGACCGCCTGGTTTTGCAGAATCCAATCGGCAAGACCATAGTGAGTAGTTATCTCCGCCAGGTTCGAGCACCCTGGATTCGTCGCGGGAGTCCCGCCGAAATTCTTGCAGCCGTTGTAACCGCCCGGGCCAAAGGTCACGCCCTGTTTCTGGGAGAAGTTGTCCTGGTCTTTGGAATTCCGGCTGTAAAGGACGCCGAACTTTAGCGTATGGCGCCGTATGACCTTCGAATAGTCATCTCCCCAAGCGTAAAGGTCTTCCCCGTTGTTCCAGGGCGCGAAGCTCCAAATTGTCGGAAGGCCGCCCCCATTGATCCACACCGGCGGATTATTGGCCGGATTCCCCGTAGTCGGGAAAAATGTTGGAATCACCTTATTGAGCGCTTGCGACGCAGCCGGAGTTGCTTGACTGACGCTGATGCGATTCGACGAGTAGGAGAACTGGAAATCGTTCACGGCGGTGGCACCGATGATCTTACTCAAGCGGGCCACGATGATGCGCCCTGGCGAACTCCAAGACTCCTGTATCTGGGAAGCGCCGTTATCCGCCCCCCACCCGGTGTTGCCCACGGCAGAAGGTCCAAACGTCCAGGAGTCATTCGTATAGTGCGCCATCAACGATAATGTCTTTGACAGGTGGACGTCCCCGCGGACGCTATCTTCACGATAGTAGGTCGGCTGTTTCAGCGCCTTAGCCCAGTTGGTGCCGCAGCCATAGTTAGGGGCTCCCTTCGCAAGCGTCGGCAAGAAATACGTGTTCAGGATCGTGGGCCCCGCAACGCTTTGGCGGCCCGCAGGAATGATGTCTATCGTACCGGGAGTGGAAGGAGACGCCGTAAACGAGCCGCCCGGATTTGTGGGATCCGGATCGGTGAGTCCGCCTTTCAGAAGGCAGCCAGTAGTGGTGGCGCTGTTGAAGGTACTATCCAGTGCAGAGTCGGAGAAGTCTCCGGCGCGCTGCAAGGGCGTCGGTACATGAGCGTTCTTCACTTTTTCCTGGATCAGCCGATTCCATTCTTCCGATACAAAGAAAAAGATTTTGTCCTTCAGGATGGGGCCCCCAACAGAGCCTCCGAAGTCGTTACGGCGAATGGTATCCTTCTTGGCTTTGGGGTTGAAAGCTTTAAGGATGGTGTCCTTGGAATCCAGCAGGTCGTTGCGGCCGAAGTAATAGGCGCTGCCGTGAAAATCGTTGGTCCCCGACTTGGTGACGAGGGTGATTACGCCTCCGCCGGCTCCGCCAAATTGGGCGCCATAGCTGTTCCGCTCGATCTTGAACTCCTCAATGGAATCAAGGGAGGGATAAATTAGAATCGTGCGGTTCGATCCCACGTCGACATTGTTGGCGCCATCCACGAGAAACAAGTTGGCATTCGAGGCGCCACCGCTGACGGAGATGTCCGCGCCACCGTTGAGGCCTTTCTTGTCGTACGAAAAGCCATTATCAACCTCCACGCCGGGAACCGCCAAGAGTAACTGGGCGAAGCTCCTGCCGTTCAGCGGCAATTCGGTGATCTGGGCACCCGCAACCGTGCCGCTCAGTTCACCATTGACGAGCTCGACCTGGTTCGTGGTGGCGACAACTTCGATCGTTTCGGTCTTGGCCCCGACTCTCAATCGGGCGTCAACTGTCAAGCTATCGTTGACGTGAAGGATAACGTCCTTTACCTCGAAGGCCTTGAAGCCTTCCCTGGCCGCGCGGAGAGTGTAGTGACCGAGCGGAAGACTCTGAAACGAGTAATTGCCGTCCTTGTCCGACTTCTCAGTTCGCGAATCGCTGGTGTCGGCATTGGTGATCGTGACATCGGCGCCCACGATGGCCGCGCCCTGTTCGTCGGTCACAGTGCCGCGTACGGAACCCGTAAAATTCTGCGCAAATACTGCCGGCGCAAGACTCAACACCAGCACGAACCAGGCAATCAACACCCCAAACCCCATCCTTCTCATAAGCCCTCCCGAGAAACACCCATCAGAGTTTTAAGTTAGTCTGATTAGTATTTTTGAACTACCCCGTGCGCTGGATTTAACGGCAACCCACCTGCGTTGTCAAGCGAAAAATATCGGTATTCTAATGCCTTGTGTGATGGATGACGGGTTCTCTAGCTGCTTTTCGAAGATCTCCTCTATCCGCTGTGCGCCAAGGCCTTCCTGGGGTAGAATGCTGCCACTGAGTCTGCCCGGCATGGTGCCCTTCTAAACGCCGCTTTTCAAAGCGCGTCAGGAGCGAAGGCCGATGGAAGTTCAGAAGAACAGCGCGAAAGCCAAGAAGCACGCCCCGGTGACCTTGAGAACCATAGCCGAGCGCGTGGGGCTCACCAAGGGGACTTGTTCCGCTGTCCTCAATAAATCTGCGGCGTCCCGATCCGTTCCCCAGCACACCCAGGAACGAATCCTCACTGCCGCACGCGAGCTGAATTACCGGCCCAGCTTCTATGCCCGCAACCTGGGTGTAAAACGCACCTACATGATCGGCGTGGTCACCCGGGAGATTGGTGATTTTTACGGCTCACCGATCATCAGCGGAATTGAACGATACCTCCGGCAGAAGGACTACTTCTTCCTTACTGTCGCTCACCGCCACGACCCCAAGCTCCTGGAAACGTATTCGCACCTTCTTCTGGACCGCGGCGTCGAAGGTTTCATCACCTTGGACACCTTTGTCGATCATCCCTTGCCGCTTCCGACAGTTGCCGTCCCTGGGCACCGCCGCTTGCAAGGCGTTACAAATATCGTGTTGGATCACCGCAAAGCAGCATGGCTGGCGCTGAGCCACCTGACCCAGCTGGGTCACGAAGAAATTGCCTTCATGAAGGGATCTGACACCAGTCCGGATTCGGAGGACCGCTGGAGGGCCATTTGCGAGGTCGCCGAAGAACTCGGCATCCCCATGCGCGCGGAACTTGTCGTTCAACTTGAAGGTGACGACGCGACGCCCCAGTTGGGTTACCCGTTCGCGAAAGAGCTGCTTGCTCGTAAGCGGCCGTTCACGGCGCTATTTGCGTATAACGATATCTCCGCGATCGGTTCCATTCGCGCGTTCCAGGAAGCCGGGTTGCGAGTTCCCCAGGACGTTTCCGTGGTGGGTTTCGACGATATAAGAATTGCCGTGCATAACAACCCCAGTCTCACGACCGTGCGGCAGCCGTTAGAGAAGATGGGGGAAATAGCAGCGCGCACTTTGTTGAACCGCATCGAAGAGCACGAAGACTGGGTGCCGGAAATCGCGATCGAGCCGGAATTCGTGGTGCGCAATTCGACCCGCAGGGCGCCGGCTCAAATTTCAGCCGTACGAGGGAACGAGCGTTCTCTGAGGAATGTTCCTATCCCCGCCCAGCCGGAAAGCATTTAGAATCACGCCAACCTCGGCATTGATTGCGGTCCCCCGAGCGCAATGCGACCTACCGTGCTCGACAACATCACATACCCTTTACTCGCCTGGGACACTGTGATATGTGTCTACAATATCGGTATTCTATAAGGGAATGCCGGTCGATTGAAACGAGGGCCTCGGTCGTCCTCATTCTGAAGATGGGGAGTGTGCTGATGATCCATTGGAGAAATTCTTGTTTCGCTTTCCGTGGTGGCTTCCTTCTAGCAATTCTGTTTCTGTTCTTGGCCGGGGCCGGCCGTGCTAACGCGCAGGGCTGCACTGGCGTTTCGACCAGCACCACGGGGACCGTAACTTGGACTCCACAGTGGTGCCAGGAATTCAACGCCAATACAGTGACGTCGCCTGACACCACGGTGTGGAAATTTGACCTTGGGAATGGAACCAACGGTTGGGGCAACAACGAGGTAGAAATCTACTGCGGGCCTCCGAACTATCCAAATAACCCGAATCCGTGTCCCAACATGATCAGCCCTAGCACTAACACCGTCTATCTCGATGGCAGCGGACACCTCGTGATTCAACCCATCAATATTAATGGAACGTGGATCTCGACCCGCATGCTCACGGAAGGCATGAAGAACTTTTCGTATGGCCGGATCGAAGCAAGCCTCCAACTTCCTGACACAACGAACCAAGGCCTCTGGCCTGCCTTTTGGTCCCTCGGAAGCAGCATCGCCACGGGCACGCCGTGGCCTACCTGCGGCGAAGCGGATTTCATGGAGGACTGGTCCCCTCAGGTGGATAGCGGACCGGGTACCAGCGGCAACAGGTCCACAATTCACACCACCATTACCGCAGGTTCAGGCACCGGCGGATCTTACCATTTCCCGAGTGGCCAGGCAGCGAATACAGCGTTCCATGCTTATGGCGTGATTTGGTCGCCAAACATCATGCAATTCTATGTTGACGATGCAGCACATCCGTTTCTCATCAAGACTCCCGGCGATCTTCCCTCTGGAGATACGTGGCCCTTTAATGCGCAAATCTTTCTGCTCATGAATGTGGCCGTCGGCGGAACCTTGGGTGGGTCCACCACCAATCTCGTCAACCCACAACCACTGATTGCCGACTATGTCCGTCATTATTCGGCCTCAACTGTGACCAAACCGACGCTCCCAAATCCTCCTTCCATTAGCGTGAAAGCGGGAGCGACGACTGGCAATTCCAGCACCTTGATTCCTGGACTCGCGCCCGGCACGGGCTTCGTCTATTTGTCCTGCAGCACCAACGCGCCGAAGGCGAGTTGTACGGTGGCCACGAATGACCCGCTAAACACTCATGTTGTTAATTCCAGTCCCGCTGGCGCCCCTGAGACCGCCACGGTCACGGTTACCACGACCGCAAACTCGCTTGCGCCTCCGTCCCTGTTCGATCCCCAGCGGCTATTTCGATTTCCTGTTGTCATCGTCGCCGCACTTCTCCTTTTTGTCGTCACGACGTTGGCGCCGCGCCTGCGAAGGCGCGCGTGGAGTCCGGCCTACGCCACCGCAGCGCTGTTGATCCTCGCAGGGATGACGCTAGCCAGTTGCGGCGGCGGGGCAAGCAGCGTGATGAATCCACCTCCCTCTAACAATGGGACCCCTCCGGGTCCCTACACGGTGACGGTTTACGCCTTCACCGAGAGCAATGTGAGCGACGGGACCAATGCCAATGCCGACGCAAGCGTCCCCATTCCCTTAATGGTGAACTAACAGAATCAGTTGAGTAGCACTGCCGCGCGTAGTCGCATGAACGCCGCAACAAGAACGGAGCTATTGGCGGGGACAACTCCCGTCTCAGGCTCGCGAGTTGTCACTCCGGTAGATCGCCCGAGTGAATGAGAATAGACCCGTCCACTTCGGTGTCGCCGGCATTATATTGACGCCGTACCTCCTGCTCGATGGCCTGGCGGTTCGCTCGGAACACCTCGAGTTTATCCTTACCGTCTCCCTGGAAGTGATCGTCCAGGGCTTCCCTGGTGATGGCGCACCGCACCCACGCTTCGCCATCTCGCCCGTAGAAGAGGACCATGTCGCGCTCGAAGACAAAACTCTCTTTGGGCTCAGGAAATGTCAGGTCGTGCCGCTCAAGGTGCCATTGCACGCGGCGGACGATAAAGGTTGTGAACGGATGAATGTCCATCTCGATGCTGGCGCGGTCCAGGGCGCTCAGATAAGACTTGCGATCCCTGATGCGAACCACTGTCCAAGGATAGCCGCCCGAAGCCAGCATCACATTCATCAGGAAGCGCGCCATGCGGCCGTTCCCATCCGTGTACGGGTGGATATAACCGAAAAGCCAGTGTCCCACCACCGCGCGCACCGAAGGCTCGGGTTCTTTTTCCAGAAGGTCGAAGAACGCCGGCATGGCGTCGCGCACCGCCTCCCACCTCGGCGGTACGTAGCGCGACCCGCGCAGATACACGGGCATGTTCCTGTATCCGGCCAATGTCCCCGCTTCGAGCAGCCCGGCCGTGACGGAAGGCTGGAACAATTCGCGATACCAGTCGTTGTGCACAGTGCGCGCGAACGCGGCGGGGTTCTCACCGGCGATCACTTTCTCTACGCCTTTTTTCACCAGCTGGAACGCTTGCCAGTATCCCCGCGCCGCGAGAGCGTCGCGATTTCTGCGATCACCGGCGTCATGCTCCGGGTCCCAGCCGCCCTGCCGCACTTTCTCCACCAGGGCAGGCGTGACGGAGTAGCCTTCAATGGACAACGAGTGGTAGGCATCGGTCCGATAGATTTCGTTGACGAAGCGAAGATACTCTTCAGTGTCTGTCGGAAGTCCCGGCGCTTTGGGGAACACCGCGATGACCTTGCCACGCATCGATTCCCAAAGCATCTCAATGCGAGCCACGATGGGAGCGGCCGGGCGGCGCGCCTTGCCGAATATGTGTCCGGCTTCAAATGGACTGCTCTCTCGCACATCGTATCCGGCGCCTTTCATTGCGCGGAAAATCTCGTCCGCGAAGTCGCCGTGCCCGGTTTGGCGGAAAGCTTTGGCAAGATAACCGGCTTTTGCGGAATGGCCGCCGTTCAGGAGAAGCCGAAGCAGGTCCGAGGCGTCAGCAAGGCTCGCCATCACCACTTGCGCCTCGACGGGAAACAGCTGAAAAAATGATTCTGGCACGCCTACCAGCGCCGCCGCCGGCGAAAACAGACGCAATCCGTCCCTCACCGTGAGAGCCGTGGCAGCGGGCATCTCCGCAACTTTCAGGTCGTAAAGCGTTGTGCCAAACAGAAGCTTGATGTCGTTATTCATCGCTTTCGGGCTGTGTACAACCAGTTGATCCGGGATCACCGTTCTCTCGCCGTGCAAAAAAAGAGACTGTTCCGGCGACAGGTGCCATTGTTCGCCAAAGCGCTCGTCGCAGTAGCGGGCGCAGAATTCCCAAAATGAGGCGTGCCACGGGGTGCTCTCGCCGGCTTGTGAGTCGGGGCTTGAAGAGATCAGCCAACCCTTCATGACTTCTTGCAGGAAGCCGTTCTCCAGCAGGCGTTCGCGGTGAACCCGGCTCAGGTCGTCGGAACGGAACACTCGTTGGTTGCTTTGCTGGAGTGCCTTGAGCTCGTCGAGGGATTCAGCCAGTTTTTCGTTTGGCGAGGGCATGAAGCCTCCCATTGTTCCTGGGTCATTATAAGTTTATTGTGGAACGTACGTACAAGTATATGGTGCTGTGTTATTACAAGTTAATTGTGCTGTATAGGAACAAGTATACCATGCCGTGTTGTTACAAGTTAATCGTGCCGTATAAGTGCAAGTATATAATGCTCTATTTCAGTTAAACTGATTTATTTTCAATAAGTTATGGACAATACTTCTTTCGGCTCTCGTCGCGGAGGCCTGACGGATCTGATCGAACGCGAGCTTGGCAAGGTGTTCGAGCCGCACCGGCGGCATCCATACCCGAAGGCAGCTGCCACTGTCGTACCAGTTCCCTTCGAGCGGCGGCCGCTCAGCCAGCGTGAGCAGCGCGTCGGCGAGCCAGTCGACGCACGCAACGCCCGTGAACGTATCGTTGACCGCAGGCGACAGCGCACGGATAGCGATCTCCACGACCTGCGCGCTTCCGAACTCGCTATCTTGTGTAAGCGTACGGTGACTCCCGATGTGGTTTCAGTTTCCGAGTGTAACCTTCGAAAAATGCCAACGCCGCAAATCGTGACCGTTATCGCGTCGCACGAAGACTGTCGAGGTCCAGATTCAACTCCAAAACATTCACGCGAGGCTCGCCAAGGAATCCCATGTCGCGGCCCTTTGTATGTCTCTCGACAAGCGCGCGTACGTCTTCTTCTTTCATG
>WNFF01001446.1_pt1 | contig 19067 bp, 17 predicted proteins | sample 5400441 | NCBI WGS metagenome assembly WNFF01 (sample SAMN13153345, study PRJNA577476) | soil metagenome | isolation source: 120 cm saprolite under Douglas fir tree site 2 hole 3 replicate 1 | place: USA:California | collected 2015-04-18 | reverse complement strand
GTGCTGCGCTCGCCGGACGACGCCCAGGCGTGGATCAGCGTCGAGACCTGGGCCGGCGGCTTCGTCGAGGTGTCGGTCGGCCGCCCATGGCCCGTGGACAAGCTGGTGGCCCAGCGGGAGAGACGCGCATGAGATTGCTCACCGGGTATGCCATCTCGATCGGATGGATCGCCGCCTTTCTCGCGCTCGCCTTCGTGGCCCGCGCCCTCTTCGACTGGATGTCGCCGTTCAAGCTGCGTATGGCGTCGGATCGCAAGGACGCGGCGGTCGGCCACGTGCTGCGCGGTCTCTACTTCGCGCTCGCGATCATCTCGCTGGCGGCGATCCAGTCCACCCAGAGCATCATCTGGGCGCTTCTGGACAGCCTCGTCGGCGTGGTGCTGCTGCTCGTCTTCTTCAAGGTCTACGACTGGCTCGACCCGCGGAACTTCGAGGCGGAGCTGGCGGCGGGCAACTCCATGCTGGGCATGGAGCTGGAAGGGCTGTTCGTCGTGGTCGCCGCGGTCATCGTCGGGGCGCTGAACCTGCTCGGTGGATAGGCCGCGGGCGACGCTGCGGGCCTGGTCCGAGGAGCGCATGCTCACCGCCATGCGCGCCTGGCGGCACGGGTGCGGGCCGCTCGAGCCGTGGTTCCGCGCCACCCCGTTCGCGGCCGCCCACCACTATCGCGACCGCGGGCTGCCCATGCCCCGCGCCGGCGGAGTTCCCGCGGCCGCCGCCCGCTTCGTGGCGACGCTCCCCGCCCCGGCGCGGCGCACCCTCTGGATCCTCGATCTGCCGGGGCCGCTCGGCCTCTGGGTGAGCTACGCGCTGCGCCGGCGGTGGGGGCTCTCGCCGGCGCTGGCCTGGAACGGCTGGTACGACCCGCGCGGCGTCCTGGACGGGCGCGAGGAGATCCCGTTGCTGTGCGCGCTGGCGCGTCGCCTCCCCCGCCCGACCGCCCGGGGTGGCGGCGTCATCGTGTTCGACAGCCGGCGGCAACGGGCGATCCCCGGGGGACCGTCGGGCCCGGCGCGCTTCCTCGACAACCGCTACGTGCTGAACGAGGAGGACGCGCCCGGCGTCGAGCAGCTCCGCGCCCTGGGGATCGAGCGCGTGCTCGCGTGGAGCTGGGGGGAGGAGGCCGAGGACCTGCGCGCCTATCTCGACTATCTCGGCAGCGGCCTGGTCGTCCGGCGCGCGACCGTCCTCGGCCGGGAGCGCCGCGCGCATGCCTAGGGCCCGGAAGCGCCGCGGGCGCCGGGCCCGCCGGCCTGCCGCGCGCGACCGGCGCCTCGCGCTCGCCATCACGGCCAGCGCGCTGGCCGCGTCGGCCCTGGCCGGCTGCGACAGCTCGCCCCCGCGCGGGGTCGCCGGGCCCGCACCGGATTGTCCGCCGGCGACCACCTCGTCCCCGTACGAGGCCTCGTGGGACGATCCCCACGGCTGCTGGGAGCGGCGCCCGGATGGCCAGCGCGCGTACCGGACGACCTGGGGCGGCCACTACTACTACAATCCGGCGCCGCCGTACTACTCGCGGTACTACGAGCCCGAGAGCGGGGCGCGCGGCTCTCGCTGGTTCTCGAGCAGCCACTCGTCGAGCACGGGCGGCGGGTACCACGGCGCGCCCAGCGGCGGCGGCTAGGCCCGATGGCGGGGAGGGCGAGCGGCCGCGCGTGGGCGGACCAGCTTCTCCTCCGCTGGTGCCAGCAGAGCGCGCCGGGCGAGCAGACCGTCGCGGCGCGCGAGCCCCTCCAGATCGACCCGCGGCTCCGGACCGAGCTCGCCTGGCTGGGCCCCGCGCTCGACCGTCTGTTCCGACGCTGGGCGAACGGGATCCTGGCCGGCGACGCGCGGCTCGAGGACTTCCGGCCCCCCGCGTTCCCCCTCGCCAAGGAGATCTTCGCCGCGGGCCCCCTACCGACGCCGTTCTTCTGGGGCCGCTTCGATATCTTCGAGCGCGCGGACGGCGGGCTCGCGGCGCTCGAGTACAACTGCGACAAGCCCGCGGGCCAGCGCGAGATCTGGGCCGCCGAGTCGCTGGCTCCTCAGCAGAACAACGTCAACCGGGGGGCGCGGGCTCGCTTCCGCCGGGCCCTCGCCGCGGCGTGGGCTGCCCACCGGCGCCACTTCGGTCTCGGGGTGCGTACGCCCCGGCTGGCGATTCTGGCCGACCCCGCGCATCGGGAGGAGTTCCGGCTCGCCTATCTCTTCGGGCGCGAGGCCGCCGCGCTGGGCTGGGCCTGGGACGTGGTCGGCCCGGACAACCTCGTCGTGGACGCGGGCCACCCCATGGCCTACGGCCGACCGGTGGACGTGGTGCTCCGCCACTACCCGGCCGAGTACCTGTACGAGCTGCCGGCGGCCGCCGCCCTGGGGGCGGCCGCGGCCGAGGGCCGGTTGCTCTGGCTCAACGATCCGCGCGCCGTGGTGGCACAGGCGAAGAGCGCATTCGCCCATCTCTGGGCGCTCGCGGAGAGCGGGCGCTGGCTCACGCGCGCCGAGGCCGCGCTGGTGCGCCGCGCGCTGCCGCCCACCGGGCTCGCCTCGAGCCCGGGCTGGCTCGACCGCGCCCGGGCGCGACCGGAAGACTACGTGCTCAAGCCCGTGCTCGGCCGCTACTCCGAGAAAGTCCGGGTGGGAGCCCTCGCCTCCGTCGAGGAGTGGCAGCGCGGGCTCGACGACGCCGCGACCAGCCCCGGCGACTGGGTGATCCAGGCGTACGTGCCACCCCGTCGCCGATGGCTGCCGGATGCCGCCGCGCCGGGAGGCGGGGGACGCCCGGGCTACGTCAACTGGGGCGTGTACCTGGCGGCCGGACGGCCCGCCGGCATCTGCCCGCGCTTCCAGCCGACGCCGCTCACCGAGGAAGGGCAGGTCTGGTGGGCGCCGGTCGTCGCACGGCGCACCCGGCCACTCCCACCGGCCGTTCTCGAGCCGGACGCCGCCCTCATGCGGGCGCGTGGCATCGGATCGGCCTGGCGCGCGATCGCCGACCGTCACGCGCTCGCGGGCTACACCAACGTGTGGACCGACGGGCTCGCCAACTTCACGCTGGCCGCCGTCGGCCTGACCCCCGCGGCGTGGGACGAGCTCGCGCACGCCAATGCGGTGATCGGCCACGCGGTCGGGCGCGTGCTGGCCCACTTGAACGGCCGCCCCGAGCTCGCCGGCTCGCTCGGCATTCCCGGCGCCCTCGCGGCACTGGTCGCGCGCGTGGAGGCCCCGCACGACTGGAGCTTCCTCTCGCGGCTCGACTGGGCGCGCACGAGAGATGGGCAGTGGAAACTGATGGAGATCAACAGCGACACGCCGGCGGGCCTGTGGGAGGCGGGGTCGATCGCCCCGGAGGTGGCGCGCCTGCATGGCCGGGTTGACGCCCTCAACGCGGGCTTCTGGCCGGCCCTCGTCGCCGCCTGGCACCGCTCGGACCGGTCGGCCCCCGGTGGCGGCCGCCGTTTCACGATCGGCATGATCGGCTCGCCCAGCGCCGTGGAGGACCAGGATCAGCTCCGGGCGCACGAGCGGGCGGCGCGCCGGGCACTGCCTCACGCCACCTTCGAGTGGGGGGCCCCGGAGGCGCTCGTCGTGCGGCAGGGCCGTGTCTGGCTCCGCGGGCGCCCGCTCGATCTTCTGTTCCGCTACTACCCGCTCCACTGGCTCGCCGCGCCGCGCTTCGAACCGCTCCTCGCGCTGGTGCGCACGGGCCGCCTGCCCATGCTGCCCGCGGCCCACTGCCTGCTGCCCCAGAGCAAGGCCTTTCTGGCCCTGCTCTGGGAGCTGCACGACCGCGGCTTCTTCCCGCCCGCCGAAGCGGCGGCGATCCGGCGGCACGTGCCGCGGACCACGCTCGATCCGCGGCCGCTCGGGGACACGCCGTACGTGGTCAAGCCGTATCTCGAGCACGAAGGCCGGGGCGTCGTCTTCTCGGAGGCCCTTACTGCACGCGAGCGGCGGCGCATCCGGCGCGCCGACGTCGTCTACCAGGAGCGGCTCGAGCTAGCCCGCGTCCGGCTGCCGGTGGGCACTGCCGGCGGGTGGCGGGTCGAGGAGCGCTCGCTGGTCTTCGGCGTCTTCCTGGCGGGCGCGCAGATCGCCGGGGTCTACGCGCGCGCGGGCGGCCGCATCACCGGTCGGGAGGCGGTCTTCGTGCCGGTGCTGCTGGATGACGGGAGAATCGCCCGACCGTAGCCCACCCAAGATCGGGGAGACCTGCCCGCCGCGTTGGGCTACCATAGCGACCGGCCATCACCTTAGATCAAGCGCATGTCCATTCTCGATATCCTGCTCGGCAAGCCCCTCGCCACCTCCGACGAGCGGGGCGAACAGGTGGGAGTGTCCGCCGGAATCCCCATCTTCGGGCTCGACGCCCTCAGCTCCGCCGCGTACGGCCCCGAAGCCGCGCTCACCCTGCTGATTCCGCTAGGACTCGCCGGGGTCGCCTACATCGTGCCCATCAGCGCGAGCATCATCGTGCTGCTCACGATCGTCTATTTCTCCTATCGTCAGACGATTGCCGCCTATCCAGGTGGGGGTGGCTCCTATACGGTGGCCTCGGAGAATCTCGGCACATTTCCCGGCCTGCTCGCCGCGGCCGCACTCATGCTCGACTACATTCTTACCGCCGCGGTCGGGATCTCCGCGGGTGTCGGCGCCTTGGTGTCCGCGGTCCCGACCCTCGAGCCGCACACGCTGTCGCTGTGCCTCGGCATTCTCGCGCTGATCACACTGGTGAACCTGCGCGGCGTCCGCGAAGCCGGCATCGTCTTCATCCTTCCCACCTACCTCTTCGTCGGCACGCTGCTGCTCACCATCGCCGTTGGCCTTTCAAAAACGGTCCTCGCCGGCGGACATCCCGCCCCGGTCGTCCCCCCTCCGGCGCCTCTGCCGGCGGCAACCGCCGTCGTCGGGCTGTGGCTGCTGTTGCAGGTGTTTTCGAACGGCTGTACCGCGATGACCGGCGTCGAAGCCGTCAGCAACGGCGTGCGCGCGTTTCGGGAGCCGACCGTCAACACCGCCCAGCGCGCGCTGACCGTGATCATCGGCCTCCTGATCGTTCTTCTCGCCGGCATCGCCTACCTCGTCCGCGCCTACGGCATCGCCGCCCCCGACCCCGGCCAGCCCGGCTATCAAAGTGTCTTGTCGATGCTGGTCGCGGCCGTCGCGGGCCGCGGATGGTTCTACTATGTGACCATCGGCTCTGTCCTCGTCATCCTCTCGCTCTCTGCCAACACCGCGTTTGCCGATTTCCCGCGTCTGTGCCGCGCCGTCGCACAGAATAACTTTCTGCCGCACGCGTTCGGCTTCCGGGGCCGCCGTCTGGTGTACACCGAGGGCATTCTCGTACTCGCGGCACTCGCGGCCGTGCTCCTCATGCTCTTTGGCGGCGTGACGGACCGGCTGATCCCGCTCTACGCGATCGGCGCGTTCCTGGCATTTACGTTGTCGCAGGCGGGGATGGTGGCGCACTGGAAGCGCGTGGGAGGGAGCGGCGCCGGGCATAGCATGTTCGTCAACGGCCTCGGGGCCGTCGCGACGGGGATCACGCTGCTGGTCGTGCTGGTCGCCAAGTTTACGCAAGGGGCATGGGTGAGCGCGCTGCTCATCGTCGCCATGCTCTCGGCGATGCTGTGGGTGCGCCGCCACTACGGTCGCGTCGCGGAAGAAACGCAAAGCTCGGCTCCTCTTGCGGTAGTCAAGCCGCACGCTCCCATTGTGATCGTCCCCATTCAGGACTGGGACAGGATCGCCCAGAACGCCCTCGAGTTCGCGTTGACGTTGTCCGCCGAGGTCACGGCCGTGCATGTGGCGATGGAAGACGAAGACCGGCACCTCCAGCGAGAATGGGGCCGCATGGTGGAAGCGCCGGTGACGCGCGCGGGCATCGTGCCGCCGAAGCTGGTGGTGCTGCCGTCACCCTACCGCTTGGTCGCGCTGCCTATTTGTGATTACGTCCTGAAGGTCGAAGCCGAGAACCCCGGGCGCCAAATCGCGGTCATCGTACCCGAGCTGGTGGAGCGCCACTGGTACCACTATCCGCTGCACAACAAACGCGCCGAAATCCTGAAGTGGTTCATCCTGTTGAAGGGCAACGAACGTATCGTCCTCATCAACGTGCCCTGGTACATCAAGGCTTGACGCCATCCGCTGCGTACGCCCGACGAACCGCCTTCTCGATGCCGGGACTCTTCCCTGAACGAACCGGGTGATCGTATACGGCCCCCGAGACCCTCGCCTCGCTCGACAGCCGCGTCATGCCCGGGGAGCGCAAGGTCTTCGTCGCCCTCCGTGACCACCTCCCCGAAGACTACCTCGTCTACTACGACATCCCGGTCGATGGCTGGTACCCGGACTTCATCATCATCGGGCCAGATCTGGGGCTGGTGGTCCTCGAGGTCAAGGACCGGCGGCTCAAGAGCATCCTGGAGGTCACGGCGGACCGGGTCCGGCTTCGGCAAACCGAGGGCGAGCTGGAAGTCTGGAATCCCGTTCGCCAGGTGCGCAACTACCTGCTCAGGACGGTGGATGCCCTCAAGCGGTGCCCGCGCCTTAGGTCGGGCGGCTCGAACACGTGCGAGTCGGAGGACAGGGTCCTGTTCAGTACAAGCGCTTGTTCACGGACCGTGAACGGATAGGATGAGGGGCGCTATGAGAATCACCCCATTCCTCCCCGCGCTCGCCCTGGCTGGGCTCGTAATCCTGACCGGCGATCCGTCCCAGGGACAGGCACCCAGGTCTGGCGGCTGGCTCACGCTCCGGTTGCGGGAGGATCTGCCGCAGGGCTTCGCGATCCACGAAAGCGCGACGATCTCGACCATGTGGCCGGCCATGCCCTGCTTCAGCAACCTCGTGCTGTTCGATCCGCTGAAGCCCACGCATAGCGCGGACACCATCGTCGGCGAGCTCGCCGAGCGATGGGCATGGCAAGAGAACTATCGAAAGCTCGTCTTCTTTCTCCGGAGCGACGTGCGATGGCACGACGGGAAGCCGTTCAGCTCCAAGGACGTCAAGTACACGTTCGATCTGGTTCGAGAGACGCCGGAGGCCCCGGCCAAGCTGCGCCTCAACGCGCGGCGTGAGTGGTACGCCAACGTGGAGGGGGTCGACGCGGTCGATCCCCAGACGGTCGTGTTCCGCCTGAAGCGCCCGCAGCCGTCCCTCTTGCTGATGCTGGCCTCGGGATTCACGCCGATCTACGCCGCGCACGTGCCGCCGGCCAGCTACCGCACCGGCTGCGTGGGCACGGGGCCGTTCAAGGTCAAGGACTGGCGCAAGGGCGAGTTCCTCGAGTACGTGAAGAACCCCGACTACTTCGTCAAGGGCCGGCCCTACCTCGACGGCCTGCGCTACCTGATCATTGCCGAGCGCGGCACGGCGACCGCAGCGCTCCAGGCGGGGCGCGTGGACGTGGCGTTCCCCGGTGAAACCCCGAAGCCCATCGCCGATCAGCTCAAGAAGGGAGCCCCGCAGCTCGTGGTCACCCAGGTGAACGCGGGCGTGCTCGATCACCTCACCATCAACAGCCGCAAGCCGCCCTTCGACAACGTCACGGTGCGCCAGGCCTTGAGCCGCGCCATCGACCGGCGGGCCCTGATCGCCGCCGTGTATCAAGGTGCGGCCGTGCTCGGGGCCTCGATGATGCCGAGCCCCTACGGGGTCTGGGGAATCCTGGAGACCAATCTCCGCCCCCTCCCCGGCTACGGCGAGCCGGGTCGCGAACAAGCCAAGGCCCGGACGCTCCTCGCCGACGCGGGCTTCGGTCCGAACAAGCCCCTGAAGGTCGAGATCCTGACCCGGCGGCTCCCGGCCTTCGTGGACATCAGCGCCTTCGTGATCGCGGAGCTCCGGCGTGTCGGGATCGACGCCTCGCTGCGGCAGGTGGATACGCCACAGTGGGGGCCCCTGCAAACGCGCGGAGAGTTCGAGCTCGGCGTCGACCGGAACGGGGTGGAACCGGACGACCCGGACGCGAATTTCTACGAGTACTTCGGCTGCGGGTCGCCCCGAAACTATACCGGCTTCTGCAGCGAGGAGATGACGCGGCTCTTCGACCGGCAATCCCAGGAGCTGGATCCGAAGAAGCGGATGGCGCTGGTGCAGGAGATCCAGCGGAAGCTGGAAGAGGCCGCCGTTCGCCCCGTCCTGCTCTGGCGACTCGACTACTTCACGGTGTGGCCGTACGTGAAGAACCTCGTCCCGCACCATTCGATCTATAGCTGGGGCCGGATGCAGGAGGTGTGGCGCGACAAGTAGGGCGGGCCTGCGGCGCTTGCGGTGGAGCGCCCGCCTGCTCTACGCTCACTCCCCGAGCCCGACGTGAACGACGACGCGTATCCCGGCCTCGACGTGGACGACCCCTGGCAGGCGGTCGAGGCCTGCTTCGCCCAGGGCTGGACGGATGGCCTGCCGGTCGTGCCGCCCACCGCGGCGCTCGTGGAGCGGATGCTCGCGGGCGGACCGTGGCGGGCCGACGCCGTGCTGCTCCACGAGCCGGTGCGGGACCGCGCGGTCACGGCGTGGCATGCGGCGATCAATGCGGTCATGGCCGGCTGCCGGCCGGAGTACTTCCCGGTCGTGGGCGCGGCGCTTCTGGCCATCGGCGACCCCGAGTTCACGCTGCACGGTCCGGCGACGAGCACCGGCGGCGCGGCGCTCATGGTGATCGTCAACGGCCCCGTGCGCGAGGCGATCGGCCTGCACGGGGGCGGGAACCTCTTCGGCCCGGGGGTCCGCGCCAACGCCACCATCGGCCGGGCACTCCGACTCGTGTTGCTGAACGGCCTCGGCTGCCACCCGGGCGTGCTCGACCAGTCGACCCAGGGCTGGGCGGGGAAGTATACGCTCTGCTTCGCCGAGCACGAAACGGCGAGCCCCTGGGAGCCGCTGCACGTCTCCCGCGGCTTCCGGGCCGCGCAGTCGGCGGTGACCGTGTTCGCGGCGGAGTCGGGCCACAACGTGCTCGTCCACGCGGCGAGCGAGCCCGAGGCCCTCCTCGTCGCCTTTGCCGACGCCATGGCGGGCCTCGCGAGCCTGAGCCCGGGCCGGTCGGTCCTCGTCCTGGCGCCCGAACACGCGCAGCACCTGGCGCGCGCCGGCTGGTCGCGCGCGCGAACCCAGGAGTGGCTCTACGACCATGCCCGGCGGCCCCTCGCCGACCTGAAGCGGGCCGGAAAAGTCGAGGCGCAATTCCTCCTGGGTGCGGAGATGCGCCAGTGGCTCTACGCGCGGGCGCCTGGCGGCGTGGAGACCGCCCCGAGCGGGCCGGATGCCCACGTGCGCGTGCTGCCGGGCGACGAGGCCATTCCCGTCCATCGCGGTTTGAGCTCCGACGATATCCTGATCTGCGCGGGCGGTGGAGCGGCGGGCGGGCACAGCGCCTTCTTCCCGTCGTGGAGTCGTGGCCGCAGCGTGCCCTTCATCACCAAGGAGGTTCCCGTATGACACGCATCCTCGACCCGACCCTCCGCGCGGTACTGCCTCGGACGGCGGCGCGTGCCCCCCGTCCCTCACGCCTCTCCGGCGCGACGCTCGGACTCCTCGCCAACGGCAAGACCCACGGCATGGTGTTCCTCGAGCGCGTGGCCGAGCACCTCCGCACGCGCCACGCCGTGGGGGAGCTGGTGCGCGTGACCAAGGCGAATGCGAGCGCCCCGGCCCGGCCGGAGGATACCGCCCTGCTGGCCAAGCGGTGTGCGGCGGTCGTCACCGCCATCGGCGATTGAGGGAGCTGCTCGTCGGGCAGTGTGCTCGACGCCATCAACCTCGAGAAACAGGGGATCCCGGCCGTCGCCGTCGTGACGGAGCCGTTCGCGCAGACGGCGGCCGTCCTGGCCGAGCTGAACGGGATGCCCGGCTACCCGTTCGTGGTCGTGCCGCACCCCTTCGGGAGCCTCGACGAAGCGGCGGTGCGGGCGCGAGCGGATGCCGCCATGGCGCGGATCGAGCGGCTCTTGCTGGGCGGAGCGGAGGACGCTTGACAACCGCGCGGCCGCCCGCACAGCATCGGCGCGGGAGACGCTGATGGCTCGACTGCACATCCTGGGTGCCGGCACGCCGACGCCGACCGTCGATCGCTTCGGCACCTCATACGTCCTCGACCTCGGCGGCGGACGGCTCGCCATGTTCGACTGCGGCCCGGCCGCCACGCACAAGCTCGTCAAGGCCGGCTTGTGGCCCACGAAGGTGGACCACCTCTTCTTCACCCACCACCACTTCGACCACGACGTCGACTACCCCTGCTTCCTGCTCTGCCGCTGGGACCAGAGTATCGGGCGCGAGAACCGGCTGCAGGTCTTTGGCCCCACGCTGACCGAGCTGATCACCGAGCGCCTCATCGGCGAGCGCGGCGCCTTCACCCACGATTGGCAAGCCCGCGTCGGGCATCCGCTCAGCCAGCGCGTGTACCGCAATCGCGGTGGCACGGTGTTGCCCCGCCCGGGCCCGAGCGTGGAGGCCAAGGACGTGGGCCCGGGGCTCGTATTCGCCGGCTCCGACTGGGAGGTGCGGGCGGCGCCGGCCGAGCACGTGCAGCCCTTCCTCGATTCGCTCGCCTACCGGGTGGAGACCCCGACCGGCAGCGTCGTCTTCACCGGCGACACCCAGCCCTGCCAGAGTGTCGTGGACCTGGCGCGGGGCGCCGACGCGCTCGTGTGCATGTGCTGGGACGACCAGGACGCCATGGATGCCGACGGGGAAGCCGGCGGCCAGTGCGGGACCAAGGGTGCTGCCCGCATGGCCCAGGCGGCCGGCGTTCGGCGGCTCATCCTGTCGCACATCGGCCCCCATCTCGCCAGTCATCCGGTCATGGAAAAGGGCATCGGCGACGTCCGGCAGATCTACGAGGGCGAGATCGTCTTCTCCACGGAGGGCCTGGCGCTCGACCTCAGGCGCTGACCTCATCTACGCGGTAGAGCTCCCTCCGGTCGCTTGATCGCCCCTGGTCGCCACGCTAAGCTCTGCGCACCGAATCATATGATCGCCCCCGGCCGGTCCTAGCTCGCAGAGAGGCTCCGTATGCAGTGCGCCCGGTGCCAGCACGAGAACCCCCCACAGGCCAAGGTCTGTGAGGAATGCGCGACTCTGCTGGGGCGGGCCTGCTCCAATTGTGGCAGCCCGCTCTTCGAGACCGCGAAGTTCTGCACCCAGTGCGGGCACTCCATAGAAGGAGGCGGGAGCCCTCAGCCACGCCTCGTCTCGCCGGACGCCTATACGCCAAGGCATCTCGCCGAGAAGATCCTGATGTCGAAGAGCGCGCTGGAGGGCGAGCGCAAACGGGTGACGGTGCTCTTCGCCGACCTCAGGGGGTCTCTGGAGCTCCTGGCCGACCGCGATCCGGAAGATGCGCGCAAGCTCCTCGATCCGGTGCTGGAATGCATGATGGAGGCCGTTCACCGCTATGAGGGTACCGTCAACCAGGTGATGGGTGATGGAATCATGGCGCTGTTTGGCGCACCGCTGGCCCATGAAGATCACGCAGTGAGGGCATGCTATGCCGCACTGAGGATGCAGGAGTCGGTCAAGCGGTACGCCGAGGGCGTTCGCCGGCTGCACGGGATCGAGCCGCAGATCCGGGTGGGCCTGAACTCCGGGGAGGTGGTGGTTCGAGCGATCGGCAGTGACCTCCGGATGGACTACTCGGCGGTGGGGCAGACCACGCACCTGGCCTCCCGCATGGAGCAGATGGCGGAGCCCGGCTCCATCCTCGCCACCGCCGACACCGTCACGCTGGTGGAAGGCTACATCGAGGCGGTATCGCTCGGCCCGCTGTCGGTCCGCGGGATGCAGACGCTGGTCGACGCCTACGTCGTCACCGGGACCGGCGCGGCGCGCGGGGCGATGGAGGTGGCGGCGGCGCGCGGGCTGACCAGCTTCGTGGGCCGCGAAGACGAGCTGGCCCTGCTCGACTCGGCGATGCGCTCGGCGGCCGGCGGGCGGGGCCGGGTCGTCGGAGTCGTGGGAGAGCCGGGGGTCGGGAAGTCCCGGCTCTTCCACGAGTTCACCCGCGCGGAGCGAATGCCCGGCTGGCGAATCGTGAAGACGCGCGCCTTCTCCTACGACAAGTCGACCGCCTACCGGCCGGTCATCGACCTGCTGCGCGCGTACTTCGAGGTTCACGACCGGGGCGACCGGCAAGAGGTCCGCGACAAGATCGTCGGCCACGTGCTGGCTCTCGACAAGGAGCTGGCCGTGATCGGGCCCGCCCTCCTGTCGCTCTTCGACGTGCCCGTCGAGGATCCGCAGTGGCAGTCACTGGCTCCTCTTCAGCGGAGAGAGCAGACGATGGACGCGGTCCGGCGCCTCCTGCTGAGGGAGAGTCAGGTCCAGCCGCTGTGCATCATCTTCGAGGATCTGCAGTGGATCGACTCCGAGACCCAGGCGTTCCTCGACCGCCTGATCCAGCGTCTCCCTGCCGCGCGGGTCCTGCTCCTCGTCAACTACCGGCCGGAATACGAGCACGAGTGGGGCGGCAAGAGCGGCTACACGCAGTTCGGCGTCCATCCACTGTTACCCCGGAACGCGGAGGAGCTGCTCCGCGTGATGCTCGGCGACGACGACCAGGTCGCCCCCCTCAAGCAGCTGCTGATCGAGCAGACCCGGGGGAACCCCTTCTTCCTCGAGGAGTGCGTCCGCATGAAGATCGACGACGGCGCCCTCGTGGGGGAGCGCGGGGACTATCGCCTGACGAAGCCCCCCGAGACGCTCCGGGTGCCCGCCTCCGTCGAGGCGGTCCTGGCGGCGCGCATCGACCGCCTCGCGCCGAGTGACAAGGCCCTCCTCCAGGCCGCAGCGGTCATCGGAGAGAATGTGCCCGTCGCCTTGCTCCAGACCGTCGCCGAGATGTCGGAGCCCGATCTCCGCGACGCGCTGGCTCGCCTCCGGGCCGCCGAGTTCCTCTATGACATCAGCCTGCTCCAGGAGCCCTACTACGTCTTCAAGCACGGGCTGACCCGTCGGGTGGCCTACCACTCGCTGCTGCGGCAGCAACAGCGCCGGCTCCACGCCCGGATCGTGGAGGCCATCGAGCGTCTCTATCCCGAGCGGCTCAGCGAGCACGTCGAGCGGCTCGCGCGCCATGCCAGCGACGCCGAGCTCTGGGATCGGGCGGCCCGCTACCTCCGGCAGGCGGGGACGAAGGCGTTCGCGCGCTCGGCCAACCGGGAAGCGGTGGTCTGGTTCGAACAGGCGCTGACCGCCATCGAGCACCTGCCCAAGAGTCGCGAGCTGCGCGAGCAGGCGATCGACCTCCGGTTCGAGCTCCGCAACGCGCTCCAGCCGCTCGGCGAGTTCGGGTCCATCCGCGAGCGCCTCTACGAAGCGGAGGCGCTCGCGGCGGCCCTGCCCGATCAGACCCGGCTCGGGCGAGTGGCGGCGTACCTGGCCGACTACTTCCGTCTGACCGGCGACCAGGACCAGGCGATCCAGTGGGGGAAGCGCGCGCTCGAGATCGCCAGCGAGATCGGAGACCTCGGCCTGCAGATCGTGGCGACCACCTGGCTCGGCCTGATCTACTTCGCCAGGGCCGAGTACGGGCAGGCCGTGGCCCTCCTCCGCCAGAATCTCCGGCTGCTCGTCGGCGAGCGGGCCGGGCAGCGGTTCGGCATGCCCCAGCCGCCCGCCATCCACTCCCGGACGTGCCTGGCCTGGTGCCTCTCGGAGCTCGGCGAGTTTTCCGAGGCCATCGCGCTCGGAGAGGAGGCCGTCGCGATGGTGGGATCCTCCGATCACCCGCTCAGCCGGGCGGTCGCCCATGCCGGCCTGGGCTGGGCGTACCTCCGTCGCGGGAGTGCCGACCAGGCCATCGCCGCGCTCGAGCAGGGTCTTGAGGCCGTCCGCACCGGGAACAGCCCGCTGTGGTTCCCGCGGCTCGCCTCCGCCCTGGGCTGCGCCTACGGACTGGCCGGGCGGCCGACCGAAGCTGTGGCGTTGACGGAGGCCGCGGTCGCCCGGGGCGCCGCCATGACCCTGATGGGCGGGCACTCGCTACTGCTGACGTATCTGAGCGAAGCCTATCTGCTCGCGGGTCGGCACGAGGAGGCGCGACGGAGCGCGGAGCAGGCGCTCGCCCTCGCCCGCGCTCACAAGGAGCCGGGCTACGAGGGGTGGGCGCTTCGTCTGCTCGCAGAGATCGCGCTCGGCTCGGATCCCCCGGACGCGGCCCGGGCGATTGAACATGGGCTCAAGGCCCTGACGCTGGCCGAGGAGCTGAGGATGCGCCCGCTGATGGCGCACAGCCACCTCGTGCTCGGCCGCGCCCTGGCGCAGGGCACCGACCCCGCCGCCGCGAGACGGCACCTTGCCGCGGCCAGCCAGCTCCTTGGCGAGATGGACATGCAGGCGTGGCTCGAGCAGGCGCGGGGCGTGCTCGAACGCCTAGCCTGATCTACGCCGCACCTTCACCCGGAAGTCCTCGATCTCGGCGTCGTAGCGCCGCGCCACCCGGCGGACCTCCAGCTCCAGCGCGGCGATCGTGGTCGCGTCCATCGCGCCGGTCATCTCGAGGTAGTGGACGGTGCCGGCCTTGCCGCGCGCGTCGCCAGCCCTGGCACGCGCCCGGCCGCCGGCCGGCCGGCCGGTGCGCCCGCTACTTGCGCTTGGTCTTCGCCCGCTTCTTGAAGCGCGCCCCATACTTCCTCGCGACCCTCTTCAGCTCATAGTTGAGCTTCTTGATCAGCGCGGTGTCCTTGGGCCCCTTGAGCTGAATGACCACGTTTCGGGTCACGTTCGACGGTATCGGCGGCTTCGACGCGAACGGCATGCTGGTTCTCCTCTGTGTGGTGGGTGCGCTGCAGCGGGTCCGGAGTGCGCGACCTAGTTCCGCACATCCTCGATCCCCGCGAAAAACTCCTCGGCCTGGAACACTCCGGGCAGGGTGTCCACATCGCGAACCATGTAATGGTCGGTCGTCTCGTCAGGTTCCTCGAGGGCTCCCACCGACTCGCCGAGGGCGAGATGGACGTAGGTCACCGCCATGTTGTGCTTTCCGCTGAGGTCCAGCAGATTCGTTCCGGCCAGGAACCGCCCCGCGTTGATCTCGGTGACGCACACCGTCCCCTCGCCGTCCTCCTTGAGATCCACGCTGAACAGGCCGGAGATATTTCGTCCGAGCGCTCTCACCGCACGGGTCGTCACCTCGTGCACCTGCGGATCCGCCGCCGTCCTGGCCAGGGCGGCGACCGACGACACACCGCTCGGATGACCGCCGGATGCAATGTAGGACAGGCGCTGAAACGCCTTCGTCAGCACCGGGCGGCCCCGGTCCCAGAGGCTCTGGCAGCCGAAGTCGCGACCCGGCAGGTACTCGGAGAGGGTGAACGACCTGACGGGAACGCGGCGCATCGTGGACCAGTAGGCGATCCAGGCCTGCGCCTGGCGGGGGGTCCGGACCGGAATCGCGGCCGTGGAGCCGCTGCCCGCGCGCACCCGGCACCAGAGGGGCGTTCGGCCCAGGCGGCGAAAGATCCCGGGCACCGCGGCCAGACTGCGCACCGCGTACGTCAGCGGCGCCGCCACGCCGCGCCCCCGCAGGAAGCGACTCAGCCGATACTTGTCCTGACAGAGCTCGATCACCGGTCGGGGTGGCAGGAACACGCGGCCGGCAAGTCTCCGACGAGCACGGGAGAGCGCCCGGACCTCCACGTCCGTGGTCGGAATCAGCAGGTCGACGCCGGCCCGCGTGAACACGCGAGCCACGTCCCGGAAGAAGGCGCGATGCGTTGTCGGATGGACGAGAAAGTTGCGATCCGCCGCCGACTTCTTGAGGATGAAGCGGTCACTATGGCATCCCGCAACGAAGAGGGAGGAGTCGCCCGCCTTGAGGCTCCGGATCAGGTTGTTGCTCGGTCCGCTGCCAGCCCCGGTGACGAGAAGACGTGTCACCATGCATCACCCATTGGGTTGGAGCCCTCCAAATCCGCGAGGAGTTCCGCTACCCGCATCCGTCACGCGGCGACATTATGGCCCGGTCGGTGCACCCGTTAAACCAAAAAATGTCTCGAACAGAGCGCGGTGCCGGATCACAGTATTGGGCGATGATCGACCTGCCCCCGCACGCCCTCGGTCTCGCCGCGGCCCTCGGTATCGGGTTGCTGATCGGCAGGGGTGGGCGGGTGCGTTCGCGAGTGGCCTGACCTTCGAGCTCCGGTGACCGCCGACCAGAACTGAGCTGAGTCGAAAGCGCAGACGGAAATGCCGACCGATTCCGCCCTCGATCACGTTCTCACGGCGATGAAAGGGCAGGTCGACGCCATTGACGCCCATGAGGCAGGCGCCCGCACCGGACGCGATCCCGAGGACGTCCACCAGATGCGCGTGGCGGTCCGTCGACTCCGGGCCATCCTCCGCGCAAGTCGCCCGCTCTTCGATCCGAGGTGGGTCGACGGCCTGCGCCGGGAGCTCAAATGGCTCGGGACCGTGCTCGGTGGTGTCCGCGATCTCGACGTGCTCCACGCCTATCTGCGATCCCAGCTCGAGGCCCTCCCGGCCCCCGAGCGCAGAGCGGGTCAGCCGTATCTGCTCCGACCCCTCGATGCCGATCGTGTCCGCGAGAGGACCTCCCTCCGCGCCGCGCTGGCCAGCCCACGTTATGCAAGGCTTCTCAGGCGTCTCCAGGCGGCACTCGTCCACCCTCCCACGCGCCCGTCATCGGTCCCACTTCCCGGCATCGCCGCGTCCGAGTTCAAGAAGCTCAGGAAGGCGGTCGCCAAGCTGCCCAAGCAGCCGAGTGCCGAGGAGCTCCACGCGGTCCGTATCAAGGTGAAGCGCGCCCGCTACGCCGCCGAGCTCGCGCAACCGATGATCGGGCGCCGCGTCGAACGATTCATCACCAAGGCCAAGAAGCTCCAGGATATTCTTGGCGAGCACCAGGATGCGGTCGTGGCCGAAGAGTACCTTCGCAAGGTGACCGAAAGAACCCCGGCCGCGCAGGCGCTCGCCCAGCAGCTCATCAAGCAGCAACGCACACGCCGGAAGAAGGCGCTGGCGGCCTTCAGCAAGAAGTGGCCCAAGCTGAAGCGCCGTGGTCGGAAGGCCTATGGAGATTGAACGGAAGTACTTGCTCTCCGCTCTGCCACCCCGCGAGATCCTCGGTCGGGGCGTTGCGATCAGGCAAGGTTACATCGACGCCGCCGATCCGGAGATCCGTGCTCGGCAGAAAGGTTCTGCGTTCTTTCTGGCCATCAAGTCGGGCGCGGGGCTGCGCCGGCAGGAGTGCGAGGTCCAGATTCCGGCGGCGACCTTCGAGAAGCTGTGGCCGCTCACCGAGGGTGCGCGGGTGGTGAAGACCCGGTACACGGTGCCGCGTGGTGACGCCCGCTGGGAGATCGACGAGTTCGGGGGTGCTCTGGCCGGCCTGTATCTGGCGGAAGTCGAGCTGGCGTCCGAGTCCGAGGCGGTGACGCCCCCCGCGTTCCTCTCCATCGTGCGGGACGTGACCGACGACCCCCGATACAAGAACAAGAGCCTGGCCACGCGGGGACTCCCGCCCTCCTGAAGGGGCCGGAACGCTATCAGCGGGCCGGGCAGGCTGACCGGGCGTTGACAGCGGCGGCGGCTGGGGGCGGGACGATCGACGCGGCGGCCACCGAGGCGCTGCGCGCGCGGCCGCGCGGGCCGGTGCGCATGTTCCACCGCGACGGCTACTTCGGCCCGCCGGTGGAGCCGGGGCGCTGAGCGCCGGCCCTTGTCTGGCCCGACGGCCGTGCAGTACAATCCGGCCACATCGCCGACGCCGCCGACACTTCGGGACTCCTGGAGGCTGCTCATGACCCACGGTCGTTCCTGGCTGCTCCTCGTCCTCGCTCTGCTCATGCTCGCGGCGATCCCCGCGGCGCCGGCCCTCGCGCAGACGCGGTTCGTCTTCGCGAACGAGAGCCCGTACGACACCCTGGACCCGCACGCGGCCTTCGACGTCGGGCGGGTGGCGGTGCGCCTGAACCTCTACGACGGGCTCTACCGCTGGGTCGACAACCCGCCGAAGCTCGAGCCGTGGCTGGCCGAGAGTCACACCGTCTCCCCGGACGGGCTCACCTACACCTTCAAGCTGCGCCACGGGGCCAAGTTCCACGACGGGGCCGAGATCACCGCGGAGGACGTGCGCTACAGCGCGGAGCGCATCCTCGCCATGAAGAAGGGCGCCGCCGCCCTGATCTCCACCATGATCGCCCCCGGCGCCACCAAGGTGCTGGATCGCTATACCGTCCAGTTCACGCTCACCAAGCCCTCGGCCATCTTCCTGGCCGTGGTGCCCGAGGTGCACGTGGTCAACTCAGCCCTCCTGAAGAAGAACGAGAAGGACGGGGACTGGGGCGCGGCGTGGCTGACCAACAACGAGGCCGGCTCCGGCTCCTACATGCTGACCCGCTACGACCCGGCGATCGGCTTCGTCGCCAAGCGCTTCTCCGGACACTTCATGCCGTGGGGCGCGAAGTTCATCGACGAGATCGACTTCCGCTTCGTGAAGGAAGACAACACCCGCGTGCTGGGGATGATCAAGGGCGACTACCAGGGCACCGGCGGCTACCTGCCCAACGACCAGGTCAAGCGTCTGCGCGAGGCGCCGAACGTCAAGCTCGTCGAGGCGGAGTCGATGCGGATCATGATGTTCCAGATCAACAACCAGCGGGCGCCGCTGACCGACGTGCACGTGCGCCGCGCCATCAGCTACGCCTTCGACTACGACGGCTTCAACAAGGAGATCCTCGGCGGCACCGTGGAGCGCAACCCGGTGCCCATCCCGAACAACATGTGGGGCGTGCCGCGCGACGTGAAGGGCTACACCTACAGCCTGGACAAGGCGAAGCAGGAGCTCGGGCTCGCCCAGGCCAAGGTCGATCGGCCGCTCACCGTGGGCTACCTCCAGGGCTTCAGCCAGACCGAGCAAGCGGCCACCGTCATGGCCAACGGCCTGCGCAAGCTCGGGCTGGACACCAAGCTGACGAGCGAGGTGTGGCCCGCGATGGTCGAGCGGATGAAGAAGCCGGAGACGTCGCCGGACCTCGTCGTCTACTGGATCAGCACCTACTACGCCGATCCGAACAACTGGATCGGCGAGATGTTCCACTCCGGCCAGTGGGGCACGTTCAAGGCCTCGA
>WNFF01001445.1_pt1 | contig 19072 bp, 16 predicted proteins | sample 5400441 | NCBI WGS metagenome assembly WNFF01 (sample SAMN13153345, study PRJNA577476) | soil metagenome | isolation source: 120 cm saprolite under Douglas fir tree site 2 hole 3 replicate 1 | place: USA:California | collected 2015-04-18 | reverse complement strand
ACTGAAAGAAAAGTTAAATGACGCAAGGAACCGTGAAGTGGTTCAATGTCCAAAAAGGCTTCGGCTTCATCCAACCGGATGACGGCGGCAAGGATGTCTTCGTGCACATCAGCGCCGTCGAACGCGCTGGGATGAGTGGGCTCAACGAGGGACAAAAGGTCGCTTTCGACGTTGTTGCTGATCGAAAGACGGGCAAGTCCTCGGCGGACAATCTGCGCGCCGTCCGATCGGCCGCCTGAAATCGTTGAACAAGTAGCCCGGATTGAGCGCAGCGAAATTCGCGTGAGACCATCCCGGATTTCGCTGCGCTCTATCCGGGCTGCGGTCGAGGGACCGTTACGACTTTTGCCTCCTACTAAGGTATAAAAATACCAATGGAGCCTCTGTGGCGGATTTAGGCAAAACGAACTAATTTTGGAATTCCCAACGAAATCAATGCCGTCGACTTGCGACCCCGTTAACGGTGTCACGAATTCCCCTTTAATTCCCCGTTTTCGCAATCGCAGCGCCCGTAAGCTGCTCGTTGGCGATGCGCGGCTGGCGTCGACAATTCAGCCAAATCGATTTGTACGAGGACGCTATGAGAGGTCTGATCGGGTTCCTAACGGCGTTTGAAATCATGCTGTCGGCCTTTTGCGCCCGTGCTGATGCAGTTCCGGAACGGGTCACCTTCCCGAGCGCGGACGGCCGGACCACGTTGACAGGCTACTTGTTCGTGCCGGCCCATCGTGCTGCCGGGCGGGGGCCAGCCATGGTCATGATGCACGGTCGTGCAGGCGCCTATTCGACGAACGCAAAAGGTCGCTATGACGCCAGTACCTTGTCGCGGCGGCATGTGGCGTGGGGCGAGCTATGGGCGGCGCAGGGCTATATTGCGGTGCTGGTCGACGGCTTCGGCCCGCGCGGCTATGCTCAGGGGTTTCCGCGCTTCAGCTATGAAACCCGTCCCGCCGAACTCAACGAGGTGACGGTGCGCCCGCTCGATGCTTACGGGGCGCTCGCCTATTTGCGCACACGCCCCGACGTGGCCCCTGACCGGGTCGGGCTGCAGGGTTGGTCGAATGGCGGCAGCGCGACACTCGCCACCATGGAGGTCCGCGCCCCTGGCCGCCCGGAAACAGGATTTCGTGCCGCGTTGGCGTTTTATCCGGCCTGCGGGCTAAAGGGCCAATTCGAAGACCAATACCTGCCGTACGCGCCGGTCCGGGTGTTCCACGGCACCGCCGACGAGGAAGTATCGCCACGCCGCTGTGGTGAGCTGGTAGAAAGGAGTAAGACCGAGGGCGGCGCCATCGAAATTCGCTTCTATCCTGGCGCGTCACATAGCTTCGACGATCCTGGCATCAAGCGTCAGAGCAGTGAGGCCAATGCAGTTGCGACGGAAGACGCCGTGCAGCGCTCGCTGCGGTTCTTTGCCGATCAATTGCAAGTGCCCCGGCGAGCCCGGGGCGCACAGCCGCGAGATTGACGGCTCATGGTAAGGACGAGGCGCGGTTTGCTTCCTCTTGCGTGCCACTCGACCTCGGCGATGACGCGCCGCTCGCGCTCCAGCTCTTGCGGGCGGGCTCCGCCGACGTGACAGTTGACATGACAATGGAAGCGGCTCGACCAACAGCCTTGTATCTTCTCTGCGGAAAGATCGCCGCCGGGAAGTCAACTCTCGCACGTCGGCTAGCGGCGCGCCCTGCGACCCTGCTGATCAGTATGGATCACTGGATGTCGATCCTGTTTCCTACTGAAAACAGGACGATTGAGGATTTCGCGCGTCTATCTGCCCGGCTTCGCGCCGCGATGGGGCCGCACATTGTCGACATTTTACGGCAAGATCTTTCGGTTGTCCTCGATTTCCCGGCAAACACCGTGAGCTGGCGGGGCTGGATGCGTTCCGTGATAAGTGAGGCCGACGTCGCCCACGAGCTTCATGTCTTGGATGTTCCGGACGCGCTCTGCAAGGAGAGGCTGCGACAGCGAAATGAGGACGGCGAGCACCCATATCAAGTCAATGAAGCGACATTCGACCTATTCATGAGCTATTTCGTCCTTCCTACGCCTGACGAGGGTTTCAACATCGTCGTTCACGCACCCTGATCTGCGGTCGAGCAGCGAAGACTAAGAGAGTGGCGCTAACAGTGATCGTCCAAAAAAATCGCTTCATGCCGGCAACGGGTTCCAGCTTCGCCGGCCCGGAATGATGAAAAACCTCACCGCATCCAAGAATCAGGCCATGCGGCGCCCAGGCTTTGCGTAAAGCCCCAGCAGTTCGTGCAGGTCACGTCTGGCGTGATAATGTTGGTCGGCGGTAGCCAGCCCGCGCTCAGCCGTTGCGCGGGTGTGGGTGCCGTTACGATCTTGTTATCGATTGGAGTAACGATCGGCTCAGGCACGGGCGCATTCGTCGCCACGATCTGTTCGTCACGCCTTGCTGGCGCGACAAGGCTCTTGAGCTCACCGAGCACGCCGCTGACGACGCGGGGATCGAGATCCATCAGGAGATGCAGGCTTTCGACGTAATTGGTCTCATCGAAGCCGTCGTGGACTCCGGCATTGGACAGCATGTCCGGCCCGTACCACAGCACGGAGCGCTTGGTGTTCTTCTTCTCGATCGGGTGGTTGCGGCCCAGCGAGGATTCGGCGATCGCGAGCAGCAGGTCGACCGCGAGATGGCGTTGCAGGTAGGTCGTCGTGGTGTTGCCGAGCGAGTAGCCGACGAGCGCGATCTTGTAACCGTCCTTGCGCTTGCGAACGATGTTCGTCCAGGCGGGCTTCAGGTCGGTGTAGCTGAAGACCTCGGTCGCAAAGCCGAGCATGCGGGCACCTGACTCCAGGAGCGGAATTCCCCAGGAAAACAGGTAGCCACCCTGGCCGAGAAAGAAGGCAGAGTAAGCCTTCTCGGTATCCGGCGTGGGAACCGCCGGTGCCTCTACGGGCAGAGCCGCGGCGCCGCCAGCAGCCAGCATGCCGAGTACCGCCTGCCGGCGATCGATGCGCGAGCCGAACCGCAACGCCATTACGCAACCAGCACTGAACCCTGACCAAGGCCTCCCTAGGCCCCCGAGTTTTGAACAAGGTTAGCCCTCGGCCTCGCCAGCCGGTAGGGCGGCATGCTGTCATCCTGTTAGGCCACACGTCCTCCCGTGGTGGTAGATTGCTCGGGGCTTCCATCGCCGGACCGCCCGCTCGTGTCGGTGAAGTCTAAAGAGGCTCATCCGGTCGGGCGCATGCACCTCGCGGAACATCACACCCCGGCTGGGCCCGCCGAGCGCCATGCGGCGATTATGAGCACCACTCGCGCGACGCTGAGCCCCGCCTGGAATCATTGCCTGCCAATCAAGGCATCTCCAATAAGAGCGAAATGTGATCCACTTCACACTTTGAAACGTCTTCCTCGGATATAATTCGTAGCAGACGTTTGTTGGGTGGACCCCGGCGTGTGCTCGGACACTAGGAAATCGCGGGGGCCAGAATGCGCCTCGACGACAAGTCCGTTCAACTCCTAATAGTACAGTGTCGCTGCTGCCCGAGTCGGCTCCGGCTGTCTTTTTAATTCCGAAGGTCCGGATTTCGATCACTGCTTACAATACCAGCCCGGGGCAGGCCTACTTAGATTTAGCTCAGCTCTATGCTCGGAAAAAATTGAAATTTATTGACGAGGTTATGACTGCTTTGAGGGCTAACACCACCGGCCCATTCGTTTGCCCTCGACATGATCGGAGTCGGCGTTGCGATTTGCGTTGCCCGTCGGGATGCGTCGATGCAACGACTGACCGGCAGGAACGGGGCTGCCCGTAGTGTCCGCGTAAAATGTATGGTGCAAGTCAGCATCGTGATTGCGACCGCCTAGGCCGTAACCATGATCTGGGCCCGCCGACGAAGTCCCAAGAAAGCAAACCGTTCGTATTGAATCTGATATTACGCGGCGATTGACATAGCTGAACTGGCTATCATCGGGAGGAGATGATGGGCATCGGCTGTTGGGTGCACTATTGCGAAGATGCATCTGAGCGTGAAAAGAATTTGTTTGCAACTGCTCTCGTAGAACACGGTGTTGAAATCTTGTCATTCACGCATGGCAAGCCGAACGGACCCGGAGTGTGTTTTTTCGACGACATGACAGGTCAACTCCGAGACTTCCTTCAGTCTGCGAGCTGCGACGGTCGCGAGCGCATCATTGCGGTCGCGCGGCCCGAAGCATTACGCAACGGCGAAGAAGGCTGGGACCTTCTGCGGGCAGGCGCCTCGGATATGTTGATCTGGTCGGATCCGAATCATGTTGCTGGACAAGTTAAGGCGAGATTAGAGCGCTGGATTTCCATTGAACAATTGCTTGCCGACACCTGCCTTGCCGACGTCGTGGCCGAAAGTCCTGTTTGGCTCGCCACGTTGCGAAGAGTTGCGGAGATCGCGAGATTCAGCGATACGAGTGCGCTCATCCTTGGCGAGACCGGCACCGGTAAGGAAGTCGTCGCCCGGCTCATCCATCAGCTCGATCCCCGACCGAGCAAGCGCGATTTCGTGGTGCTGGACTGCTCCGCCATCGTATCCGAGCTGTCCGGCAGCGAATTTTTTGGGCATGAGCGCGGAGCGTTCACGGGTGCGTTGTCGGAGCGGCTTGGCGCCTTTGCGCTGGCGAATGGCGGGACTTTGTTTCTTGACGAAATCGGGGAACTGCCGTTGACCCTGCAGGCCCAATTGCTGCGTGTTATTCAAGAACGCAGCTATAAGCGTGTCGGCGGGAGCACATGGCATCGCACCGCGTTTCGCCTCGTGTGCGCCACCAATCGCAACCTCGCGGAAATGGTAAGTGGCGGCGCGTTTCGCGCCGATCTCTATCACCGGATCGCGAGCTTCGTATGCAAGCTGCCGCCGCTCCGCGAACGGCCCGAAGATATCATTCCGCTGGCCGAACATTTCTTCCGTCAGGCCCATCCGAACCGCAAGGCGCCCCGTCTTGATCCAGCGGTACGCCAATATCTCCTCCGAAGGGAATACCCGGGGAACGTGCGCGAGTTGCAGCAGGTCGTATCCAGGCTGATGTACCGGTGCGCAGGGGACGGAACCATCACGATCGGCTACGTCCCATCCGAGGAGCGCCCAACCTGCGAATCGAACCAGTCGATTTGGTTGGATTCCCAATTCAAGCAACCCATCGAGCGCGCGGTCGTCCTAGGCGCCGGGCTCAAGGAAATCGGCCGCGCTGCCGAGGACGTTGCTATTCAATATGCGACCGCCGTCGAAGACGGCAGTCTGCAGCGGGCTGCGCGCCGCCTTGGCGTCACGGATCGGGCGCTGCAGCTCCGGCGCGCTCAACGTAAGGAGATCTGAACTCGATCAGGCTCGCTGCTAGGCGCGTTCTCAGTCGGCGGCGAAATCGAACTAATGGCCACAGGCAACGAGTCAATTCGCCGGCCGTCCGCGGAAGACCCCTTCCCCGAGCCAAGGATCGCCCCTCTCCATCATTTGCGCGGCCGACCGGCGCATGGGGACGAAACGCGCGAGTTCCTGCTCGATACCCGCACGGCCAGGGCTACCGGCTCGCTCGATCAGGCGCAAAAAATTTCCGCCGAGGACCAGCGCCTCCTCGCGTCGCGTCAGGCGCAGTGCCCGCACCTTCGCCAATTCCGTTCCCGGATGCAGCCACGGTCCGTCGGAGCCAAACAGGATTTTTCGCGCGCCAGCACGCTCGACGGCCTGCGCCAATATATCGAACCGGCGGACGCCGGCCGTATCGGTGTAGATGTTAGGATGCCGAACCAGGTGATCGATCAGGGCGACCTGTGCCCGCCAGTCGTCAGCAAAGCTGCCGAGATGGGGAATGATGAAGTTCACGTCCGGATATTCCCCGGCGAGCAATTCGCACGTCGATACCGCGCCCATCACATCGTACAAGACGGGCAACGAAAATGCCCGCGCCGCCTCGCAAATCTCGCGGCTGATGGGGGCATCGTGGCGATGCAGTTTGATGCCGACAAAGCCGAATTCCTCGACGGCCTGGCGGACTAATTTTTGCACTCGCCCGCGGTCGTGAAAAGCATTGACGAAGGCAAAGCCAAAGAAACGGTCCGGGCGACTTGCGACGATGCGCGCCACGTCGCGGTTGGCAACCGCATAATCGGAATGAAACGCGGCAAAGAGAACTGTCCGGGATATCCCAGCCTCCGCGGCGCGAATGAGATATTTGTCCAGTGGCGCCGCGGTATCCCACGGCCCCGTCAGCCCATCGCCTTTACCCGCATGGCAGTGGCTGTCGATGATCATGGAGTTGGCTCCTCATGCACGGGCGATATCGTCCATTCTCAATGATCGAACCGGTGGAGATTATGCTGACGCATAAGCGCAATGAGCTGCTCCGCGTAGTCGGGGGCGGTGGCATATCCGGCCTTGTGGATTTCGCGGGCAAACGCCTCCGGATTGTTCTTGAATTGAAGAGCGCGCGCATAGCGGCGATTGCGAAGGAAAAACCTCGCATGATCGGTGATGCTCTGTTCGAAGCTGTCGTACTTTGCGAAATCGGCATCGACGGTGACCCACTTGCCGCCAATGTATTCCCGTGTCGGCGCCCGGACGGAGCCCGCAGGCCCGCGGCCTTTGATGCCGAACAAGTTCTTGGCTTCGCCGATTGTGTGCTTTCCCCACCCCGTCTCAAGAATTGCCTGAGCTACTGACACCGATGCAGGCACCCCTGTCGCCGCCATTGCGCGCCGTGCATTTTCGCCGACGAACTCGATGAACTGCTTCCTCGTCAAACGCCGGACATCGACCGGCGCGGCGGGAGTCGGCGGGGGTTGGACCGAGGCACCCGATCGCGCGGCTAGGAACGGCGCTCCTTGAATGCGCTCCGTCCAATACGTGACTGGCACGTAGTTATGCCGCTTATCTCGCGACGGTTCGACGATCGCGTTTGGAACGCCTTTGTTGCGCAGACTTTCGGCGTGACGGGCAGTCGGCGAGCCAGCGATATAATAGATGTAAACTCTTGCGTTTGGACGCGCCCGCGCCCATCCGGCCCAGAAGTCGTCGTCGCCTTGATTGTACGTGCAATCGAATCCCCAGCACTCGCGCAAGAGCCCGAGCGCCCGGTCGCTGCCTCCCGCGAGCTGGCGCATAGGCCAGCCCCCGCCACTGTGGCAAGCGAGAATGAGGCTGCCAAGCGCCGGCGTGGCGGCTGCCGGACGGAAGCGGCCATAGGCAGCCAAGGCCGACAGGACTTGCGAGAGGTAGCCGTCCAGTCCTCCAGTCGCGAGGAGACGCTTGGCTTCCGAATGAGAGCCCAATGTCGGAGTGACAAGAATGACATTGCGCCCGCTGGCATTCGCGCCTTCGCGCAGAGCTGCGTACGGGAAGCGCTGGCTGTTCCAATATTGATCGACCGCCTGTCGCTTGATGGCCTCGGCCTTGAAGCCATGCAAATAGAGGATCACATCTACGGCCGCGCCCGGCCGGTAGCCGTCCGGGATGAAAATCCCGGTTACCGGGGGTGCGGTAATTCCGAACTTGTCGACGATCTTCAGGTCGATTTCAACGTAAAGCGTGGTCCCTGGCGGATCTGACTCCTGTCGCAACAGGCGCGGCGCCGTTACTGCCGCCGGCTGCGCCGGCGTCGGCAGCGGACCGACTGGGTCAGACGGCTGCTGGCCGTCGATCCGGATTACAGCGAAATAATCCGGCGCCGCGATGCGACCATGGGGGTCGGTCGGCAGGATTTTCTGCGCCACCGAATCGTTGACATTGCCGCCGACGGTCACGATGCTCCGCGGCCGGACCTCCGTGACGATGTCGCAATGGGTCTTCATCGGCGGCCTGACATTGTCGTAGGTGGCGCCGCTGCCCGCCCGGCTCTTGCATACGAGGTCGCCCGCGCGCGGTGCGACCTCAGAGATGCGATAGGCCTTGAAGGGGTTGCTGTTGTTGGCTAGCCGATTGTCGATCGCGGCGCGCGTGTAGGCCGCATGATAGCCGCCATATTTGAAGGCGCTGCCGGCGCCAGCGGTCTTCATGAGCCAGGAAATAAATGCCGCGCTCCACGGGTTGGCGTTTTGAAAAGCGGGATCGCCGAGCTGGTCTTGGCTGAAGCTCGCTCCCGTGCCCGTCTTCCAGTAATCTTGCAGCGTGTTGCGAAGCCTGGGATCGGTTTCCTTGATCTTGCCGTTGCCCCAGCGGGCCAACTCCTGTTTGGCGATCTCCACGGCCTTCTTGCGGAACGCCTCGGCATCGAAAGCTGCCGGGGTCGGCGGAGGCGGCGAGGCGGGGCGCGTGGGACGCTGCCGAGTCCGCGGCCGAGCGACAGCCGTTGGGCCGATTTCCCATTCGGGCTGCGGCCAACGTTCGGCCCCTGACGCGGCGGATGCGGCGCCGGAATAGGGCGAGCGGGCGCTCAAAGCTGCCTGTCGAAATCTGCTTTGCTGGCCCGCCGTGCCTCTCGTGGACCATTGCGTCAGCAAAGCGCCATTCATTTCGGCTTCGGTTTCGAAAGGTTCGGGGTTGAAACTCAGGAGTCGTGTCATCGCGGTTCTCCAAATTACCGAGTGGCGGCGGCACGGCGAAGGTCGCGGAGCTTCCCCGCCAACGCGATTTTCTTGTCGACATTGTCGGGATCGAAACGAAAAGCTCCGACGTTCTTGCCCCTCAAGAACTCCCAGCGTTGACTCTCCGGCAGTGCCAGGAGCTCGTTTTTGTATTTGCGCAGGAAGGCGCGAGCCGCCCCCGCCCCGGCGGCAAACGAATAAAGCACCGCCATGCGCAGGAACCATTCGGATTGCGTCGACGGAAACAACGCCGCGAATTCCGCGCGTATCCTTGCCGCCGTGCTGGTGAGGTCCCATAACCCGACGCGAACCTGCATCGTGGGGTCTTTCCAGTTGCTCTCCGTCGGGTAGGCACCAGCAAGGCGACGCCAACCTTTGCCGAACTGGCTGTTCTCGACGTTACGGCCGGGCGGGCGGTACCTGCATGTCTTGACGCCGGCCTCATTGGTGCAGCCATGGTCGCCGGCCGGTGTCTGAAACACACCGAGCTCGTAGAACGACGGGATATATTTCTTGTGCTTTTCGCTCCATTTGCCGGCGGTGGCGTCGTCAAAAAGATTGCCTGCCTCGAAATGAATGAAGGCCAGAAGCACCTCTACGGGAATTCCGCCCGCCTCCGCCTGATGGCGCGCAAGCAGCTCCTCGATGGTCGTGTTGCCGAGACGCGGAACCTTTTTTGCCGCCATTTTGAGCGTCGCCGCAACTTCACGGTCGCTGATCCTGACGCCGGCGGCAGACGGCGCCCGCCCGCGGGTGAACGCAGGCATGACGATGTCGCGAAGGATCGCCTTCCACTCGGCGGCCAGCCGGTGGTCGCCGGCGCCGAGCTTTTGCCCTGCGCGCTCGGGGTGCCTTCGAAAGAAAACCATGTCGGCGAGCGCGTTCGGGTCGCGTTCCCCCGCCGCGACGCGATCGTTGACCGCTGCGCGTTCGGCAATCGGTCGCGTATCGTCGGGCTTTGATTTGGCATCGCCGCGTTCGTATTCAAATTCTCCAGCTGGCGATGCGGAGGGCGGTTCAGGCGCGGCGGCTGGGTCGGCCGCAGGCGCACCAGCCGGCCCGAGCGGCTCCGGCGCGCCGGGGCCAGTTGAGTTGGCCGCGCCCTCGCGAGGCGATCCTCCGCCTCTGGCGGCAATCAGCGCACGTTCCGTGTCAGGGCCGACAACGCCATCGGCGGGAAGCCCTTGACGCTGCTGAAAGCTGCGAATGGCGCTGCGGGTGGCCGAATCTGCGATCCCGTGCAGCTGCAGCCGCAAGCCAAGCACGTCATTGAGCGCACTTTGCACCCAGCGTATATACTCCGAACCGGCCGGCTGAGGTTCGGCCGGGAATGGCTGTGCAGCAGCGCCATAAGGCTCAAAGACTGCGCCCCACGGCCATTTCGGCAGCGTGAAGTGCGGCCTGTGGAGCGGCGGTTTTGTCGCCGCCCTCAATGAGGGAACCGCCGGGGTTTTCGATCGGCGCGGCACGACCGACGGAGCGCGCGCGGAAGCTCCGCGGGAGCGACGCTGCTGGCCGAATTCTTCTTCCATCTCGACGTCGGTCGGCGCCGAGGAGGTTTGAAATCCCTCATAAGCTTCAAAGGGCATGACCTCGAAATTGAGTTCGCCGTTCATGGTTAACCTCCGGCTTGTCGTGTGTGGATCAGGCAAAGGTGTCAGAACGCTCTCTCCGAAGCGCGTGGTTTCGTCTTTCGTGCTGATGGCGCACGAGGACCAACGCGTGCTGCAATGCGTCCATGCAGCGGTCGATGTCGGACCGGGTGTGCAATACGGTAATCAGGAAGGTGAGGGCGCCGTCGGACATGTCCTTCGCCGAGCGCAACACGGCCTTGACGCCACAATCCAACAGCTGACGATAGAGGCGCTGCGGATCGATGTCCGGGATGGCCCTCAATGTCTGGACAGGAAACAAGCCGCCCAATGCCGACAGGCCGATCTGATGCAATTTCTCCCTGAAGAACCGCACGATTTTCATAAGGCGAGCGCGCAAGAGATTGCCTCTCTTCTCATTGAGGGCGAGTGCCTGCTCGGCAGCGCTGATTGCCGCCAGAGAGGGCGGGCTGCTGTGGACCCTGGTCGCGCTCAGATCTTCGAATCTTGCGATCAGCCTCGCGTCGCCGGCAATGACTGCCAGAGGTGCGCCGAACCCCTTCGCCAGAGAGCTTCCGACGATTAACCCCGGCCCTTGGACCCCATACCAGGCAGGCGTCCCGGCGCCACCGCGGCCGTAGCGGGCGTCGCGCGCGGGGGCCTCTCCCAGGATTCCCAAGGCTTGCGTATCATCGACGACGACATATCCGTCCCACTGCCGGACCAGCCTCAGATAGTCCGGCAGAGGCGCCGTCCGGCCGGTCTGGGGGCAGACTCCATCCGTCACGAGGACCGGACGATACCCGCCGTGCCGTTCCTGATGCAGAAGATATCCCAGCGCAGCTGCGTCATGCGCCGGGAATGTCGTCGTCCGGACCCCTTTCGCGGCCACCCGCTCGATGCCCCAACGCGCGATCGGATAGCCCGACGCGTCGGCATAAATGGCGATGCCGTCTCGCGCCAGGAGGTCGAACAGATCCCAGTAGAGGTGAAGCGTCGACGGTGCGAGTGCAGCGCGCTCGCACCGCATCAGCTGCGCCAGAGCCGCTGCGACGCGCTCGGCTTCCGGCGTCCGTTCGAGCGCCGCCGGCCGACCCGTCGTGAGCTGCGCCCACGGCCGCAGCGTGCCGTGGGCGTGACGAAAGCCCAGATAGAGCGCCGATGTGAAGTCGAGCGACATCGGGGCCGCCTCGCCTTACGGTTCCTCGCGATAAACCGGCAATCTGGAGCGGCCAGGCCCCGGCAACGCGGCTTGGCCCGACGCTCTCGCGGCAAGGAGGTCAGGCCCGTTCACCGAACGCGCCGCCCCCGAACTCTGCTCCATCAGCCTGCGCTGGATTAGCACCGAAGGCTGCAGGTACCGAGCGGCCGCATCGCGGGTGTCGATGATGTCGGCTGCCAGATCCACGCCGGTGACCGTCCGGTAGCCATGGATGTAACGCTGGATTTCGGGCTTGTTGGAGCGCGCCCAGGTCTTTGCCTGATCCTCGATGTTCTCGATGTCGGACCAGTCGCCGTAGCGGATCGAGAGTAGGATCCGCTCGCCGGTTACCGCGAGCTCGTAGAAATGCGTCACGGTGGTATCGGTCCAGCCCTGAAGTTTCTTCATGCTGTCGACCGCGCCCATCCATTCTTCCTGGTACGGCACCATGTAGCGACCACGCAGAAATTCTCTCATTTCGGGCCGCGCCAGCATCCACTGTATGGTCATCATCTCGGCGCGGGCGGTCCAGGTCAGATCGCCGAACTGGTTGTGGGCGCCTTCCGCCAAAATGAGGTGGACCTCCTTGAGCGCGTTCAGCAACGGAAACCCATCGGCAATCACGGTGGTGTCGGAATCCTGCTTAAAGAAGCGGGCCGCGGCCGACAGCAAGTTGTGGAACGCCTCGATGAACTTCGACCGGGTGTCGGCTGGATTGAGATCCCGAACCGCCTTGCCGACGAGCGAAAGGCCGTAATGATGCAGGTACTCATGGGCCCGTCGCGGCACCGTCAGCCGATTGTGCTCGTCCTGGATGAAGCCCCAGATCAGGTTGTTGAGCGGCCGCAGGGGATCGAACTCGAGCTCCCCTAACGGGTCGTTCGGCGAGCCGCGCCGGTTCTGGAAGCGCAGGGCGATCGCATTCATGGTTTGAACGAGCATGCCTTCTTCAAGCCAATAGGACCAGATCAGCTCGATGAGGCTCGGCGAGGTCAGACGATGCTGCAACACCCCGATGCAATAGGGCAGGACTTCCTTCGGGTCCTCATCGTCGTCGAGGGTGATCAAATTCGTCAGGATGCGGTCGAGATACGGCAGGTGGTCAGCGGGGCCAAGATAGGTCCCTAGCTCTCTTTTCAGTTCACCCAATTCCAGGGAGAAATCGTCGATCCGGATGCGCTCCTTTTTGAGGTCGAAAATCTTTGGCGTTCCAGGCGGATCCCTGATGACGACGCCGCTTTCGAGAGTCAGAAACACCTGCGTCGCGAGCTTCAAGATGCTGTAGGCATAAGGCCCATAAATGCTAAGCTGCCTCTTGTCTGTTGCTGTTGGATCGGCGGTGTCGGGCCGATCTAAGCAGCGGTTGAGGGTCGAAGTGAACGTGCCGCCGTTTGTGAGGAACTTGTTGATATCGATCGAGTCACGACAAAAGACACAATTGATGAATTTCTCATAGCGCTCGAATCCGATTGCCGCCGTGCGGTTACGGATGGCCGTCCACAGCGCTCGATCGTCCGTGGGACCTACGAACGTGCGTCGTAGAGTTACTTTCGATTCGGTCTCGATCAGGTGCGTGATGACGCTGACTGGCACGCTCCCCGGCACAGGGGTCGTAGGATGCTCGACAGGAGGCGGCTTACCATCCCAAAAGTCAGGATTGGGCGTGAGTGCAACGGCGATGTCATACTCCCCGTCGGGAATGTCCGGGACATGGAGATAAAACTGTGCTTGGCCGTTTACAACCTTTGGTTTTTTGGCAGCGCGGCCTAGTTGATGGTTCAGTCTGGTATTGCTGCTGCTAAAGCTGTATCCAAAACCGTATTCGTAAATCTTTTCCTGATCAGGGACACCAAGTACATCAAAATCGCTCTTGTGCAGAGTAATTGCCAACGTCAGTTTATCAGCCTTACGGACCTGGTCGGGGTCAGCCGAAACAGAGCATTGCCATTGATTGTCGAAACTTGCCATTGTCGTATCTCCTTATGTTGCGATGTTCACCTAGCTTGCCAACGCCCGCACTTCCGACCTCGGTATCGCGGCGCAGTACGCCGAACTATCCAGCGTGCTGCGCATCGCCCAGAAGGTGAGCAGCTTTGCGAGCAGGTCGCTCTCGTCTTCGGGGCTCAGACCGCCGTCTGCTCGCGCCTGGCCGAGCACGGCGAAGACCAGCGAAGGCGGTGCGCGATACATTTTGCTCGGCGCCATGCTCCAGGCGCCGAACAGCGCCGTTAACCTGGCGGGAGTCCGCTCTTCGATTTTCATCGCCTCGCGAAGCGAACGCCCGCCCAGCGCGCTCGGGCGATGATCGGCCAGGACCGCGACGAATTCCGGAAGGCTTGCCTCCAGGCCGGCGAGCAGGTCGCGGCGCTCGGCCTCGAGATCGCCGATCGGGTAGTAGGACTCCCACAGCCTCGCCACGCGTTGCCACTGCGGATGCGGATAAAGGCCATCCCCGATGGCACAGCTGAGCTTTACGCGAATCCAGGGCGCCGGATGCGGGTCGTCGACATTGATCCGGAAGACAAAGGGCCGCGGCAGGCTGACAACGCCGATGAGCCCCAAAGTGGATACCACGCCCACCCGCGCAATCGACCAGAAATCGGAAACGATTTCGGAGATCCAGCGCTCCCACAGGCGCCACGCTGAAGGCTCGCGAACATTTTGCTGTTTGGCGCGCAGAGCCAGCCGGAGCGAGGGAACCAACCCAAGCAGAGCCGCACCTTGGTGGCCAACTTCGTGGATCAGCGATGACGCGATGCCGCTGCCGATCATGCGCTCGCGCGGAATGCGGATCACGGCGACAGGGTTCTCGCCGCCGCCAGGCAGGCGGGTCCGTGCGCGCCGTATTGCGCCGCCGATGCCGCGGTCGAGATAGCAGATCACAGGCGGCGCTTCGTAGTAATCCGGCAGAGCCAGAGCGTCCGCCGCGACGACATCGAGACCGGAAAGCCAGACGCCTTGCTCGTTCTCGCTGCGCTGGCTGATGACTTGGTAGAACAGTTCGAGCTGCGAAAGAACGGCGTTGAACCGCAGCTTGAGGAAGACGAACCGGCGCTGAACGTCCTGCGGCGAGGCCTGCCGGCCTTCGTCATGGAGCCAGCTCAGGAACTCCCGAATGCGATTCTTCAGCTCGTGCCGACCTTCGGCAAGAAAGCGTTCGATGGCAATCTGGGCGGCGGGCAGAAGACTCGCAGCTAAGGTCATCGGCTGGGAGAGCACAAACGGCTTGACACGCGCGAGCCTCGCGAGCAATGCGCGAGCTTCCTGGTCCAGCATCCAGTGGGCATATGAGCTGGCGTTCATGACCGTTCAGATCCCGTACAGAATGATCCTGTTGCCGCGGCGTACCCAGCGGCCGCTGTGACCGGCCGGAAGGGAAACGGGAGAGTCTGTTTGAGGCTCCATTGCCGCTTGGGGCGGCAGCAGCAGTCCCGGCGCAAACGATTTCGCCGCCGTCACTGCCGCCGCATTAGCGGCTTTTCTCGGATCTGGGCTGGACGGAGCCAGCGCAAGATTTTTGACGGCGTCGGCCGCAAAGCTGACGTAACGCTTCGCAATTTCGAACTCCCGGTCCTCGTTGCTCAGCCCTTCAAGCTCCAAGCCGAAGGCCCTGCCGGCGGCGGACGCCACGTCACCGCCGAGTTTTGCTCCTGTCGCTCCTCCAAAGTAGCCGCCGACCGCTGAACCAATTCCGGGCAAGACCTGCTTTGCGGCGCCTTTCAGGATGCCGCCGATCGCCTGTCCTTCGGGCGACCTGACGAACTTGCCGATCGCTTTGCCGGCTCGACCGATCAGATCTCCGAGGAAGCGGTCGAGTTCAGCCTCGCTGGTGATTTCGAGCAACTCGCTTGCAAGCTCCAACAGCTCGGTCTCGCCAAACACTTCGCCGGTTTCGCCGTAAGTTGTTCCTGTCTGAGAAAACTCGAATTGTCCTGCTTCGAATGGACCGGCCTCAAACATTCCGGTCTCGGACTGGGTCTCCAAACGAATACGATCGATGTCGTGCATGGGGTTCTCCTGTTGCGTCCTGCTCAACGGTGTGCCGGATTTCCGGCAGGCTGACGTGCTCCGCCTCTAGCAGTTGACGATGATGCTGCTGCCGCTGCGGAACCAGCCGCCGCTGCGGCCGACCTTCTTGCATTGGCAGGAACCGGGTGGCTGCTCGCAAATGCTGCAGGTGCGCATTCCCGGAGCCGTGGTTTTCGTTTGAGATCTTTGCTTCGCCACGCGACCGGATGCGTCAGCGGCGGTCATCGTCGCCGCTACGGGAGCGCGTGCAGTGAAACTCGCAGTCTTTCCGGCGGGGCCGTCCTTGCGGATGAGCCTTTCATTTGCCGAATCCGCCAGGCTTCTCTGCGCCGCCGCGACGGGATTGACTCCGGATGGTGCCGCTGCCGCGGCAGTTGCGGCCGTCCCGGCCACTCGCACGAATTGCCGGTGCTTCTCGAACAATTGCCGGCACTTCTCCAAATCGCGGTCGGCGCCGGTCGGTGCAGCGACTTCCGCCTCCAGTACCCGGCTCACAAGAGAGCCCAGATTTTCCGCGATTGCATCGTTCGCCGGCCCGAACGACGTTGCTGCGGCGGTCGCTACGGAAGGCAGCGCCTTGCTAGCGACCGTCTTGAGGAGCCCTCGAAGGGGCCCAGTGACTTTCGAGCCGACGGGCGCGATGCCGCCTCCCCATACTTTTTTGAAAAGATTGCCGAGAAACCCGTCAAACTCGGTTTCGCTGGTGACCTGTAGCAGTTCCAGGGCCAACTCCGCTTCGTCAGCGTCGCTGAAGGGGCCTCGAAACCTGGAACCCGCAAACGATTTGTCGCGCCGCGCACCGGAAAATCCAAATGTGTCCGGCCGCACGTCCAGCCTTGGATTGAAGACAGGCATCGCGCCCTCCGCTCGGCTTCACAGCGCCTACGCGCAGTTGACGATGATGACGTTTCTGCCGTGACGTACCCATCGGCCGGTGTGGCCGGATCTGCCGGCGGGCCCGGCAACGCCTCCGCCGCTGAGCCCTGGGGCATGCTTTTGGACGGCGGCCTCCACGGCCGCTTTTGCGGCCGCTACCGGATTGACGCCGGGGGGCGCCGACACCGCCGACTTGACCGTATCGGCCGCCATTTTCACGAAGTTCTTGGCGCCTTCGAATTCGCGGTCCTCTTGGCTCATCTCGGCTTCGAGGCCGAACGCGCTGCCCGCGGCCGAAGCGAGCCCACTGCCGATCTTGGCGCCGAGCGGTCCGCCGACCAGGCCGCCGAGCGCTCCGCCGGCGAGCGGAAGGGCTGACTTTGCGGCGCTTTTCAACCATCCGCCGACTGCCTGCCCGATCGGAGAGCGCACGACTTTGCCGAGAGCGCGTCCCGCTTTGCTGATCAGGTCGCCCAGAAATCGGTCGAGCTCGGCTTCGGTGGCGATTTCCGTCAGCTGCCCGGCTAGCTCCATGACTTCAGCTTCGCTGAAGACCTCGGATTCGTACTCGGCTTCCCCGCCCCATCCGGTTTCGTAGGATGGCATTTCCGGGTTGTACTCAAATCTCTCCATAGTGCTCATAATGGTGGTCTCCCTGTGTGAAAAAGGACCCTTTCGATAAGGGATGCACCTCGTCGACGCAGAACAACCTTTCAACTATCGTGCCAAACTCGTCGTCTTGTTTTTTAAATGATTTATATTCGAAGCTGCCGAAGCTGATTTCGCGTTACCGATACTTTATGCGCATTTGGCGAAAGCCTTTTCGCTCCCGCAAGCACGCCCGTGCGTGCGAGCTCACCCGAATTGAAGGCGCAGAGCAAAGGCGCTTGAGGCGGACAAGCTCGCCGGTAAACAGAGCAGGCGCTCATACCCGACCGGAAATCCGGTCTCGGTAATTGTGCAGCTCCCACCTTCATACCGGCGTAACCCACGAGATGGGGCCCACGGTGAAGCCGGCTTCGCTATCTTGCCCCATCCATGAAGCGCGCTTCGGCCAAGCGGCTTTCGGCGGCTTTGATACGCCGTCAAAGCTTGGCACACGGGTTGCTTCAGCTCTCGGAGTGTTGATGCACTTTGTTTAACCCACTCACCTCGATTCGCGGGAGAAGCCATCGTGGCAAACAATGACAGCATCGCCGGCAGGATCAGGTTCACACCCATGTTGCCAGCTGAGGCGTCCGGCAATGGCATGGAGCCCCAGCTTTGCCGCGATCGCCTGCGTGCGGCGCAGCGCCTTCGCTCCGCATCGCTGCGACCCGCAAGCAGCCCTCGGCCCGACCGCACCGGGCAGCAGAGCGCAGCCGGGGCAGCCGCCCTGCGGCACTCCGCGCTCGCTGCACCGATCTACAAATTGCCGACGATCCAAGAACTCGAATTCGAATGGGAAAGCGAGATCGATCGCGGCAGCCGCGATTACATCAAGTGGGTGCAGCGCTCGCTCAACCAGCTGCTTGGCTTGAACCTTGCGGCGGACGGCATCAGCGGAACGATGACGAGGTCGGCCGTTCGCTCTTTTCAAACACGCTACGGCCTCGCCGTGGATGGGATCGTTGGCCCGCAGACCGAGGCGGCGCTGATAAGGGCCGGAGCAAGCCAGCCGCCCGGGGCGTCGCCATCCCTCCCCGTCCCTTACACTCCTTGGCAAAGCCCGGCGCCATCGCTCCCGGATTCAAGTGCGCCGGCTAGCAAACTCAGTGGCGAGCATTGGGTACAGCAGTTTCCGACCAGCAAGAGCACGGACAGCCTCGCCGAGCCATTTCGATCGAAAGTTAACCGCTTTCTCGATGCGCTGGGCCGCGCCGGCGCAAACATTGAGATCACCGCAACGCGGCGGCCGGCCGAACGCGCATGGCTCATGCACTATGCGTGGATGATCGCTGAGGAAGGGCTCTCGCCCGCCGCTGTGCCACCCCATCCGAACATAGATATCCAGTGGGTGCATACCGACGCCAGCGGCAACGTAGACCTTGCAGCGTCCCGCGCTGCGGCCGAAGACATGGTGCGAGGCTATAAGCTGCAATACGAGCCGGCCCTCGATTCGTTACACATCGACGGCAGGGCAATCGATATGACGATCAGCTGGATCGGTAACCTCAGGATCCGCGATGGCAAAGGCGCGTTGGTAACCATCGCCAGCACGCCCCGAACTGGGTCGGATAATCGTGAGCTGCACGGCGTGGGCGCGACCTACGGAGTGGCCAAACTCCTCAGCGATCCGCCGCACTGGTCCGACACGGGGCACTGATCAACAATGGGTCGCCACTGCCGGGCTGATCAGCCGCGGCGAGTACGGCGCGTTGCAGATTGCCGATTCCTGCCAACGGCAGGGTTGCCGTCAGAACTTTTCGGCCGTCACAGCAAGCCCGCACCGGCACGATCCCGGAACCCGTCGGCGTCTCGAACGTAGCCCCGTAGGGTGTCCACAGCCTCGTGCCGGCTAACATCCATCACGTTGAAAATCGACGCGAGACGAGCCGCAGCAGACGTCAAGGGCGGCGGTTGGGGCTATTTTTTCGATCTGCCGACCCGAGGTACGCCAAGCAAACCATGAAACAGGTCGCGACGGCGCCAGGAAGAAGCGCGCGGCGCGAACGACTGGTGGAGAGTTGTCGGAATGAGCAACAGCCGGGTCGTCGGAATGGAAGCGCCGGTGGGTAACCGGGGCAAATTTCCGGGCGGGTGGGGGAGTCAACGGTTCAAAAATATGATTCAAGCTAGGGATGACAACTGGCATCCCTGATTCGCTTGAACGTCTGACGCAGGCGGACTTGATTGGCGTGGTTCGCGAGTTG
>WNFF01001444.1_pt1 | contig 19083 bp, 17 predicted proteins | sample 5400441 | NCBI WGS metagenome assembly WNFF01 (sample SAMN13153345, study PRJNA577476) | soil metagenome | isolation source: 120 cm saprolite under Douglas fir tree site 2 hole 3 replicate 1 | place: USA:California | collected 2015-04-18 | reverse complement strand
CGTATCGCGCATACGGGGAGCTGGCGCGCGTGCTAGAGGCGCCCAAGGTCGCATGGGCGCGACCGGTTGAGTCGATTACACGAGAGCAACTCGAGCAGAGCGAACACCAGCTGAAGGACTTCGTCGAGGCTGGAAGGGCCATTGGAGATCCGAGCAAGCATCCGTGGCGCGATACGAAGCGGACGTTCTACTCAGAGTCTGATCTTGATTCCGTCCGGCACCTCTTGCTTCTCCTTCGGACCCGCATCGCAGAATGTCAATCGCTCGCGGCCGAGGTTCAGGCGGCTTTCGGGTTTGGCTCGATTCAAGCGCCGGCGGAGGTCGATGGGGCGTGCGAGGTCGCGCGTGTCCTTGCGCGGTCGCCGGGAGCGCCGGTGGCGGTGCTGTCCAGTGAGGGGTGGGATACGCCGCGGGATGACGTGCTGGCTCTCGTCGCGCTGGGCCGTAGGTCTGTGGAGTTGAGAGACGAGGTCCTCAAGCACTTCTCTCATTCCGTTTTGGCGTCAGACCACACAAGCGATATCGAGTACGTAGAGGACAAACTCCGACGGCGATTCAAGATGACTGCTTGGGTGGATGGGCGGTTCCGGGCAGTACGCAAGCGGTGGCGAGCGTACCGATTGCCCCACTATGAGCGGAAGCTGCTCGACCAGGCCAAGGACATGAGGGTGGCGCAGCAGCTTCGCGGGGTGCGATCAGACCTGGGAGCGAGAGGCGGCATGGCGCGAGCCATGTTCGGCCCGCTGTGGCGGGGAGAAGAATCCGACTGGGCAGAGCTGGATGGGTACGTCGAGTGGGTGGTGGAGTTCCGCCGGGCGTTTCGAGGGCATGGCTTGGGGGCCCGGGCGATTGAGGTGGCGTCTTGCCGGACTCCGGACGTGTCTCGCATCGAGGCTCTCAGGTCGGCATCGGAGAGCGTTCTGGGGGTCCTGGCAGAACTCCGCAGCATCGTTGAGTGGCCGGCAGACTACTTGGGCGGCGGTGCGACGTTCTCGGATATCGACCAGCGGATCGCGGCCATGAGCGATTCGATCGGTTTGGCCCCACGCTGGGCCACCTTTGAGACGGCAAGGTCGAAGGCGGCCGGTGGAGTGGCAGGAGACGTACTGAACGCGGCAATGAGTGGTGAGGTCGCCTCAATCGATCTGCCGGCGGCATTTCGGCGCGCCTTCTACCAGCGGTGGCTGGGCGAGGTGATGCATGGCAGGGACTCATTGAGGTCCTTTCATACTTCGACCCACGAGAACCGGGTGGCCGAGTTCCGGGAGCTCGATGAGGCAGTATTGAGAGCCAATCAGGCACTGCTTGTGGCCCGACGTCGAGAGGTGCTTCAGACCAAGCTGAGGGCGCCTGAGCTCGGCCCTGCGATGGGCTTCCTGCGAAGACAGATGGCACGGCAGCGAGGGCTCAGTCCGCTGCGGCGGACGATGCAGGAGGCCGATCCGGCTATCCGGGCGATCAAGCCGTGCTTCCTGATGAGCCCGCTATCCGTGGCGCAATTGCTGCCGGGTTCAGAGCCCACATTCGATCTGGTCGTGTTCGACGAGGCGAGCCAACTCCCTCCAGAGGATGCGGTGGGTGCGATTGTTCGTGGTAAGCAGCTCGTGGTGGTGGGCGATCCCAAGCAGTTGCCGCCCACCAATTTCTTCTCAAGCATGCTGGGGCAGTCGGTCGCTCATGACGAGGACGGGACGCCCATCTATGAAGATGGAGAGAGTGTGCTTGAGGAGTTCATGGGAGCAGGTGTGCCTATGAGCCGCCTTCGATGGCATTACCGAAGTGTCCATGAGTCGCTCATTACCTTTTCAAATGTCAGCTTCTACGAGGGGGATCTCCACACGTTTCCCAGTGTCGAGACTGACTCAGACCTGATCGGTCTGCAATTCGTCTATGTGCCGGACGGTATCTACGAGGGCAAAGGGCTCAATCGGGCGGAGGCTCGACGAGTCGCGGATGCGGTCGTAGAGCACGCGAAGCGACACCCTGACCTGACCTTAGGGGTGGGAACCTTCAACCTGCGCCAGCAGATAGCCATTCAGGATGAGCTCGAGAGTCGACGTCGGGCCGATCCTGATATTGAGGCCTTCTTCTCCCGATCTGTGAAGGAACCCTTCTTCGTCAAGAACCTGGAGAACGTACAGGGCGACGAGCGGGATGTGATCTTTATCAGCGTTACGTACGCCAAGGGGCTGGACGGAAGGCTTCGATACAATTTTGGTCCGCTGAACAGTGCAAACGGTTGGCGACGACTGAACGTGCTCACGACCAGGGCTCGACGGCGGATGCGCGTGTTCGCGTCGATCAAAGGCGATGAGATCAGGCCGACAGCCACTGGCTCGGACGGGCCGAGGCTTCTTCGAGACTTCCTTGTGTATGCCGAGCGCGGCCGACTCGACAGGCCGATGCTAAGGGTTCGTCACAAAATAAGTGTACCAGATGATGAGGGCCGCGCTGCTAGAGTATCCCATGAATGGTGGCAGAGCGGGCGATTCGACGACGGTTCCGGCTGATCGCGCCGCACCTGGACGAACGGCTGCGCCGGCTGGTGGCCGCCGCGGAAGTCGCGGCGGCGGGCGCGGGCGGCGTGTCCGCGGTGGCGCGGGCGACGGGCGTATCCCGCCGGGCGATTCGCGCCGGGACGAAGGAGTTGAAGGCGCGCGGGACGGCCGCGCTGGCTCCGGGGCGGATTCGCCGCCCCGGCGGCGGGCGCAAGCGCACCATCGATCAGGACCCGACGTTGCTGACGGACTTGGAGCAGCTGATCGAGCCGACCACGCGGGGGGATCCGGAGTCGCCGCTGCGGTGGACCTGCAAAAGCGTCCGGCGCTTGGCCACCGAACTGACCCGACAGGGCCATCGCACGAGCCATCGGATGGTCGCCGTGCTGCTCCGGCAACGAGGCTACAGCCTGCAGGCCAATCGCAAGACGATCGAGGGCACGCGGCACCACGATCGCAACGCCCAGTTCGAGCACATCGCCGCCCGCGTCCAGGCGGCCCTGCGCCAGGGCCAGCCGGCGATCTCCGTCGATACCAAGAAGAAGGAGCTCGTGGGGCAGTTCAAGAATGCCGGCCGCGAATGGCGTGCCCACGGGCAGCCCCGGCCGGTGCGGGTCCACGACTTCGTGCAGCCGGAGCTGGGGCGCGCCATTCCCTACGGGGTCTACGATCTGGGCGCCAACACCGGCTGGGTCAGTGTCGGCATCGACCACGACACGGCGGCGTTTGCCGTCGCGAGCATTCGTCACTGGTGGCAGGCCATGGGGCGCCGGGCCTATCCCCACGCTCGGCGGCTGCTGATCACGGCCGACGCCGGCGGCAGCAACGGCACCCGCCTGCGGTTGTGGAAGGTCGAGTTGCAGAAGTTGGCGGACCGCCTCCGCCTGCCCATCACGGTGTGCCATTTCCCGCCCGGCACGAGCAAGTGGAACAAGATCGAACACCGCCTGTTCTCCTTCATCAGCCAGAACTGGCGAGGCCAGCCCCTCCTCAGCCACGCGGTCATTGTGAACCTGATCGCGGCCACGACGACCACCACGGGCCTCCGCGTGCGGGCGCGGCTCGACACGACCCGCTATCCCTCCGGCCTCAAGGTCAGCCGCGACGCCCTGGAGGCCGTCCGCCTGCGGCCCGACGCGTTTCACGGGGACTGGAACTACACGATCCTTCCCACCCTGTCGGCAAAGCGATAGGATCTGGTCCACTTGTTTCGTAGCGAGCCCTAAGGTAGTAGCGGGGCCAGCGCATCACGGCGTCCTGCCACAAGCGGCTCGTGTGGTGGAGTACCGTGAGGATCAGCGCCCAGCCGCGGACCGCGTCCAGGAAAAGCCGGCGCTCGCGCGCGGGCCGGGGCGTGGTCGATGCCACCATCGTGGTTCTCCATGTGCGAGGGCGGGAGCGACAAATCGTAGGAATCCCGACGGGCCGAAACTCTAGCGCTCCGACCGCGAATAGGCAAGCCGCCGCGGGTCTCGTGCCCGGGCCTACCGGCAGAGCTCCAGCGGCCGGCCGACCTCGGCCGCCCGGAACTTGTCGAGGGAGACGCGGTACCAGGTCCCGTCCTCGGTCCGCACCCAGTAGTCGCGAACGATTTCAGGAGCACGCAGATCCTCGAGGCGTCCGGTCCCGGTAGTCTCTACGCCGCGGGGCACCATGTCCAGGCGCGCGCGCTCCTCCTTCGCCGCCACCGTGACGCTCAGCGGGCGACAGGTGAAGGAGGCGCAGGCCGCAGCGAGCAAGACCAAGCACACGCCAGCGGCGGCAGAGCCCACGAGTCGCCCGTCACCTTTCGGTGCCCGCTGTGTCAGCAATTGGCCATCCGACCCATTGGACCGGCCTCCTATCTGGCCACCGGTACATGCGTTAACACCTGGATTTAGCAAGCTCTTTTCCTCTGTGGGCTTCCCCGGTCTACCCTGGCACAACTGTTGCCCCTTCTCCTGGACAATAGCAGCGGAAGAGACCCCTTCCCGATAAGGGCAAACCCACCGCGAGGTGGGGACGCAAAGCCACGGGTCAGGTCGCAGCAGCCTGACGGCCGGGTTGTCGAAGGAAGGGTATCGTGAACTCTCGAAGTGAGGGGGTCTCCCGCAACAGGAGACCCCATCATGACCACCGCACGGAGTAGCCCGCCCCGAGTCCTTTCGGTTCTTCTCCTCACCCTGCTGACGGCGATCGCCGGATGCAGCTCGGCCGGCTTCTCCGGGCAGGACGTCCAGCTCCGGACGAGCGGCGACACGTTGTATGTCCTCGCGCGGAGCCAGGGCGTGAGCCGGAACTTCTGCGCGTCCCTGGGTGGCGACGTCGCGCGCGCCGAAGGCCGCTGGGCGGCCGCCGAGGGCCGCACGATGCAACTGGGTCGGGTGGCCGGATGCCATACCGTGCGGCACATCATCGTGTGCTCGGACGAAGACGGGGCCTGCCTGGCCCACGAAGAGCGCCACAAGGTCGAGGGGGCCTTCCACCGCTAGCACGGGGCCCGCGGGGATCGTCCTTGACAAGGACGCTCCCGCTTCTTACAGTTCCTCAAGCTTCCAACCTTTTCGTCCTGGACGACCGGACTGCTTGGAGAATCGGCAGATGCCGCGTTATCTGTTCATCGTGACCCGAGGTCATCCCGACGTCTACGCGGATCTGCAGCGACAGTTCCTGGGAAATCCTGAGGTCGAGGTGCTCGTCGATCGGCGGGTGTCCGAGCGGCGAGGGTCCCAGGATCCTCACGAGCCTGAGCGTCGGCGCAGCGAGCGGCGGGGGCAGCGAGGCGAGAACAGCCACGTCCTGGGCATCGGAGGCGATCCAGGCCTGCCGGCACTGATCGTCGAGCTGGCGCCCCGCGCGCCGGCGGCCGCCGGCGCGGACTGACCCCACTCCCCGAGTCCGCTGCTCACAGCTATGGAACGCGGCGCCCGGCGTGTATCATAGGACGCGCGGAGAACGCGAATGCCCAACGTGAATAGCTCTTGCGGCCTGGTCGCGGCGCTGGGGCTGGGGATGGTCGTGCTGGCCGGATGCGCGACGACTGCCACCACCCAGTCCGACTGCTATCCGCACATCTTCCTCGACTCCCGCTACGCGATCCAGGGCACTTCCCGGGAGTCGGCCGCCACCCTCCGGGACAGCAGCTGCTATTACTTCGTCCATCAGGGCGGTCGCATCGTGCGCGTGGACCACCGGCGGGGCGGCGCGCTGACTCCCGATCCCACCTCCGGCGTTGCCACGATCCGCATCGAGCAGCCCGAAGGGTTCGAGAAGCGGGTCTTCCTCGATGCAGGCGGCAGGCCGACAGCCAACCATGACGGGGCGTACGCGGTCGCGCTTCGGTACGACGACAAGCGGAATCCGGTCGAATGGAGGAACCTCGGTGCCGACGATCGGCTGAAGGAAGCAAAGGACTCCGGCCTGGCCATGTTCCGCTGGCGGTACGATCCGCAAGGCCAGCCGGTCGAGGAGAGACACTTCGGGGCCAACGAGCAGCTGAAAGCAGACCGGCGCCTGGGCGCGGCCATCATCCGCTGGCAGTACGACCCGGACGGGAACACGGTGGAGGAGAGCTACTCCGGCGCCGACGGACGGCCGACCCTGGATCGGCTGCGTGGGGTCGCCACGGTGCGCTGGCAGTACGGATCGAACGGGAAGACCGTCGAGGAAAGCTACCTGGGATCGGACGGCCAGCTGAGAGAGGACAAGAACCGCGGCGTCGCCATCGTTCGCTGGCAGTACGACGCCAACCGGAACACGGTCGAAGAGCGCTATCTCGGGACCGATCAGCGCCTGAAGACCGACCGGCGCCTGGGCGTGGCCATCATCCGCTGGCAGTACGATTCGTACGGGCGCGAGATCGGCACGCTGATGCTCGACCCGAACGAGGTCCCGGTCAGGGACCCGAAGCGGTAGGATCCCGTCAGGCCGGCGTGACGTCGGCCGCGTCGATCTCCACCGAGACCGACTGCCGGATCAGGGTCACGGACAGGACGACGCGGAACTCACGATCCTTCCGGAGCAGTCGTCCGCGGGCTCCCATGAGAGGCCCCCGGATCACCTCGACCGTCATCCCTTCGGCGAGAAACGGGAAGGGCTCGTAGCTGAGACGGCTGCCGGCCAGGGTGCGGATCGCCTCGATCTCGCGGTCGGGGATCGCCTCGGGCTCCCCGCTCGGGCCGACCAGCCCCACCACGCCGACGGCCTTGAGCACTCGCAGCCGATCCGGGTGGCGGAAGCGGGCGAAGCAGTAACCGGGGAACAGCGGCTCCTGGATCCGCGTGATCCGATCCTTCCACCGGCTGCGTCGCTCCCGGAGGGGCAGGAACGCGTCGATCCCCGGCCGGTCGGCGAGCTGGGCGTGCACCTTCTTCTCGTGTCGCGAGCGAGTGCGCACCGCGTACCAGCGCGGCTCGAGCACGGCATCCTCGGCCACGCCTGTTTGTTGCTCGGCGGGCCCGTGGCGGCTATCGCCGCCGCGGCTCACTTCTGTGGCTCGGCGATGAACGTGGTGCCGTTGCGGGTGGTGTTGAACCGGATCACGTAGCCGACGGACGCCCCGCACCGGTCGAGCGTCCAGCGCTCCACCCACTGCCCGGCGACAGGCCGGTCGCCCTCGACCTGGCTGCCCTCCAGGGGCGTCAGGACCTCCGTCGCGACGACCTTGCGAATCCGACAGCGTGCCTCCGGGCCCGCCGCGGACAGGTCCCGCTGGCTAAGGAACGCGAGCGTGTCGCGCTGGAGGATGCGGTCCGCGAGGGTATCGCCCGGAACTGTCGTCGTCTCCGCCTCGGACACCTCGCGCTGCATGCTCACGTCGAGGTCCCCGTCCGGGGCCCGGTCGAACTTCACCACGTAGGGCACCGCCACCCCGCAGCGATCCACCGTCCAGCGCTCGGTCCAGCGGCCGGACACGCCCTGAGCGGTGAGCTCGACGGGGACCAGCACCTCCGTGGTGCTCACGCTGCGACTGCGACAGCGCGGATCGCCGCCCATCTTCTCGGACGCGTCCAGGGCCAGGAGCAGGTCGGACAGGGTGGCCGGCCGGCCGGTCTGTCCCGGGGCCGTGGCGCAGCCGCCGAGCAGTGCCAGGAGCACGACGGCCAGCGGCAGCCGCACCGGCTACTGCCTCCAGACGCCCTGGGAGCTGCCCTCGGTGAAGCCGAACTCGGGCTCGACGGCCATCATGCTCTTCTGGCCGTCCGTGAAGACCCACAGGATCGTTCCCCTCGCCGCCGCCACGGCCGTCGGCGTGGAGATCGCAAAGTTCGACTGGCGGACCCGGGCCAGCGTGACGGCGGCCTGGGCGACCGTCGCACGCACCTTCCCGACGACGAGATGCAGGAGGATGAGCCGGCTCTGGCTCTGCTGGTCATACTCGATCTTCGTCAGAAGGAGCCGGCTGTTCTCGGCCACCACGACCGTGCTCGTGTCGGGCAGCGCCAGCTCGGCCGAGGCCCCCGCGTAGGCCCGGATGTCGTCTCCCTCGGCCAGTCGGGCTCCGACCACCGCGGGGATCCACTGGGTCTGCCCCTTGGCGAGGACCTCCACGCGCCCGACGACACGCTTGAGCTCGGCGCTCGGCGCGCCCTGCTGTGCAACCAGGGAAGCCGGCATGGCCAGGAGGAGGAGACCGCCGACCACGGATACGACCACGAGCCGGAGCGAGCCGTGTCCCTGCAATTTCCGCATCTCTGGGTCTCCCTGCGTGCTACCACGCGCCGACCGCCTCGAACAACGGCCAGAAACGGGGTCAATACTAACACATGCTCAGACCTCGAAGGTCGCGCCTTCCGTACCCGCGATGAACCCGAAGGGCAGATCGCCGGACGTCCGTACCGCCGAGTCGATGCAGTCGAGCATGGCGTCGTCGTGAGTCGGGTCGTGGTGGAACGGAACGAATCGTCTGGCCCCGGCCAGCGTGGCGAACGCGACCGCGTCCCGTATCGCGCTGTGCCCCCATCCAACCCGCTCCTGGTACTCCTCGGTCGTGTACTGCGCGTCGTGGATGAGCAGGTCCGCGCCGGCGGCCAGGTTGAACCCCGACGTCCATTCCGGGTCCCCGGGGAACTCACGAACCCCCAGGGCGGGCTCGTGATCCGGCAGATAGGCGACCGAGCGGGTCCCTTGGGAGATCCGGTAGCCGACCGTCGAACCCGGATGACAGACGAGCTCGGCCTCGACCTCGAGCCCCCCGACCTCGAAGCGCTCGGGAGGCACGTTGTGCAAGGTCAGCCGGCATGGCAGATCCCGCAGCCGAATCGGAAAGAGCGGAGGGGACAGGTACCGGGCCAGCCGCGTGCGCAGGTCGAGCGTGGGCGACGGGGGACCCCAGATATGAATCTCGCGGCCGGGCTCGTAGAGAGGTTCGAAGAAGCCGAGCCCCTGGATGTGGTCCATGTGGAGATGGGTCAGCAGCAGGTCGATGCGCCCTCCCCCGCCGCGCACCGTGGCCCCCAGCCGCTGAATCCCCGTCCCGGCGTCGAGGACCAGGAGCGCGTTCCCCTTGCCTCGCACCTCGACGCACGACGTGTTGCCGCCGTAGCGGACTGTCTCCGGCCCTGGGGCGGCAAGCGACCCGCGAGTCCCCCAGAGCGTGACCCTCACGTCAGGGCTGCTCCCAGAAGATCCCCACGGCTCCAAGCTGCCGGCCGCCCTGCCCTTCGAGCGGAAATGCGGTCGCCCCGATCTTCCGCGACACGCCATCGAGCCCTCGGATCCAGAACGCCAGATGGGCGGCGCGATGCTTGTTCAGCGCGATGCTGAGCGGGAGCGCTTCGCCCGGCAGCGGGGAGCCATCCTCGCCGATCGGGGCGAACAGGCTGGACCACTCACTCACCGACATCTCCCCCGTCTCGTCATACCGACTGCCCAGCAGCTGTTCTGCGGGCTCGTTGTAGAAGAGCAGGTTTCCGGACGGGTCCACCAGGAAGATCGGCATGGCAAGGGAGCTCGCGAGCTGCCGCATGAGAATGAGCTCGACCGCCTTCTGAGACATGAGATCCCCCGTTCAGTCCGCTGGCCCGAGCGCCGCGTGCAACCCCAAGGCCAGATGGACCTCACGCGGGAGAGTCCAATGAACTCACGGGGTAGCGACGGCGGCGGGTGCGAGATTCACTTCGTGACGGCTCGATGTCAGGCAACCCGCCCAGGGCGGCGCCAAGGCAAAATGTCGCGAGCGCCCGTCACTGCCTGAGCTTGAAGCGCTGGATCTTGCCGGTCGCGGTCTTGGGCAGCTCCCGCACGAACTCGATCCACCGTGGATACTTGTAGGGGGCGATCTTGTCCTTCACGAAGGCCTTGAGCTCGGCCTCGAGGGTCGCGGAGGCCGCGTGCCCCTCCTTCAGCACCACGAAGGCCTTCGGCTTGATCAGCTCGTCGGTATCCGCCTGCCCCACCACCGCCGTCTCCAGGATGGCGGGATGGCCCACCAGGGTGTTCTCCACCTCGATCGGCGAGACCCAGATGCCGCCCACCTTCAGCATGTCGTCGGCGCGCCCGCAGTACCAGAAGTAGCCGTCCGGATCCTGGTAGTACTTGTCCCCGGTCTGGATCCAGTGGCCCACGAGCGTGTCCTTCGTCTTCTCGTGCTGGTTCCAGTAGTAGGCCATGGTCGAGTCGCCCTTGACCCGGAGGTTGCCGATCTCCCCGGCGGGCACCGGGCGGCCCTCGTCGTCCACGACGACTGCCTCGTACCCCGGAACCGTCAAACCGGTCGATCCGGGCCGCGCGCGGCCGGGACGGTTCGACAGGAAGATGTGCAGGATCTCGGTGGTGCCGATACCGTCCAGGATCTCCACACCGAAGCGCTCCTGCCAGCGACGGTAGAGCTCCTCGGGCAGCGCCTCGCCCGCGGAGATACAGAAGCGGAGGCACGAGAGATCGTAACGCTTCTCCGCCTCCTTGACCTGCAGCATCGCGGCGTAGAGCGTGGGCACCCCGAAGAAGAGGGTCGGGCGGTGGCGCTGGATCAGCTCGAACATGGCGTCCGGCGTCGGGCGGTGCGGGTAGAGCACGCCCTGGCCGCCTACCCGGAGCGGGAAGTACATGTTGTTGCCGAGGCCGTAGGCGAAGAAAAGCTTCGCGGCCGAGACGGTGCGGTCGGCGTCGGTCATCCCCAGCACGTCCAGCGCGTAGGTGTCGGAGCAGACCACCATGTCGTGCTGCAGGTGCACCGCGCCCTTGGGCCGGCCCGTGGAGCCCGAGGAATAGAGCCAGAAGGCGGGATCGTCCTTCGAGCTGTCGAAGGGCGGAAGCCGCGGCGAGGCCTTCGCCATCCAGCTCTCGAAGGCGATCTGCGTCCCCGACGCGCGCCCCGCGACGATCACGTGCCGGAGATAGCGCGCCTTCGCGAGCGCCGGGCCCGCCTCCGCCAGCAGCGCCTCCGAGACGATCGCGACCGGCGCGCGGCTGTCGTCGAGGAAGTAGAGGTAGTCGTCGGCCCGCATCATCGTGTTCACCGGGATCGGGATGGCGCCGATCTTGATGGCCCCCCAGAACGCCCCCAGGAACTCGGGCGAGTCGAGCAGCAGGCACAGCACCCGCTGCTCCGGGCGCACGCCCAGATCGAGCAGCGCGTTGCCCGTCCGGTTGACGAGCTCCTGCAGCCCCGCATAGGTGAGCGAGCCTTCGTCGTGGAAGAAGGCGACCTTGTCGCCGCGGCCTTCCGCCACGTGGCGGTCGACGAAGAACGTCGCCGCGTTGAACCGCGCGGGCACCTCGATCATCAGCGCTTTCGCGACGTCTTCCGCCGGCCGGCGGACCGGCCGCCCTTCGCGGCCTTGGCCGCCCGGGGCCGGGCCGCGGGCCGCTTCACCGTGGCGGCCGCCGCGGGCTTGACCGCCATCGCCTCGATCTCGACCAGCAGCTCGGGCTTCACGAGGCGGCTCACCACGAGGAGCGTATTGGGCGGGTAGGCACCCTTCGGGAAGTACCGCGGGAAGACCTCCCCGCGCGCGGTCATGAAGCCGGGAATGTCCTCGGCGTGGGTCAGGAAGGTCTGAAGCCGCACGATGTGCCCCATCGTGCAGCCGGCAGCCTCGACGATGGCGCGGACGTTCTCCAGGGCCTGCTTGGTCTGCGCGCCCACGTCCCCGACCGCGACCGCGCCTCCCTCCCCCATCCCGACCTGCCCCGCCACCACGACGATCTCGCCTCCCGGGGCCACCATGCCGTGGGAGTACATCCCGAGCGGGGCACCGAAGTGCTTGGGCCTAACGACCGTGGGCATGGGCGCACCTCCCCTTCAGGTCAACCGGACGTATTCGAAATCCTCGGCCTGGCTGTTGACACCGCGCGCGGGCGGGGCGATCCAGTTGGCCATCTTGCCGCGCTCGGTCACCGACTGCATCAGGCTGCCCACGTAGGCCTCGTCCTCCGCGGTGGGCAGCCAGTCGCGATGCCGCGCGTCCCATTCCGCCTGGCTGACGACGCGGCCGTCGGGCGACACCCGGACCTCCGCGAAGGCCCCGATGGCCCGGCGGAAGGCGCGGTGGGGCAGCGTGAGGGTGAAGTCCACGCCGTGATTCTTGATGATCTCGTTCCAGCGGTTCACTCCCCGCTGGCAGTCGGCGACGTAGTCGTCGCGCAGCCGCTCGTTGAGCGAGACCAGCGCGGCCTCCTGGCGGGTGACGATCTTCTCGCCGTCGAGCCCGATCACCGGGTAGGTCCCGCCCTTCAGGCGGTGATCGTCGGTCTTCTTGGTCTCCTCGAAGCGCCCCTTGAGCCCCGCGGTGTAGAAGTTGGCGGCATTGGTCGAGACCTCGGAGCCGAAGAGGTCGAGCGAGACCGAGCAGTGGAGGTTGATGTACTTCTGCATGGTGGGCAGGTCGATCCCGCCATACTTCCGCACGTCGTCGGTCTTGTGCTCGCGCATGAGCTCGCAGGCCCGCTGCACGATGCGCCCCACCCCGCTCTCGCCCACGAACATGTGGTGGGCCTCCTCGGTGAGCATGAAGCGGCAGGTGCGGGAGAGCGGGTCGAAGCCGCTCTCCGCGAGGCAGGCGAGCTGGTACTTGCCGTCGCGGTCCGTGAAGAAGCAGAACATGAAGAAGGACAGCCAGTCCGGGGTCTTCTCGTTGAAGGCCCCCAGGATCCGGGGCTTGTCGTGGTCGCCCGAGCGCCGCTGCAGGAGCGCCTCCGACTCCTCGCGCCCGTCGCGGCCGAAGTGGGCGTCGAGCAGGTACACCATCGCCCAGAGATGCCGCCCCTCCTCCACGTTCACCTGGAAGAGGTTGCGCAGGTCGTAAAGCGACGGGCACGTGCGCCCCAGGTGACGCTGCTGCTCCACCGAGGCGGGCTCGGTGTCGCCCTGAGTCACGATGAGCCGGCGGAGCGTCCCGCGGTACTCGCCCGGCACGTCCGGCCAGGCGGGCTGTCCCTGGTGCTCGCCGAAATTGATCCGGCGGTCGGCCTCCGGCTCGGCGAGGAAGATACCCCAGCGGTACTCGGGCATCTTCACGTAGCCGAACTGGGCCCAGCCTTTCGCGTCCACGCTGGTGGCGGTGCGCAGGTAGACGTCCTTGGCCTGGAAGCCCTCCGGCCCCATGTCGTGCCACCACTCGAGGAACTTCGGCTGCCAGTCCTCCAGCGCCCTTAGAAGCCGCCGGTTCTCCGAAAGATCCACGTTGTTGGGGATCCGCTCGATATAGTCGATGGACGCCATCACACTCTCCTGCGGTCGAAATCACCCCGCTCACCGGTGCCGTACACCTTGAGGGCGCCCTTGGGGCCGACCGCGTTGGGCCGCTGGAAGATCCAGTTCTGCCAGGCCGAGAGCCGCGCGAAGATCTTGCTCTCGAGCGTCTCGGGGCCGCCGAAGCGCAGCGAGGCCTCCATGCCGGTCAGCGCGTCCGGCGAGAAGGCGGCCCGCTCCTCGATCGCGATGCGCACCTCGTCCTCCCAGTCGATGTCGTCCGGCGTGAAGGTGACCAGCCCGGCCTCGGCCGCGGCGGCCGCGTCGAGGTCCTCGCCGATCCGGCCCTTGAGATCGTCCACGCGTCCCGCCTCCTCCAGGAAGCGGCTCGCGAGGCGCGTGAGCCCGTTCACGGTGGGATACGGCCCGAAGTTCATCGCGGTCAGCCGCACGGTGGCCGGCGGGCGCGCGTCGCCCTGCCGCTCTCCATCCAGCATGAAGGTGCGGTCGGCGGCCAGCGCCAGCTCGAGCAGGGTGCCCGCGAAGCAGGAGCCGGGCTCGATCAGCGCGAAGATCGACCGCGAGGAGACGTCCAGACGCTTCAGCGTGCGCTTCCAGTAGAGCCGGATCTCGCGCACGAGCCAGTCCGCTTCGTGCTGCAGCAACGTCCGGTCGTGGGCCTCCACCAGATCCGCGCCGCCGCTGGTTCGCAGCACCCAGAGGCCGATCTCCTCCTCGTTGGCGCGGAGGTGCAGGATCAGATCGTCGAGCTCCCGTGCGACCGCCAGGGGCCAGAAGCTCCCGCCCGCGGCGTGGATCCCCGCCAGGTCCGCCGGGGGCGGCGTCGCGGGGGCCGCCACCGTGATCCCGGCCACGCCCGGCCCGCGGTCGATCACACAGGTGACGTGGGCGTAGGCGATGCGATCGCCCTCGATCCGCCGCTCGAGGGGCGTGAGCCCGATCCCGCGCGCCCCCGCGGGGCGGTCGGTGCGCGCGGCCAGCTCGACCGCCCGCGCTCGGGTGGCCTCGGCCAGGCGTGAGCGCGGCACCACCTCGTCCACCAGGCGCCAGTCCACCGCCCGCTGGCCCTTGATGCCCTCTTCCAGCGTGCAGAAGAAGTCAGCCCGGTCGCGCCGCACCCGCCGCTTGTCCACCAGCCGCGTGAGGCCGCCGGTCCCCGGCAGCACCGCGAGCAGCGGCACCTCGGGCAGCGCCACCGTGGTGGAGCCGTCGTCGGCCATGATGATCCAGTCGGTGGCGAGCGCCAGCTCGTAGCCGCCGCCCGCGCAGGGCCCGTTCACGGCGGTCAGCCAGACCTGGCGCGAGCTCGCGGTGGCGTCCTCGATCGCGCTCCGCGTCTCGTTGGTGAACTTGCAGAAGTTCACCTTCCAGCCGTGGGAGGACTGGCTCAGCATCCGGATATTGGCGCCCGCGCAGAAGATCCGCTCCTTGCCGGATGTGAGGACGACCGCCCCCACTTCCGGATGCTCGAAGCGCAGGCGCTGGATGGCGTCGTACAGCTCGATGTCCACGCCGAGGTCATAGGAGTTGAGCTTGAGCTCGTAACCGGGCACGAGACCGCCGTCCTCCTTGACGTCCATGTGAAGCGTCGCCACCGGCCCGTCGAAGGAGAGCGTCCAGTGCTTGTACCGGCTCGGGTCCGTCCGGAAGTCGACCACCACGCGCTCGCCGTCACCCATGACCTCTCCTCTACCCGAGAATCACCCACAGCACCTTGGCGATCCGGGAGCCCACGTTCTCCCAGCCGTGCGCGGTGCCGCCGTCGAGATAGGCGCTGTCGCCGGCCTCGAGCACGTGGCTGTCGCCGCTGTACTGCAGGGCCACCTTGCCCTCGATTACGTAGAAGAGCTTCATCTGCCCCGGCTCGATGACCACCTTGTCCGTCTTCACGCCGCGCGACCGCGGCCCGAGCGTGGACATCACCGCCCGGATCTTACCCTGGAAGAGCCCGGCCCCCAACACGTGCCACTTCTCGGTGGTGCCGTCGAAGGACACCACCGGGTAGTCGGCCTTCCGGCTTACCAGAAGCCGCCCGGCCGGCGCCGGCTCGAAGAGCGAGCCGATCGACACGCCCAGGGCGGCGGCCAGCTTGCCCAGGGTGGGGAGCGACGGGGTCAGGCGCCCCGACTCGATCTGCGACAGCATGCTCGCGGTGAGGCCGGCCTTCTCGGCGAGCTGGCGCTGCTGGAGCGCCCGCTCGGCGCGGAAGGCCTTGATGCGCTCGCCGAGGGCGGTCATGCCTCCGCCGCCTCCGGCAGGCCGGCCAGCCGCCGCAGCGCGCGCGCCACGTAGACGCGCACCATCTTCTTCCGGTACGGGTGCGTCAGGTCGGTATTGTCGAGCGGCTTGGCGGGCCGGTACGCGGCATCGGCCGCGCGGTCGATCAGCTCGGGGGTGAGGCGCTCGCCGACCAGCAGACGGGCGGCTTGCACGGCCTCCCGCGGCAGCGACGCCACCGCGCCCAGCACGATGCGGGCCTGGCGCACCGTCTCGCCGTCCATGTGCAGCGTGGCCGCGACCCCCAGCACCGGGAAGTCGAAGGAGCCGCGGCGGCGCAGCTTGAGATAGACGGAGCGGGCGCCGTCGGCGGGGGGCAGGACGATCTCGGTCACGATCTCCCCCGGCTGCTTGGTCAGGTACTGGATGCCGTCGTCCTGGTAGAGGGCCGAGATGGGAATGGTGCGCTCACCGGCGGGGCCGGCCAGCCGCACGCTCGCCCCCAGGCTCCAGAGCGCGGGCGCGGTATCCGAAGAGGACACGGCCCAGCAGCGCGGGCTGCCGGGCGCCACCAGGCAGATCTCGCCGTCCTTCTTCATGCAGAAGTCGACCGCCTTCCGCCACTGGTAGGACTGGTTGTAGTAGTTGCAGCGCGTGTCCACGCACACGTTGCCGCCGAGCGTGCCCATGTTGCGGAGCTGCGGCGTGGAGACCGCGCCCGCCGCGGTGGCCAGGGCGGCGTAGCGCGCGCGCACCTCGGGGTGCCGCGCGACCGCGGTGAGCGTGGTCCCCGCCCCGATGGCGAGCGCGCCCGCGCCCGGCTGCCGCACGCCGACCAGGTCCCGGACACCGCGTAGCCCCACCAGCACGGTGGGCTCGAACTGGCGCCGCTTCATGTTCGGATAGAGATCGGTCCCGCCGGCCACCAGCATGGCCTCCGGCCCGTGATCGGCCATGAGCTTGACCGCGTCGGCCACCGACACCGGTGCCAAGTACGTGAACGGCGGCAACCGCATCATGACGGCAAGGTCCCCCTCACCCTTGCCCTCTCCCCAGAGGGGAGAGGGGAGATTGACGACACGCCCCCTCTCACCCTCTCCCCTCTGGGGAGAGGGCAGGGTGAGGGGCCTGAGGGTGAGGGGCCTGAGGGTGAGGGGCCGAAGCGAACGGCCTCACGGCAATATCCTCCGCCGGCTGGCCGAAGGCCGACTCGACGATCTTCGGCTCGGGGAACGTGAAGACCGGGAGCCGCTCGGGGCCGAGCCGCGCCGACTTCCCCTGCCGCCTGCTCTCCATGGCCTTCGTCACCTTCTCGGGCGTGATCGGCGTCTCGTCGATCCGCACGCCGACCGCGTCGTAGACCGCGTTGGCCACCGCCGGGATCACCGGCAGCAGCGGCCCCTGCCCGGCCTCCTTCGCGCCGAACGGGCCTTCCGGATCGTCGCTCTCCACGAGGATGGTGTGGATCTCCGGCGTCTCGAGCGTGGTCGGGCTCTTGTACTCGAGCATCGAGGGGACCTTGTGGACGCCCTTGCGGAAGACCTGCTCCTCCATCAGCACCTCGCCCAGGCCCATGTAGATCGAGCCCTCGACCTGGCCCTCCACGAGCAGCGGGTTCAGCGCCCGGCCCACGTCGTGGGCGATCCACACCTCGGTGGGCGTGACGAGGCCGGTCTGCCGATCCACGTTCACCTCGACGACGCAGGCCGAGTAGGAGTAGCAGGGCGAGGGCCCGACCCCGCCGCCCTTGTACTTGCCCGCGCGCTTGGGCGGCGCGTAGGAGCCCGGGAAGGCCAGCACGCCGAACATGCTCTCGGCCAGCACCACCGCCTCCGGGAACGAGACGCCGTGATCGGGATCGTCCTGCACGAACACGCGGCGCTCCCCGACCGCGAGCCGGTCGGTCGGGACCTCCAGCTTCCGCGCGACCGCCGCGAAGATCTTCTCGCGCAGCCGCTCGGCGGCCTGGATCACCGCGTTGCCCGCCATCAGGGTCACCCGCGAGGAATAGGAGCCCAGATCCACCGGCGTGAGGTCGGTGTCCGCCGGATGCACGCGGATGTCCTTCGGCTCGATCCCCAGCACCTCGGCCACCAGGTAGGCCAGGATCGAGTCCGAGCCCTGCCCGATGTCGGTGGCCCCGCAGAGCACCGCCACGAGCCCGCTGCGATCGGCGCGGACGACGACGCCGGAGTGCGGCATGTCGTTCCAGTAGATCGCGGTGCCCGCACCGGTGAGATACGAGGAGCACGCGATGCCGATCCCCTTCCCCGGCGGCAGGCTCCCGCGCTTCTCCCGCCAGCCGGAGGCCTCGACCACGCGGTCGATGCACTCGCCGAGGCCGATGGTCGTCACGGTCAGGTGGTTGGCGGTCTTCACAAAGGGCTCGGCCAGGTTCTGCCTCCGCATGTCCGCCGGATCGAGGCCGAGCTGCTCCGCCGCCTTGTCGATCTGGCACTCCATCGCGAAGCGGGGCTGAGGCGTGCCGTGCCCGCGCTTGGGGCCGCAGGGCGGCTTGTTGGTGAACACGCGCGCGCCCTCGAACTTGTAGACCGGGATCTTGTAGGTGACCGTCTGGAGCGCGCCGGTATAGAAGGTGGAGGCCACCCCGTAGGAGCCGTAGGCCCCGCCGTCGAGCCAGGAGCGGAAGTGCATGCCGGTGATCGCGCCGTCCTTCGTGAAGCCGGTCTTGATCCACATCAGCACGGGATGCCGGCCGCGGTGGACGTAGAAGACCTCCTCCCGCGTCAGCGTGAACTTGACCGGCCGCCCGGTGAGCTGGGAGAGCTTGCACGCCGCGATCTCGTGGGCGAACGGTTCGAGCTTGCCGCCGAAGCCGCCGCCCACCGGCGCGGCCACCACGCGGATGTGCGCCTGGGGCACGTCGAGGATCCTGGAGAGCAGCCGCTGCACGTAGTGGGGCGTCTGCGTCGAGGACCAGAGCGTGAGCTTGCCGTCGGCGCCCCACTGGGCCAGCGCCGAGTGCTGTTCCATCGGCAGGTGCGTGTTGCCCTCGAAGTAGAAGGCGTCCTCTCGTACGAGATCGGAGGCCGCAAAAGCGGCCTCCACGTTGCCGAACTGCAGCGACACCGCCTTGTGCACGTTCGGCCGGTCGCCGTACTCGTGGATGCGCACTTCCGGGTGGGCCAGCGAATCCTCGATGGACATGAGGGGCCGCAGCGGCTCGTACTCCACCTCGATCAGCTCAGTGGCGCGCTCGGCCGTCTCCTCGTCCACCGCGGCCACCGCCGCGACCGCGTCGCCGACCATCCGCACCTTCTCCACGCAGAGCGCTTCCTCGTCCTGCGACACCGGCAGGATGCCGAACTTCACGCGCGGCAGGTCGTGCCCGGTGATCACCGCGTAGACGCCGGGCAGCGCGCGGGCCCGGGTCGTGTCGATCCGCTTGATCAGCGCGTGCGGATGCGGGCTGCGCAGCAGCTTGCCGTGGGCCATCCGCGACATCACGAGGTCGTCGGCGAACTTGGTCTCGCCGACCACCTTGGCCCAGGCGTCGATCTTGGGCAACGACTGGCCGATGATCGCGAAGCGGTCTTTCTTCATGCGCGGGCCCCCTTCATGCGTAACGCGGCGAGCTCGACCGCATCCAGGATCTTCATGTACCCCGTGCACCGGCACAGGTTGCCGGCCAGCGCGACCTTGATCTCGTCGCGGGTCGGGGTGGGGATGTCCACGAGGAGGGCTTCCGCGGTGAGGAGGATGCCGGGCGTGCAG
>WNFF01006000.1_pt1 | contig 19110 bp, 16 predicted proteins | sample 5400441 | NCBI WGS metagenome assembly WNFF01 (sample SAMN13153345, study PRJNA577476) | soil metagenome | isolation source: 120 cm saprolite under Douglas fir tree site 2 hole 3 replicate 1 | place: USA:California | collected 2015-04-18 | reverse complement strand
GGTTGGTACCGCGCAGTCGTTCTACGACTTCTACTCCTCGCCGGCGAGCTCGTTCTTCGGACCGAACGCCAGCGACACCGGTGACCCGGGCTGGAAGGTGTTCGCCTACACCGCGCAGTACGGCAACGGCTTCTCGGCGCTGGCAATGCAGGCTTCACCCCTGCCCCATGCACGAACGCCGTGTCTGGCTTCCTCGGCGCGGGTGCTGGCACGTTGACCGGCGACGAGCCTTGCGGCCATCCTGCCGACAAGCTCGGGTGGGCGGTCGGCGGCGGCGCCAGGCTCAACGCGCAGGGCGGCGACTACTTCCAGTTCCAGGTCAACTACACCCAAGGCGCCATCCGCTACGCGGCCTTCACTAATCCCGGCGCGTTCAGCCCGATCCAGTTCGGCGGGCAGAACCTGGGCTACGGCCTCTTCAGCGATGGCGTGTTCAGCAACGCCACCGGAGAGGTCCAGCTGACGACTGCCTGGGGCATCAACGCGGCCTACGACCACCTGTGGACGCCGCAGTTGCGATCGTCGATCTACGCGTCGTATCTGCGGACCGAGTACGGCAACAACGCCAACCTGGCGATCTGCAACGCGCAGGCCACGCCGAACATCGCCGGCACCGGCTTCGCCCAGCCGAGCGCAGTCGGTGGTGCGATCGCGTTCACGGGGCTCCAGGTGGCGCAAGGGGCATGCAACAACAACTTCAACTGGTGGCAGATCGGCTCCCGCACCCAGTACAACTTCACACCGTGGTTCTATGTGGGCTTCGATGTGATCTACCAGAAGCTGGAGTCGGCATCGGCCGGGGCGCAGGTGACCTACACGTCGTTGGCCGGCACCGCCAAGCCGACCGCCTTCTACACGATCCAGAACCAGGACAACTACGGACTGCGCGTCCGCGTCCACCGCGACATCGTTCCTTGATGCTCGCGTGACGACTTGAGCTGACGACCCCGGCGGGGCAACCCGCCGGGGCTTTTTTTGTGCGCTGCGATGCCGTCGGCCCGTCCTTACTTGCGACGGGGCTTTGACCATCCTGCGACAAACTGCGCGGCGACGACAATTTCGAAAGACGACAATTTCAGTATGCGCTCACCTGCGGTGGCCTATCGGCTGGATGGTCAGGATGGGTAGAAATTCGAGCGGACCCCATCAAGGCGCAAGCGAGATCGAAGCAGAGCTGCAGTGGGCGTCAGCCGCCATTGACCGGGGGCAGCCCCATGACGCCGAGCGTCTAGCCCGCAACGTCCTCGACCGCATTCCGCAGCATCCGACCGCCTTGCATCTGCTTGGTTGCGCGTTGCTGTTGCAGGGTCATCCAAGGCAAGCCGTCGCTCCGCTCGAGCGAGCGGCACGAGCCAGCCAGGATCCAACCATCGAGACGCAACTCGCCATCGCCTTGCGACAGAGCGGACGCACGGATGATGCTCTCATCCGCCTCCGGCGCGCGACGAAGCGACGACCGGCCTATCCTGGTGCCTTTCACGAACTCGGCTTTGTGCTGTTTTCATCGGGTCGGGTCGACGAAGCGATAGCGGTGATCGCACAGGGGCTCGAGCTCGCGCCGCGAATGCCCGAATTGTCGATCCTTCTCGGCGGCATTCACCACGCGGGACGCGACCGGGCCAAAGCCAAGGCCGCCTATGCCCAAGCACTCGCGGTCGCGCCGGAGCATGCGGGCGCGCACTACGGCATGGGCGTTGTCCTGTTCGACGACGGCGAGTTTTTGCTTGCTGCTGAACACCTGGAGCGATCCGTGGCCGCCAATCCGGCGGATGCGCAGGCGCAGCTCAAACTGGGTGCCTGCCTGCTCGAGCTCGGACGGTCGGATGAAGCCCTTGGGCGCCTGCGGACCGTGACCAGAAGCGAGCCCCACCTCTACGGCGTCGCACTCAAGGTGGTCAGCTCTTCGAGCCGCGGCCGCTTCTGGCTGCGGCCGAGCTCCGCCGCAAAGGACTTGGCATAGGCAACTTCCGCTAGCGCTTGGGTGCTCGGAACTGGTGGCGGTAAAGCCCTAGTCCCGTGGACACGGCGTCGCCGATTTCGTTCAAGCGATCCGCGGCCTTGCCCGTGATGATTTCGAATTGCTCGCTCCAGCGGTCCCGTTTCATCGGTATGCACTGCGCGATCGGCGTGCCCTTGGGAAGCGTGCCGTTGAAATCGGGATCACGCCAGCGGGCCGGAAAATGGATGAAGACGTCGCAGTATAAATCGGCATCGACGAGGCCGCTCAGCGTGCTGAAAGGCAAGTCGTCGCGGTTGATCGGATGGGTGACCAATAGCGAATACCCAGGCGGCAGCTCAATCGTCCAGAAATTATTGAATTTGATGATGAAACGATCCTCATCAAAGAACGGCGTGCCTGCGACCTGGCAGCCGTCGTGAAAATCGATCGGCGAGCGCGAGTACTTGGCAATGCCGGCGGGCAAGTCGCGTTGCCAGGTGAATTCGCCATTCTCGACCTTGAGATCGCACGCCAGCGGCATGAGGAACCCGAAGGTCATGGCGTCGATAACGGGTGGACATTTCTTCATGGTGAAGAGGTCGTCCCGCAGGGTCTCGCTGAAGGCCTTTTGCGGCAACGCCTTGAACCAGTCCGGGAGGCCGAGAACGGCGGGGATGGGTCGTGGCAGAATCGTCTCGAGCTCCGGCGGACAGCGGAAGGTGATACCGCGCTGGCTGGCGTGATCCATCGCTGCTTGCTTTTGGTCGGCAAAAGCATTTTTACGCCAATGTTATCTTGTCTGCACGCTTTTTTGGGTTGGAATACCGCGGTGCACACATAAATCAGAAGGAGCCGCAATAGGTTAAGTCCGGCATGGCGCCAGGTCAGCGTGCGTAAAACGGCAGAAAAGTAACAGGCGGGGCGGCGTAAGCTCGGGCGGGCCCGGCTGCGCCGCCGCCCGTCGCGACTCGACCCTTCATCTGCTCCCGAAGCATCCCCCGGCCCCCCTCATTTCGATTTGGCGTCCGCCGGCATCGCCGCGGCTATGAATGGCCACCATCGGTCTCTTATCGCGCGAATGTCGGACAAGATCTTCTGTCGCTTGTCTTCGGGCATTTCGCTCTTCGGGTTTGCTAAGTCATCGAGGCTCTTCTCAACTTTCGACCAAAATTGCGCGCCGCCGATTTTGGTGTTGTCCTGAAGGGTCGTTTGCCAGGCCGCGCGCGTGGTTTCGATTTTCGTCGCAAGGAGATTTGTCGTGACCACCATTGCAATCGCGATCAGAACGACAACGATGCCCACCTTCAGGGTGAATCGCGCGAGACCGTGTGACGTAGCGGGGGCGACTGGATTGGCAAAAGCGACCGGGGATAAATTTTCAAGCTCGCCGGCCGCGGTCAGATCTTCCAGGAGCGCAGCTTTTTTTTGCTCCAACGCATCGAGCGCGCCGTGGATATCGCTTGCGGTCGCGTAAAGGCCGAGCTGCGGGACGGCCGCGATTATCTTGTCGTCCTTTCGGCGAATGGAGATTTCAAATTTATCGAGTGGGTTCATGGAAGGTTTCCCCGCGTTCCGGGTGAGTTTTTCCCAATTCGCGTGCGAATTGTAGGTGGATGCGCGCCGCAAAAAAACGATAGCGGGATTCTCGAGATAGTGGCAACCATAAGACCAGAGAAAAGGCCATATCGCATCCGATCAGGCACATGTCTATTCTCTCATCTTGCTCGAAAAGGCACGCGCCCGTGTTGGAGAACGAGCGAAGCGCGGCGGCGGCAGCCCCGTAGCAAACCGACATGCTGTTCAACTCCGCTCAGTTCATATTCGTATTTTTGCCGATCGTCCTGTCGGTCTTTTTTTTACTGGGAAGCCTCCGGGAGCAGATGCTCGCCGTAATGTGGCTGGTGATCGCTTCTCTCGTGTTTTACGGATTCGATGACCCCTATCGCCTCCTGCCGCTGATTCTTTCGTCGATTGCCTTCAATTTTTTCATCGGTCGGATGCTGTTGCGAAGCCAAAATCGTGCCCTTTTGGCGATCGGCGTCGGCGGCGATTTGTTGCTGCTCGGGTATTTCAAGTACGCGGGGTTTTTAGTCGAGACCTTCGACGCGGTGACCGGCGTCGCCTTGCCGAGGCCGAATATCGATCTGCCGATCGGCATCTCGTTTTTCACATTCACGCAGATCGCTTTTCTGGTCGACGCCTACCGTGGCGAGGCGCGTGAATACGAACCATTCCACTATACGCTATTCGTCTCGTTTTTCCCTCATCTCATTGCTGGTCCGATCTACCATCACAAAGAGATCATGCCGCAGTTCCACCTCCAAGAAAATTTCCGCTTCGATATCTCCAATTTCGGTTTCGGGTTGACCTGGTTTGCCCTCGGGCTGGCCAAGAAAATGTTGTTCGCGGATGTCGTGGCGCAATATGCCACGCCGATTTTCAACGCGGCGGCTGCGGGTCAGCCGGTCGGCCTGGTCGATGGCTGGATCGGGGCTTGCGGCTTCGCGCTTCAACTGTATTACGATTTTTCCGGCTACTCCGACATGGCGATTGGCTTGGCGCTGATGATCGGCGTGCGTCTCCCGCTCAATTTCGACTCGCCTTATAAAGCGCTTTCGCTGGTCGATTTCTGGCGGCGCTGGCACATGACGCTGTCGAGGTTCCTGCGCGATTACCTTTACATCCCGCTCGGCGGCAATCGAAGGGGACCGCGGCGGCGCTACGTCAATCTTTTGGTCACGATGCTGCTGGGCGGCTTGTGGCACGGCGCAGCGTGGACCTTCGTGATTTGGGGCGCCATTCATGGCTTGGGATTGGTCGTGAATCACGGATGGAACAAGGTGGCTGCGTCCTATCGTTTGAACCTGCCCACTCCAGCGGCCTGGGCACTCACGCTCGGTTTCGTGATACTGGCGTGGGTTCCGTTTCGAGCCGATGGCCTTTCCGCAACTTTCACAATTTGGAAGGGTATGTTCGGGTTCCACGGATTAGCGCCGGGGGGAAGCGTTCTCGCAGGCCAACTCACGACCGCTGTTATATGCATAGCGGTGTTGCTTGCTGTGGCTTTGGTTGCTCCCAATACCCAACAGCTCTTGTCCTATCCGCGGATGATAATCGCGGCATTTCGGCAACCAATTCGGTTCGTTCCATCGCCGCGATGGGCCATCGCCGCCGGCATCGTTTTCGGAATTGCGGTATCGTTCATAATCACTCAGCGCCCGACCGAATTTCTATATTTCCGATTCTGATCATGACATCCCTCATCGCTTGGCGGCGGTATGTAGCGCTCTTCATCCTATGCGCAGCCCTCGGCATTCTCGTCGGTGGCGTCGCCCAGATGACGATCGACAATCTCAAATGCCGCTCGACGGGTTATGGCAATGACCATTTTCTCGCCTACTGCGACAGCCAGCAGTACGCAGACTACGAACATGGAGCTCTCTTATACGGACTCGAGCTCTCGGCAATCGATAGCATTCGCAGGGCCGAGGTCCTTTTTGTGGGTAATAGCAGGCTCCAGGCCGCATTTTCGACCAAGGCGGTGAGGGACTATTTCAACGCGATCAACGTGCGGTTTTTCGTCATGGGATTTGGCTACGGCGAGGAGAGCACGTTCTCCCTGGCAGTCTTAAGAAAATGGGGAGCATCGCCTAAGGTTTTGGTGGTCAATGCCGATCCGTTCTTCAGCGACAAGCTTTCGCCACCGGCTCGGGATGCACTCGAGGGGCGGCCGGCATTTTTGTGGAGACTCGCGCTCAAAATGCTGTTCCAGCGCGTTCACCGCGCCGTCTGCTTCGTGGCCGGCTCCGTTTGTCCGCAGAGCGACCGTTCCATATTCAGGTCGGCGAAGGACGGCGAGTGGAATTGGATCGGCCCGTATATCGAGGAAAAGTCGGTTCCGATTGCCCGCCCGGCGCAGACGGCGATCAGCCAAGAAGAACTCGCAATGGCCAAGACACTCGGGGAGAAAATGCTTGATCAGATCGGCTTGGACCGCCAGTGCGTGATCTTGACCGGCGCGCCGAACTCGTTTCTGGATTCGAGCGCAATTGCAATGGCGCTGGCGGCTTCCTTGAGGACAAGCTCGATTTTTCCTCCCGTCGACGGCCTGTCGACGCTAGATGGCGCGCATCTCAATTTGGCAAGCGCGGAGCGGTGGTCGGGTCAATTCGTTCAAGCGATGACCTCGATCCTGCAGAAATGTCTTTCAGCACCTATTCATAACCCCGAAGGTGTGGCCGGGATTGCCACCGCGAACTAGATCGGTTTCGGGATGAAGGTACACCGACCCGAAACTCGCAAGGTGTGCGAAATCGAGGCAACAATCGGTCATCGCTTTCGGTGCGTGCGCATTCGCAAGAGAGGCCTCAGCGCAGGCGCCTCAGCATTTCCCTTGCAGCGCGCAGCGGCGCCGTGACGCGCCAACTCGTCGAATGCTCGATATCGTAAATGTGCTTGCGCAGCTCCTCGTGCCCCGCGCCTCCCGGGCGGCAATCCGGGTTTGCGAGAAGTCGAATGGCCCGCTCGACATCAAAACGCGAACCCAAAAGGTCGGCGAAGCGTTCGGCCGTGTCCACGGCAATATCGTTGAGCCCGTGCAGCTCATAGATGATCATCATCTTGATCAGCTGATCGAGAGTGAAAGGCTTGCACGGGGTATGATAGTTGCTCGGAGCATCGGTCTCGTCGATCGGGTCGCGGCAGAATAGGACGTTCACCATCGCCGGCTTGCCGAAACCGTCCTGCTGCGCATTGGTCTTGATGCCCTTGCGCTCCAGCGCGCGCCGAAAACTGGAACGAGGGATGCGATTGAAGGCGAGATCGAACACCAGCAGGTGGTGCTTCAACAGGATTTCGGCAAGCGTGCCGAAATGGCTCTTGGGATAAGCATCGCTGACGCCGAAGTTGGTCTCGGTCTCCACACCGAGCGCGTTGGCGAGGAGATTGTCGGCGCCGAGCAACACATCTTTTTCGAAGCCTTCGACGTCGACCTTGAGGAAGTCGGCCTGGGGAATCAGGCCTTCGGCAAAAAGCGTGTCGAGACGACGAACCGGCACCGAGCGGGTTTGCTCGCCTGCCGGCACGTCGAAACGACTGGTTCCCTGCGCGTACATCGAGCTGGCGGTGGGATTTGCCGGATTGAAATGGAACACCCGTTCCTCGTCGGCATTGCCCGCGGCGATGCGATGGTAGTGCCGGTTCGGCACATGGCCGGTGCGTTTGCGCAGCTGATCTATGGCTTCCTCGATGGCATCGAATCCATGAACGACCAGGTAATCGGCGAGCCGGTGCCAGGATCGACTCTCGCCGCCCTGAACGCCGACGTCGACGAGCACGAAGGGCCCACGCAGAAAGCCGGCCTTCACCACCCAGTTGGTGAACTCGGCGTTGGCATTGGTAAACAGGTTCAACCGCTTCTCCGTCTAACTTAACGAGGGGCCGCCCCCCGGCTGTGCTCGGAGCAAGACACCATTCGGATGATCAAAAAGCGTCGGCGCGTCAGCCTTGTTTTTCCCGCGGAGAGCGAAGCCGCGGCACGCGCGCCCCCCCCGATCGTTCATGGAACGTTCCTCGCCGTCGCGTTGGTCCTGGCCGCTTTTAGGCCTTACTGGTCGGTTCTAACTTTCGCTGTGGCTCATTTTGAACGAGGCCGAAGATCTGGTCCATGCGCCGTGCGCCGTTTGTCGCATTAATCTTGCCCGTACTCTTGGCTGCATGCGGGACAGCGATCGAAAGCCCGTTTACGGTTTTCGCCGATCCCGGGAAATATGAGTGGCATTCCTGCGACCAACTCGTTCCCCAGCGCAAACTTTGGGCAAAGAAAGAACAGGATTTGAAGCTGCTCATGGAGAAGGCCAAGCAGAGCACGGGCGGCTCGGCGATCAGCGTGGTGGCCTACCAGGGCGACTACGTCAACGCGCGCGAAGAACTCCAGGTCATCGACGCGACCGCCCGCGCCAAAAAATGCAAAACGCCGGGCGAGTGGCAAAGTGATTCTGCCATGAAATGAAGTGCGGCGGCCGCCGCACTTGATCTAGCTTCGATATCTCGGTCCCGTCGCATCGCAGGACGCGATAAAGCCGCTGATGCGGTCGATCGTTAGGGCGCCTGCGAGCCGCGGCGCATGGCCCTCCTCGGGCACTTCCAGCACCTCGAGCGCGCGGCGGCGCTTGCGCATGCCCTCGACCGTTGCCGCCGACAGAATGTCGGAATTGGCGCCGCGAATGACCATCACCGGGACGCCGCCGAGCACGTCAAACTCGTTCCACAAGGTGGGCAACGGCCGCGCCGGACCGATGGCCTCGAGGATCGTCGCGAGCTTTGGATCATAATCGACAACGAGGCGATCGCCGTCCTCCTTGAACGTCGCCCGCGCGAACGCGAGCCAGTCGTCGTCGCTCCACTTGGGAAAATGGCTGCCGAACCGCCGCTTGAGGGCCTCGGCCGCCGCGGGAAAGCTTGCCAGTGCCGGCAGCTTGCCGACATAGCCCTTGATCCGCATCAGACCCGCAAGGTCGATCACCGGGCCGATATCGTTGAGCACGCAGCCCGCGATCGCGGTCGGGCGCGCGACCGCCAGGAGCATCGTCAAGATGCCGCCGCGCGAGGTGCCGACGAACACCGCCCGGCCGATACCGAGCGCCGTGAGCACGGAAAGCACGTCGGCGAGCTCGACCTGCAGATTGTAGTTTGCCGGCTTGCGGTCGTAGTCCGATTTGCCGCGACCGCGATAGTCGAGGGCAAGGACCCGCCGCGGTCGCTCGCGGTCGCTCGCCAGCGCCACCGCCAGCGGATCGAAATCGGCGGTGGTCCGCGCCAGACCGGGCAGGCAGACCACCGGCAGGGCGCGGTCCGTGCGCGCGCCATGGGCGCGGACGTGCAATCTCAGGCCGTCCTGCGCGCTCACGAACAGGCTATGGCCGGCCGCAGGGGCTCGCTCGGGGGCACGATCGCTGGCGGTGTGCGACATCGGTTGTCTTGCGCCGCTGCGGCGGCCTTATCAATTGCGTTCAGCGAGCATTAGTTGCCATATTCGTCTCTGCACCAGCCGGCAGGAATCGGTATCAGGCGGGAGACGAGCCATGCAATTTTTACTCATCGTCGTGGCGGTTGCGGCGGCCATGCTGTCGGACGTTCGCGCCAGCCAAGCTTACCAAGGCCCATGGTGCGCAGGCACGAATAGGGGCGGCGGTTCATTCGTTTACAATTGCAGCATGCGAACCCTCGAACAGTGCATCCCAGAGGTGATTGCCGGCAACCGCGGATTTTGCAGCCCGAACCCGTATTACCGCGGGCCCGAAGGCCCTCCACCCAGAGGCAAACGAAAGCGCTATTATTATTGATCGCGATCAGGCGCGTGGCAAAGTCCGCACTCACTCCCGCGAAAACGGGAACGAGCGGCTGCCTCGTTTCGAGTGCATAATCGTACTACTGGACCTGTTCCAGCACGAAGGCTTCCTTCATCGCCGACATGCGACCCCCGCCGACGTCAGTTTCGCATCGCCCGCCGCTGAATCTCGGGCAGGCCCTGCAAGAGGCCGTGGCGCTGCAGCAACAGGGACGGCTGCGCGAGGCGGAGAAGATGTATACCCGCGTGCTCAAGGCGCTGCCCGATCAATTCGACGCGCTCAACCTTCTCGGCACCATCAAGGCGCAGCGCGGACAGGCCGGAGAGGCTCACCGGCTCATCACCGCGGCGCTGAAGGTCAATCCCCGCGCGCCGGATGCATGGGTCAACCTCGGGATCGTCCTGCACGCGCTCAAGCGCGATCAGGAGGCGCTTGAGCGTTTCGACAAAGCGCTGGAGCTCAAGCCCGGCGACGCGGACGCGCTGCATCAGCGCGCCAACGCGCTGCTCGCGCTGGGGCGTGCGCAGGACGCGCTTTCTGCCGTCGACCAGGTCCTGGCGCTGATCCCCCGTCATCCGCAAGCGCGCCTCAATCGTGGCCTCGCGCTGGCCGCTCTCGAACGGCACGGCGTTGCTCCCGGGCAATCCGGCGGCGCACTACAACCGTGGCATAAGCTTGTTCAGCGCGGGCCGCTATGAGGAGGCGGTGGCGGCTTATGACAGCGCGCTCTCGATCGCTCCCGACCACGTGAAAGCCTGGAACAATCGCGGCCTCGCGCTGCAGGCGCTCAATCGCCATGCCGAGGCGCTGACGAGCTTTTCCAGGGCGCTCGAAATTCGCAAGGATTACGCCGACGCGCATTTCAATCAGGCGCTTGCGCTGTTGACGATCGGCGACTTTCGCCGCGGCTTCGAGAAATACGAATGGAGGTGGCGGCGCACCGGCATGCCTGCGCACGGCCGCAGCTACGGCCGTCCGCTGTGGCTCGGAGAATATCCGCTGCAACGCAAGACGATTTTGCTGCATGCCGAGCAGGGATTGGGCGACACGATCCACTTCGCGCGCTATGTCCCGCTGCTGGCGCGGGCGGGGGCTAGAGTGGTGCTGGAGGTGCAGGCGCAACTCGCCCCGCTGCTGGGGCGGCTCGAGGGCGCCGCGAGCGTGGTGGCGCGCGGCGAACCGCTTCCGCCCTTCGACGTCCATTGTCCTTTGGGCAGCCTTCCGCTGGCGCTCAAGACCGAGCCGGCGACGATTCCAGCCGAGGCTTCTTATCTGAAGGGGGATGACGCGCGCATCGCCAAGTGGCGCGCGCGCATCGGGCCACTCGAGCGGCCGCGGGTCGCGCTCGCTTGGGCCGGAAACGCGCAACATATCAACGATCGCAATCGGTCGATCGCGCTCTCGCGCCTTGCTTCGCTGTGGTCGGCCGCATCGCCGCGGTTCATCGGCATTCAACGTGAGCTGCGCGGCGAAGACGGCGAGTTGCTGGCGCGCGAACCGCGCGTGATGCAGATCGGCGCGGAGCTCGACGATTTCGCCGATACGGCGGCCGTGATCGCTCTCGTCGATCTCGTCGTCAGCGTCGATACCTCGGTCGCGCATCTTGCGGGTGCGATGGGGCGGCCGGTATGGATCCTGCTGCCGTTCTCACCCGACTGGCGCTGGGCGCTCGCGGGCGAAAGCAGCCCGTGGTACCCGACCGCGCGATTGTTCAGGCAGCCCGGGCTCGGCGATTGGGACAGCGTGATCGAGCGGGTCGGGCGCGAGCTCGACCGCTTCGTTCGGGAGGGTCGAGACGCGAACGATCCGCAACGGTGAGCCGACGAACCTTCGTTCAATTGGCCGCAGACGCACGCGCGCGGACCGCGTCGGCAATACGGGCGAACACACCGGGCCAATCGCCGGCGTTCGATTGCCGGAACAGCCGCGTCGCAGGGTACCAGGGACTGTCGTCGCGGTTGAGCAGCCACCGCCATTCCGGAACATGCATGAGTGCCACGAATGTCGGGCAGCCCAACGCGCCAGCGAGGTGGGCGATCGAGTTGCACGGGGTGACGATGAGATCGAGGTTCATCATCACGGCGGCCGTGTCGAGAAACGCGCCCCCGCTCGCATCGAAGCTCTCGCCCAGCGTTTCGATCCGATCGGCGAAGTCGACCGCGGCGATTTCCTCGGTGCCGCGTCCCTTTTGCAACGAGATCAGGCGCACGTCCGGAATGTCGCCCAGCACGGCGAATTCATGCAGCGGGATCGAGCGGAGCTTGTCCACATGGGAGCCGCCGGCGTTCTGCCAGGCAATCCCGATCTTGAAACCATGGGCGCCGAGACGTTCTCGCCATGCGTCGACCCGCTCGGGCTCGGCCGCCAGGAAGGGCCCGTTCTGGGGCACCGTGTCGGGCGTCGTGCCCAGGATGCCGGGCACGCTCATCATCGAAGTCAAGCGGATATCGCTCGACCGCTCGAGCGCCGCGATGTCGGACACGACGCGTTCCACCCCGGGTACCGTCCGCAACAACGGCTCCAAAGCAGGCCTGGTCCACAGCGCGACCCGATATCCCAATTTCGCGAGATGCGCGCCGAAGCAAGAGAAGAGAAGGTGATCTCCAAGGCCCTGTTCTCCTCTGAGCACCAGCAATTCGTGCTGCAATCTTTCGCCGCGCCAAGCCGGCCATGCGGGGGGAGAAAAGCCCTCCGGAATGCCGACCTTGAGCGCGACGCGCCGCTCGTACCTCGGCCATGCCTCGCGCCAGCGGCCGTGGAGCAGTTCGACCAGCGAGACCGCATAGAGCGCCTGATCGTCATCGGGGGCGAGCCGCAGACAGTCGCTGACGTCAGCCAGGGCTTCCGCGAAGCGGCCGAGCAGATTGAGCGCCTCGGCGCGGTGGGAATGGAATAGGCCGCGCACGGCGTCGTTGCGATTGAGCGCGATCGCTCGGTCGAAGCAGCTCACCGCCTCCGCGAAACGCGTCTGTTCCCTGAACACGATGCCGCGGCCGAATTGCGCTTCCACCATGTCCGGCCGGATCGCCAACGCACGGTCATAGCTCGCAAGTGCTTGGTCGTGCCGGCGCAGCCGCGCGAGCGAATTGCCGCGGTTGAGATGGATTTCGGCGAAATCGGGCTTGGTGACGAGCGCGCGGTCGAAACTGTCGACGGCCGCCTCGTGGCGGCCCAACGCGGCCAACGCATTTCCGCGGTTCGCGTGCGCTGCGGTAAGGTCCGCCCGCAACGCGATCGCGCGGTCGTAGCTTGCGATCGCCTCCTCGAGGCGGCCCATCCGCTCGAGTACGACACCGCGGTTGCACCAGCCTTGAAAAAAAACCGGGCGAATGGCGAGCGCACGATCATAGGTGCCGACCGCTTCCGCCGGTCTGTTCAAGGCGATCAGCAAATCCGTGCGATTGACGTAGGCGTCGATGAAATCCGCTTGCTGCGCGATGGCGCGGTCGAAGCTCGCCAATGCCTCGTCGGTGCGACCGAGCTGCTTGAGCGCCGCGCCCAGCAAGTTGTGAGCGGCCGCGTGTTTCGGCGCAACCTTGATGGCCTTACGCAAGCACTTGACGGCTTCCGCGGAACTCCCGAGCTCTGCCTACGCGACGCCGAGAAGGCAAAGCGCGTCGACGTTCTTCGGCTCGAATTTCAAAATCTGCGAATACCGGGCCGCCGCGTCGGTGACGGCGCCGCGCCGGTGCATATCGAGGCCGTCCTGCAGCAGTCGGGATGCCAGCGCGCTCGTCACCCTGCACCTCGTCCGATCAACGTGCGCGCAATCGCGGCTCCGGCCTCGAGGGCGTTACGCGCGCCCATGGCCCGCGAAGACGGGCGTAACCGCCCTCCAGGCGGGTGGCGGGACGCGCGTGAACGCGGCCATAGCCCGCGAAGACGGGCGTAACCGCCCTCATGGCGCCGTCCGGGTCACACACGCGCATCATTCAACGCGCCGCCGCCTCCACTGCGCCGCGATGCAAGTCGGCCTCGATCAAGAGCTTCGAGCCGCCGCCGAAACGAACGCGGTAGACCTGGAGATTCTCCAGCACGCGTTGGACGTAATTGCGCGTTTCGGAGAACGGGATGCGCTCGACCCAGTCGATCGGATCGACCTTCGGATCGCGGGGATCCCCATATTTCGCAATCCATTCCTTTACGCGTCCGCGGCCAGCGTTGTAGCCGGCGAAAGTGAGAATATGCGAGCCGCGATAGTCGACGTAGAGATCGCCGAGCTCGGCCGCCCCCAGCTGCACGTTGTAGGTCTGGTCGCTGAGCAGACGCTTTTCGTCGAAGGAGGCGCCGAATTTCTTGGTCACATACCGGCCGGCCTCGGGCGTGACCTGCATCAAGCCCATGGCACGCGCGCTGGAAACGGTCTTCGGGTTGAAGGTGCTCTCCTGGCGGGCGATGGCATAGACGACGGCGAGTTCGATCGCGGGACCGATGGCGCGATACTCGGGAATGCCGACGGTCGGAAAGGCATAGTGATCGAGCGGAAGCCCGCGCCCGAGCGCGGCCTTGCCGAGCAGCAGCATGGCGCGTGCGTCCTTGTGGCGGGCGGCGACGTCGCCGATGGCGGCGAGGGCGACGGTATCGATCGATCGTTCGCCGAGATCGGCGAGCGCCCCGGCGACCAGATCCCGCTCGTCGATGGCGTAAAGCAGCTCGATTGCGCGCACGACTTCGAGCCGCGCGAGCGCATCGCGCCGATCCGCCGGGGGCTCGGGCGGGGGGCGCACGACGATGTCCTTGTGCCCGAGCCGGGCGCGCGCGATCTGACCATAGTAGGCGGTGGAATAGCGCGCCGCCGCCTCGTAATGCGCGCGCGCTTCGTCCCTTCGCCCCAGCGCTTCCGCCGCGCGCCCCTGCCAATAGCCCGCGCGCCCGAGCGCGATCGGGTTGCTGTTGCCCTGGGCGACTTTGGCGAAGTGAGCGAGCGCGGTTGTCGGATCGTTGAGGAAGCGCAGCGCGATCCAGCCGGCGGTGAACTGATGCTCGGCGCGGTAGTTGTCCTTCTGCGGGATCGCGGCGTCGCGCACGACGCGATAGGCGGTCTTGGCATCGTCGAGGTCGAGCAGCTTACGGGCAACGAGCCGGCGCTCGATCCACCACTGGTCGGTATCGAGCGTCTGTCCGGGGTCGGCCGGCACCGCCAGGATCCAATCGGCGGCGTCCGCCGCCTCGTCGGCGCGGCGCAGATACTGGGCGCGGCTGAACATATAACCGGTGTCGCGTTGTGCCTCCCGCGGCACCGCATCGAACATCGCCTTGGCGTTGGCCGCCTTCGTGATCACGGCGATGCGCGCCTTGGCGATGACGGAAGCATAGCCGCCGGCGCGGTTGGCCGAGCGTAGTGCCCCGTCGACGTCCTCGGCGTAGAGGCGCATGTCCATGCGCGCCTTGTGATCGGCCGATGTGATCAGGTCCTGGAAGACGTCGAGAGCCGGGTCTTCGAGCTCGCGCGAGAAGCTGTCGTTGCGCCAAGCCTCCCGCACCAAGCTTTGCGCGCCGGCGCGGTCGCCCTGCAGCAGCAGCGCACGGGCAAGCGCGAATTTTCCCTTGGTGGTGACGGGTCGTTCCTTGGCGAAGAAGGCGCGCACGAAAGCCGGATCGAGGCGGTCCGCCCACAGCGTCGCCTCGGCGCGGCGACGCATCAGGGCGGTCGACGGCCAGCTCGGATTTTCGGTGATGAAGGCCATATAGCGGCTGACATCGATGCTCTGGGTGTCGTCGCTGCGCAGGATTTGCCATTCGACCAGCTTGCGGGCGACAGGGTCGCTGATGGTCTTCTGCAGGTCGGCGGCTTGTGTCGTTTTTCCCCTGCGTGCGGCGGCGATCGCTTCCTTCAAGGCAGCGATGTCGGCCGCGGACGGCAAGTCGCTGGGCGCAAGCGCGGACCGGGTAGGCCGAGCCGCGGCCTGTGGCGCTGGCGCGCTCGGTGTCGTGCCGGCTTTCGCGGGCGTGCTCTGGGGCCGCGGCTTGGGAAGCGGCACACTGGTTGCGGGGGAGGTCGTCAACGCCACGACAAGGCTCCCGCTTGCCAGGAGGCCGGTCAAGAATCGTGTGGGCGTCCGAGCGCTCAACATGGTCCGCCTTATAGTCCCGCCGCGACCCCAATACCGGCGGACCATCACCTCCGACCGCGGCGAAAAGGCGGCGGGGACCGCCGCTCCTCCATTGGGGGCTTTCTTCGTAACCGCCTTCCCGTTAACAATGGTGTAGCTTAGATGCGGGTTTCCGGCTTGGACCGCGTGATTGACCTCGAAGCCGGCCCGCATGGCCGCTCAAACGACTCAGAGGATTGCACCATGACCGCCAGGACGAGCTTCCGAGGCTCGTTTACCGCGCTCGTCACCCCCTTCGCCAACGGAACGCTCGACGAGAAAGCCTTTCGTGGCTTGGTGGATTGGCAGATTGCCGAGGGCACCGACGGCTTGGTCCCGGTCGGCACCACCGGCGAGAGCCCGACGTTGTCGCACGAGGAGCATGGGCGGGTGGTCGAATGGTGCGTCGCGCAGGCGAAGGGTCGCGTTCCCGTGATCGCGGGCGCCGGCTCGAACTCCACGACGGAGGCGATCGCGTTCTCTCGGCATGCGGAGGAGTGCGGCGCCGACGCCGTGCTGGTGGTGACGCCCTACTACAATAAGCCCACGCAGGAAGGGCTTTACCAGCACTACAAGGCCATCAACGACGCCGTGGGCATCCCGATCCTCATTTACAATATCCCGGCGCGTTCGGTGATCGACATGTCCGTCGATACGATGAAGCGCCTGTTCGAGCTCCGCAACATCGCGGGCGTGAAGGACGCGACCGCAAACGTCGTGCGCGTCTCGCAGCAGCGCGCCGCGATGGGGGAGGGGTTCAACCAGCTTTCGGGCGAAGATGCGAGCGCGATCGGCTTCATGGCGCATGGCGGGCACGGCTGCATCTCGGTGACCGCCAACGTGGCCCCGCTGCTGTGTGGCGAGTTCCAGGATGCTTGTCTGAAGGGTGACTACGGGACGGCCCTCAAGCTGCAGGACAAGCTGATGCCGCTGCATACCGCCTTGTTCTTGGAGACCAGTCCGGCGCCGGTGAAATACGCGCTCTCGGTCCTGGGAAAATGCGCGGACACGGTCCGGCTGCCCATGGTGCGGATTGCGGAGAAGACCAAGGCCGCCGTGCGCGAGGCGATGGTCCACGCCGGGCTGATCAACTAGGCCAAAGAGCTAGCCCAATGGACGCCTAGGTCATCGGCCTGCTGGGCCTGAGGCCGCGCCCGCGACGCCTCGCCAGCGAGCGTGGGCGGTGGGCGGCTGTCTTGACCCGCAATTGAGCGGTTGTTGCCGGGCGTGCCGCATCGCCGAGATGCGCGCGGGCGCCTTTTGATCAACGCAACCGAAAACTGCCTTTAAGTGCGGGAGCGTCAGATGCTCGAGGAATTCAAGAAATTTGCTCTGCGGGGAAACGCCGTCGATCTCGCCATCGGGGTTGTCATTGGCGCCGCCTTCGGCGCGATCGTCAACTCACTGGTCGGGGATATCATGTCGCCCATTATCGGCGCCGTTACCGGCGGCTTCGATTTCTCCAACTACTTTCTGCCACTGTCCTCAAAGGTGACTGCGACCTCGCTGGCCGAAGCCAGGAAGCAAGGCGCCGTGCTGGCGTGGGGAAGCTTCCTAACCGTCGTCATCAATTTCATCATCATCGCTTGGGTTTTGTTCCTCGTGGTCAAGCTGATGAACCAGATCATGCAGTCGGAGGCGGCGAAGACGCCTGCGATGACCAAGCAGGAGACGCTGCTCACGGAAATCCGCGACTTGTTGAAGCGCGAGCAAAGGTGATGCGTCGCGCGAAAATTTTCGAGCAGCGAGGCTGCGCGCCTTCACGCCGGGAACCTTATGCGCAGCGAGGCGTTGTTCAGACCAGATGAATTTTCCGGCGCCTATTGAACCGATGCTGCGCGGCCATTTCATCTAAGTCCCTCATTTCGCAGCATCTTTGTCGGATACCGCACAGACAACCCGCGCGCGGGTGGCTTACCAATGCCGCCGGCAGGTCGGGCGCGTTGTCGGAGCGCCGTGCGTTGGTGCGGTTTCGGCTCGGACGATGAGAAAGGCTGAGGGTGGAACTGGATCGCTCCCGTACGGGCAGGCGCAATCTGCTTTTGGCTTCGCTTCCTGCGAAAGACTTCGCACTGCTCGCCCCGCAGCTCAAGGACATCGTCCTCGAGCAGGGCGCAGTCCTACAGGAGCAGGGCGAACGCATCGACCAGGTCTATTTCCCCCATGACGGGATCGTGTCGCTCCTGGCCGTGATGCGGCAGGGCGACGCCATCGAGACCGCGACGATCGGTTATGAAGGGGCGGTGGGCTCGTTTGCCGGTCTCGGGTCGCGCCGCGCGCACACGCGTGCCGTCGTTCAGGTGAGCGGATCGGCCTCGCGCATTGGGGCGTCGCGCTTCCGCAAGGTTGCCGAGGACAGCGAGGCCGTCTGTAGAATCGTCGTGCGCTACGGCGAGATGTTGCTGATCCAAGTTCAGCAAACCGCTGCCTGCAACGCGCTGCATCCGGTCGAGGCCCGTCTGAGCCGCTGGTTGCTGCAAGCCCGCGACCGGCTCGAAAGCAACAACATCAAGCTCACGCACGAATTCTTATCGCAGATGCTCGGCGTGCGCCGCACGACCGTGACTGTCGTCGCCAATATGCTGCAGCAGGCGGGCCTCATCCGCTATCACCGCGGGCACATCGAGATCGTCGACCAGCGCGGCCTCGAGGCGAGAGCCTGCGAATGCTACGAGGCCATTCGGCGGCACATCCAAGAAGTCACGCCGGCGGCCGGCAGGTAGGAAGCGGCGGCAGCGGGGCTGCTGAATAGCATTTTCTACTTGCGGCGCATTGGCAGCGCGGCCTTCGTCCGCTATCCGACGAGTGCGCGGCCGGCGCGAGCCTTCCGATGGCGGCCGGCAGGGGGGCAGCTTGCTGCCGCCAGGAGGCAGGGATGGCGACGAAATCGGACAGCAAGGTTCGTGTGATCGCCCACAATCGCAAGGCGCGCTTCAACTACCAGATCGGCGAGACCTTCGAGGCCGGGCTCGCGCTCACCGGCACGGAGGTTAAATCGCTGCGCGGCGGCAAGGCGACCATCGCGGAAGCCTATGCCGATTCGCGTGGCGGCGAGATCTGGCTGGTCAACGCCAATATCCCGGAATACCTGCAGGGCGGCCGCTTCAATCACGCTCCCAAGCGCATGCGCAAGGTCCTCCTGCACCGCCGCCAGATCAACAAGCTCATCGGCGCGGTCGAGCGCGAGGGAATGACGCTGGTGCCGCTCAGGCTCTATTTCAACGACAAGGGCCGCGCCAAGCTCGAGCTTGCGCTCGCCCGCGGCAAGAAACTGCACGACAAGCGCGAGACCGAGAAGAAGCGCAGCTGGGAGCGCGAACGCGGACGGCTGCTACGTGCCAAGGGATAATCGCGCGGGAGCTGGTTCCGCCGCTGACAACGGGTCCACCATAAAGCAAAAACCCCGGGCGAGAGCCCGGGGTTCCTGCGTGATCGAACTCGTTGCTAGCTCAGTACCAGCCGCTCCAGAACTTGTAGTTCATGCCGGCGCGGAAGATGTTGTCATTGAGCTTGACGCTGCGCGGCGCGAGATTCAAGCCAGCGCCTCCGAAGGGAGGTTGCGTGAACGTGGTGTAGTCGTCAAACTTGACGTAGAGATACTCGCCCTTGACCGACCAGCCGTAACCGAGCAGGTACTCATAGCCGGCGCCCAGCGTCCAACCGGTGCGGGTGTTGCTCTCTTGATGGCCGGTGCCGGTCTGATTGCCGACGAGAAACTCGGACGTGTCGA
>WNFF01001440.1_pt1 | contig 19114 bp, 16 predicted proteins | sample 5400441 | NCBI WGS metagenome assembly WNFF01 (sample SAMN13153345, study PRJNA577476) | soil metagenome | isolation source: 120 cm saprolite under Douglas fir tree site 2 hole 3 replicate 1 | place: USA:California | collected 2015-04-18 | reverse complement strand
CTTACGGGCGAGATCACTACCGGGGCTCCGCCCCAGCCCGACGAGACGTGCCGGTGCTGGCTGAGGTAGGTGAAAGAGCCCCGGCCGGCGGCGAAACGGTGCCACGATGTGCCCGTTCATGAGCCGCATGCAGCGGTTAGGTGGCCCGCTGGGCGGGCCGAGTCGTCCGGCCGGAGCCTTCCATGACGCTACCCCGCACTGTCGCCGACGTCCTGTCTGATCATGTGGTCTTCGAGATCGAGTCGATCGACCGGATGTACCTGAACGTCTACCAGCCCAGATTGCAGTATGGCGGCGGCGTGCAGGGATTCTTCGTCGCCCACCGGGGCTACAAGTACGCTTCCTCAGTCCTCATGCAGCCGGTGACCGATGCGTTCGTGGCGAACATCCACCACTACATCGCCGCCCGCGGCCTGGAGCTGGTCCATTTCCGCAAGGGCGAGCGGAAAGACGACATCGCCCGGCGTTATCTGGCCGAGGCCACCAGGGCTGACGGGACAGTCCCGGAAGGGATCTTGTTCGTCGGCCGGGCGCAGGAGAAGGCACTGGTGTTCCGCACCCAAAAGCGCCGTAACCCGGTGACCGGGGGCAGCTACGCGTGGCTGGTCCGCGAGTCGGTCCTGGTCAATCACTTTTACTTCTACGGGTTCGACGATGACTTCGGCCCGTTCTTCCTGAAGTTCTGCAGCTACTTCCCTTATACGGCCCGGCTGTGCTGCAACGGCAACGAGTACGCCAAGCGCCAGGCCGCCAAGGCCGGGATCGGGTTCACCCCGCTGGATAACGCCTTCGCCGCGGTCGACGACGTCGCCGCAGTCCAGGCGATCTGCGACGGCATGGACGGCGGGAAGATCGAGGCGCTGGCCGGCAAGTGGCTGGCCCGGCTGCCGTACCCGTTCACCGAGGAGGACACCGCCGCGGACTACCGGTATGAGGTGTCGGTTCTGCAGGCCGAATTCTCCCTCACCCAGATGCTGGACCGGCCGCTTTCGGGCCGGGTCTTCTTCGAGCAGATGATCCGCGACAACCTCGACATCGGCCGCCCGGACAAGGTGGGCCTGGTCTTCGACCGCCAGATCCACCACGGCCGCAAGAAGCCGACGCCGGGCCGGTTCCGCACCCGCATCATCTCCGAGGACGTCATCCCCAGCGTCCACATCGACTACAAGAACACCACCGTGAAGCAGTACCACAAGGAAGGACGAGCCCTCCGGACCGAGACAACGATCAACAACCCCGCCGATTTCGGCCTCGGGAAGCGGCTGTCTAACCTGCCCGCGCTGCGGCAGGCCGGCTTCACAGCCAACCGGCGCCTGCTGGGCGTCCAGAGGATCAGCCACGACCCCGCCGAGGGTACCGCCGCGCTGGAGGCGGTCAGCAACCCCGTCATCGCGCCATCGGGTACCCGTATCGCCGGGATGCGCATCACCGACCCGCGGGTGCAGTCCCTGCTGGCCGCCGTCTGCGTCTTCAAGCTGCTGCCCGGCGGCTTCACCAACCGCGACCTGCGCAACTGCCTCGCTCCGCTGCTGGGCCGGCATCCCGGGGACATGACCAGCGGCCAGATCACTTACGACCTGCGTCGGCTCCGCGCTCACGGCCTCATCGAGCGCATCCCGCGCACCCACCGCTACCAGATCACCCCCGGCGGGATCCGCCGGGCCCTCTTCCTCACCCGGCTCAGCCAGCGGTTCCTTATCCCCGGCATGGCCCAGGTCACCGGCCCCAGCCCACCCGCGCACTCAACGCTCCGCGCCGCCTCACGCGCCTACGAAACCGCGATCGACGATCTCGCCCGCCGCGCTGGCCTCGCCGCCTGAAGACCCACCAGGACAAACAGCCCGACTCTCAAAACTTGACTCGATCATGGCGACTTTGGTCGCTTAAGTTTCCTAAGGTAGCCGCGGCTGTGACTTGCTGACGGTCCGGGTGAGGGTGTCTGAGCCGTCGATGAACTCCTGGGCCAGGTCGGATAGGCGGCGGTTGCAGGCTCTGGCCTGATCTCGCAGGAGGTTGAAGGCCTGGTCCATGTCCAGGCCGAGGCGCTCGGCCAGTTTGCCCTTGGCCTGCTCGATGATGCCCCGGCTATTCAGGGCGGTCTGCAGTTGCTCGTTGAGGGTGTCGCTGTGGCGCATGCCGCGCTCGTGCAGCAGGCCGATGGTGGCGACGTCGGCAAGAGCCTGGCCGACGCGTATGTCTGCGGGAGGGAAGGCTCCCGGAGCGGCGCGGAAGAGGTTCAGCGCACCGATGACCTGCTCGCGCAGCCGCATCGGCAGGGCCTGCACGGCGGCGAAGCCGGCCTGCTGGGCGGCGGGCACGAACCGCGGCCAGCGGGTCGCCGCGGCGACCAGGTCCGCAGCCTCGACGGGCCGGCCAGCCCGGAAGCAGTCCAGGCAGGGACCCTGGTCGTTCTGCAGCTGGAACAGCTCAAGCAGCCGGGCAGCTTCGCTGGAGGCGGCCACCACGCGCAGCTCACCGCGCGGATCAGCCAGCAGCAGCCCGGCGGCGGAGGCGCCCAGCAACTGCACGCTGCGGTCGGTCAGCACGTGCAGGAAGTCGATCACGTCGAAGCCGGCGACCATGGTGTCGGTCAGTTCGACGAACGTCGCCGACAGCAGTTCTCCGTCCATCCCGCTCACCCCCTCAGGAAGACGGCAACAAGATCCCCCGGGTGCGTGGCCAGCGCTGCGCGTGCTATCGACTGCAGAGTCTCTCACTTCTGGCCGTCCTTGGACAGGCCTGGGTCAGGACGCAGCCCGGCAGCAAGGCAGGGGTCGAGGAGGATTACGCCGAGAATGATCAAGGGGGCTGCCGTGACCGGGAACCCGGCCGGGATCATGTCACGGCGAGTAAGACGGGACTCCCCGCCACTGGCGCGGCTGACCGCTGGGAGCGTCCGGCGCGGCCGGCCGCCTCGTCCACGCTCGCATGGACGGGGAAGACCTCGATCAGGCGGGTGAGGGTAAGGACCCGCAGCACCTGCTCCTGCGGCGCGGCTAGCACCAGGTCACCCCCGGCGTGCCGGGCATGCTTGCGCCCGCGCGCCAGCGCTGCCACGCCGCTGGAATCGATGAACTCCAGGCCGGTCAGATCGACGATGATCTCCAGGTCGCGGGCCGCGACCGCCGCGAGCGCAGCCGCGACACTCACGGCATCTGCTATGTCAAGCTCCCCGCGCAATGCGACGACAACGTGGCCGTCGCATTCGCGGGTACTGAGATCGACGCTGAACATTAGGGGCGCCTTCCTGCTTAAGCAGCAAGGCGGGGTCTTGACCCAGCGGCTAATTCAACGGCATTCACCTCGGACAATACGCCGAATACCCGCCGTTGTCCTATCTGGATACCCGCCGTGGGGCTGCGTCTGCGGGGTCAGTCAATTCGTCTGGGGAGGACCAGAGTGGCGGTCAGGCCGGTGAGCAGGATGTCGAGGCCGCGTTCAAGTTCAGCGGCGCCGTCGTAGGAGGCCAGGACGGGGCGAGGCTGCGTATCGTCCCGTCGCCGCCCCAGACGAACAGCACCTCAGCGCCCTGCTTCAGCGCACGGCGGGCGTACTTAGGCGCTTTCCGGCTCTTCGCCACCTCATACCAGAATGGATCGGCAAAGCCCTCCCGCGCCAGCACCTCCCGCAGCTCACCTAAGCCGCCACCGAAGCTCTTACCAGCGTGCGCCACCACCGCGACCATCGGCATGCCGTCACCTCCGTGTCCCGGCGCGCTACGTGCCCGCGCCGTCCTCGCCCCGCTCGACGGCTGACCACCTGAGCAGCCCGATATCCGCGACCATGTTCACGTGACGGCGCATGGCCTGCCGTGCTCCCGGCACGTCACCGCGGCGGATGGCCTCCAGGATCCGGCGGTGGGCCTTCAGCGAGCGGGGAGGCCGTCCCGGCTCACCCAGCGAACTCCGCCGGGTCTCGCTGATCGGCACGGCCAGCGCGGCCATGAAGTCCGCGAGCAGCGGGCTGCGGGCCGCCCGGGTGACAGCCTCGTGAAACAGCTTGTCCCCCTCCTCGCCGAGGCCGTCGGCATCAATGTCGACGGCCATGGCGTCGAGTGCCCGGTCCATCTCCGCGACATCGGCCTCGGTCCGGCGCGCCGCGGCCAGGGCGGCTAGCTGCGTCTCCAGCGCCTCCCTGGCCTCGAGGATTTCCGGCAGCCGGTGCCGCTGCGTCATCAACTCCATGAGGTGGCCGGAGTCGTTCGGCAGGGACCTGAGGTAGATGCCGTCGCCGTGCCGCACTTCCAGCGTTCCCCGCACCTCGAGCGCGACCGTCGCCTGGCGGACTGATGCCCTGCTCACCTGCAATGCCTCGGCGAGATCTCGCTCGGAAGGCAGGCGATCACCAATCCCGAGCCCGGTGACCTCGACGTAGTCGAGCAGCCTGGCGGCAAGCTGCTCGTAAAGCCGGCGCCGGTCGGGAGCACGGAGGAACTCGGTACTTGGCCGGCCGGCCCGCTGACCCGCTCGCATGGCGTTTCGTCGCCTCAATCCTCTAGCCGGGCTGCCGCTGGTCAACTAGGCCGGCGCTGCGCAGGCAGCCTCGCTCACGTCGCCGACGAACGGGAGTCAGCCCGGACCCGTTGACACCCAGAATAGCTAACATTATGGTTCGGGCTACTGGATCAGCCACTGACTCTCTTTGTCACTTGCCTCCCATCAGTTGCCTCCTAGTCGCGCCGAGGGATGACATGGGCACCTTCCTTGTGACCGTCGGCATCGGGCTCGCGACGGCGGCGATCTTGTCGCTGTCGGCGGTCGCGTTCACGCTCGAGTACGCGGTCAGCCGGATCGCCAACTTCGCGCATGGTGAGTTCCTCACCATCGGTGCCTACGCCGCCTACAGCGGGCAGACGTTCTTCCATCAGAGCGTGCCCGCAGCCGCGCTGATCGCCGCGGCCGCGGGCCTGGTCGCCGCGCTCGTCCTGAACGCCGGGCTGATCGAGCAGTTCCGGGGCCGCACCGGCATCACGGTCTTCATCGCGACGCTCGGAGCGTCACTCATCCTGCAGAACGTGCTCGTGATCGCGTACGGGGCGGCGAACGTCTCCTACACGTTCCCGCAGGGCGGCCTGCACCACGTCGGGCCGTTCCTGTGGACCACCTCGGACATCGAGGTGATCTTCTCGGCGCTGGCCGTCGCGGGCCTGATCTACCTGCTGCTGCAGCGGACGCGTTTCGGCAAGGCGGTCAGGGCAGTCTCGCAGGACCGGGCGCTCGCCCAGGTGAGCGGGATCCCCGCGCGGCGGATCGTCATGCAGACCTGGGCCCTCGCCGGGGCGGTGTCTGGCTTCGCGGGTTTCGTGCTCGCGGACACGATAGGAACCTTCAGCCCGACGCTGGGCTTCAGCTTCCTGCTGCTCACCATCACGGCCACCGTCGCGGGCGGCATCGGGCGGCCTTATGCGACCTTCGGCGGCGCCCTCATCGTCGGGATCGTGCTGCAGATCGCCGGCACCTACACCAGTTCGGCCTACGAGCTCGTGTTCGCCTTCCTGCTTCTCGTGCTGCTCATGCTCTTCCGGCCGAACGGCGTCTTCGTCCGCCCGAGCGCCACGGCGGTGCGTGCCTGATGTACTGGGTCAGCATCGTCACCGAGGCGGGCATCTTCGCCATCCTGGCCCTCGGCCTCGACGTCGTCTGGGGCTGGTGCGGCGACTTCGACCTGGCCTTCTACGGGTACCTCGCCCTCGGCAGCTACATGACCTTCGTGCTGTCGATCGGCAAGCCAACCGCGCCGGTCAAGTACATAATCGGCTGGCATCTCCCCGTCCCGCTCGCCATAGTGCTGGCCGATATCGTCGTCGTGGCCCTCGCCGCCATCATCGGGGCCATCGCGCTGCGGAACCTGCGCGACATCTACTTCGCCGTCACGACTCTCGGCGCGGTAAGCGCGCTGTACCTCATCGTGCAGAACTACACGCCGCTATTCGACGGCTACAACGGCGTGTACGGGCTGATCAACCCGGGGCAGGCGGCGCTGCGCCTCACCTACAACGGCTACCGCATCGTCCTGCTCTTCGTCGTCCTCGGCATCCTCTTCCTGGCCTATCTCCTCGTGCAGCGGCTGTCGAGGAGCCCGTTCGGCCGGATGCTGCGGTCGGTGCGCGAGGACGAGCGCGCCGCCGCCGCGTACGGGCGCACCGTGTTCACCGCGAAATACCGTGCCTACCTCTTCGGCGCCGCGCTCGCCGGCCTGACCGGCGGGCTTTTCGCGATCTTCATCAGCGCGTTCAACCCGTCGGCCTGGACACCGCAGGAACTGCTGGTGATCTACGCGGCGATCCTGGTTGGCGGCCGCGGCAACCCCCGCGGAGTCATCGTCGGCGTGTTCGTCGTCTATATCGGCTTCATCGAGCTGACCCGGTTCCTGCCGTCGCCCGCATCGCGGCCCGAGTTTGGCCCGTCGATGCGGCAGATCCTCATCGGGCTCCTGATCATCCTGATGCTCAGGTTCAGGCCCGAAGGGATCTTCAGGGAGCGGCCCGGGGTGGACAGGGTGCCAGGGCCGGGATGGCGGCTGGGGCCGTTCCGGGCGCCCGCCGCCGCCGCATCCCCAGGCAGCGTGACCGCTGGGCCCGCAGTGGCGGTTGGCACCAGCACCGAAGCACCGCCCCGAGCCGCGCAACCCGCAGACGCTGGGGAGGGCCTTTCGGCCCGTGGCTCGGCGCGCGAGGGGCATGCGGCTGACGACGGGAGCGGGCAGTGAGCCCGGCACTGCTTGAGATCGAGCGCCTGACGAAATCCTTCGGCGGCGTCCATGCCGTGCGGGAATGCACGTTCTCGGCTGCTGAGGGCCAGGTGATCGGCCTGATCGGGCCGAATGGCGCAGGCAAGAGCACGGTGGTTGATCTGGTGTCAGGCTTCGGACAGCCAGACTCCGGCAGCGTCAGGTTCGCCGGCGAGCAACTCATCGGGAAGCGTCCCGACGTCATCTCCCGCCTCGGGCTCATCCGGACATTCCAGACTCCACGCGAGTGGCGCAACCTGACCGTGATGGACAACGTCCTGCTGGCCCGCCGCCGGTTCGCCAGCGAGTCCCTCTGGCGCTCGATGACCCAGGCCCGCCGGATCCGCCGCGCGGAGGAGGCGGACCGGGTCGAGGTCCGGGCCATCCTGGAGCGCTTCCAGCTGGCCGAGCTGAAGAACGAGCGTGCGGTGAGGCTGAGCGGCGGCCAGAAACGGCTGCTCGAATTCGCGCGCATCGCGGCCGCCGAGCCCCGCCTGATCATCCTCGACGAGCCGATGGGAGGCGTTAACCCCGTGCTGGGTGCGCGGATCGGCGAGGCCGTGGGGCAGTTCGCCGGCGAGGGCCGCGCCGTGATCGTGGTCGAGCACAACCTCCCGTTCATCGAGAAGACCTGCGATCGGGTGGTCGTGATGGATCTCGGCGAGATCATCGCGCAGGGACCATTTTCCGGCCTGCGCGACAACCCCAGGGTGGTCGACGCCTACCTCGGAATGGACCAAACCCATGAGTGAGACAGCGCCCGAGGTCGTGCTGCGGGCCGAAGGGGTGACAGCCGGCTACGGCGGGCCGCCGATCATCGAGGACGTCTCGCTGACCGTCTACGCGAAGAAGATCACCGCAATCGTCGGGCCGAACGGCGCCGGCAAGTCCACGCTGCTCAAGGCGCTGAGCGGGGTGCTGCGGGCATCGGGCGGCGAGGTGTACGTCCGCGGCCAGAAGACGACCAACATGCCGCCGGAGAAGCTGGTCAAACGCGGCCTGGGTTATGTCCCCCAAGTCTCCAACATCTTCCCCGATCTCACCGTCCGGGAGAACCTGGAAATGGGCGCGTACACGCGCCGCCGCGGCGTGAACCAGCGCATCCAGGAACTGTGCGAGCTGTTCCCCGACCTCGGCGCGGCAATGCGCCGCCGGGCCGGGATGCTCAGCGGAGGTCAGCGCAGCATGCTCGCCATGGCCAGGGCGCTCATGCTCGAGCCCGCCGTGATGCTGCTCGACGAGCCGAGCGCCGGGCTGTCCCCCCTGCTCCAGGGAGCGCTCTGGGAGCAGATAGAGAAGATCGCCGCAACTGGCGTCGGGATCTGCGTTGTCGAGCAGAACACCCGGCGGACTCTTCGCCATGCGCACTGGGGCTACATCCTTGTGCTCGGGCGCAACAGGCTGGACGGTCCCGCACAGGAACTGCTTCACGACGAAAACGTCGTGGAGCTTTACGTCGGCCGCATGAGTTGACCAACGCGAGCCTGAGGGCCGGGACGCCGCAGGAGTTTCCGGCGGGCAATGCCGGCGGCTCGCATCGCAATAGAGGAGAACCAGCGTGAAACATTCCACGATCAGCAGGTCAGTCGGCACCTGCGCGGCAGCCGTCCTGCTGGCCGCTTGTGCGTCCTCCGGCAGCGGATCGAGCGGAGCCAGCGGCAGCTCGTCCGGCCCGGTCACCTATGGCGTCCTTTCCTGCTTCTCGGGACGCCTGGCCAGCCTGGGCCAGGCGATGATCCAGGGGGCCAAGGTCGCCCAGGCTGAGATCAATGCGGCAGGCGGAGTGCTCACCCGCAAGGTCCAGCTGGCGACCGGTGACACCAGCTGCGACGTCGCTGACGGCGTGACCGCGACAAATCAGATGCTGACCAAGAACGTGAGCGGGGTGATCGGCCCGGAGACCCAGGAGATCAACGGGGTGGAGCCGATCCTCGATTCCAACCACATCGTCGACGAGTTCCAGGGCGGCGACACGGCCCGGGACCACCAGACCGATCCCTTCTTCTTCCGTGACAGCCCGTCCGACTCCCAGCTGGGCGTGGCCATGGCGCTGTACGCGCACCTGAAGGGCTACACGCGGGCCGTCATGCTGTTCTACTCCGACCCGGCCGCGCAGACGTTCCTGAAGCCGGTCTCCACCACCTTCACGAAACTCGGCGGCACCATCCTGAAGACCATCATCGTCACCCCGGACCAGACGTCGTACCTGAGCCAGGTGCGCGCGGCGATCGGCGCCCACCCGCAGGTGATCTTCACGCAGGAGGACCCGCCGACCGCGGCCGTCCTGTTCCGGGAGTTCAAGCAGCTCGGCGGCCAGGCGATCCCATGGGTCGGCACGGACGTCACCAGCGGCAGCGACTACCTCAAGGCGATCGGCTACCCGACCGCACACGCGGAGCTGACCTCGATCTACGGGACATCCGTCTCCAGTCAGGCGACGACCGCCTTCACCAACCAGTTCAACCAGCTCTACCCCAGCCAGAAGTCGGCCGGCCCGCTGGCCAACGCGAACTACGCCTATGACGCTGTCGTCTCCCTCGCGCTGACCGACCAATACGCGAAGACCACGGACGGCACCACGGTCTCCCGCGACATGAGCAAGGTGACGAACCCGCCGGGCACCGCGTGCTACACGTACTCGTCGTGCCTGAAGCTCCTGAAGGCCGGGACGAAGATCAATTACGAGGGGGCGAGCGGCAGCCTCGACTACAACAAGTACAACAACGCGTTCGGCCCGTACGGCGCCTTCCAGCCCACGACAGCGGGCGTGGAGACGCAGGTCTCCGTGATGACGGCGAGCGCGCTCGCGGCAGCGACGCCGTAACCAGCCGCCGGGCCTGGCCCCGCCGCTGCGTTTCCGGCGCGCGGCGGCCCAGACTCCGGCGGCCCAGACTCCGGCGGTCCAAGCCCCGGCGGTCCAAGCCCCGGCGGTCCAAGCCCCGGCGGTCCAAGCGTCGGCGGCCCAGGCCCAGCGGGGGCCTGGCCCAGCGGGGGCCTGGCCCAGCGGGGCCTGGCCTGGCGGGGCCAGGCCGGGCAGGAGCGGCGTGACGCCGCGCGAGCAGGAAAGGATGCGATGGCGGTGACCCATCCCTCCCCTCGGCCAGGTGAGCTGGCCGGTGCCGGGCGATCGGCCGGTGCCGGGCCATCAGCCGCCGGGCGATCCGCTGGCGGATCAGCGGGTGAGCCGGCTGCCCTGGCCGGGCCAGTAGGGGAACGGAAGGGCCCGGAGGGCCCCCTCGCCGGGGTGCACGTGCTTGACCTGGCCCGGGTGCTCGCCGGGCCATACGCGGCGATGCTGCTCGGCGATCTGGGCGCTGAAGTGATCAAGGTAGAACGGCCCGGATCCGGTGATGACACCAGGCAGTGGGGCCCGCCGTTCATGCCCACTGGCGACGGGGCCGAGAGCACGTATTTCTTGTCGGTCAACCGAGGCAAGCGGAGCGTGGCCATCGACTTGAAGGACCCGCGCGAGCGCGCATTCGTCGAAGCGCTGGTGCGCTGGGCCGATGTGCTGGTCGAGAACTTCCGGCCCGGGGTGATGGACCGGCTCGGGCTGGGAGACGACCGGCTGGCGGAGCTTAATCCGCGTCTGGTCCGGCTGGCGATCAGCGGCTTCGGCGAGGCGGGCCCCGACAGTGACCGCATCGGCTACGACCAGATCCTGCAGGCCGAGGGCGGGCTGATGAGCCTGACCGGCACGGCTGCGAGCCCGGCGGTCAAGGTCGGCGTTCCGATCGCCGATGTCAGTGCTGGCCTGTTCGGCGTGATCGGCGTGCTCGGCGCCCTGGTGGAACGGGCCAGCAGCGGGCTCGGCCAGCGGGTCTCCACCTCGCTGCTGGCCGCGCAGGTTGGCATCCATACGTTCCAGGCGACCAGGTACCTGATCGCGGGCGAGGTGCCGGGGCCCTCGGGCAATCACCATCCGACGGTGGCACCCTACGGCGTGTTCGATGCCGCGGACGGCCCCCTGGTCATCGCGGTGGGCAACGAGGACATCTGGCGGCGGTTCGCCCCGCTCGTCGGGCTGGAACCTGCCGACCGCCGGTTCGCGACCAATGCGCTTCGCCTGGGCAATCTCGCCGAACTGCAGCGGATCCTGAACGAGGGGCTCGCGCCACACACGGTGGCGGACTGGCTGGGCACGCTGCGCCAGGCCGGTGTGCCCGCCGGTGAGCTGAAGACCCTGGACCGGGTCTATGGCAGCGAGCAGGCCCGCGCCGAGAACCTCGTTTGGGAGGTCGATCACCCGCTGCTGGGCATCATCCGGCTACCGGGCAATCCGGTCCACTACAACCGCAGCGCGATGACGCCCGGGCTGCCGCCGCCGACGCTGGGCGAGCACACGGATGCGCTCCGGGAAGCCCTGCTCAGCCGAGCGCAGGCTGATGGCCGCTGACCCCGCCGCCGCGCCGGGCCCGGCGGGCGCGCGCGCGCTTTATCACGCGGTCGCCGACGCCGGGAGCCTCGGGCGTTTCGGCGAGGAGATCGAGGCGGGCAATCCCAGCGGCTGGCCAGGCTATGAGGAGCAGCTCCGCTGGGCCAGGAACGCGGCCGGTGCCCAGCATGCCGTGACGACGGGTGTGGCCACGGTCGCCGGGGAACCTTGCGTCATCGTCGGCTTCGATTTCTCGTTCCTCGGCGGCTCGCTCGGGGTCGCCGAGGGCGCCAGGATCGCACGGGCGTTCGCGGTGGCGACCGCGAAGCGCCTCCCGATCGTGTGCGTCGCGGCCTCGGGCGGATCGAGGATGCAAGAGGGCACCAGCGCGCTGGTCCAGATGCAGGTGGTCGCGGCGGCGATCGCTGGAGCGCGGCAGGCGGGCATCCCGCATATCGCGGTGGCCGGCGACCCGACCACCGGCGGCGTGTGGTCGTCCCTGGTCGCGGGCGCCGACGTGCTCATCGGCGTGCCGGGCGCGAGAGTGAGCTTCTCGGGTTCACGCACCCGCCCCGCGGGCGCGGACCCGGAATCAGCGGATTACCTCGCCGACGGCAAATGGGCCCGCGGTTCCGTCGACGTGCTGTCGCCGGCGCACCGGCTCCGCGGTGAGGTCGCCGCGATCGTCCGGCTGCTCTCGCCGCAGTCGCGTGGTGACATTCCGGATGGAGCGCCGCTGCCCGCCTGGCCGGCCGGTCCCGACGGCGAGGGCAGTCCCGGCGAGGTCGGTCCGGGGGAGGGCACCTCCAGCGAGGGTGCGGCGATCGAGGGCGGTCCGGGGGAGGGCACCCCCGGCGAGGGCGGTCCCGGCGAGGACGCCTGGGCGCAGGTCATCGGCGCGCGCAGCCCCCGGCGGGCCCGAGCGGACCGGTGGCTGGCAGGCTACTTCGAGCAGACCTTCGACATCCGCGGTGACCGCTGCGGCGGGGTGGACGCCGGCCTGCGCTGTGGCTTCGGCCGGCGCGACGGCGGCACGATCGCGTACATCGCGCAGACCGGGCAGCGGACGACCCCGGCCGGATTCAGGACCGCGACGCGCCTGCTCGCCCTGGCGACGCGCCTCGGGCGGCCGGTCCTCACGCTGATCGATACCCCGGGCGCCGCGGCCGCGCCCAGCGACGAGGCGGCCGGGGTCGGCACCGCGATCGCCGAGCTGTTCATCGCGGTCGCGTCCTGCCAGGTTCCGATTACCTCGGTCGTCATCGGCGAGGGCGTGTCCGGCGGAGCCCTCGCGCTGGCGTCGCCCACCGACCTGTGGATGGCGCGGGACGGCTACCTGGCGGTGACGGCCCCGGAGCTGGCCGCCTCCATACTCAAGCTTCCTGCCGATGAAGTCCCGCAGGTGGCCGCGCGGCTGCGGCTCACCCCGGCCGAGCTGATGAGCCGCGGCATCATCCGCGGTATCGTGCGGCCTCCCGCGGCCAGCGCTGGGTAGGTGCGGCCTCCCGCGGCCAGCGCCGGGTAGGTGCGGCCTCCCGCGGCCAGCGCCGGGTAGATGCGGCCTCCCGCGGTCGGCACCGGGTAAATACGGCCGGTCAGCCGGCTGACTCGAGGTAGTCAAGCGCGGCGCGGACGCCGTCTCTGGCGATGGGCACTCCCGCCTGCGCAAGCCCCATCTCGACCCCGCACAGCGTGCCAGCCAGCGATAGCTCGCCGAGATCCCCGAGGTGGCCGATGCGGAAGACCCGCCCGGCCAGCCGGCCGAGCCCAGCGCCCAGCGACATGTTGTAGCGATCAAGTATCAGCTGGCGCACGCGGTCCGCGTCGTGCCCGTCAGGAACCAGCACGGCGGTGAGCGTGCTGGAGTAGTCGTCCGGATTCTGGCAGAGGATTTCAAGTCCCCAGCCGCGGACCGCCCGGCGGGTAGCCTCCGCGTGCCGGGCGTGCCGCGAGAAGACGGCGGGCAATCCCTCCTCGCCGAAGATGGCGAGTGCCTCGCGAAGCCCGAAGAGCAGGTTGGTGGCCGGCGTGTAGGGGAACAGGCCGGTCTCGGCGGCGGCGAGCATCGGCTGCCATTCCCAGTAGCTGCGCGGCAGCCGGGCCCGGTTCGAGGCTTCGAGGGCCTTCTCGCTGATCGCGTTGAGACCCAGCCCGGGAGGCAGCATCATGCCTTTCTGCGAACACCAGATGGTGACGTCGACACCCCATGCGTCGTGGCGGTAGTCGATCGACCCGAGCGAAGAGATCGCGTCCACGATCAGCAGCGCCGGATGACGGGCGCTGTCCATCGCCTCCCGGATCAGCGGGATCTGGCTGGCAGCACCGGTGGACGTTTCGTTCTGAACGATGGTTACAGCTTTTATCTCGTGACCACGGTCGGCGGAGAGAAGCTCCTGGACCTGGCCGGGTTGGACGCCCCGGCGCCAGTCGCCTGGCACCAGGTCGACAGTCAGGCCCAGCTTCCCGGCCATCCGGGACCACAAGGTGGCGAAATGCCCGGTATCGAAGGCGAGCACGCGGTCTCCCGGCGACAGCGTGTTGACGAGCGCGGCTTCCCACGCGCCGGTACCTGACGAGGGATAGAGGGCGACTGGCCTGGAGGTTCCGCACAGCCGCCCGGCACCCTCGAGCACCTGGCGGGCCAGTGTGGCGAACTCGGGGCCGCGGTGATCGATCGTGGGCGCGGCCATCGCCCGCAGCACCCGCTCAGGGACATTCGTCGGTCCGGGGATCTGCAGGAAGTGCCGCCCGCTGTGATACGTCATCGATTCTTTCCCTTTCGCCGCCCAGTACCATGATCTCGTGGCAGGCGGCCCAGCTGGGGATATCGCGGAAACGCTGCGCCGCGTGGTCGGCGGCGAGGTCCGCTTCGACAGCTACAGCAGGCACCTGTTCTCCCGCGACGCGAGCATGTACGCGATCGAGCCGATCGGCGTGGTCTTCCCCCGCGATGCCGACGACGTGGCCGCCGTGGTGTCCACGGCCGCTGACTTCGGCGTTCCGGTGCTGCCGCGGGGGGCCGGCACCAGCCTGGCCGGGCAGACGGTCGGGCACGCGATCGTGATGGACCTGTCCCGGCACATGAGCAGGATCATCGAGATCGACGCCGGGCAGCGGTTGGCCCGGGTGCAGCCCGGCGTGGTCCAGGAACAGCTGAACCTGGCCGCCGCCCCGCACGGGCTCATGTTCGGCCCCGACACCTCCACCAGCAACCGGGCGACACTCGGCGGGATGATCGGCAACAATTCGGCCGGCAGCCAGTCGGTGCGATACGGCATGACGATCGACCACGTGCGTGAACTCGACGTGGTGCTGTCCGACGCGAGCAGGTCCCGGTTCGGCCCGCTGACCGAACCGGAACGGCTGAGCCGCGCCGCCTCGCCCACCCTGGACGGGACGATCTGCCGGGAACTGCCGCTGCTCGCGGAACGGAACCGGGAGGCCATTGCGACCGGCTTTCCCCGGTTCTGGCGGCAATCCGGCGGCTACCGGCTGGACCGGCTGGGCCAGCTGACCGAATCGGATGGGCTGGACCTGGCGAAGTTCGTGGTGGGCTCCGAGGGCACGCTGATCACCGTGGTCGAGGCGATGGTCCAGCTGGTGCCATCGCCGCGTTACCGGGTCATCGCCGTGGGCCACTTCAGGTCCGTGCCGGCCGCAATCGAGGCGACCGAGGACGCGCTGGCCTGCCAGCCCGCCGCCGTCGAACTGCTCGACCGGACCATCCTCGACCTGTCCCGCCAGAAGATCGAATACCAGGCTCTAGGTTCGATTCTTAACGACAATCCGGATGCGCTGCTGTTCGTGACGTTCTTCGGGGACACGCTGGCTGAGGCCGTGGCCGGGCTCGACCGGCTGGAGGAGTCCTGGCGCGCCCACGGCCACGGCTATCACACGCTGCGTGCGGTCCAGGCGGCGGAGCAGGCCGCGCTGCTGAAGGTCCGCCAGGCCGGCCTGGGCCTGCTCATGGCGGCGAGTTCCGGCGGCCGCCGGCCGCTGGCGTTTGTCGAGGACACCGCCGTCGAGCCGGCCAGGCTGGCGTCCTACGCCAGGCGGTTCAAGGAGATCCTGGACGCCCGCGGCCTGACGGCCGGCTTCTACGGCCACTGCTCGGTCGGGTGCCTGCACATCCGGCCGTTCGTGGATCTCACCGCACCTGGGCAGCCGGAGCTGATGCACGCAGTCGCCGAAGAGGTGCGCGACCTGGTGCTGGAGTACGGGGGGGTCAACTCGAGCGAGCACGGCGACGGGCTCGCCCGGAGCGAGTTCAACCGCCGTGTCTTCGGCGATGCGCTGTACGGCGCTATGCAGGAGACGAAGCGGCTCTTCGACCCCGGCAACCGGATGAACCCGGGGAAGATCGTGAACGCGCCCGCCATGACAGATAACTTGCGCGATGTGGCGCTGGCCGTGCCGCTGCGGCTCACGACGCGGCTGCACTTTGACGCCCCCGGCGGGATGCGCGGCGCCGCCGACCGCTGCATGAACATCGGGCTGTGCCGGAAGACCGCGACCGGCGTCATGTGCCCGTCGTACATGGCCACCCGCGACGAAGAACACTCGACCCGGGGCCGCGCGAATGCCCTGGTGAAGGCGCTCTCCATGGCCGACCCGCGCGCTGCGCTGGGTGACGAGCGGCTGCACGGCATCCTTGACCTGTGCCTTGAGTGCAAGGCATGCAAGAGCGAGTGCCCGCTCGGGGTCGACATGGCCGCGCTGAAATCGGAGGCGCTCGCCGCCTACCACGATCAGCATGGCGTTCCGCTCCGCTCGCGGGTGTTCGGGTCTATCCGCGCCCTGAACCGGATGGGCTCCGCCACGTTCCCGCTGTCCAATCTGGCCAGCGGGTGGCGGCCCGCCCGCCTCCTCGCGGAGCGGTGGCTGGGCGTCACCTCCGCCCGGCCGCTCCCGCAGTTCCAGCGCCAGGACCTGCGCAGCTGGTTCCGGGGGCGGTCGAGGGCGGCCAGGCCGGGGGCGGCCGGTCGGGGGGCAGCCGGTCGGGGGGCGGCCAGTCAGGGGGCGGCCAGGCCGGGGGCGGCCAGGCCGGGGGCTGCTGGCCAAGAGGCGGCCAGGCCCTGGGCGGCCGGGCCTGGGGCGGCCAGGCCGGGGTCCCAGGGCGAGCTGATCTTTCTCGCTGACTCCTTCACTACCTTCACCGAGCCATCTGCCGGAAGGGCAGCCATCGAACTCCTGGAACTCGCCGGGTGGCAGGTCCGGTTCGAGGACGCCGGGTGCTGCGGGCGGGCCAGCCTCTCCAAGGGGCTGGTCGACCAGGCCCGGCGGATGGCGGCCGGCCTGGCCGGACGCCTTGGTGACGCAGCCGCCCGCGGCACGCCGATCGTCGGGGTGGAGCCGTCGTGCCTGCTCACCCTGCGCGATGAGTACCTGGCCCTGCTCCCCGGCGACCCGCGAGCCCGCGCCGTGGCCGCGGCCACCCGGCTGCCGGAGGAACTGCTCGTGCAGGCCATCGCCGACGGCAGGCTCGTCCTACCGCCGGACAGTGCGGTCAGCGGCCACCGCATCCTGTTCCACGGTCATTGCCACCAGAAGGCGCTCGCGGGTACCGCCGCGACGATGGCCCTGCTCCGGAGCATCCCCGGCGCCGACGTCACCGAGGTTGACGCCGGGTGCTGCGGCATGGCCGGCTCATTCGGCTTCGAGGCCGAACACTACGAATTGTCGATGAGCATCGGCGAGCTCCGGCTCTTCCCTGCCATCCGGGCCGAAGCGGAGGACGTGATCATCGCGGCGACCGGTGTGTCCTGCCGGCAGCAGATCGCGCACGGGACCGGACGGCCCGCCCGGCACCCGCTGGAGATCGTCCAGCAGGCACTGCTGGCGCCGTCGCCAGCGCAGCGGGCCTGAGACGCGAGCAGAGCGATCCGCCAGGGCCAGGAACTCCGACGCTCGCATGAGTCTCAGTCACCGAGCAGGGCGAGCGTCATCACAGCAGTCAGGAACACAGCCAGCACCAGGATGACCACGGCCATGAACACGTCGGTGCCTGGCTTCGGCGACTCATGTCGTCCGCCCATTGCGCTCTCCCCAGGCGGAACTGCCCTGATCTCATCGTGCCGCGAGCACCGGTGGTCGGCCCCGGAAACCAGGGATTCAGCCGCGCGTGACCAGCCCTGGGAACCAGCCGAAGCCGGGCCGGCATACGGCTGACCGTCCGCCCGGATCACCATGACCGCCCGTGAGCGGCTCGCCAAGGACTCCGCACTGCTCCGCGAAGGCCTCACCCACGTCCTGGCCGCCCCGTGGCGATGTCCGCGCTGGGTGCATTGGCCAGGTCGTTACGCGCGCCCGCGATACCGTCCATCACCGGCCGGCCGATGACCGGATCGGTGACACCGGGGCGGACGGTGGTGGCCAGGAGCGCGGGACCGGTGAAATGCGCGCCGCCGTCGGCTGATTTGTACATCATCTCGAACGAGACGCCGCGGCGGGTGCCGACGCCCAACACGTACACGTTGCCGTGGCTGTCGGTGCGGACGGTGCAGCCGTCGGGCTGGCCATTGATGCCGTTATCGGTAGCAGGGCCGACTTGGGTTTGCACCCAGGTGCTGCCGCCGTCCGTGGACCGCGCGACCATGAGCGGCGTGGGCAGGGCCTGGCCGTGACTATTGCTGAGGAAACTCGCCCAGCAGACGTAGACGCTGCCGAAGAAGGGGCTGCTCTGCGCGTTGTCGGCCCAGATCTGTTCCTTGTCGGAGAACGTCGTCGATGACTGCCGGGAGATCACCACCGGGTCCATCCATGCCGACGCGTCCCCGCTGGCGGCAGCTCTCAGGTTGTCGCTGCGCGAGATCGCGATTCCCTCGAAACCGCGGAAGGCTTCGCTGCGCTTGGTGGTAGCGAAATTGGACGTGAGATTGGAGTAATACAGCCGTGAGCCGTTCGCCCACGAGAACGTGCCGTTCGCATCCGGGCGCGGGCCGAACGCCAGACCCGGGTCACCGTCGGACACCAGGCCGTTCTCGAGATACTTCGGCAGTGTGCCGATCGGCCCGGCCTGCGGCTGGCACGCCGCCGGGCCCAGGCAGTTCCGAGCGGACCATCCTGCGTACGTCGGCTGGGTCCAGGACTGGCCGCCGTTGAACGAGAAATAAATCCCGGACACGCCGACCCCCTGCGTGAACGGGCATGTCGTCGGATCGCCCGCCGCGCACGCCTCCATGTCGATGTTGTCGTTGGCTCCTGCGGCGACCACCGCAGGATCGTGCGCGTCGATGGCGACGGCCGGCTCGTTTTGCTTGTTCTGTGAGAACGGAGACGCCGGGGCTGCCCACGGTCACCCGCGTATCGCCGCCTTGCTGCGCCGCCGCGGCCACTCCCACGCTGGCAAGCACTAGCGGCACCACGACCAAGGCCGCGGCCAACCTCGTTGTTCGCATGCGTCCTCCCTGTCATCGGCACGAGCCGCCTGCTGCGGCCCCGGGCATGGCACTCCGCCGACGGCGCCAGGTTCAGTCGCGCCCAACTTCCGGGAGCCTGCCCGGCATCGCTGGCTGCCCAGTGCTGGGGGCACCCGTCCGATAGCTCCCGCCTAATCCGCTCACCAGGAGAAACGCCGGGGGGCTCTTTCTCGTTACTTTCCGCTGGCCCCGGCCGCCGCGGTGCCAGCGACCGAACCGAGGCAGCGATGACGCCAGCGCTCCGGCCTACCGCAGTTGTTCGCGTGCCGCCAGGCAGCTTCGGCCCAGCGAGGTTCGCCGAGGTTGACGAGGGAAACTGGGGCCTGCCTGATCCCAGCTACCCCACGGCCAGGGGCTGTTGTGGTCCGTCACATCGGCGCGGCGGCTCTGCGCCCTGCAGGTCGGTGACCTCGGGGGGATACATGGCGCGGCGGAATCGGTCACGACGAATTGTCGGGTCTGGCATGGTGAATCCGCTGCGGATGACCGTGGTTGGTGCTGATACTCGCCTGTGTGATCGGCGAGGAGTTCGCGGCTGTTCTGGCCGCCGCGCAGGATGGCAGCGAGGCTGCGTTCTCGGTGTTGTGGCGTG
>WNFF01003520.1_pt1 | contig 19116 bp, 19 predicted proteins | sample 5400441 | NCBI WGS metagenome assembly WNFF01 (sample SAMN13153345, study PRJNA577476) | soil metagenome | isolation source: 120 cm saprolite under Douglas fir tree site 2 hole 3 replicate 1 | place: USA:California | collected 2015-04-18 | reverse complement strand
CGACCGAAAAGAGAGCACCAAGAGGCTGCAATTGCTTGAATGCAAAGAGCTTAGCTCGGCGGGGGCGCGAAGAGAAGAGGTTATCTGTCCAAATAACATGCGCGAACTTATCATATAAGTATATGATTGTCAAGCGATTTTTCGCGTCCTATTGTTAGCACATCGAGATGTCCGGTTCTATTAGCACGTGATCTGTCCGGCTCTAAGGTCTTGTTACCCTCTTTCCCGGGGTTCGGTGGGCCTTCTCAACTTGTTTCGTTTCTACCCATAACCTCATGCTTGGCATCCATGACCGGCGCCACTAAGCACGCAAAGCTGGCATTTACACTGACTTACGGACTTGGCCGGCTTGGCCACCGGACTGCACCTCCGGTTGCCGAATCTGATTGCGGAGCGCATGAGGAAAACGGTGAAGAACAAACGACAAGCTGGCTTCTCTACGTTGGAGATGCTGATCGTCATAGCGATGTCCATAATCATTACAGCGATCGCCATACCGCAATATGTCAGGACTGCGGCTTATTTGCGCGCAGCAGGCGATCTTCGCTCCCTCAACGGCGTAACGGCGCAGGCCAAGATGCGCGCCGCGGCAGACTTTACGCACGCTCGCGCGTATGTCGATCTTGGCGCCAACACCTATCACCTGGAAATCTGGAACAAGACCGGGAATGGCGGCGCAGGTTGCTGGCAAACCGATGGCGACAACGCTAACGCCTGTACTGTAGCAGCCAGCCCGGTTTTCAATCTTGCCCAAGGCGATACCTTCGGAACTGGGGGGCTAACCCAAGGGCCGACCATAGCACAACAGCCGACCATCCCAGCCCAAGTGGCGTGCCAGAGCACAAACGGCGGCAATGGCACGATCGCGAATACCGAATGCATCGTGTTTAATTCACGCGGCATTCCGATCGATGCAAACGGTGCACCGCTACCCACTGGCGCTGTCTATCTGACTAACCTAACTGTGGTGAACGGCGTCACGGTTTCCGCCACGGGCTCCATTCAGGCCTGGACCAGCCCAGTGTCTTCAGTAAGCTGGCGCGGTCAATGAGGGGGCAACAGATGAAGTGCAAGCACAAAAGATATTTGTCGCGAAGCCGGAAGTCCCAGGCGGGGCTGACGGTTATGGAAACGATGATTGCTCTGGCGATGTTGCTGATCGTCGCGGGCGGCGTGATGGGCCTGGCTGCGGTGGCCGTTTCGACCACAGAAACGCAGGGGCATCTGGCGGCGCGCACAGCCGAATACTCGCAGGACAAGATGGAGCAACTGCTGGCCTTGCATTTCTGCGATGGAGTCCCTGGCACGGACACGACGGTTTTCCCGGCCGTTGTCACTGCCACTGGCACGGGGCTCGCGGGATGCACGAATCTTACCGCTGCAGTACCAACTGCAACGGCCGGCGGCGGCCTGAGCACCACGGCGCCCACGGCGGGCTACGTAGACTATCTCGATGCCAGCGGCAACCTGGTTGCCTCGACAGGGCAGTGGGAATACATCCGCGTGTGGCAAATCAGCGTTCCGGCAGGCTCCGTTGGACTGAAACAGATTACGGTACTGACGAAGGCTAAGCGTTCCGTGGGAGGCAACGCGGTCGTGCCGCAGTCCACGGTAGTGGCTTTGAAGACGTATCCATTTTGATTGAGGGAACTATGACGCGCAAGAAACAGGTTGGATTCAGCATGCTAGAAACCATGGTGGCGCTTGTGGTTCTCTCCGCCGTGGGGGGTATCGTGATGTCCGGAATGGTGCAACTTATGAAGACGCAGGGCACCATCGCCAACCGCACGGACATGCATAGCAGCGTGCGCAGCGCCACGGAATTGCTGCAGCAGGAAATTGGGCAGGCCGGAAGAATTTCTCTTGGTGCTCCCGGGGCCAATATAACGCTGAACGCGGCGGTAGCCGCGGGCACGGTTCCGGTCACCTTCACTCTGAACACCTCAGTTGCCGGGGTGACCCCGATTGTCTATCAGGGTGAAGCTCTGACGGTAGATCTCGGATTATTCCAGGAAACAGTTGCGGTGGCGACAGCGAGCGGAACAGATTCGACGGGGACAGCGTTATTCCAGTATCCACATGCCGCGGGCGCACCGGTGTCTGCATTGGGCGCATTCGCCACAGGAATCGTCCCGCCCGGGACTCTCTGTGGTGGCGTCGCTTGCGGTTCCACCACCACTCTGTTGAAGCTGTACGGGGACATCAACGGCGACGGTAACATGGTGTACGTCGAATACAACTGCACGCAGGGTACACTAGCCGCCCCAGGGAACCTCTACCGCAACCAAATGTCCGTCACCGCCGGGGCGAAACCAGCCGTCGACAATACCATGATCCTGCTCAACAACGTTCTGCAGAATCCCAATGACCCCAACAACAATCCCGTGCCTTGTTTCGCCTACCAGATTCAGACGCTTGGATCCGGGTTGTGTGTAACCGACGTTGCGGTGACTTTGACGGTGCAAACTCAGAATAAGGATCCGCAAACCGGTCAATTTCAACCGGAGACTAAGGCTTTGTTGAACGTTGCTCCGCGAAATGTCGTCGAAGTGTATGACACAGCCAGCCTGGTGGATCCCACCCGCGCGCAAGTCATGCCTCCCTTAGTCAGCGCATTAGCTCCCTAAAAGGATTGCAAGGAGAAACTCATCATGAAACGGTCAAAGCAAAAAGGCGTCGCGCTAATCTTCGCGCTGATTTTTATCCTGGTGTTGTCGATCACGGCGGCCTCGCTGATGTTCCTGTCGCAATCGGAAACCTGGTCGAGCTTGAATTACCGGCTGATGACGCAATCCCGCTATGGAGCAGAAGCAGGCCTGCACGCCGCGGCGAACTATCTGATGAACACCTATCCGCAGCCGGGCGTGTCGGTTACGGACCCGCTTTCCGCGTATAACATGACCGTCAGCCCGGTCACGCTGGCTGCGGGCGTCACTCCTATCGCGCTGGGACCTACGATGAACGGCATTAGCGCCAATTATCCCATTGCCGCAACGCTGACCAACTTTAACACGAACACCCAGGGCTCTCTGACGGCGGGCAACAACACCGTAAGTTATTCCGTTTCCGCCGAGCTCCTGGTCATGAGACAGGTGCGGGAGTGCCAAAATCTGCAGAACCTCACCGCGCAACTGTGGAGGCTCACTTCGCACGGAGACATCGGAGTCGTCACTACCGCTGTGCGTAACGCGGAAGTAGAGGTTTCCGCGCTTTTGGAATCCCACGTGCTACCCTGCTACAACTACGCGGGGTTCGCCACCGGTAATGGATGCGGCTCCATCTCCTTCAATGGCGGCGGCACGATCGACAGCTACAATTCCACGCCGGGCATCATGACGCTATCTGGCGGAACTCCGGTCACGCAGACTTATGAGGGCAATCTTGGTTCCAACGGAAACGTGAACACGGCCTCCGGTACGGTGATCGACGGCACCTTCGCCAGTCCGGACACGGGTGTCGGCGCGTGCGGCGCGGGTGCAGGGGTGGATGCTTTGTCTGGCGGCGGCACGGTGACCGGCTGCTCGACGGCCACTTCGTGTGTTGCCCCTCCAGGACTGGTTAAGCTGCCGCAGACGGTCACGATGGTCACCCCGCAAATACCGACCACCGTACCGCCCCCGTCAGTTAATGTTAGTAGCCCCGGTAGCCTTACGCCTTGCAGCGGGATCTGCCCCTCCAACGGAGCGAACAATGGGAATTACGGAGACATCAGTCTTTCAGGCAATAGCGGCCAGGTCGTGACCTTCGTCCCAGCCGTAGTCGCCGGTGTTTGCCAGCCAGGCATTTATTACGTGAACAGCATCAGCTTGAGCGGCCAGGCATCGATAGCAATCGGTCCATGCCCGAATAATGCTGCGGTATACATGCCTATAATCATAAATGTTGTGGGGAATGGCCAGGCTACGCCGCTCGATATCGGGGGAAACGGCATCGCTAACTCGACGTTCAATTCGACATTGCTTCAGATTCAATATGCCGGCACTGGCGCAATCAACCTGCACGGCAACGGGAGCTCTTCCTGCGTACTCTATGCGCCCAATTCTCCGGTCACCTTCAGCGGCAACGCCGACTGGTACGGTTCGGTCATCGGCAACACGATCCAGTCCAATGGAGGCGCCAGAGTGTCCATCCACTACGACCGCGCGTTGCAGCAGAACCTGATGACCGTGGGCAACTGGACGCTAGATACGTTTACGTGGAGCAAGTACTAACAAATCGCAGTTGGTTGTAGCACGGTTTCACTTCCAGAGCATGGGCCGGACGCCAATCCGGCCCTTCTTTTTTGGCACTCCTGCTACCATGGGCGTAATGAGTGCGGCGAAACAATCGGCCACCGATGCAGCGGCTGAGATGGCGGCGCAATTGGCAGAAGCGCTGCAACGGGAACGCATCGTGCCGCGGTTTGTGGATTCCTACGTGGTGGAACACGGACGGCACGGCCTGCAGGTGCACGCCGCGCTGTATCGCGATTTGCTGGCATTGTTGCAACGGGAGGCGCTGATCGCGGCAAGCGTGCACGCGATGGAGATAATCACGCGGGACCATCAGCCAACGGCGAGATCCAAGCCGCGCCCGATGGCGAAGAGCGAAGCGGCGGCATACCGGCGGAAGTACTTGGGAGCGCTGGCGCGGCATGAGAAATGGTCGGTGGGCGAGGCGCTGGATTTTCAGAGAGATTTCCAAATTTATGAGGAGCTGATGGCGCGAAGCGCGTCCGGGCGGCGGCGCAAACCTGGAGAAGGCGCGAGTAGCGGCAAGCCGGGCGCTGATTTCGCTGGAGGAATTGACGGAGCAGGTGGTGTCGGCGCTTAAGTAGGAAGACGCTGGCGTTTGAGCCGGGCGACGCACCATCACTACGTTACCGTCAGCGCCGCAGCTCGAGCAGAAGCGCCCAGTCGAGGAGATTTCCGCGCTGCAGGACGCAAAACATGGCAGGCGGATTCTACCACTGCGGCTTCAAGTGACGACTCCGGGACTATGGGGAGGCGCGCTCCACTTGGACGGCGGTGCCGTAAGCCAGGACTTCGGTTACTCCTTGCATTACTTCGGTGGCGTCGTAGCGCATGGCGATGACGGCGTTGGCGCCGTGCTGCGCGGCATGTTGCAACAGCAGCTCGTAGGCATCTTCGCGGGTCTTCTCGCAAAGATTGGTCAGGATGGTGATGTTACCGCCGATGATGGTCTGCAGCGCGGCGCCCAAATTTCCGATCACGCTGCGCGACCTGACAATTATTCCGCGCACGATGCCAAAGTTCTTGACGATGCGGTAGCCGGGGATTTCGTTAGCCGTGGTGACCATGGAGCTGTCCACGCGATTCATAGCCACTCTCCTGGAGGGGATGTTAACCGGTGCGATTCTACCTGTTCACGCAACGCTGCGGGAGATAAATGGTTCTGTTAGGCTCGGATTTAAATGGAAACTCTGTTTTATTACCTGGCCATCATTCAAATAGGTGTAGGTGCGTACCTGGTATGGCAGGGGCTCCTCTGGGCGGCGTACGCACGGCGGAGGATGCGAGGCGATCCGGGCTTCAATGCGCCGCGCGCGGCGGTGCTGTGTTCGTGCAAAGGTATGGAACCCGGGCTAGAGCACAATCTGGTGGCGCTGACCGAATTTGATTACCGCAACTACGAGATCTTCTTCGTCCTGGCGTCCGCATCCGATTCCGCGTACACCACGGTGAAGCGCGTCGCGGAGCATTCCAGGGCGCCCGCGCACGTGATTATTGCGGACCGGCCGGAAGAGTGCGGCGAGAAGGTACACAATTTACGAGTGGCGATCGAACAGCTGACGGCTGAGTTTGAAGTCCTGGTTTTTGCCGACTCAGACGGGCGGCCGGGAAAATTCTGGTTACGGCGTTTGGTTGCGCCACTCAACGACAAGCAAGTCGGCGCCGCTACTACCATGCGATGGCTGATTCCCAGAGGCCACAATCTCGCAACGGCGCTGCTGGCCGCGTGGAATGCTTCGATCGTGACGATGCTCAGCGAGAAAGGAAAAAATTTCTGCTGGGGCGGAGGAACGGCGATCCGCCGAAGCGTCTTCGACGAAATTCGCGTGTTCGAGGAATGGCAACACTCGGTTAGCGACGATTACTCCATGACACGCGCATTGCAACACGCCGGACGTTCCATCGTGTTCGTACCGGAGTGCCTCACGCCTACTTACGTGGACGTTGATTTCCGGGGCCTATTCGAATTCACGAATCGGCAAATTTTGATCACCAAGGTCTACTCAAAGAAGAACTGGGCATCAGGAGCTGTCACGCACTTTTTGTACTGCCTGACCCTGCCGCTCGGGCTGGAAGTCACGCTGAGCAATTTCTTCGCGACACTGCCGGCGTTTCACCTGGCGGTGCTGACGTTTGTGCCGATCCTGCTGGCGGCCATACGCGGCGGGCTTCGTGTTGCAGTGGCAACGGAAGTTTTGCAGACGTCTCGCGCGAAAATTGCGGGGCAAGCATGGATGTATGTCGTGCTGGGCGTTTTTGTTCCTTACCTGTTCCTGACCAATTTCGTGATGTCGTTGTTCACCCGGAAAGTCCGCTGGCGTGGCGTTACGTACGAGCTGATCTCCCCGCAACAAACACGAATCGTAGGATATTGAGAAAATTACTGCAGGCTGTCGGTAGTACTAACGTTTTGGAAGAAAGTTTTCCACAGGGCAGGGAGTGTGTAAACCAGCGCGACGCAACTGGTTGTAAACGCATGGAAGAAAAGCGTAGTAGGGGGAAAAATTTCGTAGACCGTGAAATTCCTACGCTCAAATCATTGCGCCCTAAAGGCTTTGCAGTACGTAAGTACCACTATCGTAGGGGTTTGCCCTGATGCAAATTTACAGCAGGGTTTGCATTGTAATTGCGGCGAGAGAGAGGTATTTCGTCGCAAGCGAAATGACAGGGGGCTCCTTCTCGCGCCAAAGTCGTGCTGGTTAAGGGGATTCTCTCGTTCCTCAGTCCCAAACCTTGGCTCCTTGCCCGCCGCTTGCTGCGTGCTGTGGAACTATGCCTCGCCAAGAGGCGAAATCAAACCAAATCACAAGTCTCGGTTCCTACCCGAGACTGCATAAAGAGGGGTGCATGTGAAAATAATCCGGAGGAGTGAGCAAACCAATTCGAATGTAGCGCGCGCAGATCTTCGCAAAGAGCTTTATTTTTTTTATGAAAGAAACACCGGCGTTTCCCATTTTCATGTGGAAGCGGGAGCCGACGGAAGGTTCCCCGTGGACCAGGCTGCTGGCTTGCTGGCGATGCACTGCCTGGTGCGAGGGCAATCTCCGCGCGACTACGTGGTAATGGTGCAGGCGGCTCCGGACGCACTAGAGGGGCTCGCGGAAAAGGCCGAGCAGCTGCTGCAAGCGGGGCACTCGGTGGGAAGCTCGGTAAAACTCACGCGCCGCGAAGAAGAAGTGCTTGCCGGCATCATGCGCAGCCTGGCCAATAAGGAAATCGCTGTGTCGCTGAATCTCTCCGAGCGGACGGTAAAATTTCACGTGTCTTCACTGCTTGCGAAGTTCCGGGTGCGGGGCCGCATGGAACTGGTCCGGGAAGCGGGACGCCTTACTGCGGTGCCGATGACGGTGGCGGAGCCGGTAGGCCCGCGCGAGACTCGTCCTTCGCTTCCTGCTCCACACAGATACACCCAAGTTGCGAGGAACGTCGGTCCGATTGGGCTGACGAAGCAGCAAATGCTGGCTTGATTTCTCTCTGAGGGCGAAAGCACAAGAGGCCCGGACCATGACGCGGTCCGGGCCTCTTCATTTCTGAGCGCGCAATAGTTGTTGTTATTTCCGCGCTGACGCGTACTGTTCGGCCGCGGAGTCCCAATTGACCACGTTCCACCAGGCCGCGATGTAGTCGGCGCGACGATTCTGGTATTTCAGATAATACGCATGCTCCCAGACGTCCACCCCCAGCACGGCCTTGCCCTTCAACGAAATCGGGGTGTCCTGGTTTGGCGTCGAATCGATTGTCAGCTTTCCGTCTTTCACGAGCAGCCAAGCCCACCCAGAGCCGAAGCGGCCCATGCCAGCGGCGGCGAGCTTTGCCTGGAAGTCCGCAAACGAGCCGAAGGTGGACTTAATCGCCGCGGCAAGGTCACCCTTGGGCTCGCCACCGCCGCCTTTTTTCAACTGCGTCCAGAATAGCGAGTGGTTCCAGTGGCCGCCGGCATTGTTGCGCACTGCCTGCCGGATGTTTTCGGGAATAGCGTCCAGATTCTTGAGCAGGTCATCGAGCGACTTGGATTGCAAGTCGGCCTGGCCCTCGAGGGCCTTGTTGAGGTTTGTGACGTAGGCCCCATGATGCTTGTCATGATGGATTTCCATGGTCTTGGCGTCAATGTGCGGTTCCAGAGCGTCGAATGGGTACGGCAGCGGGGGCACTGTGAATGCCACGGGTTTTTCCTCCGATTGTGAATTTGAATTGGGATTCCTGGTGTCAGCGAGCAACAGGCCTGGCACGGCACCGCCTGCTCCAATCAGCCCTGCGCCAACGATGCCGCTGCCAGCGATAAACCTGCGGCGATTCATGGCAACCTCCAGCGACGCGCTCACGCGAGTCAGAGTGCGTGGGGATTATACCGCTATACCGCGGATGATGGTAAACCTCCGCTCGCCCGGGCAACAAAAGAAAGCTCTTTAGCGGATCGCCTTTCGCCTCTCATTGGATGCGGGAGAGCGCCCAAAGGGCAGATTCCGCGATGACGGCGTCCGCCGAGGAACAAAGACGCTGCAGCAATTCGCTGATCCTTTGATAGACGTGTGTTCCGCGGTGGAGCTCTGAATTACCCAGAGCAATGCAAGCGTTGCGAACAATACCGCGCCACTTGGCGCGCTTGATGGCACTGCCGCGGAAAATGCGGCGAAATTCCGTTTCGTCCATGGCGGCCAGCCATTCGAGCCTGGGGAGGAACAACGATTGCTCCAACGAGCCTGAAATCTCTTGCTGTCCGGGCCCGAAGAGGAGCTCCATATTTTCTGTTTGGCCGTCCTTCAGCGGCACACTTTCGAGCGCGGCGGGAAACGTTCTCGGGAGGAATTCTTCGAGCGGAGTTGTGGGCGCGCGGCGGTTCCAGGGACAAACGTCCTGGCAAATGTCGCAGCCGAACACATGGCTGCCGATGGGTTCACGCAACTCGCCGGGAACCGCGCCGCGCAGCTCGATGGTGAGATAGGAGATGCAGCGGCGCGCATCCATGACGTAGGGCTCGACGAAAGCTTGCGTGGGGCACGCATCAATACAGCGGCGGCAGCTTCCACACAAATCTGGCGGCGGCAGGACGCCATCCTCCAAGGTTGGGGCAAGATCCAAGGTTGTGACGATCACTCCGAGAAAAATCCATGAACCCAGGCGCTGATTCAAAAGCAGGGTATTCTTGCCCAGCCAGCCGAGGCCCGCATACTTAGCGAAGATTCGCTCCTGTAGCGGTCCGGTGTCGGCATAAACACGAGCCTCGAAGGGTTCGGCAAAACGTTCCCTGAGAGCTGCCGCTAATTCGTTTAGTCTTTCTTGTAACACTTCATGGTAGTCGTCACCCCAGGCGTAGCGTGAAATCCATCCGCGCGGCTCAGCATCTTCGGGCAGATGGGTGACGTCGGTCGACCCGGGCAAGTTCGTGCTGTAGTTAAGAGCGCAGACGATCACGCTGCGAATGCCCGGAAAAGCGCCATCTGCGCTACGCCGGCGCGGGTCGGATAAATACTTCATTTCGCCAGCGAACCCGCGCGCCAGCCACTCCTCCGTGTGCTCCAGCTCAGGGAATTTCCCGGCGGATACAACGCCGCAAAGATCAAAGCCCAGCTCCTTGGCGCGGGCTTCCACCCACATGCTGTCAGACCTGGCTCGCATCTTTCCGATTCTTCCGCACCTTACGCCGTCCGGCGAGCGGGGCAGTTGAGGGAGAGCAAAAACTCGAACCGAGCCATTCTGCGGAACTAGCGGTAGCTGCGCAGAGCGCTATTCTCGTCAGAGTAGACCTCGAAGACGGTGAACAGCTTGGTCAGTTGCAGGAGATCGTGCACTTTTTTTGTCAGTTGCAGAAGCTTGAGGCTGCCGCCTCGATTTTTCACTCCCGTGTAGGCGCTGACGAGTTCTCCGATGCCGGAGCTGTCGATGTAATCGACATCGGCCAGATTCAGAAGGATGAGGGTACGCTGATCTTCCAGCAACTCGCGGATAGTCTTTCGCAAAAGCGCGCTGCCTTCGCCGAGCGTAATACGGCCGCTGATATCGACGACGGTCACGCCGGCAGCTTCACGATATGTGGCTCGCAGTGCCATTTAGATTGGGCTCAAGCTTCCTTTTTCGGCGCGGCCCCTTGGCCGCTTTTGCCGTTGGTTCCGGGATTTCCGGACAAAGGCAATTTCTTGGACATGATGATTTCCGCACCCCCCGTACGGCCTGGGACGACCTCGAATTCATCCATGAACGCGCGCATCAGGAAGATGCCGCGGCCGGAGGTGCTCAGCAGGTTTTCCTCGGCGAGAGGGTTGGGCACGCCGCCGAGGTCGAAACCCTTCCCTTCGTCCAAAACGTGAATAATCATTTTTTCCGGCGTGAGGTCCAGAACGAGGTGAATCTTTTTTTCGGGGCGCTCTTCGTTGCCATAGTGAAAGGCATTGATGACGCCTTCGCGCACGGACATTCCAATGCGGTAGCAGTCGTCTTCGCCGAATCCGGCAGCCTCCGCCACGCGCAGACACATTTCCTCGGCGAGATTGACGCTCTCGACCTGCGTCTCCAAAGTAATTTCAAGGTGCTTGGAGTCTTCGGACATGCGGGGGCGTCACCAGCGCCCAATCGGCCCGGTTGTGGGCGCCTTATGGGTAACATAGGGACGGAAACCGAGTCAATGGAGGAGCAGCTCTAGGGTCGCCCCGTTGTTCCCGTAGAGAAATGGCCGTTCCCCGGACGGCAACTGCTACGCCCAATAGGAACGGTCCAGAGTCCGGTACTGAATCGCCTCGCTGAGGTGCCGAGGCTCGATATTCTCCGCGGCATCAAGGTCCGCAATCGTGCGCGCCACTTTCAGAATGCGATCATGTGCCCGGGCTGAGAGACCTAACCGGGTGATGGCGTTTTCCAGCAATTTTTCTCCGTCCGGCGTAATGGCGCAGTACTTGCGGATCATTTTGGGCATCATCTGCGCATTGGAGTACGTCTTCTTGTCAGCGCGATAACGCTCGGTCTGGCGGTTGCGCGCTTCGATCACCCCTTGGCGTACCGCAGCGGAATCCACTGAGGAGGAGGGCGCACGCAACTCCTTGTACTTCACCGCGGGCACTTCGATGTGAATATCGATGCGATCCAGGAGAGGACCGGAAATCTTGGAGACGTACCGCTGAATCATCGGCGGAGTGCAGTGGCACTCGCGCGTAGGGTCGCCGAAATAGCCGCAGGGACAAGGGTTCATGGCGGCAGCCAGCATGAAGCGAGAGGGGAAGGTTACGGAAACCGCGGCGCGCGCAATCGTCACGGAACCGTCCTCCAGCGGCTGGCGCATGACCTCCAGCACGTTGCGCTGAAACTCGGGCAATTCATCCAGGAAGAGCACGCCGTTGTGACCTAGCGATACTTCGCCTGGCCTCGGCACAGCGCCGCCGCCAATGAGCCCGGCATCGCTGATGGTGTGGTGCGGCGAGCGGAAGGGTCGCGTGCCCACCAAGCCGCGGCTGTCCTCCAGAACGCCGGCGACGCTGTGGATGCGCGTGGTTTCGATGGCCTCCTCCAGCGACATGGGCGGCAAGATAGTAGGGATGCGTTTGGCGAGCATGGTCTTGCCCGCTCCGGGCGGTCCGATGAACAAAATGTTGTGACCGCCCGCGCAAGCCACCTCCAGAGCGCGCTTGGCTGCCTGCTGGCCGTGGACGTCACGCAAGTCGACCGCGTATTGCGCCGCTTCGCTGAGCAACTGGCGCGCATCTACCCGCACGGGCTGAAACGATTCCGGAGAATTCACCAAGTCCACGGCTTGCGGCAGTGACTTCAGCGCGAAGACATCCACGCCTTCCACGACAGCGGCCTCGCGCGCATTCGCTTCGGGAACAGCCACGGATTTCAAGCCGACTTCACGCGCGGCCAGCGCCGCGGACAGCGCGCCCCGCACCGGCCGCACGCTGCCGTCCAGCGAGAGCTCGCCGAGAAACATGCACTTGTCCAGCATTTTGCCGAAGAAATGTCCCATGCAACCGGTCAGTCCCAACGCCATAGGCAAATCGAAAGCGGAGCCCTCTTTGCGCACATCGGCGGGCGCCAGGTTAATTGTGACGCCCTGGCCATGGGGGAACTCGAACCCACAGTTCCTAAGCGCGGACTTGATACGCTCGCGGCTTTCCTTCACGGCATTATCCGGCAGCCCGACAACATTGAAGTCGGTCATGCGCGCGGAGCCTACATCGACCTCCACTTCGACGAGGTAGGCGTCGATGCCATAGACGGAAGCGCTGAGCGTTTTGAAGAGCATAAAGAGGGAAGCCGCGAAAAGCTGAGTGCAGCATAAACCAATGCGGAACTATACGCCAGAGGCAACAATTCCACGGCGGTATCGCTAACACACAGCAGGGCACCAGGCTTCTTTACAGTCATCGATGCGGACACGTATATTGGCTTCACCGGCAGTGTGCACGTACTCCTTCCTGCGTGAGGTTGGCCCATGATTGGCTGGATTATTTTGATCGCGTTGGTCCTGATCATTGTTTTCCTGGTCGGGATGTACAACAGCTTGGTGCGCCTAAAAGTGACCTGCGACAACGCCTGGGCGGACATCGATGTGCAGCTCAAGCGGCGCTACGACTTGATCCCGAACCTGGTGGAGACGGTCAAGGGCTACGCGGGACATGAGAAAGGTACGCTGGAGGCGGTGATCAACGCGCGCAATCGAGCCATGAGCGCGACCAGCCCTGGTGACAAGGCGCAAGCAGAGAACATGCTTAGCGGCGCGCTGAAGAGCTTGTTTGCGCTTTCCGAAGCGTATCCGCAACTCCGCGCCATCGAGAGCTTCACGTCGCTGCAGACTTCGCTCACTCAAATCGAGGACACCGTGCAGAATGCGCGGCGCTATTACAACGCCGTGGTCCGCGACCTGAACACCAAAATCCAGCAGTTCCCCTCGAATATTTTCGCGAACATGCTGGGATTCAAGCCGCGTGAATTCTTCGAGGTCTCCGCGCCTGCCGAGCGCGAAGCGCCGAAAGTCAGCTTTAGCGCGCCCACGGCATGACGCTGGAGCTACACACTGAATGACGCGCGTGCGCCGCATCGCCATCCGATCGTTCTTCGCCATCGCTCTAGTTTCTGCTTTTGTTTTCCCGGCAACTTCGGCTCTCAGCACCCGCGAGCTGCGCATCGAAAACTTTCAGTCCGAAACGGTCGTTATGCCGGACGGAACGATCGATGTCACGGAGACCATTCAAGCGCATTTTATCGGCGGGCCGTGGCATGGGCTTTATCGAACGATTCCGGTCGAATATGTTACGCCGCAGGGGCTGAATTACTCGCTGTTTCTTGACGTGAAGCGCGTGGTGAACGGAAGCGGCCAAGCGCTGAAGTACGAGACCAGCCGCGAGCGTCATTACCGTAAGCTCAAGATTTACGTTCCGGACGCCGACAACTCCACGCAGAACATCTCCATCGAATATTCGGTTTCCGATGCGCTGCGCTTTTTCGAGGACCACGACGAGCTCTACTGGAACGTGACCGGCGACGAGTGGGACATTCCCATTCAGGCGGCCAGCGCGCGCATCATCCTTCCGGAAGGCACCACGAATATTCGCGCTAATGTCTTTACCGGCGCGTACCGTTCGCGCGCACAAAATGCGGACGTGGACATTGCCGGAAACGGCGTCGAGGTGCACACGCGCGAGCCTTTGCACTTGCACGAAGGATTGACCGTCGCCGTCGCGTTCGACAAAGGCTTCGTTCACGAGCCAACAGCGTCGAGCAAGCTTATTCTATTCTTCCATAGCAATTGGCCGCTCGGTATTCCCGTCGGCGCATTTGTGGTGATGTTTTATTTGTGGTGGACGCGCGGGCGCGACCCGCGGCTGCGGCCCATCGCCGCGCAGTATGAACCTCCGGACCAGCTCACGCCGGGAGAAGTGGGCACACTGGTGGATAACTCCGCGGACATGCGCGACATCACAGCGTCCATCGTCGACCTGGCCGTGCGCGGCTATATCGTCATCGAGGAACACCAGAGGGACCGCATGCTCGGGCTGATGCACGACAAGGATTACAACTTCATCGTGCAAAAGGATCGCGCGGAATGGGCGAAGCTGAAGCCGCACGAGCAGGCGTTGCTCGAGGGTATGTTCACGACGGGAACGGTCGGCGAATCCGTCTCGATGTCCAGCCTGGAAAACCATTTCTATACAAACTTGCCCGGCATCAAGAGCAACATCTTTTCTTCGCTGGTGGCGGACGGCTACTACACCAGGCGCCCGGATAGCGTCCGTTCCGCTTACATCGCAGCGGGCGTGGTCGTCGGCTTTCTTTTGACATTTGGGGGGTTGAAGGTCGCTTCGAGCCAAGGCATGGCTCCGCTGACGTTCATCATCGCGGGAATCCTCACGGGCTTGATCATTTGCGGGTTTGGTTGGTTCATGCCCGCGCACACGGAACAGGGCGCGCGCGCGTTGGAGGGTGTCCTAGGCTTTGAGGATTTTCTCGTGCACGTTGAATCCGATCGTTTCAATCGCACGATTAAGACGCCCGAAATGTTCGAGAAATTCCTGCCGTTCGCGATGGCGCTCGGCGTGGAGAAAAACTGGAGCCGGGCTTTCCAGGGAATCATGACGCAGCCGCCGCAGTGGTATCGCGGCTCCTCGTATGGGCCGGGCTTTTATCCGATGATGTTCACGAACGATTTGAGCTACATGTCCTCGCGCGCCGGCAACGTGATGGCCTCCGCACCGCGCAGCTCGGGAGGTTCTGGCTTTTCCGGTGGCGGAGGCTTTTCCGGCGGGGGATTCGGCGGCGGCGGTGGCGGCGGTTTCTAGTCTGCGGCGCGTGATCCTCGCGACAATGACCGTTTCAAGGGCACGGCGGATTGGGCTGCTCAACTTGCAACGCAAACCCGTAAAACTTCAGCACGTCGCGTAGCGCGACAATGCCCTCCAGCTTGTGCACGTCGGCGCGACTGACGACTGGCAGCGCATCCACACGGCGTCGCCTTTTCTGCTTTATCCACGCTTTTCCCGCTTCCCCGAAGACTCCTTGTGACTTGCTTGCGGCGCCTTTTCCAGCAATTGATCGATGGCGCGCACCAGCGCATGCCCGGTCGAGCGCAATTCGCCGATGCGGTGCCGCGCCACTTGTTCCAGGATGCGCTCCCCGCGAGGCAGCAACGAGACCAGCACGCGCCGCCGGTCGTCACGCCCGCGCGAGCGCCGCACATAGCCGTGCGTCTCCAGGCGGTCGATCAGTTCCACCACGCTGTGATGTTTTAAGGCCAGCCGATCCGCCAGAGTCCGGATCGTCGCCTCTTCACCGGCCGGCAATCCTCGAATCGCAAGCAACAGCAGATACTGTTGAGGCTCCAGCCCCACGGCCTGTGCAACCATGTCTCCTTCGCGCACGAAATGACGGATTCTGTAGCGCAATTCTGCGAACGCTCGGTATTGGTCGGTGGTAATCTCCGTGCTCATGCCTCTAGTATATCGTACTGCGATATACCAGGGCAGCGCGGATCGCGGACGGTTCGCGGGAGTAACCCGGCAGGTGGGTGTGGGACAGCCAACCCTGGCTGTCTTTATTCGTTCTTGGTGTTCTCAGCGTGGAAACAAGCTAAAGCGCCTTGCGGAACGCTTTTTGCGTCTTGTAATGCTCGTAGCCGTTCCGTTCGTAAAACCCGTGCGCCCGCTCGCGGATCACATTCGATCGCACATTCATCCCGCGGCAACCCCGCCTTCGCGCCCACTCCTCGGCGGCTTCCAGAAGTTTCGCTCCCGCTCCTGCGCTGCGCTGGCCTTCCGCAACGACCAGACCGTTTACTTCGGCCCGGATATCGCTCTCCAACAAATGCGCCACGCTGACATGCACCCAACCTACCACGCCGGTGGCTGCGTCGGGGGATTCCGCGACAAACACGGCATGCTTTGAAACAGGAGTGAGCTGCCGCAATCTCGTGGCGACTTGAGCCGCCGAAGCCGGATAGCCCAGCTCTCCGGAGAGCTGCGCGATCCGCTCAGCATCGCCGCGCCGCGCTCTCCGAATCTTCATTTTTGCCGATGCGAACGCATTTGTCATTGATGCCATCGTCTCACGCCGCCTTCCGCCGCAGCCGCTGCTGCACCGCGTCGCTTCTGAGCTCGCGCAGCGCGTCCGCCGCAATCCATCGCGCTGAGCGAGTCACTTGCCGCCGAATTCGCTCCGCTTGTTCGACTCCAACGCTCCGCGGGATGCTTGCGCGAAGAACCTTTAAAACGTCTTGTCAGAGTCGAGGAGGATTGTGACCGGGCCTTCATTAACCAACTCCACCGACATGATCGCCTGAAAAATTCCAGTAGCTACGGTAACGCCAAGCCCGTGCAGCGCCTTATTGAATTCCTCGTACAGCAGAGCCGCCTGCTCGGGCGGCGCCGCGGAAATGAAGCTCGGGCGGCGCTGCCCGCGCGCGTCGCCGTACAAAGTGAATTGCGAGACCACGAGGGCTGCGCCCTTCACGTCCAGCAGCGACCGGTTCATTTTCCCCTTTTCATCCTCGAAGATACGCAAGTTTGCGACCTTTTCCGCCAGCGAAGCAGCCACCGCGGGAGAATCTTCCCGGCCCACGCCAAGCAAAACCATCAACCCGGCGCCGATTTCCCCGGTGATGCGTTCTTCGACCGTAACCTTGGCACGGCTCACCCGCTGCACAACAGCTCGCATAGAAGGAAGTATTGGTGCTCCGCCTGCCGCGAGCAAGCCCTCGTCCTCAACCGCGCGCGCTTGCCCGCACGTATCTACTGATCGGCTTTCTTCTCTTTCGCCGGCTTCCTCGGCAACAGCTCAGGCAATTGCGCCACGTTGTATGCAAACACCGCCAGCACCTGCGCGCCTTCCGTCAAGTCATCCCAGCGCACGTGCTCCAGCCTGTCTGCCTGCGAGTGATGCATCTTGTCGTAGTCGGCGACGTCCTGCACGCACCAAAAACCCGGCACGCCCGCTTCATCAAATGGCACGTGGTCGGAGCCGCCCTCCCTGCGCAGACTTGGCTCTACTAATCCAATGTCCTGCGCCTTGGCGAGCGGATACAGCGCATGGTCAATCGTCTCGCGCACGCCATAATTTCCCATCAAGCCAATGGTAAGCACCTTACCCGTCCCTGTATCGTGCACCAGCACCCCAGAAATCTTTGGCAATCGTGCGCTTCGGCTTCACTCCGACTTTTTGCAGAGCCCGCGCGGCGGCGAGCACAGCCATTGATCCTGTGCCATTGTCCGTCGCGCCGGTGCCCAGGTCCCAGGAATCCAAGTGCGCCCCGATTATAACCACCTCATCGGGCTTCTCCGTTCCGCGAATCTCCGCCACGGTGTTGTACACCTGCACCGGCTTGCCGCTGAGGCTTCCCTCGATGCTTACCTCCGCCTCCGCGTGCCCCTCCTCCTGCACATGCCACAACTGCTCGTAGTTCTCGCGCACCGCATATGCCACCGGAACTAGCGCGGCTTGGTATTCCCGCGACTGCGCGGACATGTTCAGCAGTCCAAACTCCTTCTCCGAAGCGAGCAGCACAGCACTGACTTTCTCCTCGGCAAACATCTTCAAGGCTGCCAGCCGGGCCTGCCGGTAAGCTGCCGGGTCAATGGGCATTTCATTCTCGGGATGCATCAGTGGAATCGTGCTCTTGTCCCAGGGAGTCGCCAAGGGGAACTCTGGGGCTTCCATCCTTCGAAGGCGGCCAAACAAGACGATCGCGCCCTTTAGTTTTCCCTTGTATTGCTCCAGGTCCTCAAGTTTTTCAAACGTAACGCCAACAACCGGTCCCCGCACCGAGCCATTCGTGCTGGGAGACCATCCTGCTGAAGCCAGCGTCAATGTCTGCTCGGTCGGAAGAATCAGCCGGCCGCTCGCCGGGCCGCGCGTCCAGCTATTAGCAATCGTCCAGTCCTCCAAGTGCACGTTGGTAAGGCCCGCCGCCTTGAATTGCTCCGCGGTCCAGTGGCTCGCCTGGTCCAGTTTCGCCGAGCCGGTGAGTCGCGGGCCGATGTGCTCCGTCAGATACGTCAGGTCGGCCTTCAATGTGGGCTCATCGGCTTTTACCTGTTCCAGAATTTTCGTGTCCAGTTCCGCAACCGGATCGGGCTTTGGCGCCTCTTTTTTCTTTGCATCTTTGGCGGGGTTATAGGGCAGCGGACGTCGTGGCAGCATTTCCGGCAGGTTCGCAGTGTTGTAGGCCCAGGCGGCCAGTACTTGCGCGCCTTGGTTCAGGTCGTCTTTCCACACTTTGTCAAACGTGTCTGACTGGCTGTGGTGCGTCAGGTTGTATTCCGCGCGCTCCTGGATGCAGAAGAATCCTGGCACACCGGCTTCATCGAAAGAGAGATGATCCTGCCCGAAGGAGCGTGCCATGCGCGGCTCGAGCAATTTCAATTCACGCAGCGGCGCAAGAACCTGGTCCACCAGCTCGCGGTCCTGATAATTGTCATGCAACCCCAGCGTCAGCACCCGGCCTGTTCCCGTGTCGTGCACGAGCACCGCGGAAATTTTCTCCAGGTCGTTTTTGTGCGCCTTAACATATTCCTGCGAGCCGTAAAGCCCTTGTTCTTCTCCGGAAAACAATACAAAGCGAATCGTCCGCTTTGGTTTCAAGTTCAACTTGGCCAGCGCGCGCGCTGCTTCCAAAACAGCCGCCGAGCCCGTCCCGTCGTCCGTGGAGCCCGTACCCAGGTCCCACGAATCCAGGTGCCCACCGATGATCACCACTTCATCCGGCTTTTCGGATCCCCGAATCTCCGCGACGGTGTTGTACACCTCCATCGGCTTGTCGCCGATGGTGTCGGTCATCTCCACTTCCACCTGCACCGGCAGATGCCGCTGCAGCATTCGGAAAATCTCGCGATATCCCTCTCCGGTAATGAACGCCGTCGGGATCGGCCCAATGTCGTAGCGCGCCAGGCTTACATCTGTCATGTTCAGC
>WNFF01001438.1_pt1 | contig 19119 bp, 17 predicted proteins | sample 5400441 | NCBI WGS metagenome assembly WNFF01 (sample SAMN13153345, study PRJNA577476) | soil metagenome | isolation source: 120 cm saprolite under Douglas fir tree site 2 hole 3 replicate 1 | place: USA:California | collected 2015-04-18 | reverse complement strand
TGCGGAAAGCGAAACCTAGAATGGGCCCTCCTCCAAGACCTAAGAATCAGCCGTCTTGCTTGAACAGAGTATTAAGAACATTAAAGCTTTTCGATCTTGGCTAACCTCTGGGCCCGGGATTCTATCACGCGCTGATAAGGATAGTCGACTCGAACCGCTGTCGGTTTTGCGGGTGGCGCGACTTCTTCCGGGGTCTAAAAGGTAATTGTCAAATATCAGGAGTTGGCGGTAGCGGACACGAAAAAGCTTTGCACAACTTTGGCAGAGTTCTGCCCTTCCTGGAAGCATAGACCCCTAGAGATCGCAGGTGATCACCTATCGGTTTCGACCGTATGTACCGTTGGATCTTGCAGTTAGGTCGGTCTTGGAGCCTTGAGCTTGTACTCCGTGTTTGGCACGCATTATGCACGTCCCACTCATTGCGGGCTACTTGGTCGGACCCTCCACTGCCTCCATGTTTCCTGATTCCGCATGGAAATCATCGAACTGGACCCGGTAGCCCGCGCCAGAAGCAGTCCAAACGGAACTCTAGATTCAGATTATCGAGAAACATTCAATGAACACCGATTTTAAAGTCGGAGATGTTGTTCGGCAAAAGTCGGGCGGCCAAGATACTATTATCATCAGATTCGAAGATGAGAACGTCGATGGTGTTAATAAAAAAGTTGCGGTTTGTGGTCGATTCGAAGGCCAGAATTTTCACCAGGAGACAATTCCAGTGGAGATGCTGGAGTTCGTGAATCGGTGGCTCGCCGCTGGCAGTTAGGCTAAGTTCAAATTAGCGCTGCGGTTACCAGAGAAGTCCTATATAAGGGAATGTCAAGAGCATTTCTCTCCGTCGGCTCGGTGCCGATCCTTTTTTGTCTCGGCATTCAGCCCAACTGGTTGAACGTGCACTCCCACTCCGAGAGTGGTCTTGCTCAGGCCTAAGGTCCTGTTTCCTTTCTGTGTGTGAAGCGGAGGAACGCTTCCTCTTCGCTGTGGTTCCATGTCCTTGTTGTGGCGGCGCCATTCGTTTTCTGAAACATCAAGCCTGACTCTCATCCACTCGACGAGTGGCAACGCATGGTCCTATTGGAGACTCGTGGTCTATGGCTTTATTCGATTGTCCGAGGAGGCCTAGGGTGGATTCGGAGACTCGCGTGCTTACAGCACGTGCCTGTCCGGTGGATACTTCTCCTCGAAATCGAGCGTCTCAAGAACCCGACGGCGGTCGTTCCCGGATATTTTGCGACCTACTGGACCAAGTGTCTGACGTGGATTCGCGTTCTCAACGCGCCAGACGAAAATTTCTGGATGAAGACCGGATACCGCGTGCCGGATACGCCGCGTGGGAACACCACCCCCGAGGATGTGAAGGAAGGCAAAGTGAAAACCGTGCCGATCGGGCGGTTTCCTGTGCGATCCTTCCTCATTTCGCCCGATGGTTCTTCGAAGATTCCTGCGGGAATGACCGTCACGCTGCGAGGTATCGCTTTCAGCGGATTTGGTCGCGTGGAGCGCGTGGAAGTTTCGGATGACGAAGGAAAGAGCTGGACGGGGACAAAACTCGGAGAGGACCATGGCGCGTACTCCTTCCGCACTTGGGAAGCGTCGTGGACCCCGAAGTCGCCCGGGCGCTATCGGCTGGCAGTCCGCGCGACGGATGAAAAAAACAACACGCAACCCGATGAGTCAGTCTGGAATTCAGGGGGATACCTCTGGAATCGGATCGAACGGCAGGAAATCGTCGTGGGAAATGTTAGCTAATGAGAGGACGATCATGAAAAACGGAGTCCAAGCGATTCTACTTGTAATGTGTGGCCTGGCGATGGCGGTGGGTCTCGTTTCCGCCGACTTGAAGAAGGGCTACTACTCTCCAGCGGAGCTCGGAAGCTTGCGGCAGGCGGGGCCTGTCGAGCTCTTGCAGGATTCGAACTACCAGGCTTCGGCCTACCCGGTGCCCCCTGTGGATCTCATGCGCGGGGATGGCCTCCAAGACGTTCAGGTCTATTGCAACGCCTGCCACAGCCCGCGCTACATCACTATGCAGCCGCCTCTTCCCGCCGCGACCTGGGAAGCTGAGGTGAACAAGATGAACAAGACCTTCGGCGCAGCGATTCCTGAGGAGAACACGCAGAAAATTATTCGATACTTGCAAGCCCACTACACGGCCGAGACCCGCAAACAATAGAGTTGAAGTGTGCCGCAGCATACCGCTCGCGTAGGAGGGGAAGAGCAGGGCCGCACGGCAAAGTTTCCCGGCAGTCAACGTCAGAGTCTCTAAGACAGAGTCCTATCCTCGGCAGCGTCTGGCCAACTCCCGGCCGAGTAGGCCCGGGGAATTTCACCCCGAGCCTCTCACAGATCCGTGCTTGAATAGATCTATCTGCCGACGGGACTGCAGCAGGAATTTCAATCACCTGATCGTCTGTGTGGGGAGGTCTTTCTGAGGCCGCCCGCTCTTAAATGCGGCCAAGGAAATAGGGAAAGCGGCTAGTGACTTAAGGCAACTGAATGACGAAGTGATGCCCGATTTTCTTTCCCGTGGACAGTTTCTGCAATTCGTTGAGTCCCCCCGCCCCCCATCGCGCCAGGAACGGCAGGAGACACAAGTCCCTCTCCTGCAGCCCCTTATGCGGATCCAGGAGCGACTCCAGATATTGCCTATGCGCCGATATGAGCCCGGCCTTCTGATCCTGCGCCCGGCCCGCTTTCCGGCGTAGTTTTTCGATGTGAAATTCGATCCTCTTCCGCGCCCTCTCGACCGTGCCTCTCAACGTGGGATCGAGCTTTTCCATCTGCTTCCCGAGCTGCGCCAGCATCTTCGCGAACTGTTTCTGCGTGTGATCGAAGTTCTTCGCAAGAGAGCCGGGAACCGATCTGCCTTCCATTTTGTGCCGCATTGCCTGTGATCCCGCCCAAACCTCCTCCACGGACAGGCCATACCGCCGTAGAAGCTTGCTGGCCTTGGCGTCCACCAGTGTGAATCCCGCGCGCGGCAACATCACCGGCATCCTTCCGAGAAGATGCCGGTACACCACTTCCGACTGCGCAAAATAAGAAATCTCAGCCGGGCCGGCGACATACGTCGCGGTGGGAAGCAGATAGTCCTGCACCACGGGCCGGAAAAGCGCGTTGGGACTGAAGTTTTCCGGCTCAGTATGCGTTTTGTGCACCAGTTCGTCGCGCGTCCAGGTTTTCTCGCCGGCCTGAAATTTTCCGGCGCTCGCCGTGATGACCCGTCGCACGCCATCGCCCAGATGGAACAGCAGGGTGCTTCGCGAAGTCACTTTGACCTGGGCTTCAAATCCCGCACGGTCCAAGTCCTTGCCGCGCTGCAAGAGCTTTTCATTCAACTCGTCACGTTCCGCAAGCGCGTGCTGGTAAAGCGGCGCGGCAACTTTGTGAAAGCCGGTATCCAGCGGGTCCATCAGGATCAGCCCGTGCTGCGCAAACAACCGGGCAAATAATTTGCCGAACGCGTTCCCGTATGTGTCTTGCGGGCGGTAGCTTTCGCTCAGGTATTGCGCGAGCAGGTCGCTGCCTTGCCTCGCCAACAATTCCGCGGCTTCTTGCACGAGAGGTTCGATCTGCACGCCGAGCGGAATGCGTCCCACGGGCCGCCCCGTTTGCGCGGCAACCGGCAATTCAAATCGGACCAGCTTCCCTTGCTCGAACCATGTGGAGTGACGGACCTCGTCGAGATCATGGTCCTCCGTCGCCATCCAAAATACCGGCACCGCGGGAATTCCACCGCGCGTCATTTCTGCGGCGATCTGCACGGCCGTCAGTGCCTTATACACCGAATACGCCGGCCCGCTGAACAACCCTACCTGCTGGCCGGAAACAACGGCGACTGCGCCTTTCTCAAGCCGGTCCAGGTTGGCCAGTGTTTCCGCCCCGGCTCCGAGAACGATGTTCTGCCTGCGAAGAACGGAAGTTACTTCTGCTCGCCGGTCGCTGGGATAGTCCATTTTCCGAGCTGAGCGAGTGACTGCGGACATGGTCGGCGGATAAAAGTAGAAGAACTTCACCTTCTCAAAGTGCTCTAAGTATTCGACAAAGAGCTTCGGTTGATGAGGTAGCTGGTGGAAGGTGAGAGCGCGACAATCCATGAGCCCTTAGATGAATCTCGGGAGAAAACGTCTCATCAATTGCATGGCATTGTTCGGAATTAGACCCTCGCCGCAGCTGGCTCTAGACTCGCCAGGAATCGCGTAAGACTCTTCTTTTGTTCATGGTGCAGGGGGAGAAGTGGCAAGCGGGGAAGGCCGCCGCGGTAGCCGCGTTGATCCATGGCGTGCTTTACACCGGCTATGCCAGGCTCGGAAACGATGAGCTTCGAGGCGCGGGCCAAAATGGATTGCAGTTCGCGCGCCTGTTCGTGGTGACCTTGGCGGAACAACTCGAACAGTGCCACGCATTTTTCCGGAAGCGCGCACGCCAGCGCCAGTATCGCGCCTCGCGCGCCAATCGCCAGCGAAGGATACATGCTCGCCGCGGAGCCCACCAAGACCTGAAACGCGGGAGGGGTGGCCCCAATAATCTCGCCAATGCCCTGCACATTTCCGGAACTGTCTTTGATGCCCATGATGTTCGGATGCTCGGCGAGCGCGGCCACATCTGCTGCTGCCAGCGAAATCCCCGTGAATTGCGGTATCGAATAGAGCATCACGGGGATGGGAGATTCGTCGGCCACGTGGCGGAAATGCGTGATCAGCACTTCGGGCTTGTACGCCGGCTTGTAGTAGTGCGGCGTCTTCACCAGCGCCGCGTCATATCCTAGCTCTGCCGCGCGCTTCGTGCGTTCAATCGTTTCAGCGGTCGACTCCGCCCCGGCGCCCGCGAGCAGCTTCTTCTCTTCCGCCGCTGATTCTCTTACCGTCGCAAGAATCCCGTCCATCTCTGCTCGAGTGAGCAGCACGGATTCTCCCGTGGAACCCAGCGCCACATAGCCCGCCAAGTCCGTCTGGTTGTAGCGCTGGACGTTGTGCTTCAGGTCAGGAAGAGAAACGGACCCTTCCTGCGCATAAGGCGTGGTCAAAGCGGCGAAAACCCCTGAAAATAGCACGGCTTAATCTCCTGAGGCGGGCACGCCGGAAGCGGCGGCTTGTCCGCGATGTAAATCCTGCAATGCGGCAACTTCCGTTCCCTGCTCGAGAAGCGCGCGAATTCCGCGCGCGGCGGCGTGCGCCGCGGCCAGCGTGGTAATGCACGGTATGTTGTAGCGAATTGCCGCGCGGCGGATCGATTTTTCGTCGTAGAACGATTCTCGTCCCAGGGGCGTGTTAATCACCAGATCGATCTTACCCGTTTTGACCAGGTCCACGATGTTCGGCCGTCCTTCGTTTACTTTGAATACCGCTTCGGCCGCGATCCCGGAGGCTTCCAGCGCCGCTGCCGTTCCGCGCGTGGCCAGCAGCCGAAAACCCAGCGACGACAGCTCTTTTCCAAGGCCTCCCAGGTGCTTTTTGTCACGGTCGTTCACACTGAGAAAGACGGTGCCCTGGCGCGGCAATCGCTGCCCTGCCGCAAGTTGCGCCTTCGCGAAGGCCAGTCCGTACGACGTTGAGATCCCCATGACTTCGCCGGTGGAGCGCATCTCCGGGCCGAGGATGGTATCGACGCCGCGGAATTTGTTAAAAGGGAACACCGGCGACTTCACGGAATAGAATTCGTGCACGGCAATTTCCGCCACGCCGTTATGCTGCACAATCGGCAGATCCATGCTTGCCAATTTTTTCCCGGTCATCAATCGCGCCGCGACTTTCGCCAGCGGCACTCCCGTGGCCTTGCTCACGAAGGGAACCGTGCGCGACGCGCGCGGATTCACTTCCAAAACGTATACCGTATCTCGCTGAATGGCGTACTGCACGTTCATCAGTCCGACCACTTTCAATGCCAGCGCCAACCGCTTGGTATATTCACGGATGGTATCGAGAATGGCGGGTAACAAACTTACGGGCGGCAACACGCAGGAAGAATCCCCGGAGTGCACTCCAGCTTCTTCGATGTGCTCCATAATTCCGCCGATGACCACGTCCGTTCCGTCGGCCAGCGCATCGACGTCGATTTCTGTCGCTTCTTCGAGGAATTGATCGATCAGCACGGGCCGCGCGGGTCCCATCAGCGCCGCTTGGGCCACGTATTCCTGAACGGTGTTCACATCATAGGCAATGACCATGGCGCGGCCGCCTAGCACGTAGCTGGGCCGCACCAGCACAGGCAATCCGATTTCACCGGCGACGCGAGCGGCTTCTTCCGGCACCAGCGCGGTGGCGTTGCGCGGCTGGGGGATTTTCAATTCGTCGAGCAAACGCCCGAAGCGGCGTCGGTCTTCAGCCAAATCGATCGATTCCGGAGCGGTGCCAATGATGGGCACGCCATTGCGCTTCAGCTCCAGCGCCAGGTTCAACGGGGTTTGACCGCCGAATTGAACGATTACTCCCTGCGGTTTTTCGCGCTCCACGATGGCCAGCACATCTTCCAGCGTGAGCGGTTCGAAATAGAGGCGGTCGGAAGTGTCGTAGTCCGTCGACACCGTTTCCGGATTGCAATTTACCATGATGGTTTCGAAACCGTCTTCGCGCAGCGCGAACGCGGCATGGCAACAGCAATAGTCGAATTCGATTCCCTGCCCGATGCGGTTCGGGCCGCTGCCCAGAATCATGACTTTGGGCCGCGCCTGGGCGTCCGACTCGTCTTCGTCTTCATAGGTGGAATAGAGGTACGGGGTGAACGATTCGAATTCCGCGGCGCAAGTGTCGACGCGCTTGAAAACCGGGGTTACACCATAGCGCGCGCGCTGCAAGCGCACGGAAGCGGACGTTGTCCTCCAGATTTGCGCCAATTGTTCGTCGCTGGTGCCGTGGCGCTTCACCTCGCGCAACAGTTCTTTCGAAGCGGTTTCGACCGTCACCGCTGCGGCGCGGCGGTTCATGGCAGTCAACTCTTCGATCTGCTGGATGAACCACGGATCGATTTTCGTCAGCTCGCAAATTTCCTGGGCCGGCAGACCGCGCTCCATGGCCGTCAGCAGCCAGTGGATGCGGTCGGGTCTCGGCGTGGCCAATTTTTCACGGAGCAGTGAATCCGGCGTTTCCGAGGGGGCGCGCCAAGGAGTGCTCGGCTCCAGCGAGCGAATTCCCTTTTGCAGCGCTTCCTTGAAGGTCCGGCCGATGGCCATAACTTCGCCGACGGATTTCATCTGCGTCCCGAGAGTACTGTCCGCGCCGGGAAACTTTTCGAACTGCCACTTGGGGATTTTTACCACCACGTAATCGATGGTCGGTTCGAAGCAGGCTGGCGTTTTCTTCGTGATGTCATTGGGGATCTCATCCAGCGACATCCCTACGGCCAGCCGAGCTGCGATTTTCGCGATGGGGAAGCCGGTAGCTTTGCTGGCTAGCGCCGAACTGCGCGACACGCGCGGATTCATTTCGATCACCACCATCCGGCCATTTTCAGGGTTCACGGCGAACTGCACGTTGGAGCCCCCGGTTTCCACGCCGACTTCGCGAATAATCGCGGCCGCAGCGTCGCGCATGCGCTGAAATTCCTTGTCCGTGAGCGTCTGCGCGGGAGCTACAGTAATCGAATCGCCGGTGTGCACGCCCATGGGATCGAAATTTTCGATGGTGCAGATCACCACGAAATTGTCGCGGAAATCGCGCATCACTTCGAGTTCGAATTCTTTCCAGCCGAGGACGGATTCTTCCACCAGCGCTTCGTGCACCGGACTCATGTCTAGAGCGTGCGCGATGGCTTCGCCAAATTCTTCCTTGTTATACGCGATCGAGCCACCGGTTCCGCCCAGCGTAAACGACGGGCGAATCACCAGCGGGAATCCCAGTTGATCGCAGAGCCGCAGTGCATCTTTCGCGTTGTTCACCAGGGCGGACGCGGGGACTTCGAGGCCAATCTTGCGGCAGGCGTCCTTGAACCAGAGACGGTCTTCCGCCACTTTTATGGCGCGAAGCGACGCGCCGATCATCTCCACTTTGTATTTTTCGAGGATGCCGCTTTCGGAAAGCTCGACGGCCAAGTTCAACGCCGTTTGTCCGCCAACCGTCGGCAGCAGCGCATCGGGTCTTTCCCGCGAGATGATTTCCTCGAGATATTCCTTGGTCAGTGGCTCGATATAGGTGCGATGCGCGAGTTCTGGATCGGTCATGATAGTCGCCGGATTGGAATTGACCAGGACGACCTCGTAACCCTCCGCGCACAGCGCCTTGCAGGCCTGCGCGCCGGAGTAATCAAACTCGCAAGCCTGGCCGATAACGATCGGACCCGACCCGATAATCAGAATCTTCTTTATGTCTTTGCGCTTTGGCAAGTTCCCCGTTTCCCGTTCTTAGTTGTTAGCTGCCATTTCGAAGCGGCTATCCGATGGCATCCGTACAATACGTTTACCATTTCACGCCGCAGCGGCCCATCACACCCTCGACCTGGTCACGATGATTCAACAGCGTCGCGTAAATCGCTTCGTAGCGGTCGCCCTGCTTCCATTCGATCACTTTGCGCGCTCGCTCGGCGCCGACAAGTTCTTCCATGGCTTGCCATTCCAGCATGCAAACCGCGATGTGAAAATAGCTGCTTCGGAGCTCGCCATCACCGTCCGGAACACGAACCTCCATGTTAGGAAACGTTCGCTGTAGATCTTCGAATAAAGCCGGATTGTCGCCGCGATGCCGTTCCATCAGAACCCAGTGGCCCTGCTCGTGAACGTAAGCCGAAAGCGCCAAGTCATCGTTGTCAAGGAAGCGCAGGTTCAGGGTTACTACGGGATAGGAATGATTCACCGCCCCGCGCTCGATCAGGATGTCTCGCGTAATCGTAAATTTCTTCAAATCGTATTGTTTCGCAAGGCGCTCCATTTGCTCCTTGCGCTGCTCCTCCATTGGAAAACCATGCTTAGTCTTGATGTTCAACTTGGGAGTTTGAGCCGACGCAAGCGACGCGGCCAGCATCGCGGCGGCGATGGTCAGAATCTTCCGGATGCGCTTCCGCTTCGGCATAGTCTCCCGTGAATCCTTTTTAACGCCGGGAACTGCCCGGCTGCGCGAATTCCTTCATCAAATCGGTGAACTGGGTGAACAAATAGTGTGAGTCGTGCGGACCGGGCGAGGCTTCCGGGTGATACTGCACGCTGAACAGCGGCTTGGATTTGTGGCGCATGCCTTCGTTGGTGCCGTCATTCAAATTGACGTGGGTGATCTCGACTTCGCTCGAAGGCAACGATTCCGGGTCGACGCAGAACCCATGATTCTGCCCGGTGATTTCCACTTGTTCGGTGAGGAGATTCTTCACCGGATGATTCGAACCGTGATGGCCGAATTTCAGTTTGAAGGTTTTCCCGCCGAGCGCCAGTCCGCACAACTGGTGGCCGAGGCAAATGCCGAAAACCGGAACGCGGCCGATGAGTTTTTGAATATTCTCCACCGCGTAAGTGATCGGCTCGGGATCGCCCGGGCCGTTGGAAAGGAAGACGCCGTCAGGCTTCATTTCTAATACGTCTTCGGCGGAGGTTTGCGCCGGGACGACGTAGACTTCGCAGTGGTGGTCCACGAGCAGCCGCAAAATGTTCTGCTTGATTCCATAGTCGTAGGCCACTACGCGATGTTTTCGCATCTCGGCCTCCGCGTCGGATTCGCCCATCTGTTCGGACCAGGGCGAGATGGCCACCTCGACCGAGCCCTTATCCCATCCGTACGGCTTGGCGCAGGTGACGCGGCTGGCGAGTTCCTGACCCGCCATGCCCGGCAATTGCTTGGCCTCGAAAACCAACTGTTCAGCGGGAGTCCCATCGGTCGAAACAAAGCCGCGCAGCGCGCCGACGTTTCGAATGTGACGCACCAGAGCACGAGTATCGATGTCCCAGATCACAGGGATCTTGTGCCGGTTCAAATATAGCTGCGCCGTCTCCGCCGATCTCCAGTTGGATGAGACTTGCGAGAATTCGCGCACGATGAGCGATTCGATATAAGGCCTCGAAGATTCTTCATCGTCGACATTCGCGCCGACATTTCCGATGTGCGGATAGGTCAGGCAAACAACTTGCCCGGCGTAGCTGGGGTCGGTGAAAACTTCCTGATAACCGGTGAGGCTGGTATTGAAAACGACTTCGCCGCCGCGGCGCGTAATCGCGCCCGCCGCGCGGCCGTTAAAGATGCGCCCGTCTTCCAGTGCGAGTATCGCAGGTCGGTGCTGAACTTCGGTCAGTGGTTCCTCCCGTATTTTTCATCAAAAGGCGCCATTCACCTGGTGTTGGCTTCCGTGGTCGAAAGCGAACCAAAATGGTCCACCGGCCAGTACGCAAAGACGGCCCGCCCGTAAATGAACTGGCTGCCCACCGAACCGAAAACGCGCGAATCGTTGGAACTGATGCGGTGATCCCCCATGACGAAGTAACTGTCCTTCGGCACACGCACCGGCCCGAAATCGCTAAGGTCTTCGTACTGCGGCGGAACATACGGCTCGGGCACAATCTTCCCGTTGACGTACACAGCGCCTTGGCGGATTTCCACCGACTCTCCAGGCAGGCCCACCACGCGCTTGATAAACGATTTCGAGTGATCGAGCGGATACCAGAATACGACCACATCCCCACGTTGAATGGGCTCGAAGCGGTAAACAAATTTGTTGATAAAAATGCGTTCCTGGTCGGAGAGCAGCGGAGCCATGCTGGTACCTTCGACTTTTACCGGCTGGTACAGGAAAACGATGATCACCAGCGCGAGACCGATGGCGATCAAAAGGTCACGGGTCCAGACGCGAATTTCGTGACGCAAAGCGTGCGGAGATGCGGGGCGCTCAAGGGCCGCGGCAGTATCCACCGGCTGACTTCTCATAGTCGTGGCCGCTGGGCCCGCGGTCAAAACAGGAGCGGATGCCGAAGCTGCGGGCTTCGGTGAGGTGGTGGTCGCGGGCCGTTTCTCGTCCGGTGTTTCCATTTTTTTGCTGCCTAGTATTTATAGCATGGCCGTCGCGGCCCGCGCCAGTTGCGATTTAGCGGCGTGCCTTGCGGAGGGCTGCTCTCCCTTATATATATTGAGATTCACGGAACAGTGCTGGTGTTGCAAGGAGATTACGGGCGCCTCGCGAAACATTAAGAGCATTTGAGGCGGCAGCCAGAGCCGACTACTCGCCGTCGAGGGCGTAGTTCAAGGAGGCCAGTGCGGCGACAACGGCGGTCTCCGTACGCAGGATAAAGCGGCCGAGCGAACCTTCCAGGAAGCCGCTGCTCTTCCCTGTGGCGAATTCTGAGTCGGTCCAGCCGCCCTCGGGACCGATCGCCAGGATTGCCTTTTCAGACCGTTGACCTTGCACGACCTTTCGCATGGGCAAAGCTGTCGCTCGCTCAGAAAGCATTACGCGCAGACCCTCTTTGCCGGAAGTGAAGGCGCTTTCTGGTTTTATCAATTCGGTCAACAGTGGCACGCGCACGCGCCGGGATTGCTGCGATGCTTCCAGCAGGATCTTCTTCCAGCGCTCGGCTCGCTTCGCTGCGACGGCAAGCAAGGCCTTTTCGCTGCGCTCGGCGGCAAGCGGCACAATTGTGCTAACTCCCAGCTCAGTCGCCTTTTCAATCGCCCATTCGAACGCGTCAAACTTCACCACGGCCAGCAGCAACATGACATCCACGCCGGGATGAACGGCGGGCAACTCCTCGACTAAGGCGAATTGCACGCGATCGCGGCCAACACTGTCAATGCGGCCAAGCCACACTCTTTCACCGTCGCTCAGCTCGTAGAGCTGACCGGTTTGGGCGCGCAACACGCGCCCCAGGTGATGCGCCGCGTCGCCTTCCATAATGGCGGTCTTGCCCGCAAATTGCTCCACGAAAAATCGTCTTCGCACGCACCAATTCTATCTTACGTCGAGCTTTAGCTGACCTGAAGAGATGGGGATTTCATAGTCGCCACGAACTGTGCTGTACAAAGAATCCGACCTCAAACTTTCAGGATTGGTCAGCTCTTACGTAGGCCAGCAAGGCAGAGCCGCTGCTCTAGAAAGCATTCAACATAGATTGTCTCAATCGCGCGCTTCACGTCTGGTACTGGCTAGCCGAAGATGTCTTTTACCTTATCGAAGATCGAGGAGTTATGCTCTGCGGGCTTGTTTTCCACCTTCATGGTGGCGCCGAGCTGCTCCATCAGTTTGCGTTGCTCGCGCGTCAGTTTCGTGGGGGTCATCACCAGCACGTGGTAGTACAAATCGCCTTTTCCGCCGCCGCGCGGATCGGCAAGCCCCTTGCCCTTGATACGAAAGACCGCGCCGCTTTGCGTGCCCTCGGGAATTTTCAGCTTTTCTTCGCCGTTCAATCCTGGCACTTGCAATTCCGTGCCGAGCGTCGCCTGCGCGATGCTCACGGGGATGGTGCAATACAAGTCCGCGCCGCGCCGCTCGAAGAAGGAATGTTCCTTGACTTCCAGCACCACGTACAAATCGCCAGCCGGCCCGCCATTTGGCCCGGGCTCGCCTTCGCCGGCCACACGCAGCCGCGTTCCGGTGTCCACACCCGGCGGAATTCGCAGCTCGATGGTCTTTTCGCGCTCGAGGCGTCCCTGCCCGCGGCACTCCTGGCAGCGCTCCTTCACAATCTGCCCCGCCCCCTGGCACGCCGGGCAGGTGCGCGTGATGGTGAAGAATCCTTGCTGGTAAGCCAACTGCCCGCGGCCGGCGCACGTCTGGCAAGCCTGAACTCCCGTGCCCTTTTTTGCGCCGGTGCCGTTGCACGCCTCGCAATATTCCTGGCGCGGCAGCTTGATCTTGGTGGTCACACCCGCGGACGCTTCTTCGAAGGTGAGCGACATGTCGTAGCGCAGATCGGCGCCACGCTGCGCCCGGTTGCGTCCGCGGCGCCCTCCGCTTCCACCGAAGAGGTCCTCGAAGCCAAAAAAATCGCCAAAGATGTCGTGGAAATCCTGGAAGACGGTGTGGTCAAAACCCTGGCCGGCACCGGAGCTGGAAAGCCCCGCATGACCATAAGTGTCGTAGATCTGCCTCTTCTGCGCGTCGCTCAAGACGCTGTAAGCTTCGGTGCATTCGCGGAATTTTATTTCAGACTCGGACTTGTTTTCCGGATTGCGGTCCGGATGCCATTTCAGCGCCGCTTTGCGGTACGCGGACTTAATCTCCTCGACCGCCGCCGTTCGCGTCACGCCCAAAACTTCGTAGTAATCCCTTTGATTTCCCTTAGGCATGGAAACTCTCGATCTCCTTTTAGTTCGCTGCTTCCTTCGATGCGGGATTGGGATGCACCGCTACACGCACCATCGCCGGGCGCAGCACGCGTCCATGAAACACATATCCCGGCTGAAAGACCTGCAGAATGGCGCCGTCTGCGTGATCCGTGGTTTCCGCCCGATCCACGGCCTGGTGAAGGTGCGGATCAAACGATTTTCCGACGGGATCGATGCGCTCCACGCCAAGCTTTGCCACATTATCCAAAAGCTGCTTGTAGATGAGCTCAAACCCCTTACGGTAATTGTCGTATTCGGTTTCGCGGTGGGCGGCCAGTGCGTGCTCAAAGCCGTCGATCACCGGAATCAGTCCTTCGATCACGCGGGCCGTCGCGCGCTTGGAATCTTCAAAGCGCTCCTTCTCGACCCGCTTGCGGTAGTTGTCAAAGTCGGCTTGCCGCCGCAGCAGCGTTTGCCGCAATTCTTCTAGGTCTGCCCCGAGCTTGGCGACTTCCGCGTCGGCTTTCACCGTGTCCGCAGCGACGGCTTGGGCTTCCGCGGACGGTTCGGCATTCGCGCCGTCGTCGTCCTTGTTGAAGTTGAGATTGATTTTCACTTCCTTTTCGCTCACTTTCTCGCTTCTCCTGTACCAAAAATTTCTCAAGTCTTGCTCAGCGCATCGCTGAAAAGCTGCGCTACATAAGCGACCGCGGGCATGGCGCGCTCATAATGCATACGCGTCGGACCCAGCACGCCCAGGGAACCCTGCACCAAATCGTTCCGCGTGTACGCGGCGCTGATCAGCGCCAGGTTTTCCCCCGCTTCGGAAATCTCCTTTACGCCGATTTGCACGTGCACCGGTTCGGGAGTTTCAATGCAAGCATTCAGCACTGTCACGAGCCGGTGCTTCTCCTCGATGGCGGCCAGCAAATCACGCATCTGCGCCTGGTCCACAAATTCGGTCGCGCCGATCATCTGCGCGGTGCCTTCCACGTGCACGTGTAAAGCGGATTCATCTCCCAACACCGCCGGGTCGCACAACGTAAGCGCGCTCTGGGCCATGCCTTCGTAGCGCTCGCGCTCGGTTGCCAGTTTCTGCAAAAGGTCGCTGCGGATCGCTTCGAGTGTCCAGCCGGAATAGTGGCGGTTCAGAAAGTCCGCGGTGGCATCCAATTCTGTTTGGGTGAACAGCCTGTTGGGCCGCAGGATCTTATCCCGCGTATTCCCGCCAGGGGAAATGAGCACCACGACAACGCGGCGGTCCGGAAGGAGCCACATACGGGCATGCTCCAAAACGGTCTTGCTCAGTGGCGGCGACACAATAATGCCGAGGCCGTTGGAGACTTCCGCCAGAACGTGGCCGGCCCGTTCCGTGATTTCTGCCGCGCTGGTGGCGCCGCCCATCTCCCGCTGAATCCATTCGCGATCCACGGCGGTGATGGTGGCGCGCGAGGCAATCTCTTGCGCGAAGAACCGGTATGCCGCGGCGGTTGGCACGCGCCCAGCCGAAGTATGTGGTTGGTACAGAAACCCGCCGTCCTCCAGGTCCGCCATGACGTTCCGAATCGTCGCCGTGCTCAGCGTTTCTTCGAAGCCTTTCGAGATCGCGCGCGAGGATACCGGTTCGCCCGTCTCGATGTACGCGCGCACGATGTCCGCCAGAATCTGGCGGTTCCGCCGTTCTTGGAGGGCTGAATTCCTCATAGCAGCACTCTACTCCGAGTGCTAAAGAGCGCTACCTATATTGTAGAAAGTGTGTCAAGCCGGGTCAATGTAGGTCCCCCTCGCACGTCGCCGCAAAAGGGAGGACGGTCGGGACTTGTCCTGCCCCTAAACCTACTAATTGTTATCGATCTGTGCGCGCTGGAGCTTGTCGGAATAGTCGATGTAGATGGTTTTCCACTCCGTGAAGAAATCGATGGCGGCGATAGCCGCTTCTCGATGGCCGTTGCCGGTCTGCTTCGTGCCGCCGAAGGGCAGGTGGGTCTCCGCGCCAATCGTGGGCGCGTTAACGTAGACAATCCCGGTATACAGATCGCGGGTAGCCTGGAAGGCGCGGTTCACGTTGCGCGTATAGATGGAAGCCGATAATCCGTAAGGCACGCCGTTTGCGACGTCGATGGCCTGTTCAACACCATCAATCGGAATCACCGACACGACCGGCCCGAAGATTTCTTCCTGCGCCACACGCATCTTCGGCGAACAATCGCCAAACACCGTCGGCTCGTGGAACCAGCCTTTTGCATGCGCCCCGCCGTCCAGCCGATTCCCTCCAGTCAGCAGCTTGGCCCCCTCATTTTTCCCGATCTCTACATACGACATCACAGTTTTCAATTGCTGCTCGTTGATGCACGGCCCCATGTCCGTGGAAGAATCCAGCCCGTCGCCCACCTTCAGCGATTTCACTCGCCCCACCAAGCGCTCCACAAATTCCTTGTACACACTCTTGTGGACCGCCACGCGGCTTGCCGCAGTACACCGCTGCCCGGTGGTGCCGAAGCCGCCCCAGACCGCTCCATCCACCGCCAAATCCAGGTTCGCGTCATCCATCACGATGATGATGTTCTTCCCGCCCATCTCGAGACTGCAATGCCTGAAGTCAGGAGCGCAAGCTTGCGCAATGAGCCGCCCGACCGCCGTAGATCCTGTGAAGCTAATCACCGGCACCTCTTTATGCTGCGAAAGCGGCGCGCCCGCCCCCGGCCCGTCGCCGCTCACCAGATTCACCACGCCGCGCGGCACGCCCGCCTCCGTTAAAATCTGCACCAGGTGATACGAAGACAGCGGCGTATCCTCCGCCGGCTTGAGCACCACGGTGTTCCCGCTGATCAACGCCGGCATCATCTTCCACGAAGGAATGGCCATGGGAAAATTCCACGGCGTAATCATGCCGCACACGCCAACCGACTGGCGCACGCTCATGGCGAATTTATTCGGCAGCTCCGAAGGCGTGGTCTGCCCGAACAGGCGACGCCCCTCGCCGGCCATGTAATACGTCATGTCGATGGCTTCTTGCACGTCTCCGCGCGTTTCCGCGAGGACTTTGCCCATCTCGCGCGTCATGTCCTTGGAGAAATCCTCTTTGCGCTGGAGGAGCAGCTCCGCGGCGCGAAAAAGAATCTCCGCGCGCTTTGGCGCCGGCACCAGCCGCCACGTCTTGTAAGCCCCTTTTGCGGCGTCCACTGCGGCATCCACGTCCTCGTCTGTCGAGGACACGAACATTCCGATCAATTCATCGGTGTTCGCCGGATTGCGGTTTTCGTAGGCCTTTCCGCTTCTCGATTCCACCCATTCACCGTTAATGAAATTCTTGAACATCCGTGGCGCTACTGCTGTAGCCATGCTTCCTCCTCAATCCCTGAAGACTGCTGCTTTGATGTTTATCTGATCCTTTGCGGACTTGAACGTGAGACGCTACCGCGTGGAAACTAAATTCTACCGTCGCCCGTCAAGTTGGTCAAATTCCGGCACTTTCTGGCGATTTCCCCTCTACTGTGGGACGACGCCCGCAATCCCGGGCGAATCCCTTGTGTCTTAACGAGCGTATAATGAGTGGGATGAAAGGACCCCGCTTCCACGGTTGACTTGCTTGCTTCCTCGTAGAGGGGTCCCTCTACCTAATCGCTGTCACGGCCGGCTCTCTCATCCGCTTGTTCAAGCACAACTCTTAGAGCCGCTCCACAGCCTCAAGGAGTAATCGCCCAACCAAACTATTTTTTCTTATCCACTACGACCGCCCCGCCCTTCATCACCCATTTCACATTGTTCAGCACAACGTTCACATCAATCAGTGGATCACCCTCCACGGCCACAAGGTCCGCAAAATATCCTGGCCCCACCGCACCTAATTCTTTTTCCTTGCCCAGCAACTCCGCCGCATTTGTCGTCGCCGTGCGCAGCGCCTGCTCCGGCGTCATTCCTGCCTTCACAAACCATCCCAGCTCTCGCGTGTTTTGGCCAAACATCGTATAAATCGCATCCGAGCCCATCGCAAACTTCACCCCCGCCTTGAACGCCCGGCGCGCCGTCTCCACATTCCTGGTAATGAACGCCTGCAGCTTCTCCTTGTATCCCGCCGCGTACCCGATGTTGTCGCCGTTGTCGATGTAGTAGCGGTTATGGTCGATCGTCGGTACATAAAACGTTCCGCGCTTCACCATCTCCTGAATCGTGGCATCGTCCATGTCCGTGGCATGTTCCAGCGAATCCGTCCCGGCCCGCACCGCATCCCGCGCTCCATCGGGGCCGTAGGAATGGATCGCGATTTTCCTCCCGAACTGGTGCGCGGCCTCCACCGCCGCTTTGATTTCTTCGTAGTTGTAGGTTTGAAAACCCGTTACATCGTCGTCCGTTCCCGTCGAGGCATACATCTTGATCAAATCCGTGCCCGCGGCAATCTGCTGCCGCACTGCCCGCAACACTTCGGGCACGCCATCGGCGATTCCTCCTGCCGGCGGATTGATCCCCGGCTTGTACGGCGTGTTGGTGATATACAACCCATAGCCGACAACGAACATGCGCGGGCCGATCATCTCCCCGCGGTTGATCAAGTCGCGCATAGCGATGTCCATGTACTGGTCCGCGCCGAGGTCGCGCACGGTAGTTACGCCAGCCTCCAGGGTACGCAGGGCTCCTTTGCGGGCCAGGAACACCTCCACCGCCGGCGGGTTGTTCGTCAATTGCTTCAGCATCGGCTCGCCCGGCGTCTCGTCCGTATACATCGTCATGTGCGTGTGCACGTCGATCAGCCCCGGCAACCCCGTGAATTTCGAGAGATCGATCGTCTCCGCCCCAGCCGGGATTGCGGAGGCATCGGTAGTCACACTCCGAATGCGGTCGCCTACTACGATCACAATCGCATTCGTCCAAAGCTTCCCCTTCCCATCCCAGAGCTTCCCGAATCGCACAGCCTTGACTATCTTCGCGCCCGGCTTCTCCTGCGCGCAAATCCCGCCCGCGCACGACGCGCCGAGAACCACCGCCGCCAGAATTTTCATGGGCTTCATGGCACACTCACCCCTTTATCTCCACGCCTGCACCAAGCTCAGCGTCTGTCTTCTAATTCACTTTTCGATGGAATGCAATCGCGAAGAACTGCGGATTACGGCTGGCTACGAGCGGCCTGAGGGGGTGTTGCTTTCCGCAAAGAAGAAGAGCTCACCGGAGGCATAGGCGCCGCAACACCCGCGGTCTGCGACCCCAGCCCCAATTGCTGAAGTGTCTTCGCATCGAGCTTCCCTGACGGGTTCAGCCCATGCGCCTCCTGGAATTTCCTGGTCGCTTCAATCGTCGAAGCGTCCCATTTCCCATTCGGTTTTCCCGCGAAGGAACCGTCTTTCGCGAGCGCCTGCTGAATTTCGGAAATGCGGTCGGGAGTAGGGGCCTTTTGCCCCCGCTCCCGCCGGTTCGATTTCTTCGATTTTCTTTTTCCGTGCGCCGCGCCCCCAGCTTTGGAAGAAGTGGTCTTCTTCGGCGCAGCGGCTTGCGCCCCCGCCGAATTCGCAAACAAGCCCAGCCCTGCCGCAAGAAGCAGCGTCAGGGCCGGGTAGGTCGCTTTTCGGAGTCGCATGGTGAATGGTGTTGGGTTTGGCTCAGTCGTTACTGCCGCAGCTATTGCTGGCCGTCGGCCGGAACTTTCCCTGACAAGTACAGTGTCAGGATCCGGTCGCTATCCTGCCGGCGAAGAACCTTGAATACCACATCCTCGCTCTTCTTCAGCTTTGACACGGTCTTGCGGTAATCGGCCACGGAACTCACCGTTTCGCCGTTTACCTGCGCGATCACGTCGCCGCGTCCGAATCCCAAGTCATCGGCAAACGAAGCGGGCTCGACTTCGATCACCAGCACGCCCTTCTGCCCTTCCAACCCTACTCGGTGCCCGCGGTCCGGCGTCAATTCTTCCACGTGCAGGCCGAACTCCGGCGGCGCTGTTTCGCCCGGTTGATCCCCCAGG
>WNFF01001437.1_pt1 | contig 19119 bp, 18 predicted proteins | sample 5400441 | NCBI WGS metagenome assembly WNFF01 (sample SAMN13153345, study PRJNA577476) | soil metagenome | isolation source: 120 cm saprolite under Douglas fir tree site 2 hole 3 replicate 1 | place: USA:California | collected 2015-04-18 | reverse complement strand
CGCTGCGCGCCGGTGATACGGTCAATCTCGAAGTCGACTTGATGGCGCGCTATGCGGCGCGGCTGATCGAGCGGCGGTGACATTGCACTTGCCCGTGCGCCTTGGTACTGACGGCGCCTCTTCTCCCTCTCCCGCTTGCGGGGAGAGGGAAGGGGAGGGTGACCGCGTGCGATGACTGGTGCCGGGATCAACGATGGTCGAACCGCGAAGACGGAAACAGGCGGATGACGCGCCGCTTACGGGCGTGCGCGTCCTCGTCGTCGAGTCCGGATACTACGAAGATATCGCCGATATGCTGCTTGAGGGCGCGAGGCGGGCGCTCGATGCTGCGGGCGCCGTCTATGATGTGGTTACGGTGCCGGGCGCGCTCGAAATTCCCCAGGGGATCGCGATCGCGCTCGACGGCGCGTCCGGCGCTGAGGCCTATCACGGCGTCGTCGCGCTGGGCTGCGTCATTCGCGGCGAGACCAGCCATTACGACATCGTGGCCGGCGAATCCGCCCGCGCCCTGATGGACATCGCGGTTGGCCGCAGAATCCCGGTCGGCAACGGCATTCTCACCGTCGACACCGCCGCCCAGGCCAAAGCGCGGGCCGCGCTCGACCAGGGCGACAAAGGCGGCACCGCCGCCAAAGCCGTGCTGTCTCTCCTGCGCCTCAAGCGCGGCATAATCCCGCGCAAGCCCCAATGACCCGCCCCCCCAAAACCGGCGGTCCCCAGACCGGAAGCGAGAAGGGCGGCAACCAGAGGGACGGCGACGCAAAGGGGCGCGCCCCGAAAGGCGGCGACGGCGGTCCTCGCAAGGCCAACCGGCGCGGCGCGGCGCGGCTCGCAGCGGTGCAGGCGCTCTATCAGATGGACATGACGGGTGCCGGCCTCAACGAGATCCTCGCCCAGTTCGAGAGCCATTGGCTCGGCCGGGAAGTGGAGGGCGAGCAATACCTGCCGGCGGAAGCCGCCTTCTTCCGCGACATCGTCTCCGGCGTGGTCGACGCCCAACGCGATCTCGATCCGCGCATCGACGCCGCCCTCGAAGCCACCTGGCCGCTCAAGCGCATCGAAGCGATCCTGCGCTCCGTCCTGCGCGCCGGCGCCTACGAACTGGAAAAGCGCACCGACATCCCGGCCCGCGTGATCGTGTCCGAATATGTCGACGTGGCGCACGCTTTCGTCGACAAGACCGAGACCGGCATGGTCAACGCGGTGCTCGACCGCCTGGCGCGGAGCGCGCGGGCGGGGGAGTTCGGGTAGACTGGGAGGCGCGACCTGGGACCGTGGGCGTCCCGCCCGCATCTTTTTTGCAAGGCGGCAGCGCACGTTCTGGGCCGAAGAAGGGGGCGGGACGCCCGCGGTCCCAGCGTGTCGTCACTCCAACTTGTCCGGATCGACCCAGTATTTGTCCTTCGGGTTGATCTCGACCTCCGGCATCGGATCGAACTTGCACTCGTCGAACGGCGGCATGTCGGGCTCCGGCGCGCCGAGGACGGCGAGATGCGCTTTCGCCTTGGTGAGACCCCAGTGATACGCATACGGCGGCCCATCGCACCACGCGGCCCGGTAGGCCTTGGTCGCGGCGTCAATCGCGGCCGGCTTGTCGCCTTCGGCCAGGGCGATGTCCGCCAGCACGTTGTAGGCATCGGCTTGATGAATGGGATAAGGGCCGCGTTCGGCGGTCTCCCAGACGTCGTCGAGCCGGGCTCTGGCTTCGGCTGGACTGTCGCGTCGAAGCTCGAATTCGGCGATTGCGATTAGGGCGGGAAGTTCAAATTCGACCGTGTTGACGACGCGTGCCCGCGTGAGAGCATGATGAAGGCGCTCGTCCGCTTTCGGGAGGTTACCCAGACCGAGAGCAACTTTGCCCTGGATCAGTGCGGCGCGGATGAAATCTCGTTCAAGCCTGTGGTACGACGCTAGCTCCCATGCCTTGTCTGCCAAAACTCCGGCTTTGATGATGTCGCCGACCCGGAGGAAGTGTTCGGCAAGATAGGCAGATCCAAAACATTCGCCCTGGTGATTAAATTGCTTGATGGCGATGTAGCGGCCTCTGTTGATCGCAACGTGCGTCAGGGCAAAGTCCGGCATTAAGCTTGACATGAGGCCGAACTCCTTCAAGCTGACCCCCTCTTGATACTCACCTTTCAACTTATGGTTCAGAATGAGTGAGCCCCGAAAAGCCCTCGCGGCCTCATACAAGGCACCCGTATCGCGCAGCGCTTGACCAAGATTCGCAAGATAAATTTGACGATTGCTGTCGTCCCGCCGCCGTTCGCAATTCTCGTCGGCTCGCCGAAAGAGGGGCACGGCCTGGGCTGGGTGGCCCGAAAGTTCATAGCTTTGTGCCAGTGCGTTCAGTGCGTAGGCTCGGTTACGGTCGCTCGTCAGCGCCGGCAGCCCAGCCACGCCGTCCGGGAACAGCCGCTCCAGCCAGGCAATGCGCTCCTGGTATGCCGCAAGGCGATAGAGGGTGGCGCTGCCAAGCCCGTCGCGGAATAGCACCAAGGCATCGTCATAGCGCTCCAAGCCCACCAAGGTATGGTAGCGCTCGATCGCCGGGGTGAGGTCTGCGAGGGATTCAATCTTTTCCCATTCCGGCGTCGCCATCGGCTCGAAATGGGCTTCGAGGGCGGCATAGACCGCAAGCTGATCCTTTGTGTCGGTGTGCTGCCAGACCACCCCGCGCACGATGGGGTGGGCGTCATAGCGGTTGGCCCCGCGGTCCCAGCCGATCAGGCCGCGGTCCTCCAGTTCGGTCAGCGCCCGGTCGAGGTCTTGGGCTGAACCGCAAGCCTTGCCTGGCCCGACCAGCAGCGCCTCCAGCGTGGCGTAGCTTGCCGGCATGCGAAAGCCGACCAGCGTGTGCAGTACCTCGCGGACCTTTGCCGAAAGACCTTTCAATGCGAACTCAAGAATGTGCGTGCGGGATTGGACAAGCGGCAGGGAAGTCGGGTCGAACTGCGGATGATCCGTCCGCCACTGTGTGAAGTCGCCTGGTGCCTTCTTGTAGTTGGCCACCTCGCTTGCCAACGCCTGCACCAGTAGCGGATGGCCCTCGACGCTGCGGAAGATGGGCACCAACTCTGCGCGCGATCCTGCGACATTCAAGGCGCGCCAGAGGCCGAGCGCGTCATCATCGCTCAGTCCCCGCAGGAAATAGGCAATGGAGCCCGGGCGATGGTGACCGGTCGGCAATTGTAGCGCGGTCGGATAGAGCCGGCTCGTGATCAGGATGCGTGACTTTGTGGCCTGGGCGAGCTTCTGGAGAAACGCTCCTGCCCGCGGGTCGGTGGTCTGGCGTAGCCGATGCTGACCAACGAAGGACTGCGCCGCCGTGGCCGGCAGGCCGATGGCGCCGGCCACCCAATTTGCGGTTTGCTCGTCATATTCGTCATCGGCGAGGTAGCTCGCATCCATGCGATGATAGGCGATCAGGATGCGTTCCAGTCCGTCGAGGACGAACAGGTAGGGCGCCTCGTTGAGGTGCCGCAGGAGCTGCGCCTCGCGCTCCGGCCACGGCAGGGCACGCACCGCGTCTTCGCTCTCGCCGCCCACATAGCAAAGCGCGCGGATGAGGAAATTCTCAAAGTCCGCATCGCTTTCGTAGAAGCTCCACCACAGCCGGCCGGCGAGCGGCTTCATCTCGTTCGGCGCGATCTGGTTGAACCATTTCCAGGTCAGCGCGCTCTTGCCCATGCCGCCGATGGCGACGAAGCAGAACACGCGCGCCGCGAAGGCCGGCGACGTCGGATTGGCAACCCAATCCGTCAGCGCGTTGAGCTCCGCCTGGCGGCCGACAAGGTCGCGCGACTGCAGCAGCGTGTAGGGATGGGCGATGTAGGGCTCGGGCGGCGCGGGGATCGAGGTCTTGCGGTGCAGCTTGGCGACGACGGCCGCGGTGGCGTCGCCGTCAGTCGCGGCCGTGTCGAATTCCTTGGCGAGTGTCGTCAGCGCGGCGATGACCTCGCCACGTAGTTCCCCAGGCGATTTGAAAAACCCGGCGACACGTTCTTTTCCGATCCGCTCCTTGAGTGCCGTCAGCTTGGCCGCGCCTGGACCCGTTTCGACATCCCTTCCGGTGACCGGATGGTCCTCATGAATGAAGAAGATCAGCCTCGGTATGTCACGCTTGACCGCGTGGTTGTATTCCATCTCGGTAAGCGAGATGTCATAGCCGTCCGGCACGTGGCCGTATCGATAGGCAAAGATGCCGACATAAATGTCGGCTTCATCGACCAGACGAAGCGATGCCTCGATGGCGTCCGCATCGAGGGCCGGAAGCTTTTCCATCATGCGCGGTTCGAAACCGGCGCGTTCGCAGGCGTCGCGGATGCCGCCGCGATGCTCGGGCAAATCCCGCGCCGTGCTGGAAATCATTACGACCTTGCGCCGAGTTTCCGTCCGTGCGGACAAATGAATTGCCCCAGCTGAATGATCTTAAAAAATTGACCGGTAGAACGGCAGAACACATACACGCGAACCTCCGATTTCACAACGGACGGCTTTGTCTTCCAAACTGGACAGACATTGCGGAGCCGGCGCCATCGCGAAGCACAATTTTAGCTTTACAAAATAGGAATAGTCCGATATTGTAGGCACGCCTGATCGCGGATGCTGTCGATCTTCGATTGAACGATACTGGTTGCAAATTACGGACGTGTCGCGCCGGACGAAGCATGGGTGGGGTCGAATCAATCTCGGTGCGGCGGGGTCGAAAAGATAAATGATATCAACTATTAAAGACTGTGAATTCTCTGTTCGGGCGAGAAAAAATACCCTGTTCCGGATGAACAGGGAATCCGTTTGCAACATATTGGAATTGCTTGTGAATTGAGGTCAGGAATCGCCAAAAGAGGTCTAAAACCCGGAAAATTCCCTGTTATTTTCCCTGTTCTCAGTTCGCCACCGGGCTTTGCCGGATCTGCAGGGCATGAAAACGGTAACGGAGCACCGTCAAACGGTATTTGATAACCTACTTTCGTCCTAGGGAATCTCTGAACGCCGATCCGGCCTGCACGGATCGCTTTGTTTCGATCACGGAACCAGTTTCAGTCGGAAATCAGCTTGGCGGCGATATTGCGACGGCCGTGGACAACGCGCAGCACGGTCACGATATCGTCAGCCTCGTGGTGCCGATAGATGACGATGTAAGGCAATACGATCCCGATGCGGATATCCGTCCCCAGGCCCGGACGAGGTGCGCCGCTGTCCGGATGTTCGGCAAGCCGGTCGTAGAGTTTCTCAAAAAGAGCCGTGTATTTCGCGGCTATATGGATTCCGGCGGCTTTAGCAAGATCACTCTGGATAGCGTAAACATCGGCGTCGGCGGACGATGTGACGATGACCTGCGCCATCAGTCGCGCATCGCGGCGAGCCGCGCGGCATTGCGAGCTTTGTGCTCGTCAACGCTTATGACATCGCCGCGTTCGGCTTCTGCGACGGCGTCATCCACGAGAGGTTTGGCCCATAGCAGGTCATTGTCCTCGATCGAGCGTTCGGCGATGCGCTCATCGACAAGCTGCCGTACCGCCTCCTCGGCCGAAGGAAAGTCGCCGCGCGCAACGTGCGCGTTGATCCATTCCATTTGTTCCGGAGTGAGCGTGATTGTCAAAGTTCCTAGATAGCATGAGAGCCCCAAATCCGACAGACTGTAGCGGTGGATTTATGAGTCGCCACTAATCTGCAAGGCGTGCCTCGCGACAAAATGTTAATGTTGCAACCGAAGGATCAAGCTCCGCGAGTTGTCATGTCGAAACTTCACGGCGACCCCGATGCAGCCGAAACTTCTGCCGAGGATCGCCTCATCGCCACCTATTTCCGGCCGATCGCGACCCACCCTGGCGCATTCGATCTCGCCGACGATGCCGCCGCCATTGCGCCGCCACCAGGGTGCGATCTCGTGCTTACGACCGACGGGGTCATCTCGGGCGTGCATTTCTTTCCCGATGACCCCGCCGACGCGGTGGCGCGCAAGGCGTTGCGGATCAACCTGTCCGATCTCGCCGCCAAGGGCGCGGCGCCGCTCGGTTTCCTGCTCTCGATCGGGTTGCCGGCCGGCCTGCCGGCCGATTGGCTCAAGTCCTTTGCGCTGGGCTTACGTGAGGATGCCGAGCACTATGGCTGCCCGCTGCTCGGCGGCGACACCGATCGCAGTCCGGGCGCCATCACGGTCTATATCGCGGCGCTCGGCGCCGTGCCCCATGGCGGCATGGTGAGGCGCAAGGGCGCGCGGCCGGGCGACGTCGTGGTCGCAACCGGCACCGTCGGGGACGCGGCGCTGGGGCTTGTCTTACGGCAGGACGCGGCGGCGGCCAGGCGATGGCAGCTCGATGCCGCCATGCGGGATCATCTGCTCTCCCGCTATCTGTTGCCGCAGCCGCGCACCGCGATTGCCGAGGCGCTGCGCCGCCACGCCAGCGCCGCTATGGACGTCTCGGACGGCCTTGCTGGCGACGTTGCCAAGCTGTGCCGCGCGTCGGGCGTCAGCGCAGATGTCGCCATTGCGGACGTGCCGTTGTCGCCGGCGGCGCGAGAGGTGGTTGCGGCGGAGCCGGCGCTGATCGAGACCATCCTGACCGGCGGCGACGACTTCGAAGTCATCGCCACGGTCGCGCCCGACCGGCTCGAAGCCTTACGCCGGGAAGCTGCGGCGGCGGGCGTGACGATAACGCGGATCGGCACGATCAGGGCAGGGCAGGGCGCGCACTTTCGCGACGCTGACGGCCGCGCACTCGTATTCCGGCGCCCGTCCTACAGCCACTTCTGAGGTGCGGCAGGTCGACGTGCGGCATCTGGGCGCGTTGGGCTGGGAGCACGGCGTCCCTCCGGTAGCCAGTAGCTCGTAGCCCGGATTGAGCGCAGCGAAATCCGGGGCCGCGCTATCAATATGGCACCGCCGTCCCCGGGTTTCGCTTACGGCTCAACCCGGGCTACAGCTCCTGCGTTTCTCTAAACGTCGTTAATTACGAAGCGAAAAGTCGCGCGTGTTCGGGCAATTGCGCCATTGCGTGGCGAGGGCGTTTTTGGCAATGTCCGCGCCGACTTGAGGCGGGCGGCCGCCCAACATCTAAAGAGTTCCATGGTGCCGGACGGGCCTCCGTTCGGCGGGTCAAGAGCCGAGGATATTCAATGACAGCTTTGTGGATCATCGTCCTGTGCGGGGCGCTGGCGATCGCCTTTGCGATCTGGGCGACGCAGTCGGTGATGGCGGCAGATGCCGGCAGCGCCAGGATGCAGGAGATCTCCGCGGCCGTCCGCGAAGGTGCGCAGGCTTATCTCAAGCGGCAATACACCACGATCGCGATCGTCGGCATCGTGATCTTTCTGATCGTCGGCTACTTCCTTGGCTGGCTGGTTGCGGTCGGATTTGCGGTCGGCGCGGTGCTGTCGGGGCTCACCGGCTTCATCGGCATGAACGTCTCGGTCCGCGCTAATGTGCGCACCGCCCAAGCCGCCATCGGTTCGCTCGCCGGGGGCCTGGAAATCGCTTTCCGGGCCGGCGCCATCACCGGCATGCTGGTGGCCGGCCTCGCGCTGCTCGGCGTGACGCTCTATTTCGGCTTCCTCACCGGCACGCTTCATCTTGAGCCCAATGACCGCACCGTCATCGACGCCCTGGTGGCGCTCGGCTTCGGGGCATCATTGATCTCGATCTTCGCCCGTTTGGGCGGCGGCATCTTCACCAAGGGCGCCGACGTCGGCGGCGACCTCGTCGGCAAGGTGGAGGCCGGCATTCCGGAAGACGACCCGCGCAATCCGGCCACCATCGCGGACAATGTGGGCGACAACGTCGGCGACTGCGCCGGCATGGCAGCCGACCTGTTCGAGACCTATGCGGTGACGACCGTCGCCACCATGGTGCTGGCCGCAATCTTCTTCGCCGCCACGCCGATGCTGGCCAACATGATGACCCTGCCGCTGGCGATCGGCGGCGTCTGCATCATCACGTCGATCGTCGGCACCTTCTTCGTCAAGCTGCCGGCCAATCAGTCGATCATGGGGGCGCTCTACCGCGGCCTGATTGCGACCGGAGCCCTGTCGCTCGTCGGCATCGCGCTGGTGATCTGGCTGCTGATCGGCTTCGGCCAACTGCCCGGCGTGCCGTTCAGCGGCGCATCGCTGTTCGTTTGCGGCATCGCCGGGCTCGCGGTGACCGGCCTCATCATCTGGATTACCGAATACTATACCGGCACCGACTTCCGTCCGGTGCAGTCGATTGCCAAGGCATCGATCACCGGTCATGGCACCAACGTCATCCAGGGCCTCGCCATTTCGCTCGAGGCAACGGCGCTGCCGGCGCTCGTGATCATCGCCGGCATTCTTGTGACCCATTCGCTCGCCGGGCTGTTCGGCATCGCCATTGCGGTCACCACCATGCTGGCGCTGGCCGGCATGGTGGTGGCGCTCGACGCCTTCGGTCCGGTCACGGACAATGCCGGCGGCATCGCGGAAATGGCCGGCCTTCCCAAGGAGGTGCGCAAATCGACTGACGCGCTCGACGCAGTCGGCAACACCACCAAGGCGGTGACCAAGGGATACGCGATCGGTTCCGCCGGTCTCGGCGCGCTGGTGCTGTTTGCGGCCTACAACGAAGACCTTAAGTTCTTCATCGCCGATGCCGTGAGACATCCCTACTTCCAAGGCGTTTCGCTCGATTTCTCGCTCAACAACCCCTATGTGGTGGTCGGCCTCTTGTTCGGCGGCCTGCTGCCGTATCTGTTCGGCGCCATGGGGATGACCGCGGTGGGCCGTGCCGCCGGCGCGATCGTCGAGGAGGTGCGGCGGCAGTTCCGCGAAAAGCCCGGCATCATGAAGGGCACCGACAAGCCGGACTATGGCCGCGCGGTCGACCTGCTCACCCGCGCGGCGATCAAGGAAATGATCATTCCGTCGCTGTTGCCGGTGTTGTCGCCGATCTTCGTTTATTTCGCCATCTATGCCATCGCGGGCGGCGGGCCGGCCGGCAAGTCGGCGGCATTCTCGGCGGTCGGCGCGATGCTGCTCGGCGTCATCGTCACCGGCCTGTTCGTGGCGATCTCGATGACCTCGGGCGGCGGCGCGTGGGACAACGCCAAGAAGTACATCGAGGACGGCCATTACGGCGGCAAGGGTTCAGAGGCCCACAAGGCGGCAGTGACCGGCGACACGGTGGGCGATCCCTACAAGGACACCGCCGGTCCGGCCGTCAACCCGATGATCAAGATCACCAATATCGTCGCGCTACTGCTGCTGGCGGTGTTGGCGCATTGATCCGCGCGGCGTCCTCCACCATTGCCTGCTGTAGGGGCGACCCTTGTGGTCGCCCGGTTTGCGCACCGCGCCCGTCGGGCAACAGGGCGACCACAAGGGTTGCCCCTACAAGGAGCCTGACTGCCTAAGGCCGAATTGGCCCCATCAGGACTTGAAGATTTTGAACATGAGGCCGAGCGTGTTTTGCTCGATGCCCCCGGAGGGGGTCGTGCGGCTGATGGAGTCGAAGATCTTGCCGTCCCTGAGGCCGTAATCCGCAAGTCTCTGGACTTTGCGGTTCTTGTCGAAATAGACCGCGATGACGCGGCGGTCGACTTCTTTCTGCGGCAGAAAAGAGGTCTGCTCGGCGCGCTGCGCTATATAGTAGAACACCTCGCCGCTGATGGTGGCGACCGTCGACGGCGTGCCAAGCACGATCAGCACCTGCTCTTGGGAGGAGCCAAGCGGAAGCTGCTCGAGCGCACCTTCCGGGACCATGTAGCCATGATGGTAGATCTGCGTACAGCCGCCGACCGACACTCCGGCGAAGAGCGCCGCCCCGATGGCGAATGAATGCCACCTTCTGACACACCGCTTGAAGTCGATCAGACTCAAATTCCGGCATCCCCTTTTGCGTCGAAAGGCCAGATGACCTAACCCGCACCGGCGTGAATTACAACAGGCGAGCGCGCCGCACCGAAGTAACGTCATGTTTCTCCAGCAATCAGGCAACGTCGAGGGTGCGACATTCGACAGTTTCCATGGCCCCATCATGGCGCGGCCCGGTTGGGCGGCTTGCATTTTCCGATTCGGTCGCCATTCTCCAGTCCGGCCGATGCCGACCTGTTTGCGAAACGAGGTACCTGTTCTTATGATTGCGCCAGGGCAGCCATGGCACCTGCCGGTCCGGCTTGAGGAAGTCCCGGAAACAGGGCTGCATTTCGACCTTGTCGCCGACGAACATACACGCGCCGGCCTCGCCGCGCTCGCGGGCGTGCCGGATATGCGGCGACTTGAGGCTGCCATTGATGTCGCCCGCTACGGCAATGGCCTGCGGGCAACCGGACGGGTGAGCGCAACGGTCGGACAAACCTGCGTGGTCACGCTCGAGCCCATGGAAAATCAGGTGGACGAGGCGATCGATGTGATCTTTGCGCCGTCTTCCACAGGCGATTTGGCGCACCAGAACGCGGCATTCGAAGCCGACGAGCCGGCCGAGGTTTTGGCGGGTGACACGGCCGATCTCGGCGCCATCGCGGCGGAATTCCTGCTGCTCGGCATTGACCGCTATCCTCGCAAGCCCGGTGCGGAGTTTGCGCCGCCCGCCGCAGAAGGCGCCGCGACAACGCCGTTTGCGGCCCTGGCCAAGCTAAAGGATGCGAAGAATTGATGCGTTGCCCCTTCCCTGCCCCTCCTGTAGCCCGGATGGAGCGGCCGCTCTTGCAGCCGCGTAATCCGGGATTCAACCTTTCCTTGTGCTGATTGACGGCTAACCACTGTTCCCTGACGATCCAACGCGCTATGGTCCCGCGCCGCGAACGGGCACCCGGTCGGCGGAAGGCTTGTCTGGCGGTGACCCCGCCAAGGTCGATCGATGCCACAGAACGTACGCATTGCTCTCGACGCCATGGGAGGCGATCACGGCGCCGCGGTCGTGGTGGCGGGCGCCGACATTTCGCTTGAGCGGCATCCTGACACTGAGTTTGTCATGATCGGCAGTCGAACGGCGCTTGAGCCGTTACTGGTGGATCGGCCGGCGCTCCGCGCCGTCTCGCGCATCGTCCATACCGACGTGGCGGTAAAGATGGACGATAAGCCCAGCCAGGCCTTGCGCCATGGCCGCTGGAAATCCTCCATGTGGGGGGTGATCGACGCGGTCAAGAAGGCTGAGGCCGATGTCGCGATTTCGGCCGGCAATACCGGCGCCCTCATGGCGATGGCGAAGTTCCATCTCAAGACCACGGCAGGCATCGGTCGGCCGGCAATCGCGGCCTTATGGCCGACGCTGCGGGGCGAATCGATCGTTCTCGATGTCGGCGCCACGATCGGGGCGGACGCCAAGCATCTGGTCGATCTCGCGGTGATGGGCAGCGCCATGGCGCGCGTGCTGTTCGACCTTGATCGGCCGACTGTCGGGCTCCTCAATATCGGCGTGGAGGAGGTCAAGGGGCTTGAAGAGGTCCGCGAGGCCGGCCTCATCTTACGCCAGACGGGGCGACCCGATCTCGACTATGTGGGCTTCGTCGAAGGCGACGATATCGGCAAGGGTGCGGTGGATGTTGTGGTCACCGAAGGCTTCGCCGGCAATATCGCCTTGAAAACTGCCGAAGGAACCGCCAAACAACTGGCGGAGTATCTGCGCAACGCCATGAGCCGCACCCTGTCGGCCAGGATAGGGTACTTGTTCGCTCGCAAGGCGTTCGCTGCCGTAAGGGACAAGATGGATCCGCGCAAGGTCAATGGTGGGGTCTTTCTCGGCCTCAATGGGCTCGTGATCAAGAGCCATGGCGCTGCGGACGCCGAAGGATTCGCGGCGGCGGTCGATCTTGGCTATGACATGGTGCGCTACAAGTTGCGGGCGCGCATCTCCGAGATGCTCGGCCAGCATGCCGCCGAATAGCAACCAAACGATCCGCCGTAGAAAGCCTCTCCCCGTGACAGTGACCCGCTCGGTCGTGCTTGGCTGCGGGAGTTACCTGCCAAGCCGCATCCTCACCAATGCCGAACTAGCGCGGAAGGTCGATACTTCCGACGAATGGATCGTGCAACGTACCGGTATTCGCGAGCGCCGGATCGCGGCGCCGGGTGAGCGCACGTCAGACCTTGCGCTCGCAGCCGCGCGCGCTGCGCTTAAGGCCGGCAATGTCGATCCGCAATCGATCGACCTCATTGTCCTCGCCACTTCGACACCCGACAACACGTTCCCGGCGACGGCGGTCTCGGTCCAGGCCGGCCTCGGCATCACCCACGGGGCGGCGTTCGACCTGCAGGCGGTATGCTCGGGCTTCGTTTTCGCGCTTGCGGCCGCTGACGGCCTCCTCAAGAACGGGGGCTTCAAGCGGGCGCTCGTCATCGGGGCGGAGACTTTTTCGCGCCTCCTCGACTGGAGCGACCGCAGCACTTGCGTGCTGTTTGGAGACGGGGCTGGCGCGGTCGTGCTCGATGCGCTGCCGCAGGCCGGCACCGGCGCAGATCGCGGGATTTTGACAGCGCATCTGCGCTCCGATGGCCGCTACAAGGACAAGCTCTTTGTCGACGGCGGGCCGTCGTCAACCGCAACGACCGGGTATCTGCGCATGGAGGGCCGCGAGGTCTTCAAGTATGCGGTCGCCATGATCACGGACGTGGTCGTCGACGCTTTTGCGGCGACCGGCTACACCGCGGCAGATGTGGACTGGTTCGTGCCGCATCAGGCCAACAAGCGAATCATCGAAGGTTCGGCCCAGAAGCTCGGCATCGCGCCGGAAAAGATCGTCATCACGGTCGATCGGCATGGGAATACCTCTGCGGCCTCCATCCCGCTGGCATTGTCGGTTGCCGTAGAGGATGGCCGTATCAAATCCGGCGACCTCGTCTTGCTCGAAGCCATGGGTGGGGGGTTCACTTGGGGAGCCGTCCTGCTGCGGTGGTGATGCTTCTTGGCCACAACGATAGGCAGATTGAATCCGCGGATTGACCCCGGGCATACAACGCTATATCATTGAACTTTAAGTAAGATATTGGATTTGGTGCATCGAGGCTGGCGATGACCGAGAAGACCGTTACGCGCGCCGATCTTTGCGAGGCCGTTTATCAGAAGATCGGTTTATCGCGAACCGAATCGGCTGCGCTTGTCGAATTGGTGCTCAAGGAGATCACCGACTGCCTCGAGCGCGGTGAAACCGTGAAGCTTTCGTCGTTCGGCTCCTTCGTGGTGCGCAAGAAGGGGCAGCGCATCGGGCGCAATCCTAAGACCGGAACGGAAGTGCCAATCTCGCCGCGACGGGTTATGGTGTTCAAGCCGTCGGCGATTCTCAAGCAGCGCATCAACTCGGGTCCGGACGGCAGCGCCGGCGATGAGGCGCTCGGCCCATAACACCCTGAAAAAGAGGCGGCTTTGAACAAGGCGCCCGACGCATTCCGCACCATCAGCGAGGTCGCAGACGAACTCGATCTGCCGCAACACGTGCTGCGGTTCTGGGAGAGCCGTTTCCCCCACATCAAGCCGATGAAGCGGGGCGGCGGCCGGCGCTATTATCGCCCCGAGGATATTGATCTTCTGCGCGGCATCCGCCGCCTGCTTTACGGTGACGGCTACACCATTCGCGGGGTCCAGCGCATCCTGCGCGAGCAGGGCGTCCGCACAGTGCAGTCCGTGGGGCAGGGCCACGCCGTCAACCTGGTGGTGCCGCCGCGGGACGACCCGCACGATACAGAGGACGAGCCGAACGGCAGGCCGGCGGCTCTCGCATTCTCGTCGCCCATGGATTCAGAAATCTCCGAAGAAGCCGAGGACGAGACCGAAGAACGGGAATCCGATGAACTGGCGCCCGAATCAGCGCCGCAAAACGGCCCCATCTCGAGGGCTAGTTCGGTGGCCGTGGCGCCGGCTCGGCGGCCGGAGACACCACCTGTTCGCCAAGCCTCAGCTCTCGTAGCTGCGCCTTCTCCGAAGGGCATCGCGGCGGAAGATCTCGACCGGCTCAAGCAGGCGCTTGCGGAGCTTGAGGCGTGCCGGCGGTTGCTTGATAAGGCGAACGAAGGGGGGCGGTGAACGTTCGCCGAGCCAGGGGTGATAGGCCAACATTATGGGAGGGAAATCATGAGACAAGTTATTGCGATCGCAGTCGTTGCCGCGGCGCTGTCGGCGCCGACTGCGGCCGGCGCCGGGGAGCGGGTGTTCGACGGCGCGCTCGGCGCGGCCTCTGGCGCCCTTGTGGGCGGTCCGGTTGGCTTCGTCGCCGGCGGCGTGGTCGGCTTTGTGGCCGGTCCGCACATCTCCCGTGGTCTCGGCTTTCACCGTCACTATCGCCACGGCTATTACGGTCGCCACGCTTCTGCCCCCCACAATGAAAGGGAGGCCCGTTCCGACAGCCGCTGATGGCTACGCCGGCAGTGTCGGACGAGAGATCACACTGCGCCGTTATGAGGAACGCGATCACACGGCAGTGCGTCAGCTGTTCGTCGACGTCAACCGCGAACTTGCTACGCCGGAGCTGCGCACGGCGTTCGAACAGTATACCGCGCGCTCGTTGCGCGAAGAGATTGACCGCATACCGCAATACTACGGCGAACGCGGGGGCAGTTTTTGGGTCGTGGAACTCAGCGACGGCACATTGGTGGGCATGTTTGGCATTGAGTCCGCTGGCGGCGGCGCAGCAGAACTCCGACGCATGTACGTTGCCGCCCACTTGCGCCGCCGCGGCGTCGCACGGGCGATGCTGGAGCAAGCAGAGCGAGTGTGCTCCGGTGAGGGATGGGACCGGATCGTGCTCAGTACCTCAGAACTGCAGCAGCCTGCCCTCGCACTCTATCAAGCAGCCGGTTATCGACTCATTCGCGAAGAGACTGCGACTGCGCAGACCAACAAAACCGTCGGCGGGCGGTTGCGCCGATACCATTTCAAGAAGCCGCTGGGTTGTTAGCGAGTGCGTAGGATCGGTTGAGCCACCGGGTCCGGCCTTTTGGCTGGACCGATGATAAACTCAGCGAAACCCATCAACGGCCGTTCAGCCCCGGCACACCGTTTGATGGGTTTCGCTGCCGCTCAACCCATCCTACAAGTGCCAGAAACTCTTGCACGACAGTCCCTTGGACTTGATATCGGCCCCCTTTAACATGCCGCCGGCGCATACGTGCGAACGAGAGGTGTTAAGAGGGCTAGTCGGTGAAGAAGTTCGGAATAGGTCAACCCGTATCCCGCTTCGAGGATCCGCGGCTGGTCCGGGGCGGCGGGCGGTATGTGGACGATATGGCGCTGCCCGGCATGGCGTTCGGCTATGTCCTGCGCTCGCCCCATGCGCATGCAAAGGTTCGCTCAATCGACGTGACGGCCGCCAAGGCTGCGCCGGGGGTGCTCGCCGTATTGACCGGGGCCGACTGGCGCGCCTGCGGATGGGGCGACCTGCCGGTGCCGGGCGGCCTCAAGCGGCGCGACGGCAGCCCCATGTATCGGCCGCGCTATCCGGCGCTGGTCTGGGACCGGGTGCGCTGGGTCGGCGATTATGTGGCCTTCGTGGTGGCGGAGACTTGGGCTCAGGCGGCTGACGCCGCCGAGCTGATTGCGGTCGACCACGAGCCGCTTGCCGCCGTGGTCTCGACCGCGGAGGCGCCGGCCGACGGCGCGCTGCGCGTGTTCGACGACTGCCCGAACAACATCTGCTTTGTGCACCTGGCAGGCGACAAGGCCTTAACCGACGCGGCCTTCGCGCGCGCGACCCACGTGGTGCGCCAGCACTTCGTGATCAATCGGGTTACCGCCGTGACCATGGAGCCGCGCGGCAGCATCGGCGATTACAATGCCAATGATGGCCGTTACACCGTCTACACGACGCTGCAGCGCGCCCATCCGTTTCGCGCCGAGCTCGCCTCCGTGCTCAAAGTCCCCGAGGCAAAGATCCGCGTTGTCGCCGGTGATATCGGCGGCAGCTTCGGGATGAAGTCGGCGGTCTACAACGAAGTCGCCCTTGTGCTGCTGGCATCAAAACGCGTCGGGCGGCCGGTGAAGTGGGTGAGCACCCGCTCGGAAGCGTTTCTCTCCGACGCCCAAGGGCGCGACAACGTCACCGATGCCGAGCTTGCGCTTGACGCCGACGGCGCCTTCCTGGCGCTGCGGGTGAAAACCATCGCCAATGTGGGCGCCTATCTGCAGACCGCGGGGTCGGCCTTTGTCGGCAATCTCGGCTCGCTTGCGGGCGTCTACCGTACCCCTGCGATCCACGCCGACGTAACGGCGGTCTTCACCAACACCAATCCGGTCCGGCCTTATCGCGGCAATGGACGGCCCGAGGCGGCCTACGTGATCGAGCGCATGATCGATCTTGCGGCCGACGCAATCGGCATCGATCCGGTCGAGCTGCGCCAGCGCAACGCCATCCCGCCGGAGGCGCTGCCGTTTCGGACCGGGCTTACCTTCACCTATGACAGCGGGGATTTTGCCAAGAATCTGCAGATGGCGCTCCGCCTCGCCGATATCGACGGCTTTGCGGCGCGCCGCAAGGAGGCGAGGAAGCGCGGGAAGCTGCGCGGGCTCGGGGTGTCCAACACGATCGAGCGCGCCGGCGCGCCGAGCTATGAGGGCGCGGAAATCAGGTTCGACCGCTCCGGCACCGTGACGCTGTTCTGCGGCGCCATCAACCAGGGCCAGGGTCATGAGACCGTGTTCAAGCAGATATTAAGCGACCGCCTCGGCCTTGATCCGGCCGACATCCAGTACCTTCAGGGCGACACCGATCAGGTGTTCTTCGGCGAAGGCACCGGCGGTTCGCGCACCGCGACGCTCGGCGGCGCCGCGGTCGATGCCGCCTGCCGCAAGGTGATCGACAAGGCGCGCGCCATCGCGGCCTTCGCCCTGAAGGCCGAGCCCGCCCGTGTGAGTTTCGCGGACGGCGTATTCTCGGCGTCCGCCACCAACGAGACGCTGACCTTGAAGGAGGTCGCGAGGCTCGCCGCCAACCCGGCGAAGCTGCCACCGGGCATGGAGCCGGGGCTGGTCGTCACCGCAGTCTATCGCGCCGAGGTCGAGAACTTCCCGAACGGTGCCCACGTCTGCGAGCTGGAGATCGATCGCGAAACCGGCGCCGTCGAGATCGTGCGCTACAGCGTGGTGGACGATGTCGGCACCGTGCTCAATCCGCTGCTCCTCCATGGCCAGATCACCGGCGGCATCGCCCAGGGCGCCGGTCAGATTCTGCGTGAGGACATCAGGTTCGACCCCTCAACCGGCGAGCTTCTGACCGGATCGTTCATGGATTACGCCATGCCGCGGGCAAGCGATCTCCCCGCCATCGCGATCAAGAGCAACCCGGTGCCGACCAAGACCAATCCGCTCGGCGTCAAGGGCGCCGGCGAGGCCGGCACTGTCGGGGCAATGCCGGCAGTTGCCAATGCGCTCGTCGATGCGCTGTCGGAATTCGGTGTGAAGCATATCGAAATGCCGGCGACCGCTGAGGTCATCTGGCGCGCCATGAGGGGCGGGAAGCGGGCGTGAGCGGCTTGGCAGCCAGTCTTTCTGCTGCTGAAGGCAGACCGACCGTCAGCAGCGCGCCGCGACGGGCGAATTTGACCCACGGCCGAAGTCACCGCTAAAACAAATTTATTGGAATGAGATGGGCCGTTTTGCGCGGATACCCTCTCGGGCAAGCGCAATTAGCGCGTCGAACAAATTCTCGCCGTCAACATTGTGAAAGCACTCGTAAAGGGAACGCGCACCTATTCGGTCTTCGGCCGTGTGCTCAAACGCGCCTTTCGGCTCTTCCGGCGGCAAGGTTTGGAATTTGGCGCCAATCGTTTCGAGTTCCACAATAAGACCTGGAAGTTGGGCGACGCTCCATTCTCCGTCGCAATCGGAATGCTCCATGAGTATAGGGAAGTCGTTCGCCGCAAGGTGTCGGGAAATCGTATCCCGGAAACAACCGAAATCGCTGTAATGGCCGAGTTGCCAGCCGGCGATCTCTTTGCCATCATTGCCGTTACTGAATATGCAAAGGTAGAGGCCCATGTCTGATCTACATGTCTGATCTACCAACCGAGTGCCGAAGAGATTTGCTCACGCTACTTGAATAGGTGTCCTAAGTCTAGGCTTGAACTCCGTCGCCGTTGCGCGGGATTAAACTGACGAGCGACACAAGATAGTGGCCGAATGTCTGCTCTTGCCCACTTCAACCGTCGCAGCATCCGGCCGGCACGGAAGCTGCCGGGTGATAAGCCGCCCGCCTCCTTGAAACGGGACCGTCTTATCGAGAGCGACGTCCGAGAAAACCCGGGCGACCATCATTTTTGCGGCGGCGCCACCGCCACGCTGGCAAATCCGGCGCTGTCAAACGCCCGGCGTACCGTGCCGTCGGCCTTCGCATCTTCCACGAAGCGTGCCGCCCAGTCGCGCGTGGCGGGGCGGTTTTTCGGCACCGTGACCACGACGCCCGTCGACTGCACGGGTTCATCGAGTACGCGCGTTCCGGGTAGGCCTTTGGCGAGGTCGATCAGCGCTTCGGTGCCCATCGCAAGGGCGTCGAGTTCACCCTTTCCCAGCAGGTCCGCGGCTGCTTCGGGCTTGGAGAACGTGGCGAGAGCGGCGCGCTGCAATGACTTTGCGACCGTGCGCGACGTCGCCGTGCCTTCGATCGCGCCGACGCGGATGCCGCGGCGGTCGACGTCCGCAAGGGCTTTGATGTCGGAGCCGGCGCGCACCAGATAGGTGCTCTCGTACACCACGTAGGGCGGCCCCTGGTCCACGAATTTCTCGCGCTCGGCATCCGCCGGCATGAAGGAGATGTCCCACGCGTCCTTCGCGGCGGCAGCGGCGATCTCGCCCGAGTTCTGATATTCGACGAGCCGCAACGGCACGTGCAGCTTTGCGGCGGCGGCTTTTGCGAGTTCCACCGTTACGCCGCGCGCCTCGCCGGACGCGGGATCGCGGGTCGCCCAGAAGGTCGAAGCGGCCGGACCGACCGCGACGGCAACGCGCAGCGACCCGGTGGGGGCAATGTCGCGCGTCGATGAAGGCGCGTCGGCGGCAATGACGGAGCCGGCGCAGCCGATCAGCAGGGCGAGTATGGTCGGCGACAGATACGTCGCGCTCGAAATGTTTCGTTTCACGTTTCCTCCGATCGCCGCGTGGTGACCCCTGCGGCCTCAGCCTCACTCTGCAAGGACGCGCCAATAACTGGAACCTCATTCTGAGGAGCCGTGCGCAGCACG
>WNFF01005148.1_pt1 | contig 19131 bp, 18 predicted proteins | sample 5400441 | NCBI WGS metagenome assembly WNFF01 (sample SAMN13153345, study PRJNA577476) | soil metagenome | isolation source: 120 cm saprolite under Douglas fir tree site 2 hole 3 replicate 1 | place: USA:California | collected 2015-04-18 | reverse complement strand
CGTGAAAACGAGCGACGAAGGACAAGCACAAGGCCCCCACGCCTGCTCCACCCCACCCCTTGTCCCTGCGAATTTATGTTCCTACACGGCGCTTGAGCGCGCCCCGATCTCAAATTTGTAGCCTACGCGCCAGACAGTTTTAATGTAGCGATACTCCGAGTTGGCCTCTATTTTCTTGCGCAGCGCACTGATATGGACATCAATGATGTGCCCATCGCCATAGTAATCGTAGCCCCAGATTTTATTCATCAGCATTTCACGCGTGTATACGCGGTCAGGCGACTGTGCCAGCAGCGCCAGTAGATCAAACTCGGTCGGCGTTAATGTGACTTCAGAGTTATTGACTTCAACACGACGCGCCGGCAAATCGACGGTGAGACTCGGAAAGCGCAACACTGGCTTGCCTGCTCCTGATAGAGAGCCGGTTGAGGTTTGTCCACTTCCGGCCTCCTGGTTCTCAACGCGTCGTAAAATCGCCCGCACCCTGCTCACCAGCTCGCGCGGGCTGAAAGGTTTCACGAGATAGTCATCGGCACCAAGTTCAAGACCCTGGATGCGGTCCTCCTCGTCACCGCGCGCCGTCAACATCAAGATGGGTGTTTTTGACCAGGCGCGAATACGGCGGCAGACCTCAAAGCCGTCGAGCGCCGGCAGCATGATATCTAAGATGACGAGGTCGGGGCGTGCACGCGCATGCAGCGCCAGCCCATCCGCGCCATCTTTGGCAACAAGAACCTCATAACCGGCATCTTTTAAATACAAATTGAGCAGGTGAACTATACCTTCTTCGTCTTCAATAATAAGAAGTTTCTGGGACATATACTATACTCCTATATCTACCTCTCGTCCGTATAGTACCATACTGTTTCAGCGAATACATACCACTTATGCCGCCTTCAAGACACTTTTCAGAATCTTGACCAAATCTTGAACTTTAGCTCACACATTGTTGATCTTTGAGCAGTATGATATAGGTATCACGCAGGTGGTGTGGCAATTAATGGGCCGGTAAGAAAGTGTCTATGTACCGGCAAACATCAATAGTCCACCGTAGGAGAGAAACACACAGATATACTCCTTCCTTCTCTCCCCCGTCACATAGAGAGGGCTGGACGGTTTAGACCGTGCCAGCCCTCTCTATGCATGCAGTTGGCCTTAGCGAACCTGAGATGTTTGGGGCAACTGGCTCTGAATCCAGCGCTGCAAAGCTTCGCCGCTCTCGAAGGAGACGATGAGGGCATAGCGAGGCTCCGGCCCCGGATGCCACGCGGCATGCCAGAGGCGTTGTGAGTCGATGACCACTTGGCGGTTACGCGGCAACGAGATGCGCGATTCTGTCGAGGGGTCGTCCTTGTCCTCGCGCAGGATCATGTATGAGTTGGGATCATCGGTGAGCTGCAGCCAGGTGCGCACAACCCAGCCTTCGCCATCGGGATTGAGACGGTTGTTGTCGTCGAGGTGCAGGTTGTGGATGGCCTCGGCCTCGGTATTGGGATTGAGTTTGATAATGCGCACGCGCCCGAAATTGGCCCCTACATTGTTAGACCATTGCACCAGGGTGGGGCATACCTCAGCATTCTTGGTCCAGATGCCGTCCTTATCGGGCTTACCGTGATCCCAGAAGCCCGCGCACTCCATTTCACCTCGGGCCGAGGCAATGGGCGCGAAGTTAGTGTCGCCACCACTTTTCCAGTCCATATATTCGAGGCTCATCCATTCCTCTTTAGGAGCAGGAGGGCCACCGTAATCGCGCAAGACAACAAAACCCTTTTCGGCAAGGGTATCGAGTTTAAGGTGCATTCAGTAACTCCTCACTTGGTTATATCAGTAGCAGATCTGGCAGCCGCTCGTCTCTCCAGAAAGTTTATTGTAAGAGACAAACGATGCTCATTAATAAATAACGTTCCAGTTTATCAGGTAGTATCTTCTTATACGAACATGATCAATTTATCGTAGGGTTGGGTTAGACATTTGGAGAGCATGCCTGTCACCCTGAGCGCAGCGAGGGTCTGGCTCGCCGGACGCAGAGATCCTTCGCTGCGCTCAGGATGACAACCAGGACACCGCTCCAGTCCGCTCATGGGAAGCCTTCTCTCCAAATGTCTAGGGTTGGGTCGCTATACTTGACATGATAGCAGCCAAATAGATTGATTATGGTGGGGACGAACGGCGCCTTGTAAGTTGTAACGCATTGCGTTACTAATCGTGAGGAAGAAGCGGCGTTTTGGGATAATCACGACATAAGCGACTATTGGGATGAACTAAAACCGGTCAAATTGAAAGTTGCTAAAAATCTCTCGAAGGGCATTACCATACGTTTTGATGAAGAGACGCTAGGGGAGCTTCGCCGACAAGCGCATCGGAGAGGTATTGGGCCAACAACATTAGCACGCATGTGGATTTTAGAGCGTTTACGAGGCACCTCTTCCCCTCACCCTAAGCAAAGTGAATAAAAATGGCGTGACAAGACAGCTGCATTATTCCTGGCAAAAGGTAGTATCAATTAAGCAGGAGAAACTAACATGATCTGGCAAAAGCTACGTAAGCTGTGCAATAGCCACGTTGTCACCATCCCAATAGAGGAAGTGGAACGCCAAAATCTAGAGGAAGATCAATTATTGACTATCGAGGTCCATGCAGCAGAGATACGCCTTCTCGACGCTCCCTTTACCTGTGCGATATACTAAGGTCAGGCTATCGTCTCTCGAATAAAAGGAGCGTTGAGGAATGACCCAGACAAGAACTCCACATATGACCGACTACGAGGCTGAACGCCGCAATTTCCACCTGGAAGTCCCCGAATATTTTAATTTTGCTACCGATGTGATTGGCAAGTGGGCGAGCGACCCAAATAAACTGGCGATGCTCTGGATCGGCCAGAATGGTGAAGAACAACAACTCACCTTCGCCCATTTTGCTGAACGCTCCAGCCGTGCCGCCAATGCTTTTGCCAGGCTGGGTATTCAGAAGGGCGACCGCGTGCTGGTGATGCTGCCGCGTATCCCGGAATGGTGGGAGAGCGTGCTGGGTTTGATGAAGATTGGCGCTATCCCCATTCCCAGCACAACCCTGCTGACACCCAAAGATATCCAGTTCCGCGCCGAGGTCGCGGAAGTCGCGGCATTCATTACCGACAGCGAGGGCGCAGAAAAATTTGACCAGGTGCGCAGCGAGTGTCCCACGGTTAAAGTGGCGATACTGGTCGAGCCTAATGCAGATGTTGGCGGGCGCGAGGGATGGACGAGCTATCAGCAGGTCGTCGACGAGGCATCGCCAGAATTCACAGGCCCCAAAACGCGCAGCGAGGACGCTTGCCTGGTCTATTTCACATCAGGCACCGTGGGTTACCCCAAAATGGTGCTGCACACACACGCGAGCTACCCCATAGGTCACACCATCACCGGCAGATACTGGCTTGACCTGCACGAGGATGATCTGCTCTGGAATCTCTCGGAAATGGGCTGGGCCAATTCCCAGCATTGATATTCCGTTGCCCTACCTCCTCCGCAAAATCGGCTAACCCCGCCGAATACAGCCACACGCCATAAGAGCGATTGCCGCGTTTAGCCGCTTCAGCTACCAGCTTCATAGCCATTTCTCTGTCAGGTATGACATTCAAGTCTTCTATGGTGACATTCTGCGGTATGGGGTTAAGGGTGTTCACCAAGCGATTGACACCTAACGCGAGCGCACGTTGAAAGATCATATTCCACGTCCGACTCGGCAACGCTTCCAACATCATCAGCTTATCCCCATCAGGATAGTTGAGTTTAATATACTCGTCCTCTTCCGTTGTCCAGTCCTCGCTGCGCTTGCCTCGTTGCCGCCAGATCAAGCATATATCCGGTCTATTGGCCAATGGACCACGCCACAATACCGTCAGTCTCAACCAATGGACACTGACTTCTTCAACGGTGACACTCTCCGTGATGAGCTTCGCTAACTTCTGTTTGCGTTCCATCGTAGAGCCAGAAAGCTTGCCAGGGATGTCAGCTAGAAGATCCTCTAACTCTTGAAAATCTTTTTTCAGATCAGTCTGCGTCGCTTGTTCTTGCGCTTCTAAAAGTTGTTGTTCCCGATCCCTGAGTCCGGCGAGCGTTTTGTTGTAGTCACCCTTTTCTTTTGGCGTCAATGTCAAAATCTTATCATGGAGAAAGGCCAGTGTCTTTTTTATTTCCAGTCTCACATTGACGAGCTGGTCGTCAATCGAAACGGCCTCTTCAACATGTTCCTCTTCTAGTTTCATAATACTGGCTTCAATCGTTTGGGCTATATGCTGGTCTGCAATAGCGAGCGCCTTAATCCGCTCTAGAAAGATGTCGTCAATCAGGTGAGCGCGAATTGCAAAGGTAACATCGCGGAGAAGCTTACCTTGTGGATCTCGGTCTTTCATCAGCGTCTGGCGCACGTATTCTGGATGATCTGGCACCTTGACATAGAGAGGCCCAGCAGGGTCACGTAAGATGTACTTGAGTACTGCTTGGGCGCTGTCTTCCCGAAGGCTGCGCCGCTCCACACCATCCAGTAAATTGCCTTCTATATCGCGGCCAGTGATCTTGTGGTAAGCCCAGAGCGCCAACTCTTTGTCGATAATAGCCCGTTTCTCATCCCAAGTGACGATAGCGCCTTTATAGATGACCGCTCCCCCGTAGCTGAGGTTCGAGAGCATATACTTAATGGTTTCGATACAGGAGGGCTTGAAGCCGCCTGGCACTTTGGTCATGTGGATTTTGAAGGTGTAAGTTAGAAAGTCGTCGGCGCTAGGGTCAGGGAAGAGGTAGGCCATCCCTTCGATCTCATGCCCCAGCTTGTAGATGTCGTCAAGCTCTTTAAAGCGTTTAAACATCCACCGTATTCTATCAGCCCAGGGTTCGTAGATAAGTATAGTCTGCTCTTTCTTTTTGCCTTTGGTGACAAAACCCATCCCTAAGTTTGTGCCGACAAACAGTCCTTGCAATGCTTTGGCTTCCTGGCTGCCATTCATCCGACCTAATACATGGTCGTCAAGGTAATCCCTACTAGCAATCATTTTGTCGAGGAGGTGTTTACGGTCACTCTTCTTGGTGCAGTCATAGCGCCGATTGTCGGTGCGGACAAACACTAGCACGTCATAGTCGGCAAGTAGTTTAAGAAAGGTGGTGTCATTGGTGTGGAACTCATCACGAAACAATCTATCTTCGTGCATGATAACCAGGGAGCCGATTATACCCGCTTTAATGTCGGCATAGAGACGGTTCAACTCTTCTCTCTGGTCGATACGCTTCTGACCCGACACGCCAGCGCCTTCATCATAGATGCGCACCCACTCGGCCGTTTCATCACCTCGCAGTCGCATGGCATATGGCACTAACTTTAACTGACCTTCCCTTGAGAACACATGATCTGCCTCGGCTTTATGGTCGGATTGCCGGATAAGCACAGCTGTGTAGCGCTTCTTATCTATTTGTTTGGGGAGTTCAAAGTCATCTTTGGGGACGTAGGCTTTCAATTTTCGCATTTTTGCCGCCTTTCATTGGAAAAAACCGGTAGGCCAACATTTTTGTGGTTCCATTTTACCTCTGCCAGTCAAGTCGCCTGCCGCCTTTATTTGCCGGGCCACGCTTTTCGAGGAGCTAAGGTCATCATGATCTGTAGGACTACTTTCCTAGCGAACAAACGGGCAGATAAAACCTCGGCTCCTGGCGGTGGGATAAAAGTCACAAACTGACAACCCCAGGAAGCCATCAATAGTAGAGCTTTTTGTACCAAACGCTCCTTACATGGATAGGCAAGCATTCCTGGGTAGCGGTTTCTTTGGCTGATAAGTATGGAGCGGATGTTTGTGAGGGCTAGGTATATATCCTGGTTGGTGACAACTTTCACGACCTTCGTGTCTCGACCACCTCTAAAGGCCGTCAGATTTTTAATATAGAGGTCGGCACCATTTACTGCGTTTACTTCATAGGCGGCGATATTGCCCACTTTGCCGGTCTGAAGGGCATGGGACGGTACCGTGGCTATACCGTAACTTGGCGGGTTGGCCGGGGGAATAGTAACCGAGCTATCGGTTACTATCTCAACGCCACTCGCCGAGGTGACAATAAAGCCCGATGGTAGCCCCTGGGTAAGAATCGAGCCGTTATAAATAGTAAGTTCTCCACGGGCAGGCGACGCAGGAAATTCTTTTACTCCGGTCGGAATGATTTGAACTGACGCGGTAAAGACTTTCAACGGGAGGAAGACAGCCGGAATACGGATGGCAAGTCGTTCTTCCGGCTGCTCGGATGGGGACAAAGTGCAAAGCACAAGGAGGATAGAGAGAGCTAGCAAAGCGAGGAAAACAGGCAGAAGCGAGGGACGAGCTGCCTCTTCCCGGACGGCATATAGATGGATAGTTTCAAGCGGCTCTTCGTCCACGGTTTGCATCGCTTCCTCCTACTGTTGCGGTTTGAACTCTGTCCCGTCATTGATATAGATGAACTGCTGATTGCCGACATGCACTACCATGTCTAGTTTGCCGTCGTTGTTGACATCCTGGAACTCTGTGGTGACTGGAATCATATCGGGATTGTCACCGATAATTGCCGGGCCGTTATAGATACGGGCATGTGATGTATTGCCGCCAGGTATCTCGATAATCACTACCCTGCCGTTAAGGTTAAGGAAAATAAAATGGGTCGGATGGTCGGTTGAATCGTCATGTCCAACCACCTGATCGACTTGGTATGTCCGGGGGAAGCCGTAGGTTGCATCCAACTGATGCTCGCTCCACCAATTGCCAAACATCTGAAGGCTGATCCAGAGCGCAAGCGTCGCGGCCATGCCAAATCCCACAAAAACCATCCAGTGAACTCTGTGCTTTGTAGGCGGCGGTTCCGGGTGAAAAACAATGCGGCGGTTGCCCTGCTGAATGGTATAGGGACGCTCCATAGAGTAGCGTATGGCACTCCGGGGGATATTTGTGGTATATTCGTCTTCATCTTCAACCGGGTAGCTATGAGAAGTAGTGCGGCTGGCTCGTGGCGGAACTTGACTTCTCATCAGAACGTCCTTCCTGCAATAAAATTTACTGCCTCTTCCTCAGTCATGAGTCCCTCTGTTACCCAGGCAGCAACTTTCTGGATTTCCTCGTGATCGTCATGGCAGGGGCAGAAGGCATCAACAAAACAGAATGGCATCTCGGCAGTATGCACTACATAATCAATAGGAATGACGGGAATAATATTGTCGCCGTAAGGTTGGATGCTCACCTGTCGTACCTCCTTGACAGATAAAACCTCCTGTGGCCTAATACCACTGGAGCATGAAAAACGGTTCCGAAAAGAAAGGGATATTACGCGGCCCAAATCGTCTAATATCCCTTTTTTATGCCTGAATAGGCTGTCTTTAGGAAGTATACACCATAATATGGCGAATTGTCCAGGGTATAGACCGATTACCAGAAAATAAAGTATACTGTACGTCAAAAAAGAGGGTGCTTGGTGGAAAATCCATATTTGACGACTAAACAAGTCGGAGAAATTATGCAGGTAACTGAGGATACGGTTATTGGTTATATAAAACGAAAGCGCGATCCGTTGCCTGCTAGCAGACCAGGTAAAGCCTACCTTGTTTTAAGAAGTGATCTAGACGCATGGCTGAAGCGGCAGAGGCCAGAAAGAAGTTAAGCCCCACCGGGGCTCAACTTCTCCGGTGAGGCTTACGTCTGCCAGCTTACAAACCGGGTAAAACCTATCTCGTAAAACGCGAAGACCTTGAACTATTCCTTAGAGATTCATGCACCAAACCAGATGACCTGCCATAGTACTTAAGGATTTACTGAATGATAGATACTACGAAATCCGAAATAGTTGGGCTCCTACGTCGGATCAATGAAGGTGCTACGAGTAGTCAAACACCGTTAGGCGAGGTGCTGCGTCTCTGCCTGCGGTTGGGCAGACTACTCAATAACAAGGAACTGAGTGACTGGGCGAAAGCCGAAGCTGGAGGGTACGATTCCATAGGCAGTTTGCCAGACTACCGCATCTTCGAAACTGGGGTACGTGGTACATTTTCTGGCCCTTTTGGAAGTGGCATCGAGAACGCGCCTATACCCAGAGCCCATATCAAGGAAGAGCACCTGGATGCGCTGTGCAAAGTCTATATGACGCAGTCCGTTGGAGCGTTGGAGCGGCTTGTCAGTGGGAGCAAGGACACTAATAGCTTAACTATTCCTTGGTCGGGGGATGCAGTCATGCATTACCAACAGAAGGCGATCTACCACGGTTACGTATTACTCACTGCTGAGAAGGTAATGACTACAACGCTTATTGTCGGTGTCCTGGAGATCATAAGAGCCAGGGTGCTGGAGTTTGTGTTAGTGATTGAGAAAGAGCTTGGTATCGATATGATGAACGACGACGCTAATAAAACGCCTTTAGAGACACCTAGCCAAGAGAGGATAAACCAGGTATTCAATACGACTATTCACCAGGTATTCAATACGACTATTCACGGAGGCACTAGTATTGCTCTGGGCAACACCGGCACTACAAACCAGTACGCAACGCATGTCCAACCTGGCGATTTACAGGGATTAAAAAACAAACTGGCACAATTAGGTGTTACGGAGGAGTTAATCACCGATCTTGATACCGCACTTGACAAAGACGCTGATTCTCAAGAGCAGCCAGGGCCGCGTGTCCAAGTCTGGTTGAGTAGAGTGATGATTAAGGCCGGACAAGGAACCCTACAACTTGTATCGGCTACGGCAACTACAGTAGTTATGGCTGAGGTGCGGAGGTTTTTAGGGCTACCGCCTGTTTAAGGTACAGCACCGATTCGTCCGTACAGTACTCACAAGCCCGCAATACTCTACCTTAGACTGTAAAATGAATACATCAGAGCGGTGCTCTGTAAAGGTATAAGGGGGCCTGGAGCGGTATTTTAGAGAGCACGCGCACGAAATCGGACGATAAGACTAGCAAGGAAGGGGTCTACACAATGACTCAGTACATCTATGATGCAGGTGGCAATCCCGTTGCATACATACGGGGGCGTTTTATTCACTCGATGCATGGAGATGCAGTTGGTCAGTTAAATGGGACGCACGTTCATCGGCTATCTGGGCAGTACGTTGGCGAACTCTATAAGAGTATGGTTGTTGATATGCACCTTGGGAATTTGGGGAACATAGGGAATCCAGGACATCCTGGAAACGCGGGGAATCCAGGACATCCCGGAAATAGAGGAGCCGTTAACTATGGTTATCCAGACGTATCATCACAACTATTCTATGTGGCTCGATAAGTTGTTTCTCAGTTAATGGGCAGATGACGGGTTTACTGGCGACCCTAGTTGTTATGGCTGAAGTACAGAAGTTGCTGGAGCTTTCTCCTGTCTGAAATGAGATGGACGCGCTCATCGTACAATCTGGAGACTCTGATGATAACTGTTTGTCTTGATTGGAATTGCATCATAGAGCTCGAAGAAGAGCGTAATTACGCACCTGCACTCCAACAGATACGAGAGTGGTACAAGCAGGGTAAGATAGCGCTGTGTATTGCAGCACCAAGCCGCCTGGAAAATCATCTTTCAAAGGATAGGGGAGTTTATAACGAACAAGAATGGACTGAAAAGTTAGGCAATGTTGGCTTAGCGGGTATAGAACTGCGCCCAGCAAGAGATCGTTTTCACAATTACCCAGGCTTGGAACAGGTTCTTATGCGGCAGATACATGACAGAATCTTTCCAGACGTCCCATTTTCGTTTCAAGACTATGCCGAGCTCAAGAAGGTAGAGTTACCGGAACGCAGTATATTCTTCTCTTTTCCTCAATCTCTGCAGAAGGAATTTGAGCAGGAAACTGCCGCGCAGCGGAAGCTTCGCCGAGATTGGAATAACCGGAAAAATGATGCTCTCAGTCTTCATGCGTTTGCTACATGGAGCACGCCTGATGATGTCTTTGTAAGTACAGATTTTGATGATGCCGTTGAAAAAAGGGAACTATTGAAAGAACCATATGTGGTCACGATTAAGAAACCTGTGTTCGAGATTATTCATGGAGAGCTAATGCATATCTTGAAGGAAGTCCCTGTAGAGATTCCGGGACATACTGTTTTCCCCGGACAGATTTTGGACCCAAATGAGGCTGTAGAGTACTTACGGGGACGGTTGGAAGACCATAGCGAAAAATAAAAAAGCGGCACCAGGAAGCCGATCAGATCATACAGGGAACATCACAACTTGTAACGGCGACCGCATCGACAGTGGTCTTCGCTGAAGTGCGGAGGTTTCTGGGGCTACCACCTATTTGAATAAAGCCACTCATTTAGTGGGAACGCAAAGGCAATCGAATAACCCATATAAAGGGAGAATTTGGATTGGAAGATAGAGTCAGTGATGTTGCAACCTTAAAAGAGAAGTTTATCGCTCTCCTCGATAAGCAAGGTGGTGAACAAGAATATCAAGAGTTTATAGAGAAAAACACGGCGTTAGTCCCAAGAGAGTTCATACAAAATCACGGTGTGCATTTTGATGTGGTTTTCAGAAAATTGTCACTGGCAGATGATTACACTACCGATTTCTTTTACTTATCTAAAAGCTCTACTGATTGGAATTGCATATTAATTGAGATTGAAAAACCACAATCAAAGTACTTTAAGGATGCGTCAAATAAATTTCATCCGGATTTCCAAGCTGCTCTTGAACAAATTAATTGCTGGAGAGCGTGGTTTTCCAATAGATCAAATTTTGATGGCTTCATAAATGGAACTATTAGCTTGCTAAGAGGGGGTCCAGCCCATTGGATGTGGCAAAATCCGTGCTATATAAAGTACGTCCTTGTCCATGGACGACGAACCGAGTTTGAGCGGAATGAGATCAGAAGGCGCTTAATCAGCGGGCAGGAAAGAGATGATTTTCATATATTGTCATACGATAGTTTAGTAGAGTCACTTCACTCCAAAGAAGAACTCTATTTAGCAAGGAGAAAAAACGAGCATATAGAGGTACTATCTAATAGGTTTATTTCAGAGGAGTTATTTGCATTGATTGATCCGAGCTATGTAAAAATTACGGATGAGCTTCGCAAAAGTATCCTTGATAATAAAAAATCGTGGCGTCATTATTCAATCCTGGGCCGACGATTGAGACTTGAAGATGCATTGCCAGAAATTGGGAGTATACGTATTCGCACTGACGCACCTATCGCCGAAGGGTGAGGAGTCCATTGCAAATCAAATGTGCAGAAGCTCCGTAGGTACCTCTAGCAAGCGACCAGGATTAGTTTTATCATGTCTTGTAACAGGCTAGGAGGACTTGAAAGCAGGGAGAACAGGATGACCGACCAAGGCCTGTTCTAGGGCGGTGAGCACCGGCATCCCCTGCTTGCGTAAGGTAGACAGATAGCCGCGGATGCGCGCAAACGCCTGAGCGCCGCCGACCGAGCGGAAACAGCCCGAGACTTTTTGCTGCACTTTGACCATGCGGATATCTCGCTCAGCCAGACTAGTGTCAAAAGGCACGGCGAAGTTCTCCAGGAAGGCGAGCACGGCGTCCTGGTGGAGAGAGAGGCGATCGAGCAGATTGCGAGCCGGGGACTGTTTGCGGCGTCCCTTCTTGCGCGTTGCTGGTGGTGGATCTGGTGGGTTGGCTTGATAGCCTTCTTCCAGTAAGGCGACATAGCGTGTTTTCCAGTCCTGCACCTCAAAGGGGTGCAGCGCCTTTCGACCCTCGGCTCGTGCCTGATCGACAGCGGCTTTCATGTGAAGCCTCAGCTCTTGCATCTGGCCGGCCCAGGCTTGCTGGAGTTGCTCATGCAGGAAGATCAGTTCTCGCAGATGATGCACATTACACAGACCATGCTGACAGGCGTAGCGCCAATAGGATCGCCAGCCATCATGCACACTCACCCCATGGAAGTCCGTCAGAATGCCAATGGCGTCCAGTGCTTCGTAGCCGCGTTTGGCATGCACGGCATAGTGGGTGAGCTGCTCCGTTGCGCTGACATGCATCCACTGGCGCTTGCCCGCCACATACAGGCCCGTTTCATCCTGGTGCAGCACCTCCGCCTGCGTGAGGGCGGCTTTGATCTGCGCTTCGACCGGGGAGAGACGCGCTGCACAGCGCTGCACCAGGGTTTGCAGTGTGCCCTCGCTCATCGTCGGACCCAGCAGATCCTGCATCACTTCGCAGGCCCGTTCATACGGCAACAGGTGCTGTTGGACCAGGTAGACCCCTATCGCCCCAAACGCCGCTCCATACTGCACCGGCGCTCGCACCTCCTGCGGAAAGTCGGCCTGCGTCACCTGCTGGCACACGGGACAGACTTTGCACTCGGCCTGATGTTCTGTGATCACCAGCCGCTTGGGAGGCAGATCGATCACCTGGCGACGTTCCACTTGCGCACTTCCCACCTCGCGCAAATCCTGCTGGCAGTGCTGGCACTGCTCGACCGTGTGACGCATCACCAGATCGGGCGTCTGCGACAGCATCAAGGTGTTTCCGGCATGACCGCTCTGTCCACCAGGCTTCTTGCCGCTGCTCTTGCGCAGACTCTTGGGCTGCCGATGAAAGCGGTCCGAAGACGGGGGCAGGTGGCTGTTGTGGCTGTCTTTCTTGAGCTGCTCTTGCAACGCTTGCACCTGCTCACCCAGCCGCTTGAGCTCGTGCTGCATCTGGGCAATCTGCTCATCTCGTTGCGCCAATTGTTCTTGCCACTGACTCTTTTCTCGTCGCAGCTGCTGCAGTTCTTCTTCGGGTGTCATGTCGCTACTCTATCCGCTTTTCCCTCTTTTGACAAGTCTTCTAGGACTCCTAGCCAGTTACCATGTCTTTTAGGGGAAGAGTGGGATTAGGGTGCCACCGAAGTAGCACGTTAGATTGCGTAATCGTTGGGCGGCTTGTTGAATTACTTAACTGCCTTGCTCCATCTTGCCTTTCTCCACATTCACAATCGAGCCTATTGTCTATATCTCATAAAGCTCAGGAAATTTGTCGCCTTCCACTAAGAAAGACGACACCAGCCAATTTTCTCCGCCTCGCGCTCTCTGAAGCAGCTCACAGAAAACACGACAGGCTGACGTAGCAGGTAACAATTGCGTCAAACAAGCAAGCTTGCTATGCTGCTAATGTGCGTTACCAATACAAACGAGAACCACTGACCGCCGATGAAGCCAACCGCCTAGCCAATGCCTGCCAAACCCACGAAGAAAAATTAGTCATCTGGACACTGCTGGATACCGGCCTGCGGGTCGCGGAGCTAGCTAACCTCACACAAGACAACCTCGACTGGCAGCAACACCGACTCATGATCTACGGCAAAGGTGGGCCGTATGGCAAGTTATCCAAACGGCGAGTGATTCCTCTCTCGGCGCGGGTACAGCCACTACTCGAAGGACACTTGGGCCTGCATGAAAATGTAGGTATAGGAGTGCGGACAATTCAACGCCTCGTCAAAGGGATAGCTAATCGGGCGCCTATCCGCAGAACCGTCACCCCGCATGTACTGAGGCACACCTTTGCAGTGACCTGCATCCAGAAAGGTATCTCCACCAGAGCCTTGCAGGAGATCATGGGGCATGACCGGCTGGCCACCACTGAAATCTATCTCAACTTATCGCCAGAAGAAGTGATCCGAGAGTTTAATGGGAAGTGGTAGAGACGCTACCTGACTGTTTACCCATAGTAGACCTTCCATGGTAACAGAACAAATAACGCCGAAGTGAGCAGCTAGCTCCATTGCTTGCTCATGGGGATGATACGGTTTTATGGGCGTTACAAAATATAGTCAGATGAGGCGTATATTCTCACGTATGAGAATAATTTTAGAGTTATCTCTCCTCGCCCTTACTCTCCTTCTCTTCCAACGTTTCTTCAATGAGTGCATGCAGCCGTTTTGTACGGGGATGATCAGAACCAAGTTTTTCTTGAGAAATCGTCAGCGCTTGCTGATAAAAAGAAATCGCATCTTCGTATCTATTCTGATTGAAATACACATTTGCCAAACCTAACAGGCTCATAGCAGTATCTGGATGTTCTTTCCGTAGCACCTTAGAATAGATTACTAATGCTTCTTGATACCGACCCTCTGCTTCTTCATATTTGCCCTGAGCGAGATATACAGTTGCCAAATTGTTCAAAGTGGTGGCAGTTTGAGGATGTTCTTTACTCAGCACCTTAGAAGAGATTGCGAATGCCTGCTGATACAGATCTTCTGCTTCTTCATATTTGCCTTGAGAAAGATATACATTCCCTAGACCGATTAGACTGACAGCAATATCGGGATGGTCTTCTCTCAACTCTCTCCTGCGGATTGCTAATGCTTGTTGATACAACTTTTCTGCTTCCTCGTATGCATTTTGGTGGCAATACACATCAGCCAAATTATTCATAGTATCGGCAATTTCTGGATGCCCCTCTCGCAGCACCTTACGACGGATGGCCAGTGCCTGTTGATACAGTTTTTTCGCCTCTTCATATTTACCTTGATCATCGTGCACGTTTGCTAGATTGTTCAACGTGCGTGCAGTCTCTGGATGCTCCTCGCCTAATAGCTTACGACGGATGGTCAGCGCTTGCTGGAGATAGGTCTTTGCTTCTATATATTTACCCTGATTGTAATTCACCACCCCTAGATTATTGAGACAACCAGAAGTAGCTATATTTTCCTCGCCCAGCACCTTGTGCTCGATCGCTAGAGTTCTTTCGTAATAGGTTTGCGCTTCATGATACTCGCCACGGTCGTCAAGGTAACTTCCCACCGTATACAGTAAAAAAGCACCTTCAAGTATATCCATCTCCCACTTTTCCATGAGATCCGCACATGATCGCGCATGCGGCAATAATCGCCAGCAGACATCCCAAGTTGCCACCTGCGGCCAAGGAAAAGCGCGGCTCACAACTTTTACAGCGCGTACTGCCCATGCTCTTTCTACATTTTTCATCATCGCATCTTTTAATATTATCTGCACTAGGCGATGTATATCTAATGTTTTTGCAACGGGATTGCGCGATACAAGAGAGTATTTTTGCAGTTCAGCAATGGCTGCATTTAATTTCGATGGATGACGAGCAAGCTTCTTTAGCGGTCCCGAAAGTTCAGGTTCTCCTTCTACAAGAATTGATTCAGGAATATCATCAGGAGCTAGGAACGCACACAGTCGTAAGAGGTCAGCCGCAGATGGATTAGCCTTTTCCACTTTTTCAAATGCCAGTTTCCAAGTAGTAGCAACCGGTTCAGGGTGATCAACTACCAAACCACCCCGTGTTCGCAAAAGCTCCTTGCGCTCTCTCTGATAGAGCATCAAATAGCCCTGCAAGCCGCAGGAAGTTTCTTCGATATAAGCTCCAGCTTGGTCGAGAGCCAATGGAAGGAAGCCGAGTTCATGCGCAAGCGCTCTGGCAGTTGTAAGCTCGTTAAGGTCGATGGAGTCGGGTGCTTTTTGTCTGCCCAGTACACCGCTGCGACGCAACAAAAATCGTGTGGCTTCGTCTTCGTTCATTTGTTTGATCTCGATACGTTCGGCTAAGCCGCCCATGGCATGAGCGCGTGTGGTGAGAAGTATCTGACCGAGAGGATTAGGAGGCAAGAAATCGCGTATAACGGTAAGGTCGTCGGCGTTGTCTAGAATCAGCAACCAATTCTGGTTTTCGGTGAGCCAGTGTTTGACTGCTTCGACGACTAAGCGTTGCTCTGCAAGGTTTTTTGCAGGCAAGTTGAGTAGATGAGCAAGCTGGCTGTATGCAGCATTGAGCGTTTCGTGTGTATCAGCCAGCACCCAGAAAATATAGCGATAGTCACAGCGATGACGATACGCGTATTCGAGGGCAAGTTGCGTTTTACCGATACCGCCCAGACCACTGATCGCCTGAGTTTGGCCGATGGCTGCATTTTTATGCTCGCCAAGCAAAGTCTCTATGGTCTGCAATTCAACTTCACGCCCAGTAAAAAAAGCATTGCGAGGATAGGGAATGTTCCATATCGCAGGTAAGGTGGCGCGGGGAAAGTCGGTCGAGAACTGGAAGAGATCTTCAAGCACTCGACGCAGCCCAGTTGCTATATTAGCCAGGGCCGCATCTTCATCGCTCCAGGTGGAGATAGGCTGACCATTGCTAGGCAAAGCGTGCAAGTGCGCGAAGGGGGCACTACTGTGGTCTACCGGACGCAGCAGTATAGGGATCACCTGTGCTTCTCCCGCTGCATGCCGAGCCAATGCTCGCTGCATCTCGACACCATAACAGTAGTCAGAGTTCAGGAAATCAGCACTGATGAGCAGGAGGATAATCGAGGCAGTATTCAGATGCGCGTCGATCTCATGAGACCAATCAGCCCCTGCAACGAGGAGCCGATGATGCCAGAGAGAAACCAAGCCTTGCCGTTTGAGCAGGCTCAAATGAGCTTCCAGTTTGCTCAGCCAACTTGCATCCTCCTGAGCATAGGAGCAGAAGACTTCCACGACAGGGCAAGCTTCTGACATCGATGCGCCTCCTTTGCTGGAACTACATACTCTGGCGCAAGTATACCAGAGTCGTTTATAGTTGTGCCTGCTTGCGTATGAGATGGTTATTGATAGTATATCTCTGTTTCTTCTTATGGATAACGTTAAGGGATATTACTTTTTGTTTGGCATATTTAGGTAAGATATGTAAAAAATGCTTTAAGTCTGACCGACTGCAAGAAATGAAAGCCGCCTAACCCCACAAAATAAATAAGCCACCGGCTTTTGAAAACAGTGGCTTACTTATCGAATCTCCACTTTAGGAGATAGGCTTGCAGATGTTTTGCTGTCCTGAAATAGTCTGGTCTACCGAGCCTGCTTCTTCTGCTGCTCCATCTCGCGCAGTTCTACACGGCGGATTTTACCTGAAATGGTCTTAGGAAGGCTCTCCACAAACTCGATCTCGCGCGGATATTTGTATGGTGCGGTGACCTTCTTGACGTGCTCTTGCAATTCGCTTGCCAGTTCGGGAGATGCTGTATACCCAGGTGCCAGGATAACAAAAGCTTTGACGATCTCGCCGCGCATCTCATCCGGACTGGCAACCACAGCAGACTCGGCAACGGCGGGGTGTTCTTTGAGGGCACTCTCCACTTCGAAGGGGCCAATACGATAGCCTGCGCTGATAATCACATCGTCAGCGCGTCCCACGAACCAGAAATAGCCGTCTTCGTCTTTGTAGGCGCGGTCGCCAGTGATATACCAGTCGCCGCGAATACAGGCATTGCTTGCGTCGGGGTTGCGCCAGTATTCCCTGAACATCCAGGTGGGACGCTGTGGCTTCACTTTGACGGCTATGTCGCCTTCTTTGTTAGGGGGAAGTGGATTGCCATCGTGATCGATCACCTCGACCTCGAAGCCAGGCGCGGGCTTGCCCATCGAGCCAGGCTTGACCGCGATAGGTGGGAAATTCGCGCACAGTATGACCGTTTCCGTCTGCCCGTATCCATCGCGGATCGTCATATCAGTCACATCCTGCCAGACTTTAATGACCTCTGGATTGAGTGGCTCGCCGGCGCCGGTGCAGTAGCGCAGCGCCTTTGGCGGGTTAGCTTTCAGATAGGCCATTGGCTCATCCAGGACCAGCATGCGATAGGCGGTCGGCGGCGCACAGAGGGTAGTGATGGGATAGTTATGGAGCATCTCCAGCGTTTCGATGGCATTGAACTTGCCGCGTGCATCCTGAATGAACAGAGCCGCGCCCATGATCCAGGGGCCGAACAGGTTGCTGTATGAGAACTTTGCCCATCCGGTCTCGGAAAGGTTCCAGAAGAGGTCATTTTCATGCAGATCAAGCCAATATTTGCCAGTGATGGTATGCCCGATAGGGTAACTGGCATGGGTATGTAGAACCATTTTGGGATAGCCAACGGTGCCGGAAGTGAAATAGACCAAGCAAGGATCATCGCTGCGCGTCTTCGGACCAGTGAACTCCGGCGAGGCTTCGCTGACGATCTGCTGGTAACTGGTCCAGCCTTCACGTCCGGCAGTATCGGCGTTGACCTCATCAGTTAGGATGGCGTACTTGATGGTGGGACAGTCGGTGCGCACTTGGTCAAACTTTGCCGCGCCCTCGTAGTCGGTGATGATAGCAACGGCTTCGGCGATGTCAGAGCGGAATTGGATATCTTTAGGCGTAAGAAGTGTGGTGCAGGGAATAGGAATGGCGCCCAGACGCATTAATCCTAGAACTGCTTCCCACCACTCAGGTATACGTGGCAGCATCACCAGAACAGGGTCACCTTTGCCAAGCCCTAACGCGGAGAAAGCATTCGCGGCACGGCTGGAGTACTCCGCGAAATGAGCAAAGGTAAGCCCCCGCTCTTCTCCGTGCTGCCCGACCCACAACATGGCCGGTTTATTGGGATCGCTGGCCCATTTTTCAACTACATCAGTGGCAAAGTTGAAATATTCGGGCACTTCAAGCTGAAAGCTACGGCGCTCGGCTTCATAGTCGGTCATATTCGGGGACTGAGAAGTGACCATAAGCTATACTCCTTCCGGTATACGATCAAATCAGATCGTTCTTCGATCAGAACTGAGCACAGCACATCAATGTGCCTTGGGTAATGGTTGTCTTTATCATACCACGTCCACACGAACCTGGGGATGGCACTCGTGCTTATTGGTAAAACCTGCTATAATTCCCTCTTTTTTCCAAGTGGTATAATTGATAGCAAAATCGTAGAAATGGCCCACAAAAGGCCGCTCAAGGGGCTAAAAGCCTATTTACGCGGCCAGCCAATCTTTTAAGTCTCGGATGAGCTTACGGAGGCTGTCTTTCGATGGAATATCAATTTTTGTATTTGGGCTGGGCCAAAGCTGCGTATAGCAACCTGTTTGGCCCCTGGATCATGGGCGCAGCCATGTTTATACAGGATGCGCGCGGCAAATTCAACGCCCTCGAGACGCTGGAGATGCTGCATAAGTACCCCATTACCACGCTTTGCGCGCCGCCGACCGCCTATCGTATGATGGTGCTCGACGAGCCGATGGCTTATCTGAAAGCCAACCCTCCAAAGGCGTTGCGTTACTGTACCGGCGCAGGCGAGCCACTCAACCCCGAAGTCATCAAAATCTGGCGGGATGTAACGGGCATGACCATCCGCGACGGCTATGGACAGACAGAGACGGTAATACTATGCGCCAACTTCCCGCCCTTAGAGGTGAAACC
>WNFF01008362.1_pt1 | contig 19151 bp, 19 predicted proteins | sample 5400441 | NCBI WGS metagenome assembly WNFF01 (sample SAMN13153345, study PRJNA577476) | soil metagenome | isolation source: 120 cm saprolite under Douglas fir tree site 2 hole 3 replicate 1 | place: USA:California | collected 2015-04-18 | reverse complement strand
TCTCGGCGCCGCGCTTCTGCAGGCCGATCCCGACGATGTCCGGCTGACGGACGGCATCGTCACCGCCGACCGCGGCCGCATCTCCGTCGCCGAGGTCGCCCGCACGTGGTACCGCCGGCCGCAGGATCTGCCCGCCAATGTCGAGCCCGGCGGGCTCGAAGTGACGGCGGGCTATAAGGCAAAGCGCGACACCGGGACGTTTAGCTACGCCGCCCACGCGACTGCCGTCCTCGTCGACCCCGAAACCGGCGCGGTCGACATCCTCGACTATGTCGTCGTCGAGGACGGCGGCGTTCTCCTCAATCCGATGATCGTCGACGGCCAGATCCATGGCGGCGTCGCCCAGGGCATCGGGACCGCGCTTTACGAAGAGATGCGCTTTAGCGCCGACGGGCAGCCTTCGAGCGCCAATCTCGCTGACTATCTTGTTCCGGGCGCGCCTGAAATTCCCGGCATTCGGATCATCCACATGGAGACGCGGTCGCCTTATACGCGGTTTGGACAGAAGGGTATCGGCGAGGGCGGCGCCATCGCGCCGCCAGCCGCGATCATCAATGCCATCAACGATGCCCTCAAAGGCCTCGGCGCGGAGATTTTGGTATCGCCGGTCACGCCGGACCGGATCGTTGCCGCCATCCGAGCGGCAGCTGAGTCTCCGTGCGCGCCATAAGCCCTCATCGGATAGTCATTGCTTTGACTTTTGTGCAGATCGGGGATTCACATGCCTGACACTGGGAACTACGCCAATCAAAGTCTGCGCGGCTTCCTGCAAATGGTGGAAGCGGAGTTCCCGGAGGAGTTGCTGCGCATCACCGCGCCCGTCGATACGCGCTTCGACATGACCGCGATCGTGTTCGAGCTCGAACGGGCAGGAAAAAGCCCGGTTATCATCTTTGAAAATCCGGCCGCGAACCGCATGCCGGTCATCACCAATGTTGCCGGAAATCGCAAATTGCTGGCGGCGTGCCTCGGCGTCGGCCCAGGGGAGCTTCCGGCCGCATTTCGTGAGCGGTGCCAAAGGTACCTCCCTTGTGAAGTCGTGAAGGATGCGTCATGGCAGGACGTCGTGATCGAGGGCGACGCCCTCGACCTTTCAGCGCTGCCCATCCCGTTGCAGTTTTCAGTGGACGGCGGTCCCTACATCACGGCCGGACAGATTTCGGCGCGCGACCCTGTCACCGGCGTTGACACCACCGGCTTTCACCGGCTGATGCTCAAGGGCAAGAATCGTCTTGGCCTCTCGCTGCATTCGCGCCGGCGCATGTATGAATTCCAGCGCCGCGCCGAGGAGAAGGGGCAATCGCTTCCCGCCGCGATTGCGATCGGGACACATCCGCTGCACTACATGGGTTCAATGGTCTACGCCTATCCGCCCCATGTGCGGAAATTCGAGATCATCGGCGGCTTGTTCGGCGAACCGTACCGGGTTGCGCGCTGCGGCGTAGGCGACATCGAGGTCCCAGCGGGTGCAGAAATCGTCATCGAAGGCGAGATTTTGGCGGATACGCGGGAGCCTGAGGGGCCGTTTGGCGAGTTCACCGGTTATGCCTCCTACCGCAGCACGCAGCATGTGTTTGTCGCGCATCGGATGCGCATGCGGCGCAACGCCATGTTCCAGAGCGTCACGTCCGGCATGTCCAAGGATCACATTCTGGTCTCGTGCGTGACGCGCGAAGGCGAGATCCTCAACGCGCTGCGGCGCAATCTGCCGAACGTGCGCGCCGTCCATGTCCCGCACACATCCTGCGGCGCATTCACGGCCTATATCTCGATGCAGAAGATCGCGGAGGGCGAGCCGCAGACCGCCATCATGGCGACGCTTGGCACGGAGTTCTACACCAAGCACGTGATCGTGGTGGACGACGACGTGGATATTTTCGACACCAATGACGTGATGTGGGCGGTCGCGACGCGGGTGCGGCCAGACAAGGACATTTTCCTCATCCCCGGCGTCAAGGGGGCAGTCCTCGATCCGACCTCGGACCCGGAGCATTTCACGGTGACCAAGATGGGGATCGACGCCACGCGACCCGCGGGTCGCGATTACGCGCAACGCCTTGTGATCTCAGACGACCAGCGCGCCCGCGCCCGTTCGCTCCTGGAGGCGGCCGGCGTGAAGATATAGCGACGGCACCTACCGCGGTTCTCGGTCGATTCGATTCGGCGCTCGCCCCCCACTGCCGTCACCCGCGGGCTTGACCCGCGGGTCCATCCGCTTCGCATGGATCTTGCGAAGGTGATGGATGCGCGGGTCAAGCCCGCGCATGACAATAAAGTGGATCAAATCGAGCTTCGGAGCGAGCCTTATGTACCGCACAGACACCTTCCGCATTCCCATGGCGGGCCCCGCCGACATGACTAAGCTCACCGCGTTGATCGAAGATGGCGCGCTTGATCCGATGCACATCGTGGCTCTACTGGTGAAGACCGAGGGCAATGGCGGAGTGAACGACTTTACGCGCGAATACACGTCTGCAACGCTCGCCGCGACGCTCGCGCCTTATCTGCGCGCCACCCACGCCGAGGTCGAGCGTCGCATCGCCATCGTCGTTTCGGGAGGCACCGAAGGCGTGCTGAGTCCGCACGCAACTGTGTTCGCCCGGACGCCGATCGTGAACCGCGCAGGGACGGCGAGCAAGCGCCTCGCCATCGGCACCGCTGCGACACGGGATTTCCTGCCCCACGAAATTGGACGCGCCGCCCAGATCGAGGCGACCGCAGCGGCGGTTGCCGCGGCGATGGCCGATGCCGGCATTTCGCGCGCGCAGGATGTGCATTGGGTGCAGGTGAAATGTCCGCTCCTTACTGCGGACCGGGTGCGGGCGGCGCGGCGCGCCGGCCACGAGCCGGTGACCGAGATAGCTTACAAGTCGATGGCCTATTCGCGTGGCGCCTCTGCGCTTGGGGTCGCGGTGGCCCTGGGCGAGATCGCAACGCCGATCGCCGAGGATGCGGTGCTGTCCGACTGGTCGCTCGCCTCAGCGGTTGCGTCGGCTTCCGCCGGCATCGAATTGAAGAACAACATCGTTATCGTGCTGGGCAATGCGGAGGGGGTCGGCGGCGACTGCGTGATCGCCCATGCGGTGATGCAGGATGCGATCGATGCCGCCGCGGTGCTCGCCGCGCTGCGCCAGAGCGGCGTCCAGGCGGATGCGGATGTGGCGGCCCGCGGCGCCAACAGCGCAAGCACCGACGCGAGTGACAGGCGGATAGACACCTCTCGCATCGTCCAAGTGCTGGCGAAGGCTGATCCATCGCCGGATGGGATGTTGCGCGGTTTTCGCCATACCATGCTGGACGACACCGATATTTCAGCGACCCGTCATGCTCGCGCCGCCGTCGGCGGTATGATTGCGGGCCTGATTGGCTGCCCGGCGGCCTTCGTATCCGGCGGCGCCGAGCACCAAGGCCCGCCCGGCGGCGGTCCGGTGGCGGTGATCGCGCGAGTTTCGGAGTAACTAAGCAGTGGGCAGGCTTGCCGCCGGATTGGCGCAGTTGCTTGAGAATTAGGCAAAGCGCACGGCCATTTTTTATCCGGCACTACACCCAGATACCACAAGGGCGGCGCACTCAAACCTGCCTTTTGGCAAAACGAAATACCCCTAAAAAAGGAAGGCAAATCAACCAGCTGCAAGCACTATCGATTTTCAGCGGGTTCCCCCTGCCTAAGCGAGGGGCCGATGAACGAAGCGTAATCAGCGCATGGCGCGGCGGCGAACCCGTAATCGGTATCGCTTGTCGTATCCAGGATATCCGCGTCGGCTGCGAGGATTTTCGGTTCGCCTGGTGGCGTGCGCAGGAACGAAGCAAAGCATCCTCCGGTTGGCATTGCCTTTGCTCGATTGACGCAAAGGTCAGGAGGTCCCCATGCCAACCACCACTCTCTTTCGTCCACTTCGCCCGCCTCGCTCATCGCCCGCGGCGGCCGCTGCGGCTTGCCTCGTCCTGTGGTCCGGCGCCGCCCTTGCGGCCGACAAGGTGACGTTTCTCACCAGCTGGTTCGCCCAGGCCGAGCATGGCGGGTTTTACCAGGCCAAGGCGACCGGCCTTTACGAGAAGGCCGGCCTCGACGTCACCCTGAAGATGGGCGGCCCGCAGGTCAACGGCATGCAGCTGCTGCTCGCCGGCGAAACCGACATCATGATGGGCTACGATCTCCAGGTGCTAAAGTCGCTGGAGCAAGGCCTGCCGGTCATCACCGTCGCCACATCGTTCCAGTTCGACCTGCAAGGCATGATGACCCATACGGATGTCGCGAGCCTCGCCGACCTCAAGGACAAAACCATTCTGGTGGCAACGCCGGGCCGCGCGTCGTGGTGGCCGTGGCTGAAGCCGACAAGAACACCGTGCAGCAGTCCTATCCGACCTCCGAGCCGTTCGCCGCCAAGCAGGCGGGCGTGCCGGTGAAGTTCTTCCTTTTCGCTGCCGACGGCTATCCGCCGTACGGCGCCACCATGGTGACGACGAAGCCGTTCGTCGACAAGCACCCGGATGCCGTCGCGCGTTTCGTCAAGGCCTCGCTCGAAGGCTGGCGGAGCTATCTGCACGATCCGGCGCCTGCCAATGCCCTGATCAAGATCGACAATCCCAGAATGAGCGACGAGCAAATCGCGTTTGGGGTCGAACAGCTCAAGGCCCTCAAGGTGCTCGGCGGCGGCGATGCGGCGACTATGGGACTAGGCATCATGACGGAAGCGCGCTGGAAGGCGACCTACGATCTCACCGTCTCGTCCGGACTGCTCAAGCCCGAGGTCGACTGGCGGGCGGGCTTTACGGATCGCTTCGTCAAGGGCCTCAAATTGTCGATGTGACGAGCCCCTTGCGAGGCGACCCGTGTTGGCGCTGCCGGATTCGCAATCGCCGGTCGCCGCGACAGCACCCGCCGTCGAGGTGCTGTCGGCCGAGAAGATTTTTCCCGACGGAACGCGCGCCCTTGCGCCCATCGGGCTCACGATCGCCCAAGGGGAGTTCGTCACCCTGATTGGCCCGTCCGGCTGCGGCAAGACCACTCTGCTCAAGCTGATGTCGAACCTGCTTGAGCCGTCCGACGGCCGCTTGCTGTGGTGGCGCGCCGGTTATGGTGACATGGTGTCCCTCGGCCGCCGGGTGGCCTTCGTGTTCCAGGACCCGACCCTGATGCCTTGGGCGCGGGTCGCGGCGAATGTCCGCCTGCCGCTTGATCTCGCCGGCGTGCCGAGGACAACCGCCAATGCGCGCGCGGCGGCGGCGCTCGCCCGCGTCGGGCTCGGCGACTTCGCCCGCCACTTCCCGCGGCAACTGTCTGGCGGCATGAAGATGCGCGCCTCGATCGCTCGGGGCCTGGTGATCGATCCCGATCTCCTGCTGATGGACGAGCCATTCGGCGCGCTCGACGAATTCACCCGCAATCGGCTGGACGACGAGCTTGTCAAACTGTGCTTCGAACGCAAGCTCACCACGGTGTTCGTCACCCACTCGATCTACGAAGCGGTTTTCCTGTCCTCGCGCGTCGTCGTGATGGCGAGCGGTCCGGGGCGGATTTTCGCAACGCTCGCGATCGATGAGCCGCCGCCCCGCTCGGCGCGCTTCCGCAACTCGGCGCGCTTCGCAGAGCACTGCAGGACGCTCTCGGCCCTGCTGGCGCAGGCATCGCAGGCGTGAACGACATGCGTCGCCTGGCCCGATCCGAGACCGCCGTATCGATCATCGCCCCTACGCTGGTCGGGATCGCGCTGCTGCTGTTCTGGGAAGTGGCATGCCGCGCCTGGAGCGTGCCGGTGTTTCTCCTGCCCAAGCCGACCGACATCGGAGCGAAGCTTTTAGCCGACTGGCCGACGCTGCTGTTGGCGCTGGGCAGGACGTTGCGGGTGGCGGTGCAGGCGTTTGTCGCTGCCATCGTGCTGGGCACGCTGATTGCGTTTTTGTTCGTGCAGAGCCGCCTGATCGAGAAGAGCCTGTTTCCGTATGCGGTGCTGCTGCAGGTGACGCCCATCGTCGCCATCGCGCCGCTCATCATCATCTTCGTCAAGAATACCCAGGCGGCGCTCACCGTATGCGCCACGGTTGTCGCCATCTTCCCGATCATCTCCAACACCACGCTGGGCCTGCACAGCGTCGATCCCGGACTGATCAACCTGTTCCGCATGAACCGGGCCGGACGCCTGCAGACGCTCATGCGGCTGCGGATCCCGAGCGCCCTTCCCTATTTCTTCGGCGGCCTGCGCATTTCGAGCGGGCTTGCCCTGATCGGCGCCGTGGTCGGCGAATTCGTCGCCGGTACGGGAGGACGCAGCTCGGGGCTCGCCTATGAGATCCTCCAAAGCGGATTCCAGCTCGACATCCCGCGCATGTTCGCCGCGCTGTTCCTGATCACCGTTGCGGGCGTCGGTCTCTTCGTCGTCATGGTGGGACTGTCCCGGCTCACGCTCGGGCAATGGCACGAAAGCGAAATCGGCGCCGACAGGTGAACTACGCTTCGATGGCGGGTGCGCCCGAATGCGCCGCCAAGAAACGCTCTTCCCACCACGAGAACAGGATGTCACGCAAAGCGGCCGCGTCGTCCTCGCCGTAGATGTCGAGCTTCAACTTCCGCAACATGGCGAATTCCTCGGCCGAAAGCACGACCGCCAGGTCGCTCACCACGATCGGCACGTTGGGGAATTCCGGCACGTAGGTGGGGTCGCGCCGCAGGGCGCGATCGGGCTTGATGGTGGGATTGCGGAAATCGCTCGGCGTGCGCTGGCTGGCGAGCCGTGGCACATCGGGAACCGCATCAAGGTCGGCGGGTGTAGCGGCGAAGACCGTGAGCTTGATCGGCTTGAGAGAGAAATTGCTGGTCCGCATCACGTCGGCGCCGCACACGTTGGGGACCGCCAACACATCCATCAGAGCCAGGAGATCGACGTGATCGCCCGGCTTCGTGCTCTGCCGGGTCATCGTGGCGTGCCCGTCAAGCGTCACCTCGGTACACATGAAAATGTTGAAGCTGTCGTGGACGTCGTCGGGTGTCAGCCCATACTCGCGCTGCGCTTCTGCCTGAATGTCGTGGCAATTGGTATGCACGTCGAAGCCATAGGCGCTTTCGTAGACATAGGCGCTGCAGCGCGGGAACAGGACATCGTTGCGACCGTAGGTATCCTCGAGAATGTACAGCATCGCCCGTTCGCGCGGCGGCGCCGACCACATGAAGGCGCCGCGCGACGGGTTGAAGCCGTGCACCGTGCGCGTGCGGCCGCAATGCATGAACTCCTTGTAGTCATGCAGGTTGAAACAGTTAAAATCGATGCACTGGCCGCCGTCAATCTGTTCGACCCGCAGAATCTGGCCGCGAAAAAGTTCGACGGCTTTGCCGGTGCCGGGCTGCATGATCCACTCGGAAATTTTTTCCCGCTCGCTCATCGCCCCTCCTCCCTAAACCCTCCCCGGCAAGCGGGGGAGGGAAGGGTGGGGGCGACGGCCCAGGTGCGCTGCCGCGTACTCGCGGAGTGCGAGCCGCACCAGCGCGGCGCGGTCCGGTGCAACGCCGCGCGCAACCGTACGATCGACGAGCTCAAGCTGCTGCTGGTTGAGTTTCAAAGTCACGACGGTTTCGTCTGGCATGGACGGATCCCGGCCGGAGGCTGTGCGCCAAAGTCTGTAAGCAAGCGCGGCGAATTTTTGCGGCGATATTTTGTGCGATTTGCCGCCCGGAATGCAACGCCGCGGCTCCATCGAATGGCTGAATTCTAGGCAAGAGCCTTTTCAAACACGCAGCATCGCGCCCAAAAATGCCTCAACCCGCATACTTGTTTTCAAAAATCTTGCATGCGCAGATTTGTGCTTCAACCAGATGGTCTTGGTGTGATGATCAAGATGCGCTCTCGCACCGATGCTGCCTGTCAGGCTCAGGAGTTGAGAGATGCAAAACGTCGATTTCACCCGCCGCGGGTTCTTAAGCGGAGCCGCCGCCGGGACTCTCATGGCGTCCGGCATGCTGCCGGCACGTGCGGCCACCACGGTGGGCTTCATTTACGTGGGCCCGCGGGACGACTGGGGTTGGAACCAGGCGCATGCGGTTGCCGCCAAAGCCCTCAAGGACTCAGGCATCAGGGTGATCGAAGAGGAAAACGTGCCGGAGACCGACGCCGTTTCCAAATCGATGGAATCCATGATCAAGCTCGACGGCGCGACGCTGATCTTTCCCACCTCGTTCGGCTATTTCGACCCCTTCATGCTCGACATGGCCAGGAAGTATCCCAAGGTGGAATTCCGCCACCCCACCTCGCTGTGGGACAAGGACAAGCATCCGCCCAACGCCGGCGGGTATTTCTGCTATCTCGACCAGGCGCACCATGTGAACGGCATCGCAGCCGGCCTCTCGACCAAATCCAACAAGATCGGGTTCGTGGCGGCGAAGCCCATCGCGCTTGTCCTGCGCAACGTCAATTCGTTCCTGCTGGGCGTCAAGAAGGTCAATCCGGCGGCCGAGGTTCGCCTCATCATCACCGGCGACTGGGCGCTGCCGGTGCGCGAGGCCGAATCCACCAATGCGTTGATCGACGCCGGCTGCGACATCATCGCGTGTCATGTCGACAGCCCGAAGGTGGTGGTCGAGCGTGCGGAGGCCCGCGGGATCAAGACCTGCGGCCATAATGCCGACCAGAGCGCGCTCGCCCCCAAGGGCTTTATTACGGGCGCCGAGCTGAAATGGAGCACGGTCTATACGAGCTATGCCGCCCTGATCTCCAAGGGAGAGAAGCTGCCCAACGTCAACGAAGGCGGCTACGACAAGGACATGGTGAAAAGCACCGCCTTCGGAGCCGGCGCTACCGAGCCGGCGCGGAAGGCCGTAGCCGCCGCCATCGCGGACCTCAAGGCCGGCAAGCCGATCTTCGTCGGGCCGCTCAAAGACAACAAGGGCAATGTGGTGATCGACAAGACGCTTGGTCTCTACGACGGCGTCCTGTGGCAGACCAACTATCTGCTGGAGGGAGTCGTAGGCTCGGTGACGTGACGCGAGAGCCACCGGCCGATGCGGCTAGCCGCTCGACCATCCTGATCCGTAACGGCTACATCATTCCGGGTGCGCACCGCGCCCATCTTGATCGCGGCGACATTTTCATTGACCAGGATCGGATCGCGGCCGTCGGGCCCGATCTCCTCAAACATCCGATTATTGCGACCAGCAAGCCCCGGATCATCGAGGCCGGCAAGCGCATCGTCATCCCGGGCTTCATCAACGCCCACACCCACTCGAACGAAAGCTTTTCGCAAGGCTTCTGGGATGCGTTGCCGCTGGAGGTGTGGCTGCTTCACAAATATCCGCCGTTTGCGCTCAAGCCGCTGCCGGAGCGGACCCACTATCTGCGCACGCTGCTGCTCGCGATCGAATCGATCCGCTCCGGCATCACGATGGTGCAGGACGATCTCATCAATCGGTTGTCGGAAATCGCCGCCTTCGACGGCTCAGCCGCGGCATACCGCGATATCGGCCTGCGCGCCGCTATCACCACCTCGATGTCGGACCGCCAGTTCCTCGAGCCGCTGCCGTGGCTCGACGAGTTGATGGATGCTGCGACGCGGGCGGAACTCGCCACGTTGCCGGTCGCGGGCTGGCGCGAGCACCTCGCCATGTTCGAGCGCAATGCCGGCAAGTGGCATGGCGCCGCAAACGGCCGCATCCGCGCCATCCTGGGGCCGATCGGTCCGCAATGGTGTTCGGACGAGCTTCTTCAAGCAGCGACCGAAGTCTCACTCACCCGAGGCGTGCCGTTGCATATGCACGCCCTGGAATCGAAGCTCCAGGCGGTGCAGGCGCAACTATTGTACGGGCGTCCGATCGTCGAGCATCTCGATGCGCTCGGCGTGCTCACGCGCAACTTAACCCTCAATCATGCCATCTGGCTGACCGATGGCGAAATCGAACGTCTCGGCGCCCGCGGTTGCTCGATCAGCCACAACCCGCTGTCGAACCTCAAACTTGGCTCCGGCGTTGCGCGGGTGCGCGATCTCAAGAGGGCGGGCGTCAACGTGGCGCTCGGCACTGACGGCACCTCGACGTCGGATCGCGCCGACATGCTGCGTTCCCTTGGCATGGCGGCCCTTATCCATCGCGTCGGCGACATGGATTACGAGACCTGGGTGACGGCCGAGGAAGCTTTCGAGATGGCAACCATCGGTTCGGCGGGCTCCACCGGGCTCGCCGATGAAATCGGCACCATCGAGGTCGGCAAGAAGGCCGATCTCGTTCTTCTCGACCGCGAAGACTACGGCTTCATTCCGCTGCACCGCCCCGTCCAGCAGCTCGCTTATGCGGTCAACTCCGACGCCGTGCGCACCGTGCTGGTTGACGGTAAGGTGGTGATGGATGAGCGTGTCCTGACCCTCGTTGACGAAGCCGCCCTCAAGGCCGAGATGATCGAAGCCGCCAACGCCTATGTGCGCGACAACGCCGCCAATATGGAAAGGCTTGCGGCGCGATTTTATCCCTACTACCGCGCTGCCCATATGCGGGCCGCCGCAACCGATGTCCCTGCCTCCCGCGCGCCCGTTCGGCTGCCGTGCGGCTGCTGCACGGCATTGAGACACACGCTGACGTGCGAGTGAAGAGCCCCGCAACGTGCGGCATTTTTCCGGCCCGGCCGCAGGCCGCGTTACCGCCGACTGAATGGCGCCGCGTTGTGGCGGGACTTCATCTGCCGTCACCTGACCGGTCGCATAACGGTGGCAAGCACGACGTTTCGGCTTCCCGCTCTTCGTGAAGCAGTTTATGTAAAACACGAGGAAACGGCGAAACCCAGTGTCGCGACGAATGTCTTTAAAGCAAGTAGATGAGGCCGATGAAGGAGCGCAAGGACAAATCCCGTGTACCGATCCTGGCGGCCGGCGGAATCGTGCTGCGCAACGATCGCAGACCACAATTCGCTATCGTTCAGTTGCGTAAGTTGGGCGCGTGGGGGCTTCCGAAGGGAAAGCTCGCGGCCGGCGAGGATGCGATCGCCGCGGCGCGCCGCGAGGTACTGGAGGAAACGGGACATCGCGTGACCGTCCATGAATTCCTCGGCACGCTGGCCTATGAGACGAGCGGGCGGTCGAAGGTCGTCCAGTTCTGGCGCATGCACGCGATCGGCGGACCAACCGGCGATTTGACGCACGACGTGACGGCGGTCGATTGGCTTGCGTTGGAGGAAGCGATCGACCGGCTCACCCATCTGCGCGAGCGGGTGTTTCTCGAACAGGTGGGACCGATTGCACTCAAGTTCGCTGAGCGGACCGCGCGCCGCGCCACTTTGAGGGGACAGGCCGCCGACGAAAATCTTGTCCGACCTGCGCTCTCCGCTGCTCGCATCCGAACTATCGGAAAGGTCGTGCCGCTCGCGCCCGTTGCCGAGGGCGATCCGCCCCTCACGGAGGAGGATAGCGAGGGGGCCGAAACAATCGAACAGGAACCGATCCAACAAGATTTCCCTCCCCCGCAAGCCGGCGAGGGCAGCGTGGGGGCGGCAACAGATATTTTGACGCCGGCACAACCGTCTTGGAGAACGGGGCAAGACCAGGGGACAGAAAGCGGTGTCGGCCGGGGCTTGATCGGGAAGACAAGGGCGTGGCTTCGCCACGCTACCATGTCGCGTCGGCAGCCGCTCGATTGAGGTCCGCCTGGGGCCCCGGCATACCTGCTGCAACGCAGCAATCTCCTTGTCGCTGTGACGGACGCATTTCGCCACCCACGGCGGCGGATATTCACACTGCGTTCAACAAATTTCTGACAAATTGGCTAGGCTGGTTAAAGTAAGGTTGCCTAGATTCCGGTCGCATGTCGGAATCTGCGTAACCGAAGGGACGCACGGCGGCTTGGGGGCATCCGAGATATCCTGTACCGGCGCGTGGATGGATAGACGTGGTTTGAGAAAACCTGGGTAAAATCGAACGATCGCAACGCGATCATTCCTTGAACGAGGTAAGAACATGAAGACAACGATGACCGCTATCGCCGCCGCAGGTGTGTTCGCGCTTGCCGCGGTCTTCGCGCCAAGCGCCGCCCAGGCGGGCTGCCGTGGCTGCGGCGTGGGGTTCGGCATTCTTGGTGGCCTTGCAGCCGGCGCCATCATCGGCGGCGCGATTGCGAACTCGGCATATCCGGCCTATGGGGTGACGCCGGGCTACGTGGCCTATCCGGCCTACTCCGGGGCTTATCCGGTCGGATGTCCGGGCGGCTATTGGGCGCGTCGTCCGCTCTACGACCAGTGGGGCAACGTGGTCAGCTATTCGCGGCCGCGGTTCTTCTGCCCGTAACACCAGCACGGAGGCTGCAAGGCCTCATCGCGCGACGACATGTGCCGGCCTCCCACCCTTCCCCTCCCGCAACTGGTAGGGAAGGGTGGGGGGCCGGTGTGTTTTACCCCCTCGACGGATCGCGACATTTTGTCCGCGTTTTCAGCGCTGTCATTTGTCACAGCGACGCACCGCTAAATCGGCCATCGTTTCCACAAAGTTCGCCACGATTTTGAGACCTCAGTGACGAGCAACCCTGTCCGAGAAGCGCAGCCGCACCGGCCGTTGCACGCAGCGTCCAACATGGCGCGGACGCATGCCGCCGGTGCTCACTGAGCGCCCGCTCGGACTCAAGCGGCTCACATTCCTGTGAAGCTCCGGGAGGTACTCATGAAAAATAACAGACTTGTGGTTGGCACAATCTTGTTGGCGTCTCTGGCGGCCATTGTGACGCCATTGACTGCGGAGGCCTTCGGCCGCGGCGGCGGCGGTGGCGGTGGCGGTGGCGGTGGACACTTCGGCGGTGGCGGTGGTGGACACTTGGCGGCGGAATGCATTTGGGCGGTGGAGGCGGCGGCGGGATGATGCGTCTCGGCGGCGGAGGCGGCGGGATGCGTCTCGGCGGCATATCGCATTTGGGCGGCGCCCGATTGGGCGGCGGCCATATCGGAGGCCTTCGCGTCGGCGGTCTTCATCCAGGCGGATTATCGCGGCAAGCGCTCAACCCGGGAACCCACACATTGCAGAGCGGACGCTCGTTTGCCAACCTGCACGGCTTGTCGCGCACCCATGGGCCCCTCGCGACACGTGTGGGGCCAGGATTTTCGAGACGGGCTTTCGCGCATGATGGCTTCCGGCACTTCCGTCGCTTTGCGGTGTTCGGCTGGGTCGGTCCTCTGTTCTGGCCTTACGCGTATAGCGACATCTATTGCGACGTCTTCTGGGGCTATTGGGGCTACGGCTGCGCCGACCCATACTGGAGCATCGGCTACGGCAATCCGTTCTGGGATTACGGCTATGGCGACATCTATGGCGGGCTGTTCTCGCCGTTCGCCTTTAACGACCTCACCGGATATCTGCCGGCCGGGCGCCGCACGCGGTCGAATGGCACGACGCCTTCCACTGCGCTCGCTCAAATGTGCGGGGACGACACCAAGGAAGTGGCCGGCTGGCCGATCGATCGCATCCAGCAACTGGTGTCGCCGGATGATCAGCAACGCATGGCGCTCGATGACCTTGCCAGCGCCTCGATGAACGCCGCCCAGATCATCAAGACGGCCTGCCCGGCCTCGGTGGCGTTCACGCCGACAGGGCGACTCGCCGCCATGCAACAGCGGATCGAAGCCATGGAACAAGCGATCGACGTGGTACGTGGGCCGCTTGAGAAGTTTTATGGCGCGCTGACGGACGAGCAGAAGGCGAAGCTCAACTCGGCCAATCAGGCACCCGCTCAGCAAAAGGGGCGGCCGCGCGGGCTGGCGCAAAACTGCGCCACGGCGAATGCCACGTTCCAGTGGCCGGAAGCGCGGATCGAAGCAGCGGTGCGGCCGAACGAGGCGCAGCAGGCGAAGCTCAAGGCCCTGCAGAGCGCGGCCACGCAGGCGGCGGATCAGCTTGCAGCCTCCTGCCCATCCGAACTGCCGACAACCCCGCCGGCCCGCCTTACGGCGGTATCAAAACGGCTCGAGGTCATGCGCGGGGCGGTGAAGACCGTGCGCGGCGCGCTCGACGACCTCTATGGCGACCTCAGCGATGAGCAGAAGGCGCAGTTCAATAGGATCGGACAGTCGCGTACCGCGGAACGGTAGAGCGGTAGGGGCGACCCTTGTGGTCGCCCTCTTGGTGAAAGCGGGTGTGCAAACGGGGGCGACCACAAGGGTCGCCCCTACCCGCCTCACCGCACCGCCGCTGCGGCCGGGTGAGTGCGCATGTGGTCGAGCACGGCGGAGGTCGGCCAGCAATCGAGCTTGAGGCCATTGGCCTTCTGGTAGGCGCCAAGCGCGGCGCGCGTCTTCATGCCGGCCTTGCCGTCGATCTTGTCCTCGTAGAGACCGCGCGCCGTCAGGCCCTTCTGCATCGCTTCCACGTCGGCGGTGCGCATCTGCGCGCCCTTGCTCCACGACGTCTCGAAAGGCCGGGGGTCACCGATGCGGTCGCTGACGTGGCCGACGAACAGCACGTAGAGATCGGAAAAATTGTACTCCTTGATGACGAAGTAGTTTTTCGGCGTCAGGAACGCTGGGCCGTAAATGCCCTCCGGCTGCAGCACCGAAGCGGTCTCGGCAAGCTCGTCGGGGCGTAGCCGCCGCCCATAGGAAGGAACGAAGCCCGCCTTCAGCCAATCGCCGATCGGCCGCACCACCTCGGGCACGCCCTGCGTGCAATCGAAGCCCTCCGGGGCGCGCACTTCGTAGGCCCAACGCCGGCCCGATTGCCAGCCCTTGTCGGCAAGCTGCTTGGCGGCCGAGGCCAGCGCATCCGGCACCGAATGCCAGATGTCGCGGCGGCCATCGCCATCGAAGTCGACCGCGTGTTTGTAGAACTCGGACGGCAGGAACTGGGTGAGCCCCATGGCGCCGCCCCAGGAACTGCGCAAATCGGCGGGTCGGACGTCGGGTTCCTCCAACATCTTCAGCGCCAGCAGGAATTCCTGTCGGAACATGTCCTTGCGCTTGCCCGCATAGGCTTGGGTCGCAAGCACCTGAATGGCGCTCTGCCCCGAACTGTGGATGCTGAAATCGCTTTCCCGGCCCCAGATCGCGAGCACGACGGCACCTGGCACGCCGAACCGCTGCTCGATCCGATCAAGCACGGGGCGGTACTGCTCACGCAGCTTCGCCGCCTTTGCGGCGAGTCGGGAAATCGTAGATTCTCTGAGGTAGTCGGCAGGCGTTCGAACGAATTCGGGCTGGCCGAGCTGCGGCGCCTCGGGGCGGCCCGGGATGGAGAGATCAGGCAGCGAAAAATCCGGCTCGAGCCCCCGCGTTGCGGCGTCGAACGCCGTACGCGATACGCCCATCGCCTGCGCCTCCGGCCACAGCGCGGCGAGCCATTGTGTAAACGCGGCGTCGGCCGCTGAGCTATGAGTCGCGCTGGCTAAAAGCAGAGTCGAGGACAGAAGGAACGAGATCACCGCCAGCCTTGGCGAGGTCGGGCGGAGCCGGCCCAAGTTGATGTGCAGGTTCATGGCACCTCTTTGAATCACCCCCAAGGCTGTCGCTTGTAGTTCAAATTTCTGGCTCCACAGAATGCAAGCGACGTTTTTGCGCGCGTCAAAACGAAGCGCGATCACAACATAAAAATGCGGACGCTCGCTGTCGACGCGTCGAGGGCGTGGATTTGAACTGAGCCCACTGCTCTCCCTGCTACCTGAGCAGCTTGAGCCGAGCCACCTGGGCGCATTCGTCGAAGACCTTGAAGTAGCGCTGCACAGCGTCACGACCGACCTCAAGCGGATGCGGCTCGCCGGGCCGGCGCGCCGCCAGCATCCTGATCTTGGCAGCCGCGCTGTCGAATTCCGATTGGTTCGTCATCAAAACCGTGGCGCCGGCGGCAGCCGCCGCGGCGGCAAATTTGCGCGCGGAATTGATGTAGGTGTCGAAATGCGGCACGTCGTTTACGAAGTTGAACTCGGTGCCGCCCGGAAACGCGACCGTCAGCGGCGTGCCGTTGTCCTTCACCTCAAAGATCATGGAGACCGTGCCGGGGGTATGGCCGGGCATCAGCACCAGGGTCACGGTCCGGCCGCCCAGCGTGATCGTCTGGCCGTCCTTCGCGACGATGTCGCGCTTGGGTTTGCCGTTCGGAAACCGATTGACGGATTGTTCGATCATCTCCCAATCGCCCTCGCCGATGACGATGCGGGAACCGAAGCGGTCCTGCATCAGCTTGGCGCCGCCGACCTCACCCGGATGGGCATGGGAAATAATGACGTATTTCACGCTGGCGGGATCGAAGCCGAGTTTTCTCAAGCCCCCGACAATGATCTCGTCGGATTCATACTCGAAGGTCGTATCGATCAGGATGATTCCTTCAGGCGTGGTGAGCGCCCAGGACGATCGATCTTTCGTGCCGACGAAATATACGTCATCGAAAACCTTTGCGGGCTCGGTATACCGGCTCTTCCGATCGGGCGGCGGCGGCCCGGGCTTTACGTCCGGTGTCGGTGCGTTGCGCGGGGCGACGCAAAGCGCGCCGAGCAAGCCCGGAAAATCGAACCCGGCCGCCTTTTTGGCGGCAGCAAGATGAGCGTCGATCGGATCCGAGGCAGGCTGTGCACAGGCTGGCGCCAAGCCGAGCGCTACCGTGACTGCAAACGCGAAGGCCGCGTGACGTTTCATCGCAAGCTCCCCGATCTCGGTACTGTGAGGCCGACCCCCACCCTATCCTCCCTCACACGCGCAAGGCAATCACGCCATCTGTCGGTCACGCAAAAGGAGCGCCGGACGAGGCGCCGTGGTGATGCGCAACTCCCGTAGCCGCAGTGATGCTTATGTTTTCTACGCCGCGCCCTTTCGGGCTTCCAGCAAGTCCGCCATGGCGTCGACCGCCAGGGGATAGCCGTTCACCCCGAGACCGCAGATCAGGGCTGTGGCCGCCAAGGTGACGTAGGAGTGATGGCGGAACGCCTCGCGCTTATGCGGGTTCGAAATGTGCAGCTCGATGATGGGCTGTTTGACCATGTTGAGCGCATCGAGGATCGCGACGGATGTGTGCGTGAAGGCCGCCGGGTTGATGATGATCCCGTCGGCGCCGTTGATGCCGCCGTGGATCCAGTCGATGATTTCTGCCTCGCTGTTCGACTGGCGGAATACGATCGTGAGCCCGCGCTTCTCCGCCCGGCGCCGGCACATGTCTTCGACCTCGGCGAGGGTCGTCGAGCCGTAGATGTGCGGCTCGCGGGTACCGAGCAAATTGAGGTTGGGGCCATTCAGAATCAGGATCGGTTTGCTCACGAGGGCCTCTGTTTCGAAAACGCTGGCGGGCAGCCCAAGACGTGCGACATTTCGGTGCCTAAACGATCGCCAGACCAAGCGATTTCGTGCGGATTACTTGATCACCCGCACCGGCTTGCCGCTGCTGAAAGCACGGATGTTCTCCACGATGTCCGGGAAGTAGTGCTGATAGTTCTGCTCGCTCACATAGCCCAGGTGCGGCGTGATCACCACGTTGTCCATGCGCCGGAAGGGATGGTCGAGCGGCAGCGGCTCGATGTCGAACACATCGAGGCCGGCGCCAGCGATGCGGCGCTCGTCGAGCGCGGCGATGAGCGCCTTTTCCTCGATGATCGGCCCGCGCGCCGTATTGATGATGTAAGCGGTCGGCTTCATCAGGGCGAATTCCCTTGCGGTCACCAGGCCGCGCGAGCGGTCGCCAAGCTGGACGTGGATGGTGACGATATCGGCATTGCGGAACAGGTCATCCTTGGTGGCGTAGTCGACGCCCGCCTCCCGGCACTTTTCCGGCGTAAGATTGGGGCTCCAGGCGATCACCTTCATGCCGAACGCTTTGGCGACGCCGGCAACGCGCCCCCCGAGCTTGCCGAGCCCGATGACGCCGAGCGTCTTGCCGTCGAGGTCCGGTCCAAGCGTGACCTGCCAAAGCCCGCCGGACTTCAGCCGCGCGTGTTCGTAGCCGATCCGCCGGGTCAGCTCCAAGATGAGGCCGAAGGCAATGCCGGTGGTCGGATTGCCAAACGAGCCGGTACTACATACCATAATACCACGATCAGCCGCAGCCGTCATGTCGATCGAGGCGTTGCGCGCGCCGGTGGTGATGATGAGCTTGAGATCGGGCAGCGCCTCGATGGTGTTGCGGCGGAACGGCGTGCGCTCGCGCATCATGCAGACAATGTGGAAGTCCTTAAGGGCGCGATGAACCTCGTCGGGCCCGCTCATCGGCTTGTTGAACACCGTTACGTCAACGTCCGCCGCGATTTGTCCCCAATCGGTAAACTTCAGGGCGACGTTCTGGTAGTCGTCTAGCACCGCACAGCGATAGCGCATCCGCATCCCCTCATCTTGACCGCCGGGCCCGACCACCGGCTCGGCTCCCTTCCCTACCCTCCCCGCAACGCGGGGGGAGGAGATGCGATTAACCCTGCGCTTGCGGGGGAGGGAAGGGAGGGGGCATCCGCAAGCTTTGGCACAAATGCGCTAGCGCCGACAAGCGTTCCTGGCTGCAAGCCCCATGTCGAGAGGCCGGGCGTCCCGCCCCACCCCCACCTCGTCCGTACGCACCTGCGGACAGAGACGGGAAGGGGGAAGCGCCCGCGCTCCCAGACAAGCTGGGCAGAACTCTGCCGGGAACCGGTGTTTGCGTTGACGCCCGGTTGACGATAACCGTAAGTTTACAACGGGCGGACGGAAAGGCGACCAAACAGAGGCGGTCAGGACATGTCCGGACCAGAGAGCATGACGAACCGCTCGAGCGGATTCGATCACGCCGTCAAACGTGTGATCAACGCGCTTGATGCGCTCGACGCCGTCTTGGAGCAACGATTCGGCAACGCCCGCGGTGGCGGTGCGCTGACCGAGCAGGTTCACGTCTTCAACATCGATCGATCGCGGCTGGCGTCGGAACTTGATGCGGCACGGGCTCGCACCCGCGAGCTTGAAAGCAGCAATCGCGAGGCGGTGCGCCGGATCGACGAGGCGATGAGCGCCATCCGGGCCGTCATTGCAGCCAACCGGAATTGAGCCCCCCTGCCTACCCTCCCCCGCTCGCGGGGAGAGTAGGCAGGGGGCAACGGGAACTCACCCATGGCCCACGTGAGCGTCAGCATCAACGGTCGCCAATATCGCATGGCTTGCGACGACGGCCAGGAACATCATCTGGCGCGATTGGCCCATGATCTCGATCAGCGCATCGCCAATTTGCGCAGCACTTTCGGTGAAATCGGGGATATGCGGCTCACCATCATG
>WNFF01002030.1_pt1 | contig 19152 bp, 16 predicted proteins | sample 5400441 | NCBI WGS metagenome assembly WNFF01 (sample SAMN13153345, study PRJNA577476) | soil metagenome | isolation source: 120 cm saprolite under Douglas fir tree site 2 hole 3 replicate 1 | place: USA:California | collected 2015-04-18 | reverse complement strand
CCATCGCAGTCCCGACGCTGTGCGGTCGGCCTGGAGGTCCTCGAGTAGCCACGAAGCCTCCTCCGCTTCATCTTGGAATGCGAGCGCCGTCACCTCGTGCGGTGACTCTTGTTCGGCGCTGAGTTGCTTTTCGAACAGCTGGGGATTCTGCGCGAGCACGCGCCGCGCGGTCTCGAAGATCTGGCGCGAGCAGCGACAGTTCTTGTCTAGCACGATGGGCCGATCGATCCCGTAATCGCGAGCGAACCGCACCAGGACGAAGGGATCTGCCCCCGTCCAGGTGAAGATCGACTGCTCGTCGTCGCCCACCGCAAAGAAGTTGTCGTGCGGCGCCGCCAGACTTTTCAAGAGGTCGTACTGGACCGCGTTCACGTCCTGGAACTCGTCCACCAGGAGATAATCCCAACGGGCGGCGATCGCGTCGGCGATGTCCGCATTCGTGCGCACCAGCGCCGCTGCCTTCGTGACCAGGTCGTCGAAATCGAGCATGTTGCGGTGCGCGAGCCAGGAGGTGTACTCGCGAAACAGGCGGGCGTCCTCCGCCGTCAACTCGTAGTCCTGCACCCGGTGCCGCCCGAACCGGGTCAGCAATGGGCCCCGTTGCTCGAGCGGCACGTGCAACCGGCCCAGGATGACCTTCTGATACTGCTCGTCAGCGACCCCGAATCCCTTCCGCAGGCCCGCCGCCACGGCGTGCTCGCGCAGCAGGGCCAGGCACAACGCGTGGATCGTGCTCCGCGTGACGCCTTCGGCGCGCTCCCGGAGCGTGTGCGTTAGCCGGATCGCGATCTCCTCGGCCGCCCGGTTCGTGAACGTGACTGCGCAGATGCGCTCGGGCGCGATTCCGGCCGTGGTGATGAGATGGTTGATCCGGGCGATGAGGCAGAACGTCTTCCCCGCGCCGGGGCCCGCGACCACAAGGACGGGGCCGAGCGGTGCTTCAATGGCGAGACGCTGCTGGGGGAGCGGGTCGAACTCCATGCCGGGAGTTTAGCGGGGCGATACTCGCACGTCACGGGATGACTAGTGGCAGCACAAAGGACCGGTCCTCACTGGTCCATAAGGGGTTTAACAACCCGGCTGTTGCGACGTCCCACCCCCAGATACGTTGCTTCCGTTCAACCTGTCGCTAGGAGGTCCAGCCAATGCGCACTACGCAACGCGCGTTCGTCGCGCTCATGGGCGCAGCCGTCGCGGCGGTCCTCGCCGTTACTGCCTGCAACACCGACCACAGCACGGCGCCCCCCGCTCCCCTGCTGTCCCAAGCGCAAGCCGAAAGCCTCGCCAAGACCGTGGTGTCCGACGTCGCAGGGGCCGTGTCAACCGCCACGATGGACGGCTCGGCGAGCGCTATGGCGTCGGCGGCGCTGTTCGCTTCGACGTCGGTCGGGATCAGTTCCGGATCGCAGTGCATCCCAACGCGCAGTCCCGCTACGCCGCTCGACTCCGACAAGGACGGCGTTCCCGATTCCGTGCGCTTCGACTACACGGGCTGCGTATTGTCCTTTCCCCTCGCGATCGACTCGCTCTCCGGCACGATCGATCTGATCGATCCCACGAAGACGACGCCGGACCACGCAGTCGAGCGTGTCTTCACCGACTTCAAGCGCGTGACGGTCAATCTCCTCACGGGCGCGAACACGGCCGTGACGGACAACGGTGTGCGGATGGCCTCGCATGACAGCACGATGCTTCGCAGCGCCGAGACCAACTTCCGCACCGACTACGTGTACGCAAACGGCGGCACCGCCGAGCACGTTCGGACTTGGGAGTCGCTCTTCAAGGCGGACGTGGCCGGCTCGATCCAGCCGAATACGGTGCTGCCGAGCGGCACCTGGACCGTGAACGGGACGTCCGCGTGGACACACGGTCACCAGTCATATTCGCTCACAGTGACGACGAATCCGCCTCTGCACTACAACGCGAGTTGCACCAAGGCACCCCGGTTCGACGCGGGGAAGATCACCGCCGTCGTGGTGCGGGGCGGCCAGACGATGACGATCACGATCCAGTTTACCGCCTGTGGGGAGTACACCGTGACGCGCTCCTGACAAGCGCGGCGCCTCCGACCGTGATCGTGAGCCCCGGTGGACCATTGCCGGGGCTCTTCGTCGCCCTCACTCGTACAGCTTTCCCGGATCCGCCTGCGCCAGCTCCGCCAGGAACGTCCCGATCTTCTCGCTCACCGCCGCCACGTACTTGCGGCCCTTCTCGGCGGTGGCGGCCGCCGGGTTCCCCACGCCGGTGTCGTCAGTCACCTGGCGCCACCGCCGCGGTGCCCACGCCCACCCCTCCCGCAGCGCTGCGATCGTGAACCGGCGCGCGCGCCCGGGGCCGGCCTCCGACAACGGCCGCACCAGCTCCGGCGCGATATGGAGCATCACGCTCGTCTCGAGCTCGCCGGCGTGGTCTCCCAGGTCGGAGAAGAACAGCTTCGGGTCCACCACCTGATACCAGTTGACCGTGCAGAGAAACAGGGACACGGCGGGCTGCAGCTCGCGGATCATCTGACGAAAGTCATTGCCGCCGTGCCCGTTCAGGATCACGAGCTTCGGCACGCCCTGACCCGCGAGCGTCGCTGCGAGGTCGCGCAGCACCAACGCCTGGGTGCTCGGGTTGAGGTTGAGGCACAGCGGAATGACGCCGAACGGGAGCAGCGGCAGCACGACGACCCGCGCGCCCCGCTCCCAGGCGTGCCCCGCCGCCAGGGCGGCGATCCGTTCGGTCTCGATGTTGTCGGTAGTGTAGGGGAGGTGGAGGTTGTGCGCCTCGGTCGCGCCCCACGGCAGCACCGCGACCTCGTAACGCGCGTCGCGCACGGTCTTCCAAGTGAGCTCGCTTAACATGTAGGGACGAGGGGGCATCGGGTACCGTTGGGAGCGGGACCCTCCATACTACCTCGCCCCGACGGGGGACGCAGGGTCGGCCTGCGACCGAACGGGCATGACCGGGCGACCCCCAGCCCTTAGCTTTCCGGGCGCCATGACACCCCCCGCGGCCTCCCCCCCTCCCCCGACGCCACCCGTCCCCCCCCTTTCCTTTCCAGGGCTCCCCGAGCGGATCAGGGGGCTCGCGGAGGTCGTCGCGAATCTGTCGTGGAGCTGGAACCGCGACGCTCGGTCGCTGTTCCGCTACATCGATCAGCCGCTCTGGCACCTCACCCGGCACAATCCGATCGAGCTGCTGCGCCGCGTGGATCCGGCGCGGCTCGCCGCCTGTACCAAGGACCCCGCCTTTCTGCGGGCCTACGACGCGCTCGTCGAGTGGAACGCCTTTGTGGCGGGCACGCACGAGACGTGGCTCGAAACGACCTACCCAAACTTGGCGCAGCGCAAGATCGCGTACTTCTGCGCCGAGTTCGGGTTGCACACCTCGGTGCCGATCTACTCCGGAGGCCTCGGCGTCCTCGCCGGCGACCACTGCAAGACCGCGTCGGACCTCGGCGTGCCACTCGTCGGCGTCGGTTTGTTCTACACCAAGGGATACTCGGACCAGCGGCTGCGCCTCGACGGATGGCAAGAGGATGCCGACGAGCGCTTCGACGTGGCGGCGACGCCGTTACAGCAGGTGCGCGGACCGAAGGGCGACCCGTGCCTCGCCACGGTGCGGATGTCGGGGCGGGCCGTGAGCGTCGGGGCCTGGCGCGTTATGGTGGGCCGCGTGCCGATCTTCCTGCTGGATACCGACCTCGACCAGAACGACGCTGCCGACCGCGGCCTGTCGTATCGGCTTTACGCCGGCGGGCCGGAGTTGCGGCTGCGACAGGAATGGATTCTCGGTGTGGGCGGCGTGCGGGTGCTGCGCGCTCTGGGGTTCGACCCGGCCGTCTGGCACGCCAACGAGGGCCACGCCGCCTTTATGCTGGTCGAGCGCGTGCGAGAGCTCGTGACGCGCGGCAGCTCGTTCACCGAAGCGGTCCGCCGCGTGCGAGCGACCAGCGTGTTCACGACCCATACGCCGGTGCCGGCTGGACACGACACGTTCTCCCCCGAGCAGGTCGAGCAGTGCATCGGACCCCCCCAGATGTGGCAGGAGATGGGGATCAGCCGCGAGCAGTTTCTGCGTCTCGGAGCTCATCCGGTACTCGACCAGGGCCGCTTCCACATGCCGGTCGCGGCCATCCGGCTCTCGGCGCGCGTGAACGGCGTGTCCCGCCGTCACGGCGAGGAGTCCCGCCGGATGTGGGCTCCGCTCTGGCCCGAGCGCGAGGTGGCGCGCGTGCCGATCGGGCACGTCACCAACGGCGTCCACCTCGCCACCTGGATGGCCAACGGGGTGGTGTCCCTGCTCGACAGTCATCTCGGGCCGGACTGGCTGCAGCGCGCGGATGACTCGACCCTCTGGGACCGCGTGCTCGGGCTGGACGCCGCCGCCCTGTGGGCGGTACACACCGCGCTCAAGGCCCGGCTGATGCGGAGCATCCGGGAGATGGCGCGACGGCGCTGGGCGGATCAGTGGAAGGAGGCGCTGCACCTGGTGGGTGCCGGGACCCTGCTCGACCAGGATGCCTTGACCATCGGATTCGGCCGCCGTTTTGCCACCTATAAGCGGGCCGACCTGATCTTCCGGGATCTCGACCGCTTGCAGCGCCTGCTCGTCAACCCGTGGCGTCCGGTGCAGATCGTGTTCGCGGGGAAGGCGCATCCGGGCGATGAGCCGGGGAAGCGGGTCCTTCAGAGCGTGTATGCCCACACTCGGGAAGCCCGCTTCGAGGGCCGCATCGCGTTCATCGAGGACTACGAGATGCACGTCGCCCACCGCCTAGTGCAGGGCGTGGACCTCTGGCTCAACGTCCCGCGCGCACCGCTCGAGGCGTGCGGGACGAGCGGCATGAAGGCGGCGTTGAACGGCGTGCCGCAACTCAGTACGCTGGACGGGTGGTGGAGCGAAGGTTACGATGGGCTGAATGGGTGGGCGATTCCGGCGCCGCCGAGAGGTGGGGGGGGCGAGGACGTCGACGCAGCCGACGCCCGAGCGTTGTACGAGCTGCTCGAAGCGCAAGTCGTGCCGCTGTTTTATGACCGCGATGCTCAGGGGGTCCCGCGCGGCTGGGTCGAAAAGATGAAGCAGGCACTGCGTACCGCGGGCGCGCGGTTCACCGCCCAGCGCATGGTGCGGCAATATCTCTTGGAATATTACGCGCCGGCATTGCGGGGGGAGTCGCCAACCCCGGACGACCCGCCGACCGCCTGAGGGAAGTCAATATGGTCGCGATACCGGGAGCGCCGAAGTCGCATCGCAGCCGCTCCGCCCAGCCGCGGCGGACAGCCGCCGCCGGGGTACCGCGGCCGCAGGGGTCCGCCGCCGAGCGGATCGGTGTCGCCCACCTGACGGCCGAGTACTGGCCCTTCGCCCGCACCGGCGGACTGGGTGAGGCGGTGACCGGTCTGGCGACCACCCAGGCAGCCGCCGGTCACCCTACCACGGTCGTGATGCCGTTGTACCAGCTGGTGCGCGAGACCACGCCGTCCCTTGAGCGCACCGCGCATCCGCTCGCGATCGCACTCGGCGGGCACATTGAGCACGCGTGGCTCTACCGCACTCCGGCAGCCGCTGCCGGCCCGCAAGTCTTTTTCATTGAGCACCCCGACCTCTTCGATCGGGCCGGCATTTACGGCGACAACGGCGCCGACTACCCCGATAACGCGCGGCGCTTCGCTTTCTTTTGTCTCGCCGCGCTCACGGCGCTCCCGGAGATCGCTCCGGAGACGCAGCTGCTCCATGCGCACGATTGGCATACGGCGTTGGCGCCGGTGTACTTGCGCACGACGTTCCGCGGACAGCCGTTCCACGACCACCTGGCGACGGTGCTGTCGGTGCACAACGCCGGGTTCCAGGGGCATTTCCCCCCGGACACGCTGCCTCAGCTCGGTCTCCTCCCGGAGCTGTACAACGACGACGTGTTCGAGTGGTACGGCCGCATGAACATGCTCAAAGGGGGGCTCGCCTACTCCGACGTTGCCGTGACTGTCAGTCCGACGCATGCGCGTGAGCTGCGCACGCCGGAAGGCGGATTTGGCCTGCAGGAGACGTTCACGGCCATGGGGGACCGCCTGACCGGGATTCTGAACGGCATCGATCCCGTGCTCTGGAATCCCGAGACGGATCCCGAGATCCCCGGGAATTACTCGCGCAGCGATCTCACCGGGAAACGGCGCTGCAAGGCTGCTCTGCAGCGGGCATACGGATTGGCCCTGGAGCAGCACACGCCGCTCTTCGGCATGAGCGCGCGCATGGTGTCGCAGAAGGGATTGGACCTGGTGCTCGGCGCCGATTTGCTGGCGACCACGGACGCCCAGTTCATTTTCCTGGGGGCTGGCGAGCACCGTTACCACGAGGCGTTGGCGAGCCTCGCCGCTGCGGCCCCCGACCGTGTCGCGGTCGAGTTCATGTTCACCGATCACGTCGAGCACCGCCTGCTGGCCGGGGCCGACGCGCTGCTCATGCCGTCCTTGTACGAGCCGTGCGGGCTCACGCAGCTGCGCGCCCAGCACTACGGCGCGATACCGGTCGCCCGCCGGGTCGGCGGCCTCAGCGACAGCATCGAGGATGGGGTGACGGGGTTCCTGTTCGATCCCTACGAGCCGGCTGCCCTCGCGCAAGCGATCCGACGGGCGGTGGAGTGCTACGCCGATCGCACCGCGTGGCGGAAAATGGTGCGTGAGGCGATGGCTCGGCAGTTCGGCTGGAACCGCTCGGGCGAGCAGTACCTCGCCCTGTACCGCCGGGCGCTCGCGCTGCGGTAATGGACTTCGTCCTCGCGCTTCACAGTCATCTCCCCTACGTCCTGAATCACGGCCGCTGGCCGCACGGCAGCGACTGGCTATGCGAGGCCGCGCTAGACACCTACCTCCCGCTCCTAGAGCGGCTCGAAGAGCTCGCCGCCGAGGGAACCCCCGCGCCGCTGACGATCGGCTTCACTCCGGTGCTGGCGAACCAGCTGGCGAGTCCGGCCTTCGCGCGCGAGATGACCGCCTTCTTCGCCCAGCGCATCGCCGCCTGCGACGAGGCCACGGCGTCGCTGGCCGCAGGCGGCGAGGCGGGGGCAGTGCCGCTAGTCGCGTTCTGGAAGTCGCGGCTCGGTCGCTTACAGGCGCTGTTCCGGACGATCGACACGGACTTGGTCTCCGCCTTCCGGCGCCTGCAGGAACGGGGCCGGCTCGAGATCATCGGATCGGCCGCTACGCACGGCTACTTGCCCCTCCTCGCCCGCGACGAGAGCATCCGGCTGCAGCTGGCGGTGGGCCGCGAGGAGCACCGTCGCCTGTTCGGCGCCGCGCCGGTGGGATGCTGGCTGCCGGAGTGCGCCTATCGGCCGCGCGGCAAGTGGGCCCCCCTGGGAGGGCGCGATGGGCGGGTTCGCCGCGGCATCGAGGAGCACGTCGGGGACGCGGGATTCCGGTATTTCTTCACCGACGCTCACCTCGCCCACGCCGGCACACCGCTCGGTGCCTACAGCGATGCACCCCTGGGGGTGGAGCGGTTCGACGCCGAGCGGCACGATGCCACACCCCCTCACGCCGCAGGCAAGGGTGCGAAGGCGACGCGGTCGCCATATCGCGCCTACCGGGTCTCAGGCCGAAGCACGCGTGGGCCCGTCGCGACGCTGGTGCGGGACCCTCGCTCCTCGACACAGATCTGGAGCCGGCATCACGGCTACCCGGGCGATGAATGGTACCTGGAGTTCCATAAGATCCGCTGGCCGGGCGGCCTCAAGCTGTGGCGCGTCAGCGGCCCCAACGTAGACCTGGGCGCGAAGCGCCCCTACGAGCCGGCGGCCGCGCTCGAGCGGGCGCGGGGTCACGCCGCGCACTTCGCGCGGCTGCTCGAAGACATCGCGGTGGAGCAGCGTGCAGACGGCAAAGGGGGAGGAGACGCGGTCATCGTGGCGCCGTTCGACACCGAGCTGTTCGGGCACTGGTGGTTCGAGGGGGCGGACTTCCTCGCCGCGGCGTACCGCGAGCTGCGCGGTCGTCCCCAACAGCGCATATGCGCAGTTACGGGGTCGCAACATCTCACGTCCCATCCACCTCGCACGGGGTTGCGCCTGGCGGAAGGCTCCTGGGGCGCGAACGGCGATAACAGCATGTGGCTGAACGAGCGCACGGAGTGGACATGGCACCGACTCTGGGGCCTGGAAGAGTCGTTCTGGAGCGTCGCTCCCGCTGCCCTCGCCTCGTCTGCCGCGCGACCCGTGCTCGCGCAGGCGGCGCGCGAGCTGCTGTTGGCGCAGTCCTCCGACTGGCAGTTCATCATCTCGACCGGCGCGGTCGTCGACTATGCGGAACGTCGCTTCACCCTGCACTGTGACGACGCGGAGCGACTGATCAAGGCGCTGGCGGGAGACAGGACGGAGCTCGAGACAGCGGGGCGTATCGCCGACGACCTGGCGCGCCGAGACGACCTGTTCCCCAACGTGCTCGCCTCGGTGGCGGAGGCGCTCGCCGGCTGAGGCATGCGGTCCGTCGTGATTCACGGCCATTTCTACCAGCCGCCCCGCGAGGACCCCTGGACCGGCACGATCCCCGTCGAGCCGTCCGCCGCGCCGTTTCATGATTGGAACGAGCGCATCGAGCGGGAATGCTACGCCCCGGTGGCCCCCTCCCTTGCCCGCCTCAGCTTCGATTTCGGGCCGACGTTGCTCGCGTGGCTGGAGCGTCACGCTCCCGTGACGTACACGGCCGTGCTCGCTGCCGACCGCGCCAGCGTCGCGGCGTATGCCGGCCACGGCAGCGCGATCGCCATGCCGTTCCACCACACGATCCTGCCGCTCAGCTCGCGCCGGGACAAGGTGACCGAGGTGCGCTGGGGAATCGCCGACTTCCGGCGACGGTTCGCTCGGGAGCCCGAGGGTATGTGGCTCCCAGAGACCGCCGTGGACGATGAGACGCTCGACGTGGTGGCTGCCGCTGGCATCCGCTTCACGATCCTCGCGCCGCACCAGGTGACGCGGGTCCCCGCAGGCGGGTTCCCCGGCTGGTACCGCACCGCCGGCGGCGGCCGCATCGCCGTCTTCCTCTATGATGGGGCGATCTCGCACGACGTCGCATTCGGACCTCTGGTGCGCGATGCGGCGGCGTGGACCGACCGGCTGACCGCTGCTCCAGCGGACCTCGTGGCGGTTGCGACCGACGGCGAGACCTACGGGCACCATCACCGGGGTGGCGATGTCGTGCTCGCCCGCGTGCTCGAGACTCTGGGAAATGGGCGGGGCGGGGGGCGGGTCGAGAACTTCGCGGCCTTCCTCGCCCGGCACCCGCCCCAGGAAGAGGTCCGCCTCGTCGCGCCGAGCTCCTGGAGCTGCCCGCACGGGGTGGAGCGCTGGAGGGCCGAGTGCGGCTGCCGCGTGGCGCCGGAGCGCGGCATGCACCAGCGCTGGCGCGCGCCGCTGCGTGCCGCGCTCGATTGGCTGGCCGGCGAGTTGCATGCGGTGTTCGAGCGCGAAGCGAGGCCCGTGTTCGGCGATCCCTGGGGCGCTCGGGATGCGTACGACCCGAGCGGGCAAACCCATCCGCTCCTCGAGCTCGAGCGCCACGCGCTGCGGATGTTTACCTCGTGCGGCTGGTTCTTCGACGACATCGCTGGGATCGAGTCGGTGATCGTGCTGCGCTCGGCCGCCCGGGCGATCGAGCTCGCGGGCCCCGCCGAGGCCGCGCGCCTCGAGGCCGGCCTGCTGGAGCGCCTCGCGTTGGCGCCGAGCAACGATCCCTCGGTCGGCTCCGGGCGCGAGCTGTACCTGGAGCGCGTTAAGCGATGAATCCGGTCGGCTTGGTGTTCGGCGTGCACCTGCACCAGCCGGTGGGGAACTTCGATCACGTCTTCGCGGAGCATCTAAGGGACGTCTACCGGCCGCTGGTCGAGCGCCTGGCCGAGCGCCGCTTCCTGCCGTTCACGCTGCACCTCTCGGGCCCACTACTCGACTGGCTCGAGGCGCACGATGCGGCCTACCTCGATCTGATCGGTCGCCTGGCAGCGGAGGGTCACATCGAGCTGCTGCTCGCGGGGTTCGACGAGCCGGTGCTCGCGGCGCTGCCCCCCGCCGATCGGGTCGAGCAGGTGGGTCGGATGCGCGATGCGATCCGGCGCCGCTTCGGTGTCGTCGCGACGGGGTTGTGGCTCACCGAGCGGGTGTGGGAGCCGGATCTGGCGGCGGACCTGGCCACGGCGGGCGTACGCTACGTCCTCCTCGACGACCGCCACTTTCTCGTGAGCGGGTTCGAGCGGGACCAGTTGCACGCGCCCTTCTGGACCGAAAGCGGGGGCCGGCGAGTCGCCCTGTTCCCCATCGATGAGCGCCTCCGCTATCTCATCCCCTTCAAACCGCCTGCCGCGATCGCCGCGTACCTGCGCGAGCTGCGGGCCGCGGGCAGACCGCTCGCCGTGTTCGTGGACGATGGGGAGAAGTTCGGCGGCTGGCCGGGAACCAAGGATTGGGTGTACACGCGCGGCTGGCTCGCGCAGTTCCTCGACGCCATGGCGGCCCTCGTGGCGGCGGGCGACATCCGTCTCACGACGCCCGGCGCGGCGCTCGAGGAGGTCCCGAGCGCGGGCCTCGCCTATCTCCCCACGGCGTCCTACCGCGAAATGGAAGGCTGGGCATTACCGCCGGCCGCCGCTGTCCGACTGGCCAGGCTCGAGCACGAGCTTGGGGAGACCCGCATGGCGGGGCCGGAAGGGGCGCTCGTGCGCGGCGGCCACTGGCGCAACTTCCTCGTCAAGTACCCTGAAGCGAATCGGATGCACAAGAAGATGCTGGCGATCTCGGCGCTGTGCCGGGATCGGGGGGATCCGCCGGCGGCGCGCCGCGCCATCGGCCGGGCCCAGTGCAATGACGCGTACTGGCACGGGGTGTTCGGCGGGCTGTACTTGCCTCACCTGCGGGCGGCGATCTGGCGCAACCTGGCGAGGGCTGAAGGCGACCTGCGACGTGATGAGGAACTCGCCGTGGAACGGCTGGATCTCGACGCTGACGGCGCTGAAGAGATCTGGATCCACTCGGGAAGCTTCTCGGCCCTCGTCAGCCCGCGCCGGGGGGGAGCGATCGAGGAGTACACGGTGTTCGAGCTGGGCGTCAACTACGCTGATGTCCTGACCCGGCGGCGCGAGGCGTACCACGATCGAGCGCTCGCGCAGCCCACGCAGCAGGATGCCTCCGCCGACGGCACACCAAGCATTCACGACCTCGAGCAGGCCAGTCGCGTGGAACGGCTGCCGCCGATTGATGACGCGGACCGCGCGCTGTTCGTCGACCGGGTGCTCCCTGGCGGCGTGACGCTCGAGATGTATTCCAGTGGCGCATTTCAGCCCGTCGCGTCCTGGGCACGCACGCCGTTCGAGGTACGCATCGAACGCACTGCCCACGCGGTGGAGCTTGTGCTACGCCCAGCGGCGGGCGTGGAACCTCGGGGACTCCTCGAGAAACGGGTTCGCTTCGACGAGTCGGGCGACCTCACGGTGAGTTATCGCTGGGACCCCTCGGCCTTCCCGCACGATGCCTTCTTCTGCCCGGAGATCTCGGTCTCTCGCCAGTTGGCGTTCGACCTGGGCCCGAAGGCCGATATCTGGTCATTCCCGTTCGCCACGGTTGCTCGCTCGGAGCGTGGGTTCGAGGAGACGGTGCAGGGGACCTCGTATACGCCGCGCTGGCCCGTAGGGGTGACTGCAGCTCGACTTACGCTGGTTCGGTCGGTGGACGCGACGGGCGCCGCTGGCATCGCCCAGCGCGTCACATAGATTCGCCTTGCCGGATGCTAGAGGAGCGCCGCGTGGGTAGTTCCCGTCAGGACCTCGTCCTGGCCATGGCCAAGGCAAGAGATCAAGCGAAGGAGCTCCTGGGTGTGCTGGAACGCCAGGGGCATCCTCAGACGAACAGGTCGAGCTCCTTATACCTCGCCCTCGTCTCGGTCCAGAAACGGCTGCGCGCCGAGGATCCCGTTATTCCAGTTGCTCGTTTGGTGCCTGACCTCGAGCAGCTCGTGACGCTGTGCGACGGCAAGCTTGCAAGCATCAAGCCGGTTCTGGAGGATGCTGTGCGTTTGGCCCGCTCCATCCAAACGTGATGGCACGCGCAGCTCCCTCACGCGACCTCTGTCTCTCGATCGCTGCTCGTCCTACCAGGTGGTACCAGCCGGCGAGCGCCACCGCCTGACAGGTCGAGTCCGCTTTTGCCGAACTGCGATGTCGACGTTACACGGCCGTGACCGCGTCCTCCGACCTTACAGGCTGCCGCGGCTGAGGTGTGACGGCCACTTCTCCTGGCCACTAGCCCGGGGAGCAGTCAGCCCCGGGGTCCTGCCTTCACCCGACTGCCTTGCGCCACTCGTGCCAATCCTCGTCCACCGCGTCGGCCATCCGGCTTGCGGCTTCGTATAGCCAATGCTTGCTCCGGCGCCGCAGGTCGGCGAGCAGCGTCCGCGCGTCGCAAGTGCCGAGGTGCACGTTCGCAGTCTCCCACCCCTTGGATTGGAGCAAGTGCTCCTCGGCCCGCTTTTTGGGGAGCGCGTTGAGCGCGATGCGCGAACAGTCGGGGGCTAGTCGGCGTACCAGCCAGGCGCCGCTCACCACCACACACGGGTCGGGGCAGCGGACGCTGCGACGCAAGATCTCCTCATAGTAGAGCTTCGGTCTACCGCCGCCTGCCGCCCACCTTAAGGTGCGGCGCATCATCTCGCCGGCAGCGCCCAGGGGCGTCGCGGCACGACGCTCCAGGGTACAAGCGGAAAGCGCCAGCGCCTTTGCCTCGCGGGCGATCCGTCCACCCCGCCAAGTGGCGATGGCCACGAAGCGCCGCCGTCCGAGGCTCCCGAGCCCAGCGATGCGATGGACGATCCGCGTCTTGAGGCCCCGCTCCGGGAGTGCGCGCGTGAGCGCCGCCATCGCTGCTCCGGGCACGGGGCTTTTCACGGTCGGGAACGATTCGAGCTTGTCCCAGAAGCTCTCAGGATCATGCAGCCGGTGGACCGCCATTTCTCGCAACTCCCCGTGATGCTCGGCGAGCACGAAGGCCCGTCCGCCCGCGTCCACGGCCTCATGGTAGCCTTCGAGGATGGCGCGGGTGGCGCGCTTCGCGTCGATCGCGAGGTCGTGATACCCGATGGCGATCAGCGCGCTCGTGGCGAGGCGGACGAGGTCGTTGGTGTACGGCAGGGGCGACGCTTCGTCGAAGTCGTTGACTCCCCAGATCAGCCGTCCTTCGGCGTCGCGCCAAGTGCCAAAGTTCTCCACGTGCAGGTCCCCCACGGCCAGGGCGCGCGGAGCCTCCGCGGCATCGCCGACGATGGCGCGCCAGCGCGCAGCCCATCGATAGTAGGTCGCACGGAGGAAGGGGAAGCTCCCCGCGCTCATGGCGCGATGCTTCTGCTCGAGATCGCTTCCGATGATCGAAATCTGGGCGGCGAGCCATGACTCGTAGCGAGCCGTCGCCTCGGCGATGCTGATATCGACACCCCGACGCTCGGATCGCGACACTACGACCGGCCTCGTTTCATGACAACATTCTACCAGCATTTCTCCGGGCTTGAGCAGGCACGGGGGGCACGAGCGGGACCACTCTCCTATATTCCTCGCACCTCCACATCCCATGCATGACCACGACATTCTGTTGTTGCCCAAGCCCTCTCGGTGAGCTGGTCCTGACGGCTTCCGACGCCGCGCTCACCGGCGTCTATTTCCCCACCCGTCGGTACGGTTCGATCCCAAAGGCACGGCAGGAGTGGCGGGAAGCCGACGGACGCGCCCCTGCGAGCGCGATTCTCGGCGAGACACGCGCACAGCTCCGCGAATACTTCGCTCGCCCCCGGACGGCGTTCGATCTGCCATTGGACCCCTCCGGGAGCGCGTTTCAGCGGCGCGTGTGGGACGCGCTCCGCACCATCCCCTACGGCGCCACCACGAGCTACAGCGAGCTGGCCGGCCGCCTAGGCGATCCGCACGCCACCCGCGCCGTCGGCGCCGCCAACGGCAGGAACCCCATCCCCATCATCATCCCCTGCCACCGCGTGATCGGTGCGCGCGGCGACCTGACAGGCTTCGGCGGCGGCCTAGACCGCAAGCGTTGGCTGCTCGAGCACGAGGGGGCGCTGATGGAGCTGGGGGGGGGGCGGGTCTGACGGCGCACCGCGCGGCCGCGGCCTGAGGAATGACGGAACCAAGTCTGGGGGCGACACTCCCCGGCCGGGACACGGTGTGGGTTGTCGTGCGCGATGCCGTGCGCGGCGTCCGCCACGACTACACCGCCGGCTCGATCGGTCGCGCCATCGTACTGCTCGCCATCCCCATGATTCTGGAGATGGCGATGGAGTCGATTTTCGCCGTAGTGGACGTGTTCTGGGTGTCGCGCTTGGGTCCCGATGCCGTGGCCACCGTCGGCCTCACCGAGTCGATGCTGACCCTCGTCTACACCGCGGCGATGGGGCTGTCCATCGGCGTCGCCGCGGTCGTCGCGCGCCGCATCGGGGAGAAACAACCCGACGCTGCCGCCGACGCGGCAGTTCAGGGGATCGGGCTGGGGCTCGCGGTCGCGGCCGGCGTGGCCGTCCTCGGGGTTACGCTGGCGCCGCGGCTGCTCGGCTTGATGGGCGCCTCCCCCGCCGTCACGGTCATCGGCTCGGGGTACACCCGGATGATGCTCGGCGGCAGCGCCACCGTCCTGCTGTTGTTCCTGATCAATGCGATCTTCCGGGGCGCGGGCGATGCCGCCATCGCGATGCGCGTCCTTTGGCTCGCCAACGCGATTAACATCCTGCTCGGTCCCTGCCTGATTTTCGGCCTCGGTCCCTTCCCGCGGCTCGGTGTCACCGGCGCTGCGGTCGCCACCACCATTGGCCGCGGCAGCGGGGTTCTCTACCAGCTCTATCGCCTCACCCGCGGCGACACCCGCGTAGCGGTCCGCCGCGCCAACCTCGCGCTTCGGCCCGCTGTCATGGCTAACCTGTTGCGCCTGTCGGGCTCGGGCACGTTCCAGGTGCTCGTGGGGACGGCGAGCTACATCGGGCTGGTGCGCATCGTCTCCACGTTCGGCAGCGCGGCCCTGGCGGGGTACACGATCGCGATCCGGCTCGTGGTCTTCTGCCTGCTGCCATCGTGGGGATTGTCCAACGCCGCCGCCACGGTGGTGGGCCAGTCGCTGGGCGCCGGCAAGCCCGACCGCGCCGAGCGTGCTGTGTGGATCGCCGGGGGCTACAACATGCTAGTCCTTGGTGGCGTGGGGGTGCTGTTCATCCTCTTCGCCAATCCTATCGTCGGTCTCTTCACCCACGACCCGACCGCCGCGCCGACTGGCGCGCTCGCGCTGCGCACGATGAGCTACGGCTTCGCTTTCTACGCCCTGGGGATGGTCCTCACCTCAGCCTTCAATGGGGCGGGGGACACTTGGACGCCCACCTGGATCAACCTCGTGTGCTTCTGGCTGTGGGAGATCCCCCTCGCTTACGTCCTGGCGCGCGTGGCAGGCTTCGGTCCGTTCGGGGTCTTTCTCGCGATCACGGTGGGGTATTCGACCCTGGCACTGGTGAGCGCCGTGCTGTTTCGGCGCGGGCGCTGGAAACTGCGCCAGGTCTGACTAGCGCAGCACCTTCACCAGCTTCATCGTGTCCGGCTGGTAGCCGAGTCGGGTGTACAGCTCCCGCGCGCGGTGGTTCTCCTCGAATACGTTGAGGCTCAACAACCGATATCCCCGATCCCGGGCCCACTGCTCGGCCGCTGCCATCAGGGCGCGGCCTACGCCCCGGCCTTCGGCCGCGCTCGCCACTACAAGGTCGGACACGTGGCCGTGCTTCTCACCGGTGAAGAAATCGCTGGTCGCGTGGATATGCACGAACCCGAGGCCGCGGCCGGCGGCGTCCACCGCGGCCAGGACGACGGCGTCGGCCGTGGCGCTCGTCAGCGCCCGATCGACGACGCGAGCGACGGCCTGGTCCATCACCTCTCGAGAGCGCCATGGTGGCGGGCCGAAGTCGTGCAACCGCGGCGCGAGCGGCACAATCCACGCGGCATCCGCAGCAGTCGCCGGCAGGATCCGGATTTCGGTCGAGCTCATAAATGACCTCCTCCCGCGTTCGCACGTAATGCGCAGGAGAATACCGTGAGCGTGCTCGTCGTGCGACCACGCCTCGTGTGATGTAGGTCACCCAGCGTTTCAGGTTGCAGAGAGCCGTGGAACCGAACCGGTGTATTATCCAAACCTGTCGACTGAATCTTTTCTTGCCTGCACTTCGAAACCATGGAGGCCGTCATGTTGCAGCTCCAGTCCCTTCGCCTCGCTGCGTGGCTCGCTCCGCTCGCCGTCGGCCTCGTGGCGTGCGACACGACCGCGCCCGGCACCCGACCGCTCAGCCTGTCGGTCACGAGCAGGTCCACAGCTCCGACGACAGGCCCGAGCACCAGCATCGTCGTCGGGAGCGGTGCCGCCGGCATCACGATCACCGCGGCACAGATGACGCTCGGCGAGATCGAGCTCTCCCCCAGCGGCAGCTGCGGAGCCGAGACGAACGATGCAGACGCCGCTGGCCCTGCCAACGACAACCATGAGGACAGCTGCGAGGAGCTGGACGCCGGGCCGGTGACGGTCGATCTCCCGGTCGACGGGACGACGAAAGCGATGCTGCACGTAACGGTTCCCACCGGCACCTACGAGGGGCTCCAGGCCGAACTCCTAAACGTGCAGGTGGCTTTCACCGATGCGAGCGGAGCGAAGCACACCTTCACGTCCAACGCGGAAGCGAAGCTCGAAATGCGGTTCTCGGCCCCGCTCACGGTGGCAGCCGGTGGCACCCTCAATGTGACGGTCGACATCGACGTCTCCAGCTGGTTTAAGGACGCGAGCGGCGCCGTGCTCGATCCCACGAACCCCGCCAACGCGGACGCCATCAACGACAATATCCGTAAGTCGTTCCATGCGTTCGATGACGAGAACCAGGACGGCGTGGACGATCACGAGGAAGGCACCGGCGGGCACTAGCGACTCGCGTTCCTGCCAGGGGGAGGGGGGGACTCGAGGGGCGGCGCCTCGACGCATCGACTGAGGACCCTCGTGCGGTTGCCGGCGTATCAGTGGCTCACATGCGCGCCGCGGCTCTCTCCCTGGCCAGTCTTACTCGCGCCTGGGGTGCGCCTTGAGCCCCCCGTACCGACGCCGTAGTATCGGTGTCATGGCCGATCGCTCGAACCCCATCGCGATACTCCTGGTCGAAGACAGCGAGGCGGATATCGAGCTGACCCTGCGGGGCTTGGCGCGCGCCAAACTACAAAACCGCATCTGGAGCGTTCGGGACGGAGCAGAGGCGCTGGCGTTTCTGCGGCGCGAGCCCCCGCATCAGGAGGCCCCGCGCCCGGATCTGGTGCTGCTCGACCTCAATCTCCCGCACCTGGACGGGCGGGAGGTGCTCGCGCGCATCCGAGCGGATCCGCGGTTGCGGGAGCTTCCGGTCGTCGTGCTCTCCGCGTCCGACAGTGAGCAGGAGCACCTCGCCGCAAGCGCCGCCGACGCGTTCGTGACGAAGCCCGTGGACTTCGCGCAGTTGGCGAAACTTGTCCAGATGATCGCTGGTCTGGGCTGGGCGATCGTCAAGCTGTCCCGGGCGGGCGCGCGGGCCTAGATGCCGTTCACCGCCGACACGCTGCGCTTCTTCCGCGGGCTGGCACGCAACAATCGGAAGTCCTGGTTCGAGGCTCACCGCGGCGACTACGAGGGTCATGTCCGCGCGCCGATGCGCGCGCTCATCGAGGAGATGGACGTGCGGCTGGCCCGCGTGGCGCCGGAGATCGCGGGAGACCCCAAGCGGTCCATGTTTCGCATCTACCGCGACATCCGGTTCTCGAAGGACAAGTCGCCGTACAAGACGCACGCCGCCTGCTGGTTTCATCACAGGGATGCGGACCGGCGAGTCGGGAGCGAGGCGGAAGAGGGGAGCGCAGGGTTCTACGTGCAGATCGCCCCCGGCGCGTCGTTCGTCGGCGCTGGAATCTGGAGGCCAGCGCGGCCGACTCTGAACCGGCTGCGCGAAGCAATCGCCGAGGACTGGAAAGGATTTCTGAGCCTCGTCCGAGACTCGAAGTTGCTGCGGCGATTCGGCGGCCTGGATGACGAGGCGATGCTGAAGCGCATGCCCCGCGGCTTCCCGGAGACGCACCCCGCGGCGCTCTGGCTGCGCTACCAGTCCTACACGGCCGGCCGCCGCCTCAGCGACGCTCAGGCGACGAGTGCTCGGCTACCGGCCCTGCTCGAGACGGATTTCGCGCGCCTGCGGGCGCTGGTCCGGTGGCTGAACGGCGCACTGGGGCTGAAGGCGGCGAAGCAACGGTGAACCGCTTGACAACCCCGGGCGTCTGTGAATATTAAACCGATCGGTTAAGTATCACTTCGCCCAATCTCGCAGGAGGCATCCGATGCATCCGCGTCTCAGCTTCACCGTCCTCGCTCTCGCCGCCGCCGGGCTCGCCGTTCCCGCGGCCGCTCAGCAAGCCGCTGCCGAGCACCACATGCCGAAACCCTCGAGGGGGTTCGCCCAGCTGACGCCACTCGCCGGCGAATGGGAGGGGAAGTCCCCCGACGGGAAGATCATCCACGCGTCCTACCAGGTCGTATCGGGTGGGAATGCCTTGCTCGAGCGGCTGCAGACGAGCGGCGAGCCGGAAATGCTCACCGTGTACGCGCCCGACGGCGAGCGCGTGGCCGTGACGCACTTCTGCAGCGCCGGCAACCAGCCGCAGATGCAGACCGCGCCGATCACGGGCGACACGAAGCAGTTCTCGTTCGACTTCGTCCACGCCTCGAACCTCGCAAGCCCGACCACGGGTCACATGCACCACCTGACCCTGACGCTCGCGGACCGGGACCACCTCACCCAGGAATGGACCTGGCAGGAGAGCGGTCAGTCGAAGACCATGGCGTTCCAGTTCACGCGGAAGAGCTAATAGAGAGAGCTAGCGGGGGCGGGAGGGGGGGAGGGGGCGGGGAGGACCGACTCTCCCCCCCCCTTCCCCCCTCCGGCTAGTTGCAACTGCCTCCGGATCTCCGTTTCCCAGGCCGCCTGCTCGCGGCGCCGCAGCCCATGCGCCGTCTCGGCGTCGTAGCGACGCTGCATGGCCTTCTCCTCGTCCAGCAGTCGCTGGGCGGCCGCGCTGAGATCAGCATCGCTCTGCGCGCACGGCTCC
>WNFF01005524.1_pt1 | contig 19163 bp, 14 predicted proteins | sample 5400441 | NCBI WGS metagenome assembly WNFF01 (sample SAMN13153345, study PRJNA577476) | soil metagenome | isolation source: 120 cm saprolite under Douglas fir tree site 2 hole 3 replicate 1 | place: USA:California | collected 2015-04-18 | reverse complement strand
TACGTGCCACTTCATGCTTGCCCGTGGGCAGAGTCAGGCCGGGCAGGGCGATCATAGTGTCACGGCCCCAGTCGCTGAACCAGTGGTAGCCGGCAATGACGGTTTTCTGGTCTCCGCGGGAAACGATGTATTGGTCGGCTGAGGCGGCCAACGTCTGCGCGAAACTGTCTTCAATCGGTGACAAGACTATCGCATTCCGGTGCCGCGTGATCGCGGCTTGCCGGTACTCGGCGACGCTGGCCACATCCCGTTTTTCGGTGGAAGCAATCACCGAGGCCTGGCGGCTGAGGCGCAAGTCGAACCCGAGAACGAGAGGATTGAATAGGTCTTCGGAAAAATCCAGACCGCGCTCACGCTCCGCGTCGTACTCAAAGTTGCGGTACCAGTTTCCCGCCTTGCGAAGTTCGGCGGCATTGTGAGCCAAGTGCAGCGAAGGCAGACCTTGATAGGGAGTGACTGTTGCCAGCCCGTAACTTTCGGCCACCGCAGCGCTGATCGCTTCATTCTCATGAGTCGTGCTGTGGTAGTCGCGGAAGGCGATCAGAGGCCGGATTTCGAGCCACAAGTTCTTTGGCGATTCGCGACGGTTGTTGTTCTTCAGTTCATAGTGGACTACGGTGCTGTTTTCGGCCTGAACCATGAAAACGGTCTTTTCGATCTCGAGACCCTCGACTTCATAAGTGAAGACGGGAAATGGGTCGAGACGAAATTGTTTCAGGTAACGAAATCCCTGCGGGTGCACGGCGCCGGAATAACGATTCGCGGATAGATCGAACGGCTGCCCATCAACGAACAGCGTTTCTTCCAGCTTGGAGAGCAGCACCAGCCTGCCGACTGGCGGCTTGGTCGCAGCCACCAGCAAGCCATGGTAACGGCGCGTGTTCAGGCCGACGATCGTCGAGGAGGCAAAACCGCCCAGCCCGTTGGTTTCCAGCCACTCGCGGGTAAGAGCCGCGCCCAGGTCACCGCACGTTTCCTGTTTGAACTGAATCATCGTTCGCCTCCACAGCGTTCTTTTTACACTTGTCATCCTGAGCGGAGGCAGTTCGGTCGCCAAGCGAACGAACTGGCGTAGTCGAAGGGCCCCTAGCAACTCGATGCTGCCAAAGTCATCTCTAGGGAGTCCTTCCTGTACTCTGCGAACCGGACAGTACGGGGAGAACGCCTTGACGCACTCTCAACTCACGACATCGCGCCGGGGTCCTTCGACTCCATCTGGTCTTCGCGTTTCCGCAAAGATCAAATTCCGCTCCGCATGACAGCTCTAAAAGGGCGCTCTACAGCTCCGCCACCTGGCAGAAAACCTTGATCGCGCCATTGGGCGACGTCAGCTTCTTGAACAGCTCGGTGTAGTTGTCCAGGCCTTTGACCGGGTCGGTCAAGAGCTTGCTCAACCAGCCCGGATACTCCGCTTCGGCTTGGGCCATGTCGCGTACGCCCAACTCGAAATATTCGCGATTGGCGTTGACAGTTCCCACCATAACCTTGTTTCCGAGGACAAACTCCAGGTTGATGCGATCGGCCGGTACTTGAATCATCTTGTCACCGCCGGTCACGCTTGAGAGCACGAGCACACCGTTTTTGCCGAGAGCCTGCATGCTGTCGAAAACGACTGAAGAGTTGCCGGTGCCCTCGAAGATCAGGTCGAACGGGCCATGTTGCTTGGCAGTGTCCAGCAGGGGCGTATCGCGGGTCGAGATGTAGCGGGCGCCGAGGTCTTCGATGAGGTCGGCGTTCAGGTACGGCTTATTGGTACGCGCAAAGGTGGTCACGTCCAGGCCCCGCAGACGCAGTACTAGCGTCGCGAGCAATCCGATTGTGCCCGCGCCCATGACCGCAGCCTTCCGCGGCCGCCAGACTTTCAGGCGTCGTTGAATCTCGTATGCCTGATAAATACCCTTCTCTACTACCGTCATCGGCTCGAGCAACACGCCGACATGTTTCAGCCCCTGCGGCACTTTGACGATGAATTCGACGTCATCGACGTAATACTCTGTCAAGTAGCCGTGGCGCAGATTGATTCCGCGTTCGTAGTACGTGTCGTCAGTGGTCATGTCGTTGGTGCCAATCAAGTCATAAATGCTCTTGCCCGGGCGGCGCACTGTGGCGACTACATAATCGCCGGGCTTCAGTTCGGTGACGTTCGGCCCCACTGCTTCTACGCGCCCGAAGCCTTCATGGCCAATAACCAGGAAGTCGTATCCTGGAGGCGCTGCGCCATACTCGGCAGCATTGATTTCCTTGTCGGTGCCGTCTACGCCCACGCGCAGAACTTTGACCAGCACACCGCGACCGTTGGGAACCTGGTCCAGGGCAGGCTTCGGAAGATCGGCGATATGGACGCTATCGGGTTTCCCTGGGAACACACTAATGGCTTTCATTTTCGTTACTCCTTATGAAATTCGTCTGCATGGAATCAGTCTGCGGCGACCGTGGCAGCCGCTGGTTCATGTTTCTTGCGTTTACGGGACTCGCCGCTCTGCTGCATGAGTTTCGTGACGATGCCCGTCCATCCCGTCTGATGGCTGGCTCCGACTCCGGCGCCGGAGTCTCCATTGAAGTATTCGTGGAACAGCACGAGATCGCGCCAGTGCGGGTCGGTCTGGAATTTTTCGAGGTCGCCGTAGACCGGCCGGCGGCCCTTGTCGTCCTGAAGAAAGATGTTCGTCATGCGGCGCGATAATTCGCCAGCCACATCCCACAGAGTCAGCATCTTTCCCGACCCGGTCGGAAATTCCACTCTGAAGCCATCCCCAAGATAGTGATGGAATTTCTGAAGCGATTCGACCAGCAGGAAGTTCACCGGAAACCAGACTGGACCGCGCCAGTTGGAATTCCCGCCGAATAGCCCTGTCGAGGATTCGCCCGGTTGGTAGTCCACGCGGTGTTCCGTGCCCATAACGTTCAGCGTGTACGGATGTTCCCTGTGAAAGCGTGACAGCGCACGTACTCCGTACGGCGACAGAAATTCCTTTTCGTCCAGCATGTAGCGAAGAATGTGGCGGAGTTGGTCTTGATTGGCGATGGAGAGCAGCCTACGTTCACCCAGGCCCTGCGATTGCATACACGCGATGTCGGTCGTCAGATCCGGACGGTTATCAACGAACCATTCGAGCCGCCGCTTGAAACCCGGCAGACGATCCAGAACTTCCGGCTCCAGCGTTTCCACCGCGAAGAGCGGAATCAATCCCACCATGGATCGAATCTTCATCGGGAACTGAGTACCATCAGGCAGCTTCAGCACGTCGTAGAAGAATCCGTCTTCCTCGTTCCATAGCCCCATACTGTCGCGGCCGCGATGGCTCATGGCATGCGCGATATAGATGAAGTGCTCCCAGAACTTGCTGGCCATGTCCTCGTAGACGGGATCATCTTTGGCGAGTTCGAGCGCGATGGCCAGCAGGTTGAGCGTGTACATCGCCATCCAACTCGTGCCGTCAGACTGCTCGATATATCCGCCGGTCGGCAGCGGAGCGCTGCGGTCGAAGACCCCGATGTTGTCGAGACCGAGGAAGCCGCCCTGAAAAATGTTCATGCCGTCGGCGTCTTTGCGGTTCACCCACCAGGTGAAATTTAGCATCAGCTTGTGGAAAACGCGTTTCAGAAAATCTGTATCGCCTTTACCCGAGCGCTTCTTGTCAATTTTGTAAACGCGCCATGCCGCCCAGGCGTGTACCGGAGGATTGACGTCACCGAACGCCCACTCATATGCGGGAATTTGTCCGTTGGGGTGCATGTACCACTCACGCAACATCAGCGTCAGCTGGTCTTTCGCGAAATCGGAATCCACCAGCGCCAGCGGGACACAGTGAAATGCGAGATCCCACGCCGCATACCACGGGTATTCCCACTTGTCGGGCATCGAAATGACGTCGGCGTTATAGAGATGGGTCCACTCGTGGTTGCGGCCGTGCAAGCGCTCCGGCGGTGGGGGAGGATTGCCGGGATCGCCTTGCAACCAGTCTTTGACGACATAGTGATAAAACTGCTTGGACCACAACATTCCCGCGAGACCCTGCCGCATGACACTTTTTCCGTCGGCAGATAGGTCCTGTGGAATGACGGTGGCATAGAATTCGTCGGCTTCGCGTTGGCGAAGAGCGAATGTTTTATCGAAGCCGTCAAAAGCGTTTTTTCCGGAGAAGTCTGAATTGGAGAGACGCAACCGGACGACCGCCGTTTCCCCAGCGCCCACAGTCAGTTTGTAATGCGCAGCCGCCTTTGTGCCCGCATGCTCCGGGTTGACCGCTTCCTGCGCGCTCTGCACCACGTAGTTGTTGATGCCGTCTTTGACATAGGGAGTGCGGTTCTCAGCGCCAAACAGCCGGTGCGCGTTCGTCTCGTTCTCGGTAAACAATAACTCGGGCGAGCCTTCGCAGTGCAGCCAGCGATTACCGCATTGAGTGTGGTTCAACTCAACGACCGGATTCGGAATGGGACGGGCCTGGTGCAATTCTGGGCGCGGGTCGCTCCCTCCCCACGACCAGATGTTCCGGAACCATACTGTAGGCAGCAGACGAAGATTGGCGGCTTCCGGCCCGCGGTTCGCGACTGTAATTTTGATCAGGATATCTTCGATGTCAGCCTTGGCGTACTCCACGAACACATCGAAATAGCGATTGTCGTTAAACACTCCGGTGTCGAGCAATTCGAATTCGGGCTGGTTCTTGCCACGCCGGCGGTTTTCGTCGACTAGTTGGGCGTAAGGGAACTCGGCTTGGGGATACTTGTAGAGATACTTCATGTAGGAGTGCGTCGGTGTGCTGTCGAGGTAGAAGTAATATTCCTTTACGTCCTCGCCATGGTTTCCCTCGTTGCCGGTGAGGCCAAAGATTCGTTCTTTCAAGATAGGATCGCGCTCATTCCACAGTGCCAGCGCAAAGCAGATGAATTGGCGGCGGTCACAGATCCCAGCCAGGCCGTCTTCGTTCCAACGGTAGGAGCGCGAGCGGGCATGGTCGTGGGGGAAGAACTCCCATGCGTTACCGTAAGCGCTGTAATCTTCGCGCACTGTGCCCCAGGCGCGCTCGCTGAGATAGGGACCCCAACGCTTCCAGTGTTGCTTTTTCGCCCCGGATTCCGCCAGCCTGATTTCTTCCTGTGTCATGGGCAATGCTCCTTCTCAGACCACGCTCAGCAGGCACTCAAATTCATCGCTCAGCATCTGTCTTGATTGCTGAGACGACACATCAGGGTGTGTAAATGACTCTGAAATTGTACTGCTTTGGTCGCGGATCTGATGCGGCCGATATTCGAGTTCCAGCGGCAGTCCGGTCAGGGCGGTTTGTATGATGCCGTTATTCATTGACGTCTCCACTTACCTCTCCTCGATCTCAATTGCGTGGCCATCGGGGTCACGAACCACAAAGGCTTTAGTGAACCCAAGCCCCCTATTCTGATTCGCAACCACTTCGGAAGAAACAAAACTAACTTTGGCTGCGTGCGACTGGCGAGCGGCTGCCTGGGCGTCATGGGACAACAGGAGGGTCTGTCGGTGGACGATGTCGTTGGCGCGCTCGTCGGCGGGAAAGGGATGGCCATCGCGGGGTGCCAGGTACTCCAGCAGTTCGATACCTGGTCCACTGGCGCCACGTAGCGCCGTAATCCGCAGATGCGCCCCCAAGACGTTGTTCAGATGTTCCTGCTCGGTGCCATAGTTCTCGCTTTCTCCGGCGACGCGCATTCCCAGGAGATCGCGGTAGAACCTGAGGCTGGCATCGGTATTCCAGACCACGATGGCAGTGTGATCGATGCCCATAAAGAGCTTATCGGTCGGACGGTGCCATTTCTCCAGACCCTTGTCGGGCGGAAATTGCAGTACTTCGACGGGATGTCCGTCCGGATCCTTGAAATAGAACGCCGAGATGCCGGCAGCATTCTTGTTCCAGTCGGGAAGGCGTTGCGGCCCGGAGGAGGCGTGCGCGACCTTGTTCTGCCGCAGCAGACGGTAGGCCTTGTCCATGTCGCTGACGATGATGGCAATATGCTGGAACCAGCGGTCGTTGCTGCGCGAATCAACCGGGATCGGCCGCCCTTTCGGGGCGAGGTATTCGGTGAGTTCGATGGATTCATCTCCTAGCCGCATTCTTGCAATCCGCATCCGAAGCCCGAAGACACCCGTGAGGTTCTCGTAGTCGTCACCCGTTACTTCGACGTCTGACACCTTTTCGAACGTGAGCACTCTGGAGTAGAAGTCCACGGCACGATCCATGTCGGAGACCGTGATGCCGACGGCATCGACACCATCCACCAGAGCCGGGTGTTGCTGTGCCCGTATCTGGGGAACCGCCAGAACGAGCGACAGTGCCAGGGTTAGCAGAGCTTTATCGTGACTACGGCGAAATTTGAGAAGTGGCTTCATAGTTGACTCTGTCGGCGGTGGGGGCGAGGACGCCCCCACGACCGCCGGCGAGACGCCGGCGCTGCGCTCTTAGATCTGTGCCAGGACTGGTTGTGCAACTGCGTCCGATTGCGATACTCCCATCCGTTCCAACAGGTGATCTCCGACCCTCATCGCATTGGCCATGATGGTCAGTGCCGGATTCACAGCAGCGCTCGACGGGAAAAAGCTCCCGTCGACCACGTAGAGGTTGTCGACGTCATGCGCTTTGCAGTTGACGTTCAATGCCGATGTTTTGGGATTGTGTCCAAAGCGAATCGTCCCGTTCTGGTGCGCTACCCCAGCCAGTGGAATTTGCTGTCCGACAAAGAGGTTGCGGGAGAATAATCCCTGGTGACACTCGTGGCCATGCATTTCGCAGTTCGTCTGCTTCATGGCTTGCTTCAGCTTGGACTGCAGCCGTTCGTGCGCTTCCAGGTTGTTCGTCGAATACGTCAGAATGATTTTCCCGTTGCGATCCACCGTGACTCGGTTATTCGGATCGGGCAGGTCTTCCGAGGTGAGCCAGAAGTCCAGGGAATGTTTTGCCATCAGCTCCAGCGTGAAATTCGGAGCGATCGCGGGCGCGCCAGCGCGCAATGTGACGGCATCCAGCTTGCCGACGAAAGAAATATGGCCCATCGGATACTGCCAGTCATTCGAGCCGAAGTAGAAGTCATTGACGCCGAGTGTCTTCTGAAAAATAGTTGGGTTGGGACACTTGGAGATTGCCATCATCACCGAGTTGGTGTGACCCATGTAGTGGCGGCCGACGGTATCGGAGCTGTTGGCCAGCCCCCGCGGGTGCCGGTCATTAACGGAGCGCAGCAGCAGCGCGGCGGAGTTGATAGCCCCACATGAGACGACAACCATATCCGAGGAGTAGGTCTCCAGGCTGCCGTTGCGCTCCACAAGCACCCCTTTCACTTCGCGCCCGGAGGCATTCGTGTCCAGGCGCTTCACCTCCGACCGAGTCAGCAGAGTCACATTTGGATATTTCACCGCTTCGTCGATGCAGACTACCTGTGCATCCGACTTGGCGGAAACCAGGCACGGAAAGCCGTCGCAAGTGTTGCAACGGATGCAGCGGCTATTTTGCGGATTCTTCTCGTCCAGCATGACTCCGACCGGCACGTGAAAAGGCTTCAGTCCGGAGCGGGCAAAGTCGTCCGCCAAATGCTGGATGCGCGGCTCATGGCTCACGGCCGGGAAGCGATATGGCGCACTCGCGGGCGGTTCAGTGGGATCTTCGCCACGGTTGCCGTGCACCTGATAAAGATGTTCGGCCTGAGTGTAATAAGGCTCGAGTTCGTCGTAGCTGATCGGCCACGCCGGGGAAATTCCGCCATGGTGGCGGAGTTCGCCGAAGTCTTCTTTACGTAGGCGGAACAGCGCCGCACCATAAAACTTCGTATTGCCGCCCACATAGTAGTTGGTATGCGGATGCAGATCCTTGCCGTTTCTGTCGAGCCACGACTCTTTCGTGTTGTAGTGGCCGTCTACGTTAACAACCTGAGGATCCCAGTTGGCCTTTTCGCGGGGGACATAGTCGCCGCGCTCGAGAATCAGGATTCGCTTTCCGGAGGGAGCGAGGTGGTAGGCGAGGGTTCCGCCGCCGGCGCCGGTCCCGATGATGATCACGTCATAGTGGGTCAGATTGCTCATGATGCGAATCCTCCATTCGCTCCGCAGAAAATGCAGCGCTTGTCGTTATCGTGATGGAGCTTGCAGCACTTCACTGCTTGCCGGCCCTTGCGCCAGAGATAGATCTCGGCCGCGGTCAGCATGCCCAGCAGCGGCGCTGTGAGGTAGATCCAGAAGTGGTCCCAAATGCCCGAGGGGAGGGCCGAACCGAACGTCCGGGCGGTATTCATGCTCATGCCCGACAGCGGTGATTCCAACGTGATATAGATCGCGACCAGCGAGCCGGCGACGAGAGGTGTGTATCTGGCGAATCGATGGTGGTTCGAGAAATAGAGAACGGCCGACATCATCCCCGTGGAAATGATGAGCTCCGCAGCCAGCGCTACCCACGGGCCACGCGGTCCTGGCGTTGTAGCCACGTATCGCACCGCCGGATCAGAGACTTGTTGCCGAAAAAACTGGGCCACTAGTAAAACGCCGACCACCGCCCCGCTGAATTGCGCCGCTATATAGAAGAGAGCGTCCCAGAACTTGATTTTGCCCAGCCGGAAGAACGTCAGCGTCACCGCTGGGTTGATGTGCGCGCCGGACTGCTTCCCCCAAGGTGAATAGAAAATCGCAATCGCTGTCAGGCCCATTGACAAGCCGCCGAGCAGCTGACGCGCAAAGGTTGAGGGGATTGCCTGCCTTACCGGCGAGCCAGGAAATCCGTAGAGCACGCCGAAAAGGCAGGCTGACACCATGAAGGCACCGAGCAGACCTGCTTCCATTAAATACTCTGGCCAATGACTGCTCAGCGAAGCGAGCGCGCCCCGTTTGGGCGCTGAAAAGAGAACCGCTATCGGCGGCTCAGGCGCTAGCGCCAGGTTTGACGCATCCGCCATCGGGAGCTGCTCGATGCCATTCATAAGCGGTGTGATTCAGGGATTTTGCGAAAGTGACAGGAAATAACTTGCGAAGACGGGTCTGTTGAAGAATGAGGTTGGATTGCGGGGGGCTTCAAGCTGCCAAACAGGCTATCGGTGCGTACGAGGGCATTGCTTCAGCGGAAATCTTAGGTAGAAACGCGGCTTGCCGCGTCTTTCTTGCTGGCCCGAGACTCTCTCGCCTGGCCTGAAACGCGGCAATCCGCGTCTCTACCAACGAGTCCTTACCGTGCCCGAAACAGCCGCTGGTACAGACGATCGCTAATTCCTGGCGGCAGGTCGAAAGCCTTCTCATCGCTCAGCAGTCGCACAACATTCCGAGCGCCGTCATACACGGCGGTGCAGTGCTGGCAATTCTGGAGATGCAGATCAACCTGCGCTCGCAGGTCTGCCGTCAGATCGTCTTCCATCCAGTTCACCAGTTCCCGGCGGACTCGGTAGCAGTCGACTTCTACGGTTTTGTTTTGGCCCACAAAAGATTCCAACCGATTAGATGCCACGTCGCTGAGGAAGTGACGCAGTTTCCCAACGTCTGGTTAGCAACGAATCCCTGTAACCTTCGCAACACTTCGGAATCCCACTGCCCGTGAGCACGCCTCAGCGCCACACATGAACCTCAGGAAGAACCTGGGTTCGCGAATCGTTAACGATTCATCCGGCAGCTGGAGCATCCTCACAAACAAATCCCAACCCAGAAGGAAAAGAAACGACATGAGCAAGAAAATTCAATCTGCGCTCCTCACGCTGCTGGCGACAACCATGCTGCTCGCTGTCTCGGCCGCCGCTCAGAGCATTCACACCTCCAGCCAGTTCCAGGGGCCGAAAGCAAACAAGGGGACGGTCACGCACAGCACGCGCGATGGTAAGAGCGTCCTCACGCTTTCGGACGACTTCGTAGTCCCCGACACACCGGATCCGCACTGGCAGCTAGTGGATTCCGACGGCAACGTTTACCTCGTGGACAAACTCAAGAAGAAGGCATTGATCGGAGACAAGTTCCAGAAAGAAATCGTCGTGCCCAGCTACGTGAAGAACGTGTCCAAGGTCGTGATCTGGTGCGCCTGGGCCGAGGCCAACCTGGGGGAAGCCAGTTTCAGCTCCCCTGTCAAGTAAGCCAACCTTCAACCGAAGGGGCGTGAGCCGATTCGAACCTGGACGGTGCGCCCCTCGCAATACTGAGAAAGCAGGAGAGCCATGAATACTCGTCGCAGCTTCGTTCGTTATTCCGGATTGGCAGCAGCACTGGTGTGCGTTGCGAGTCTCGTTAGCGCCCAAACGGTGGACAAAAAGACGCTCACCTTGCAAGGGGCGGAGCGCGTCATTGCCGCGACGACGGCGGCAACCTGATGGCACTGGCGCGGCTGGATGGCACATTTGCTGCCGGCGCAAACATTTCGATCGGCAAGGCACGTACAGCCGTCCTCTTTAAGAAGCCCACCAGATTTTTCGAGGAACTGATCAATTCGAGCGGAAAAGGCCGCACCGTGATGACGGCCTTGAACGATTTCACGCCTCTGATCGGTGGCATTCCAATTAGCGTGGACGGCCAGACTGTAGGTGGAGTTGGCGTGAGCGGCGCAGCCAGCGCAGCGCAGGACGAAGAGTTAGCCATCGCCGGCTCGAAAGCATTTGAAACGGGCTCGATGGCCATGAGTGGCGAGGTTCCCCTTCCCATTTCCTATTGGGAGAAGAGCAAGGTCGACGAGGCGTTCTCGAAGGGTGCGGTGTTGTTCGACGCAAGCGACGGACGCAACTACATGGTCCATGCCAGCCGCCGCGAGAAGCCCGGCCAGGCCGAAATTCACTCCAAAGATGCAGACGTGATCTACGTGTTACAGGGAACAGCGACGTTCATAACTGGCGGTGAACCCATCGACGGCAAAACCATCGCGCCCGACGAGATTCGAGGCGCCAGCATCAAGGGCGGCGAGACAAGGAAGATCTCCAAGGGCGATGTGATCATCGTGCCCCACGGCGTCCCGCACCAGTTTTTGGAGGTCACCAATCCGTTCCTCTATTACGTGGTGAAGGTTCGCTGAATTGGTTCCTGAGGCAGAAGAGAGACAGACATGCAAACCAGACAACAATTGTCGAGCATCTGCCGCACGGCGGTCCTGCTGTTCTTGTGGACGGCGTCATTGGGCGCCCAGGCAGTTCAAGATCCACCCTTCGGACGCCCCGACGCCGTTGTCGACCTGGCCTCCCGCGATGGGACGCAACTGGTCAAAGGCCAATGGCGCTATCATGACGTGCAAATCGTGGACGCGGAGTCTCGCTCGGTAGGTCCCGACCTGAGATCCAGCGGGAGCCAAACCATCAAGACCTACGACTATGCTCCGCACGCCGGCGTCGCCGACTTCGACGATTCCCAATGGGAAGCGATCGATGCCACGACTTTAGACCAGCGCCGTTCGACCGCGAAGGTATGTTTCAACTGGTATCGGATTAATGTCACCATCCCTGAAAAGGTCCGCAATTTCAGCACGGCGGGCTCGACCGTCGCCTTCGAAATCGTGATCGACGACTACGCTGAAATCTGGGTCAATGGCAAGATGCCACGGATCCTTGGCCAACCGGGAGGTCCAGTCATCAAGGGCTTCAACGCTCCCAACCGCGTCATCATCACGCGCAACGCCCAGCCCGGCCAACGCATTCAACTGGCGGTCTTCGGCATCAACGGACCAATTTCTTTCAGCCCGCAGAATTTCATCTGGATCAAATCGGCTACACTGGATTTCTACAAATCTCCGAAGGTCGCGATCAGCGAGACCGCCGCACAGGTAATACGCAAAGACCCCGCGCTCGACGAGATCGTTCCCCCCAATGCGAAGATCGAGAAGCTCGCCGGCGGATTTCTCTTCACCGAAGGTCCGATCTGGGTTCCGCGCACCGAAGACGCGGACGGCTACCTTCTTTTCAGTGACCCCAACAACAACCTGATCTACCGTTGGACGCAGGACGGCCAGCTCTCGATCTTCATGACCAAGAGCGGTTATCGCGGCATGGACATCGGCGAATACGGCCAGCCCGGTTCGAACGGCCTCACGCTCGACAAGCAGGGACGCCTCACCATCAACCAGCATGGCAATCGCCGCGTGGTTCGCATGGAAAAGAACGGGCAGCTTACCGTGCTGGCAGACCACTACCAAGGCAAGCGCCTGAACAGCCCGAACGATCTCGTTTACAAATCCGACGGCGCACTCTACTTTACCGACCCGCCATTCGGGCTGCCCAAGTTCTTCGACGACCCGCGCAAGGAACTGCCGTACAGCGGTGTTTTTCGCGTGTCGCCCGACGGTAAAGACGTTCAGTTGTTGACCACGGATTTGACGGGGCCCAACGGTCTAGCATTCTCGCCGGACGAGAAGTATTTCTATGTGGACGACTGGGACACCGCGAAGAAGACCATCATGCGCTACGAAGTTAAATCCGACGGAACATTGTCGAATGGCAAGATTTTCTTCGATATGACATCCGCCGAAGGCGAAGATGCGCTCGACGGACTAAAGGTGGATCAGAAGGGAAACATCTATGCTTCAGGCCCGGGTGGGCTATGGATTATTTCTCCGGAGGGCAAGCACCTGGGCACGGTTGTCGGACCCGAACATCCGCATAACTTTGCGTGGGGCGATGACGACGGCAAGACGCTCTATCTGTGCGCGAAGACAGGGCTGTATCGCATCCGGCTGAATATTCCGGGGATTCGCCCCTGAGCGGCTCGGCATTGTCGTCGTCTGGTAAGATTCGCAGTCGGCAAGTGACTACACGAGTGAGAGAAACGATGGACGACGCCTACACGATTCGATTGGCAAAAACAGAACTACGTGACGGCTATAACACAGGGGATGTGGATCGCGTCCTGTCAGTCTATGGGGACGCCTATAGCGACATGTCGTCGGGCAGCGCCTCTTTCTACGGCGCCGAAGCCAAGGCGGTTCTGAAGCACCGCGTCAGGAAGCTATTCGCCCGCTACCGCGTCCGACTGGCAGTGACCATTATCTCGATCGGGATCCAGGGCGAGCTGGCTTTCGACTGGGGTTGGCACAAACTCACGCTGACGCCTCGCAAGGGAGGCAGACCGAAGAGCATACGCTCCCGCTACCTCGAGATCTGGCAGAAGCAAGCCGATGGGCAATGGAAGATCGCAATCTTCCTCGACAACTTGGACTTTCCCCCCGCAATGCCACCTCGGGAAGTGTTGCTCGCTCTGGCCGCTCATCGGCCTAACGGGAGTCGCCGTACCCAGTCGCGCAGGCGAAAGCCGTGAAGCAGGGCAACCTCCTCCTGAGGTTACTTATTCAGCGACGCTGAGGTCAGCAGCGATGATTGCGGGCGCCTTATCTTGCCTTTCCCCCGCCAAATGCCGATAATTATCAACTCCTGATGGCCACCGCACGCGTGCAACCCGAAGTGGAAGCCGACCTGATTGAACGGGTTCGCTGCGGTGAACACGAAGCCTTCTACGAGCTCGTCCGGCCGCACGAACGCGGGATCTACATGGCGGCCCTTTCCATCCTGAATAACGACGCCGATGCCGAAGAGGTCGTCCAGGAGGCCATCCTCAAAGCCTTCAAGGCAATCGGAAAGTTTCGCGGAGAGGCCAAATTCAGTACCTGGATCATCCAGATCACGATCAATGAAGCGCGCATGAAGCTGCGCAAGGATCGCCGCCATCTCTACGATTCGCTCGATGAGTCGCGCAAGGGAGAGGATGAGGGGGACTATATCCCCCGGGACTTTGCCGACTGGCGCGAGATTCCTTCGGAAGCGCTGGAGAGTACTCGCTTGCGAGAAGCCCTGAAGAAGGCGCTGGATTCTCTGGCTCCCAAGTATCGGCAAGTGCTCGTTCTGCGCGACATCGAGCATCTGAACATCGCCGAAACCGCTAAGCTGATGGGTATCACCGCAGCAACAGTTAAGACCCGTTTGTTGCGCGCCCGACTGATGATGCGCGATGCGCTTGCCCCGGGCTTTGACGGCGCCTGGCGCAAAGGACGGGAATACGAAAAGGTGCGACCGTTTTAATCGGAAGCGAACAGATCAGACATAGATTTTGATCCTGCCGCTGGAGAGTACAGGGAATTGGCAAAGAAACCGATCGTCGAAATCGACTGCATCGAGGTCTGGCGACAGATCTCGAATTATCTCGACAACGAGGTCGACCCAGACCTTCGCGCGGTCATGGCATCCCACTTCAAAGATTGTGCCCATTGCAGCGCCATCCTCGACGGCACGCGGAATGTGGTGAGGCTGGTCGGTGACGGAAGGTCCTTCGAGATTCCCGCGGGCGTCAGCCGCCGACTGTACGCGAAGCTGGACGACCACCTAGCGACCCGTCGGCCGAAGAAGCGCAATAGCTAATTCGGGAACTTGTGAAGCAGATGGTTGTCCAGTGCTGAAAAGTCTGACCCGGTAGAGATCTAGGTTTCAAGTCCCCACGTGTCGTTCGATTTGTTTCAATCAGTTGCCGACTCCAGCCGATAACAGGGCAGGAACACTAAGAAACAATAAGGCCTTTCATGCCCCACCTCAGTTGCTGAAGTCCCTCCGGCTGGCAGAATGAGCCGATCGCAGATGCACGACAGGACTTTGGACTCAGCGACTTTGGGCGCGCCTTATTTGGACCCTGCATCCTATTTAAGTTTCACGAAAAGCAAAACGAAGATCGCCCACACTCCAACTGTGACCGGAAACTGAACCAATTGTGCGTCGCGCAATGCACCTCCTCTTGGGACCGCAAATGTTAGCAACAACATTGCCAAAGCGGTGAGTACCCCGAGGGCCAATTTGATTTTCGAGTTCATGTGTATTACCTCTCCTTGAGCTTCGCCCTGCATGCGGGACGGCAGCAATTCTCGCGACGAGCATCATCCTCGCAAAACAGCAACAGTGCAACTCGTCCCTACGGATTGCAATTTGGAAGGAATTATGCGCCAGACAGGGGCGTCGTCCAGTGACAAACTCACAGACGCGTATGTGGCGGAGACGCGGCTGTGACGGGAGTCGCAAGTTAAGGCGCACGCGCCGCACAGCCTTCTACGCTTCCAACACCCGATCGAGAAGCTGTCCAACTGCCCGTTGGGCTTCGAGTATGGAGTAGCGATGGTCCATGGCTCCCGCCAGATCGGTGTTGGCGAATGCAATCCGGCCGAAGGGTGCACTGCGCAGGATCTCGCGCGGAGCAGGTTGACCGTTCGTGCCAAAGAAGAAGCCTGGTTGCGGATTCAGATAGGCGTGTCCCCAGCGATTTAGGACGATACCCCCGATATCCCGCTGGGCGTCAAATCCGGAACTCGCAAACATGGCGGTGAACTGTTCGCGGATTCGTCTTTCGTAGTCCGCAAAGGACGTGCCCAGCATTTCGGCGCGGCCGCGGTGACCTTGCTCTTCGGTAGAGTATCCCGGGTAGGAATAGAGAACCTTCAAGGTCAGAACAACGGGCGAGTCCGGGCCGATCGTCGAGTCTTCGATACCGGTGAGCGCCAGCTTGCGCACCTCCATGTAATTGCCGGTTCCCTCAAACCAGCGGCATCCACTCATACCCATCTTGTACAGAAAACGCCAGTTTCTGACGGCCACGTTGGCCATCATGCAGGGAGACCGGTAGAACCGCGCGTACGCATTGCGATGCGCCTCGGGAAGGTCCTTAACAATGTGCTTCGTGGTCCAGCTTCCGCCCGCCATAACAGCCGATCGTGCCTTGAGCCGATACACCTTGCCATCTTTGAGGTACGCGATGGTGAGCGAGTTGGTCTTGGTGGGTTCGCCGTCGTGCTCGACCGCTAACACTGTCGACGCAAGACGAATTCTCGCCAATGCTCCGGGAACGTCGAGAGCGGACATGTCCACGTTGTTGCCGGTGACTCCTTCCACGCTGTCCGGGCCCGCGATGGCCGAGGGATTGAGACTCTTCACCATCAATCGGGCGATGGTCGTATTGCCACCGGGGAACATCTGGTCGGTGCCCTCTTTATCATCGGCTAGAGGATGCAACATTTCGTAGGCGTAGTCCGAGTAGGCGGACAAAGCATCGGGTCCCAGACCTGAGCCTCCGCCTTCGATTGGTGAGAGAAAAGTTCGGACGGTGTCACGGCTCAACCCGAATCGTTCCATGTAGTGCTGTTCCAGCGTAATCGAATCGAGATAGCGAGAGCTCGCGTCCCCTTCGACCTTGGGATGTTCAAATTTGCTCCCGGGCAGCGGTTCACCCTTCAGGTAGCGGAGCCATTCCGAACGAATGGTGTCGGAGATGGGGGCGCCTTGCAGGTTCTTGCCGAGCGGATCAATCAGCCACAGGCCCGGCTTCTGACCAAACTTTGCGCCGAACCAGAAGCCGTATTGTCCGTGTTCCAAGCCAGCAGCTTCGTAAGGAGTCCGGGAGAGCGGCATCTCCGGCTGAGGTCCAGCCCATTTCTGGTAGGTCAGTTTCGGAGTCTTCAAACCAATGGAGTCGTAGAAGCGTGCAAGAAAGCTGTGTGGATATTGAAGCTGATAGATCGCGGAGCCCTGGTGCGCAATCAGACGCTTGCCATCAACCAGAAATTCATTTTGCTTGGCCTCGCCCCCAAAGATGGGATGATTCTCGAGAATCAGGCACTTCGCACCCGACCCGCACTGACGCCGGAAGAAGAGGGCAGCGGCGAGTCCGCTGATTCCGCCACCGACGACGACGCAATCGTAGGTCTCCCCGGTATCGATGACATTCCTTGGCCGCGGATCGTAAGCTCCGTCGCGAATGGAGTGCCCCGCGCGCAGGACTTCGAGCGTATTCCCGTTTGACGCGCTGTATTCGCCGACGCCGCCGTAGCCGCTGAACTCATCTTTCGCGGCGAGGATCTCCGCCGGCGTGGTCGACCGGAGCAGAACTGCCCCGGAGGCCAGCAATGTGGAGCCGAGGAAATCGCGGCGGGTGATCGGTGCGCTCATGCCAAGCGCTGCATCGCCCGACTCGTGAAACTTTGAATTCGCCATTCGCCCCCGCTCGTGTGCAGTGTAACCCACGAGGCCAAGACGAGGACCAACTTCGGCGCAATCGTGACCTCCCGTTCAAGCTGCTGTACTCATCAGCCGATGAAGAAAGTACCGAGCCATGCGGGTTCGACGAGATCGGCAAACACTTCCTGGCCGAGAGTTGCAAATGAAAGGGAGATCGGGATGCCACCGATTCGGGTATTGATCGTTGACGATTCGGTGGTCGTTCGCCAAGTGCTCAGCGAATTTCTTCGGTCGGATCCGGAGATCGAAATTGTGGGAACCGCCTCCAGCGGAAGCCTGGCGTTGTCGCTGATTCCGCAGCTCAAGCCCGACCTGGTCACACTCGATCTTGAAATGCCGGGAATGGATGGGCTCGAGACGCTGGCCGGGATCCGGAAGCTCAGTCCCAGGCTCCCGGTGATCATGTTCAGCACTTTCACCGAGCGGGGCGCAGCGATCACGCTGGAAGCGCTGTCTCGGGGCGCCACCGACTACGTCACGAAACCCTCTCAGACGGGCAGCGCCGACGGCGCGCGGCAGCGAGTGCGGGACGAGCTGATTCCAAAAATCAAATCTCTGTGCGCTCCCCGCGTGCCCTTTCGGTTGCCAGTGGCCACCATTGCCCCGAAAGGGGCTCGCGTTCCGATCGATATCGTCGCGATCGGGACGTCAACCGGAGGCCCGAATGCGCTCGCAGATTTGATTCCGCAATTTCCGGCTGACTTTCCGGTTCCGATCGTGATCGTGCAGCACATGCCGCCCATGTTCACGCGTCAGCTTGCCGAGCGACTCAATGCGCTCACGCCGCTGCTTGTACAAGAGGCCCAGGAAGGGAAGAAGCTCACAGCCGGGCAGGTGTGGATCGCCCCCGGCGACTACCACATGACTGTGGCCCGAAGGGCAAGCGGTGTCGTGCTGACGATGAACCAGCGTCCTTCTGAGCAGGCATGCCGTCCCTCGGTGGACGTACTGTTTCGGTCGGTGGCCGAAACATTCGGCGCCCACGCACTGGCGGTCGTGCTTACGGGTATGGGCGCGGATGGCACCAGAGGGGCGCAAGCGATCCGGGAGGCAGGTGGGGAAGTCATCGTCCAGGACGAAGCCACGTCGGTGATCTGGGGAATGCCTGGAAGTGTGGTCGCCGCGGGCCAAGCCGATCGCATCTGCCCGCTGCGTTTTATCGCTGCCGAGGTGGTGCGCCGGGTGAGTGCCAGTCGCCAGTTGGCAAACTCTTCGTGGGCGGCAGTGGCGAGATAAGCGAGTGGCTGGAGGGCAAGAGAAAAGCGCCTTGAGCGAAAACGCTCAAGACGCCTCTGGCAGCCCTCCCCCAGAACTGCCAAACCACGTGATCATCCTATGTCCGGTTGGCCCACCTGTAAATGTCACTTCCGTAACGTCATGCGTAGATAAGAGTACCCCGGGGGTGAGCACCAGGAGTAACTGAGAGAAGTGTGTTCGGAAACTGCTATTTCTCTGAAAGCAAAAGAGAAAATCCATCGAAGGAGTATTCACGGTGGCCCTCGGTTACTTGGGCTTTGGCCTGGTGCTGATTCACTTGTTCGACGGCGCGGGCCAGTCGCTTCAGAAAAACCGGCTCCGCCACGGGTACGTTGTGAGAGGGAAGTAGCAGCTTGATCTGCGGTTCGAGCGCCGCCAGCCGGGCCACGGAACGCGTGTAGGCGGCGAAATCGGTCTCTGGGACGAAGAGATAAATCGGGCCGGGATAGAAACTGTCGCCGGTAAAGAGCAGTCCGTTCCTGCGATCGAGCAGGGCGACTGAGTCGGGTGTGTGTCCGGGAGTGAAGATGACTTCCACGACGCGGCCACCGAGATCGATCCGCTCGTGATCCCGCAACCAGTGAGTGCTCTTCCATGGACGGATTGAATACGACTTTGCATCTGTCCCAGCAGGCAGCGCGTCGCACAGGCGTTCGGGCGCGAGCGCATCGCGCGAATAGATGTTGGGCTGTCCGCGCATGTTCTTTCGTGTGTAGAGCAGATCGCGGTTCCAGATATCTTTAAATTCGGCATTGCCGCCAATATGGTCGAAATGAGTATGCGAATTGATGACAGTAACCGGCAGCGCTGTGAGACGGGCGACGACTGCGCTGATTTTTCCCACGCCCAGTCCAGTGTCGAATGACAGGGCGCGCCTTTCCCCGACTATGAGATAAGAGATGACTTCCTCAAACTGCTTTGGCTCGTAGATGGCGAACACACCCGGACGGATGCGGTAGATC
>WNFF01001971.1_pt1 | contig 19165 bp, 12 predicted proteins | sample 5400441 | NCBI WGS metagenome assembly WNFF01 (sample SAMN13153345, study PRJNA577476) | soil metagenome | isolation source: 120 cm saprolite under Douglas fir tree site 2 hole 3 replicate 1 | place: USA:California | collected 2015-04-18 | reverse complement strand
CCTCTTCGCAAAAGCGGCAACCGTAAACCAGGCGGTGGGGGCCTGGCGCAAGTTGAAACTCATGCAGGTTGTCTTCCGGTTGTCGCTCACCCCCATCGATTTGCGCGTAGGCATAGGGACGAAAGATGAGTGTGAGCTTTGCGCTCCCGGGCGATTTTTTCGATCCCGAAGCCGTCCTCGACTGCGGGCGGGGCCCTGGGGTCGGGCGCGCGACCCCGGCTTCCCGCTCGATCGACGAGGAGGCCAATGACTTCGTGGGCGAGGTCTGGGATGGCTCCACGGGCGTCGAATCCGGTGGGCCGGGCCGGGGTGGGGCGGGAGCAGAGACGGGGGCGACCGCGACCTCGGATTGCACCACGCGCCCGCGCCAGATGAAGGCGCCGGTGCAAAGGGCGACGATCGCCGCGCTCGAGCCGGCCAGCGTGAGGCCTCGTCGGATCACATGTCGCCGGTGCCGACTCCGGTTCATCGTCGCCAGAAGCTGCTTGGCCCTGGCATTGCCCGCATCCAGCGCGAGCACCTGATTGAGGCAAGAGAGTGCTTTTGCGAGCTGATTCGCCGCCACGAGTTGCTGGGCGAGCTGAAGGCGATTGTCGATCAGCCGATCGAGCATCTGGACCCGGTAGGCAACCGGATCGAGGAAGAACCACCCCAGCTCGTCCCCTGGGCGGGGGAAACCCGCACTGGCCAGGTACTCCGAGAGGGCTTGCTGCAGCTTGCGGGCGTTCGGGTAGCGAACGGTGAGCGATCGCGCGAGGGACGTGGCGATCACCTCGGCCAGGCCATCGGACACGGCGGGCGCAAGCTTGCGCGGATCCTCGAAAGTTCCATCGAGGATCTTCTTCAGGGTCGCCGTCGCGTTCGTCCCCGCGAAAGGAAGGTGTCCGGTCGAGAAGTAATAGAGCATCGTTCCGAGCGAGAAGACGTCCGCCTCCGGCCCGATCTGGTGCTGGCCCTCGATGATCTCCGGCGCCATGTGAGCCGGAGATCCCACCAGCGCTCCGGTCATCGTCATCTGGTCTTCGCGATCGAGAAACTTTGCGATCCCAAAGTCCATCAGCTTGATCACCCCGTCGTCGCGGACCATCACGTTCTCAGGCTTGAGATCCCGGTGGATGATCCCCAGATCGTGGGCGTGGGAAAGGGCTGCGGCCACCTCGTGGATGACCATCGCGGCGATCTCGGGTGGATAGAAGGCCCGCTTTTCCGCGTAGTGCTTGAGCGTCTGGCCACGGATGAACTCGGTCACGATGTACGCGGTTTCCGAATCGCCCGAGACGAAGTCGAACACCTCGAGGATGTTGGGATGCTGGAGCTTGGCGACCGCCTGAGCCTCGCGCTCCAGGCGCCGGCGGCTGTCCGCTTTACCCGCCAGATGCGGATGGAGGACCTTCACCGCGACCTCGCGATCGAGCGCGGTGTCGAGCCCCTTGTAGACGACGCTCATTCCCCCGGACCCGATCTTCTCGAGGATCCGGTAGCGTCCGATGTGATGGCCCACGAGCGACATTGCGGGTCAGTCTCCGAAGTTGGTGCCCAGGCTCCGGGCGACGCGGATCATCTCTCCGTTGGTGTCCACCCGGCGCTGTTTGGAGGTTCCGGCGAGCGGAACCGGAATGATCTCATTTCTGCGCAGGCCAACCATGTGATCCCAAAGATCCTGTTGAACGAGGTCGAGCACGTGGTAGCCGAACCGCGTGGCAAGGATGCGATCGGCGGGGGTGGGGCCGCCGCCCCGCTGCAGATGCCCGAGCACCGTCACCCGGATCTCCGCCTCGATGTGGTCGGCGATCATGTCCGCGGCGACCTTGCCGGCGCCGCCCAGCCGCACCACCCCCCGGCCTGGAATCTCGTCGGCGGTGGCGAGAATCGCCTCCGTTCCACCCCGCGGATAAGCCCCTTCCGACACGACGATGATCGAGAATGTCCGGTGCCTCCCCCAGCGCCGCTTGATCTTCTCGACGATCGGCTCGAAGCGATAGGGAATCTCGGGAATGAGAATCACGTCCGCCCCGCCGGCGATGCCGCTTTCGAGCGCCAAGAATCCGGAATGCCGACCCATCACTTCCAACACCATCACCCGGTCGTGGGCCTCGGCAGTGGTGTGCAGCTTGTCGATCGCATCGGTGCAGTTGGCGCGCGCGGTGTCGAAGCCGAAGGTCAGGTCCGTTCCGGTCAGATCGTTATCGATCGTCTTTGGGCATCCGACTACCTTGATGCCCAGCTTGGCGAGCCGGTGGGCGATCGACAGCGTGCCGTCGCCTCCCACCGCGATCAGTCCGTCCAGCCCGAGCTCGTGGTACCGACGCACCGCGTCGGCGGACATGTCTCGCTCGACGTAGCGACCTTCTTCCTTGACCGCGTATTGGAAGGGGTTGGCTTTGTTGGAAGTGCCCAGGATGGTTCCTCCCTTGGGCAGGATGCCCCGTGTGTTCTCCAGCGTGAGAGGGGCGGCGCGGTCGGGCTCGCATAGGCCGACGTAACCATCTTCGATTCCCACAAACTCGTACCCCAGATCCAGAATGCCTCGCCTCACCACGGCCCGGATCAGCGCGTTCAGCCCTGGGCAATCCCCGCCGCCGGTCAGTATGCCGAGTCGAGTCTTTTTCGCCATGGTTAAGGCAAGGCACCGATGTCAGAATCGTTGGCCAGCTATGACAGGTGAGTCCGGTTTTGGGATTGTAGGGGCACGTTCCCGCTGAATCAACGAACTACCGGGGCGCTCTAGGCGCATTGGGTGAACACCTCATGCCAACATTGCACAGCACACCTGGCCGCGGGTGCGGTGTCCATTCTTCTTCTCACGGGTGCCGTTACGCTGGGGACCGAGATTCGATGGGACGGTTACTCTCTGCGGCCACCCGGCGGGTTCGTCCTCGCTCGAATGGAGTTGTTTCGAGAGACAGGGGCAGGCGCCTTGAGCCTGTCGCCGGTGTCCTCCCGGGCGCTTTCCGCGGCTCTGGTCGATCGCCCGGGCGAGGACTCCGCCTCAATGCTGATTTCGGTCGTGGACGGCACGTTTCAAGCCACCCCGGCCGGCCGAGATGAGCTCTCCACCGCCGTGGTACGCCACTTCGCGGAGGAAATCCGGCTCGCGCTGGCCCTGGATCGCGCCGAGCTGATCAGCGCAGGTGCCCCGCGGGTAGAAGTGCTGGGGACGGTGCGGCAGGAGGGCCAGCTTCGCAACGTGCTGGTGGCGGGGATGGCAGGGAAGGGGAAGCACGCGGTCATCATCTTCAGCGTGCCGAGCGGGCGCTGGGCCGATCTGAATCCGCAGATCCGCGACTCGCTCGACAGCTTCAAGAACGATCCACCCGCCGGGAATGAGATTCCCCGCGGCCTTATCGGCGCGGCAGTCCTCATCGGTGCGCTGATCGCAGCTCTGGCGGCCTGGCGGCACCGACAGCGGGAACGGGTTCTCTGACTAGGCGCGTACTTCCGGAGCTTTGGGAACTTCGCCCGATGGGCCGGCAGGGGTTGCCTGACCGATGAAGGGCGAATTCTCGAGCGCCGCCTTCAGCACCTCGTCCATCTGAGTGGCGAAGACAAACTCGATTTCCTTTCGAGCCTGCTCGGGCACGTCGATCAGGTCTTTTCGGCAGCGCTCGGGCAGGATCACCCGCTTGATTCCAGCTCGGTGAGCGGCGAGCACCTTCTCCTTGATTCCCCCGACAGGCAGAACCAGACCTCGAAGGGTCACTTCTCCGGTCATCGCCGTATCGCCCCTCACCCGGATCCCGGTCATCAGCGAGACCAGGGCGGTGAGGATGGTGACGCCGGCGGACGGGCCGTCCTTGGGGATCGAACCCGCCGGGAAGTGCAGGTGCACGTCCGTCTTTTCAAGGAAATTCGCGCTGATGCCGAGGACCTCGGCCTTCGATCTCAGGTAGGAGAGCGCCGCCTGGGCGGACTCCTTCATCACGTCGCCCAGCTGACCAGTCAACGTGAGATTGCCTTTTCCGGCCATTCGGGTGGCTTCGATGAAGAGGAGATCTCCGCCCGCCGCCGTCCAAGCCAGACCGGTCGCTACCCCGGGGACCTCGGTGCGTTCGGCGACCTCGGAGTAGAAGCGCTCCGGACCGAGAATCTCCATCGCCCGCTCGGAGCTGATTACCTGCTTGGCCGGTTTGCCCGAAGCGACGTCGACCGCGACCGCACGGCAGATGTCGGCGATGCGGCGCTCAAGCGCGCGAACGCCCGCCTCCCGGGTGTAGGAGACGATCAGCGTCTGCAGGGCCTTGTCCTCGATCTCGATGTGCTCCTGGGTGAGGCCATGCTCACGCAGCTGCTTCGGAATGAGGTGGATTTTCGCGATCTGTTCCTTTTCATCGAAGGTGTAGCCAGGCAGCTCGATGATCTCCATTCGGTCCCTCAGGGGGCCAGGAATGGGTTCGAGCAGGTTGGCAGTCGCGATGAACAACACGCGCGACAGATCGAAGGCCACGTCCAGGTAGTGATCGGAGAAGGAGTTGTTCTGTTCGGGGTCGAGGACCTCCAACAGCGCGGCGGACGGGTCGCCCCGGAAGTCGGCACCAAGCTTGTCTATCTCGTCGAGCATCATCACCGGATTCTTCATCCCGGCCTTCTTCATGTTCTGGATGAATCGGCCGGGAAGCGCGCCGACATAGGTCCGGCGGTGCCCGCGGATCTCGGCCTCGTCGCGCACGCCTCCGAGAGAGAGGCGCACGAATTTCCGCCCGATTGCACGGGCAATGGACTGGCCCAGAGACGTCTTGCCCACGCCGGGAGGCCCGACCAGACAGAGGATCGGCCCGCGCATGTCGTTCTTCAGCTTACGCACCGCCAGGTATTCGAGGATGCGCTTCTTCACCTTCTGGAGGCCGAAGTGATCGGCTTCCAGGACCGCGCGGGCGTTGTCGATGTCCAGGTTGTCGTCGCTCTGTTTCGACCAGGGCAGGTCGGCGATCCAATCCAGGTAGGTGCGGGCGACGGTGTACTCAGAGGAGGCGGCCGGAATCGTCTTGAGGCGATTGAGCTCCTTTTGCGCAACCTTTTCGACCTCGGGCGGAAGTCCGGCTTTCTTCAGGCGCTCCTGAAGCTCGTCGAGCTCCTCTTCCTCCTCGCCCATTTCGCCGAGCTCTTCCTTGATCGCCTTGAGCTGCTGGCGCAGGTAGTACTCGCGCTGCGTTTTCGACATCTCGCCCTTCACCGCGGAGTCGATCTTGTTGGACAGCTTGAGAATCTCGCGCTTGCGATTGAGCAGCTCGAGGACGAGCTTCATCCTCGCTTTGAGATCAACTGTCTCGAGGACCGCTTGCTTCTCCTCGATTGGCACGTCGACGTTCGCCGCGATCAGGTCCGCCAGGTGGCCCGGCTGGTTGATTGATTCGACGAGCTCGGTGGCAGCCGCCGGAAGCTCAGGCATCAGCTCGATCACCTCGCGGGCGAGCTTTTTGAGATTGATGCCCAGCGCTTCGACTTCCACGTTCTCGGCCGAGGTGCGATCCTCTACCGCCTCGATCCGCGCCTTGAGATAGGGCGCCTCTTGAACGAGCTCAATCACCCGGAAGCGCGCAAGGCCCTGCACGACCAGCGAGTAGTTGTCCTCGCCCATCTTGAGCAGTTTCACGATCCGCGCGACCGTCCCCATGGTGTAGAGATCGGCAGCGCCCGGATCCTCTTCCTCGGCTCGGCGTTGAGTGACGACGCCAATCACCTGGTCATCGCGAACCGCATCCTTGATCAGCGCGATCGTCTTCTGCCGGCCGACCGCCAAAGGCAGAACGCCACCCGGAAAAAAAACCGAATTGCGCAGCGGCAGGATGGGCAAGACTTGGGGAATATCGTCTTTGTTGATCAACCCCGGTTGCGCCATTGCAGCGGCCATCGCCGTGGCTGACTGACCGCCCTTCTTTTTTTCATCAGACATTGGTGAAGTAACCTCTAACCCTTCATGGGACGCTTTTCAGGGAGATTGTTGAAGCGTAGGCTGCCTTTCGGGGGAAAAACAGTTCTCAGGCGTAACGATAACCCAGTTTCAAATGCGCACAAGCGAGCCCACCAAACGAGGGAGTGGGCTGGCCAAATGGGCAGCATCGAGCTTCAGGGGGCGGCGACTCAATTCTTTCAGGTACAAGGTGTGCCGGTTTTGGTCGCAGGCAATCGAGTGAGTGCATGGCCGATCGAAGCGCCTTGCCGCAAGTTGAATAAAGCGATGCGAAGCCCGTGACGCTGAACGAAGTTATGCTTGGAAGTTGCATCTGGAAGGTGCACTGAATGGAGAGTGGATCATGGTGGGCAAAATCGCTGGAACAGCTGTGGTGTGCGTTGCCTTGTGGGGGTGCCAACATGGGGCTTCCGTGGAATCGGGCGGCGCTGGACAGCCTCAGACAGAGGGTCGAATACTCGTTCTGCGCGGCCCTGGGGTCTCCTTCTATGAGAATCGGGTGATCGGACCTACGATCAACATGACCCGCAACGCGGATGGGACCTGGAACGGGTGGATCCGGAATCGGGCGATGAACTTGAGTGTCACCCCGGGCCAGGTTTCCAGTCCGACCCTCACGATGAACATCCAAGACCTACCTCAAGGAGTCGAAATCAGCGGCCTGTGGATCAGTGGCCACGAGGGGGGAGAACAGATCGCGATGCGGGTGACGCCCAAGGAGTTGTCCGTGCGAGGGCCGTTCGTGCATCCGCCGATTTATCTCGACGCGGACGGCGAAGGCAGGTACGGAACCGGGGCATACGGAGGAGCGGTGGAGCTCAAGGGTGCGGCTGCTCTTCCCCATCCCCCACAACCTCAGTTTGCATTGGCTTTGTTGGGCGCGTTTTAGCTCGCAGCGTTTCCCGGTCAGATCGGTAGAATCGATTTAAATCCAAAGGCTTGTGACCTCTGTCAGATGTTCTTGCATACTGAACATCTGTATAGAATATTGCTCGTGAGGTCGGGTCGATGGATGCGGCACATGCCAGGCAGGATCAGGTCGAGCGACTGCGGCAGGAGATTCGCAAATTGCACGCCGCGCCTCGACGTTACCTCGCCGCGCTGCGGACAGGGATCCGGTTGCTCGACGAGCTGCTTCCTACACAGGGCCTCCCCTTGGGCAAAGTGCTCGAGCTGTGGGGCGAAGCCGCCTCGGGCAAGACGACCCTGGCGCTGCGCGCGATGGCGGGGGCGACTCAAGAAAACCGATTGGGGGCCTACGTCGATGGGCCTGGGGAGCTCTACCCATTGGCGGCTGCCGCGCTGGGGGTCGATCTCTCGCGATTGCTGATTGTCCGGCCCAAGGCCCCAGGAAAGCTGGTGTGGACCGCCGTCCAGCTTGCTCGAAGTGGTGCTTTCGCGTGCATCGCGCTCGACCTGACCCATACAGGGGTGAGGTTGTCCTTGGCGGAATGTAAGAAGCTTGCCGAGGCGGCATCCAAAGGGGGATCTTGTCTCTTGGTGCTCACGCCCCCGGAGGCTCCGGCGGACGGGATGATCCGCCTCGAGGTCTCTGCGTTCGGCGTTGAAAATGTACGCGTGGAAGTACAGCGCAGCCGGCAGGGTGGAGCAGGGGCTCAGGCGATCATTCCTTGGGACGCCCTTTATCCTCGAGAGCCGCCGCGGTTCAGGTATCTACAGCGCGTAGGGTCGACTGGATTTTCGGAGGACGATCCGAAATTTTCCGAACGTCGACCGCAGCGGCTGAAGCTTTCCTGGCCTCGAGACTGCGGTGGCATTGCCCGTTCGCGGCCCGGCCGGGATGTGGCGCTTCCGGAGTTGGGCAGCAGCCTGGGGTTGTAATGCGTCTCCTGTATCTGCACTTCGAACGCTTCCCCATTCAGAGGCAGATAATTGAGGCGCCCACGCTGGCCGGAAAGCCGATTGCTTTCGTTTACCTGGTTGGAGGCGAACGGAAAATTTTTGTCGCCTCGAGCGCCGCACTGACTTCGGGAATCCGCCCAGGGATGACCCTCTCCGCCGGCACTGCGCTGGTGGGAACATTGCGGCACTTCACCTATTGTCCAGAGACCGAGCGAGCCGCCCTGATGTCCTTGGCGGAACAGTTGCTCCTGATCGCACCAGCCTTCCAACTCTCTTCTCCGGATGGTCTGTGGCTCGATGCTTCGGCTGCCGGATTGTGTCAGGGCGAGGAGGGTTTATGCCGACGAGCCCTGGAGATCTGCTCCTCCCAGGGCTATCGGGTCTGCGCGGCCGTCGCTTCAGAGGCCTTTACCGCGCGAGCTTTGGCTCGCCATGGTCGGAAAACGGTTCAGGTGATCTTGCCGAGAAACGGTGCGCGCGCACTGGAAGCGGTTCCCCTGGCCGCCCTGGAGCATGTCGATGGATCGGCGGTGGCAGCGCTCAGGTCGCTGGGCCTGACCACGCTCGGTGAGGTGGCTTCGCTGCCTCCGGCGGCCTTGCTGGCCCGAATGGGCGCAGCGGGACTCCTGGTCCATCGGTTGTGCCGCGGCGAAGACGACTCGGTGTTTGTGCCGACTCCTTTGCCTGAGGTGCTCGAAGAATCGATCGAGCTCGATTGGCCCGCCGAGTCGCACGAACCGTTGCTGTTTGCATTGAAGACGGTGCTCGATCGGCTCTGCGCCAGACTTTGTGGACGCAGACGCGCGGCGATTCGTTTCGCTCTCACGCTCAAGCTCGATCCGACAGGTCAGGTGCAGGTTTGGCTCGTTCTGGCGCGGCCCAGCGCACGCGCGAAGATCTTGCTCGAGCTCGCCAAACATCGGATCGCCGACCTGACCCTGCCCAATCCCATCGTGGCTCTCACATTGACGGTAGCGCAATCCTGCGATGATCCGGGATCCCAGCTGGCGCTTGGAGATGTGCCGGAAGGTGACGCCGGCCTGGAAGTCGTGCTTTCCCGACTGTCTTCCGTGCTCGGCGAAGATGCGTTGTTCGCGGCTGAGCTCGAACCGGTACATCGCCCGGAAGCCGCCTACGCGCCGAAGAGCTTTCGTCCCCCGGAAGCCAAGAAGGGAATCCTCGCCGAGGCCGAGGGGTGCCAGTTTCGAAGCACCCCGCAAGCGGACGAAGTCCTCACTCAAAGGCCTTCGCGCGTCCTGGAGCGACCTGCCTCGCTGAAGGTCGAGCTCGACCTCGAGGGTGACCTTCGATCGGCGCGTTTGCTCGGCAAACACCGCAAGGTGCTCGCCGTCTCAGGGCCGGAGCGCGTCTGCGGAGAGTGGTGGGCAGAGGCCCCTTACAATCGCGATTATTACCGGGTGTTCTTCGATGGATTCGGCCCAGCGTGGATTTTCCGGGACGCCCGCGATGGCCAGTTCTATCTGCAGGGCATGTTCGATTAGAGATCAATTGCCATCTCCTCACGCGCACCTCGCGCCCGCTGGCATTAGACTGCAACCCATGCGATCCGAGCGCCTGCGGGTGGGCTTTCTGATGGATCCCCTCGAGCAGATCCTGGTGCACCACGACAGCACCTTTGCCCTGATGCTCGAATGCGGCCGACGCGGGCACGAGGTGCTTTCTTTTCATCAGCAACAGCTTTATGCGTTGGACGGGCGCGTCAGGTCGGCGATGCGCTCGGTCGCGCTTCGCCGCGAGCAAGGTCGCCACTTCGACGAGCTTTCGACTTTCGACTCCGGGCTCGATGAGCTGGACATCGTCTTTCTCCGCAAAGATCCGCCGGTCGATGTCGAGTTCTGGCACGCCACGCAGCTGGTGGAGCTTGCCGGTGAGCGTCCGTTCTTCATCAACTCGCCCGCCGGCTTGCGCGATGCCAATGAGAAGCTTTGGGCCCTGCGTTTCCCCGAGCTCACCCCTCGCACCCTGGTCAGCAGTGATTTAAGAACGCTGCGTTCGTTCATTCGCGATCTCGGCCGGGTGGTCTTAAAGCCGATCGATGGCTTTGCCGGGCGAGGCGTGGTTACCACCGATCCCGAAGATCCGAACCTCAGCTCCCTGCTCGAGCTGCTCACCGGTCGGGGCACCCAGGCGATTGTCGCGCAGGCATTTCTCCCGGAGAGCAATCAGGGAGACAAGAGGATCATCCTGCTCGATGGTGAGCCCTTGGGCGCGATCCTTCGAGTTCCGGCGCCGGGCGAGCTGCGCTGCAACATGGCCGCCGGAGGTCACGCCGAGAAAACCTCGATTACGCCGCGAGATCGGGAGATCTGTCGCCAGCTCGGACCGGAGCTGTCGAAGCGGGGACTCTACCTGGTGGGGATCGACGTCATCGGCGAGTACCTCACCGAGGTCAACGTGACCAGCCCGACCGGTATCGTCGAGGTCGATTCACTCCAAGGATCCTCAATCGAACGAGCGGTGATCGATTTCGCGGAGCGGCGAGCTCGCCGGATCGAATCGTGAGCCCCCAGCTGCGGCGAGGGAATGTCCTCGCCGCAGCGTGGGCGTCAACTACTTGATCAGTCGTGCGTCGAAGGTACCGAACTTCCAGACTCCGGAAGAGGAATTCCAGTAGACGTTGATTGCGCTGCCACTGGGAATCTGGGCAAGCACGTCGCTGTCGAACGTGAACGCGACCCGCCGGGTGTCCCCATCGACAAACTCGCTCAAGGTCGACTCCACTTCCCCGATCTGCATTCTCAGCAGCGAATCGGTGACCGGAATATTGACCGGCGTGTAGCCCTCAACCACCACCTGATTTCCGTCGATCGGCGAGGAACGCACCTGGGTGATGAAGTTGCCCTCGCTGTAGACGGGGATTGGCTCGTCTTTCTGCTGCAGGCCCGCGAGCGCGTTCTTCACTGGCGCCGGATTTGGCGCTGCTCCTGTCCCGACCGTGGAAAGCCGGATGTTGGCCAGATAGATCGCGCCGGACGGATCATCGAACGTGAAGAGCACTCCGCTCACCTGGGTGAGGTCGGCGCCAAAATCGGCGAGTGGAATGCGTGCGCTCTGGAGAATGGGATGCGGTTGGGTCGAGAGTCGACCCACCGGCCCGGTCAGATTGGTGTAGGTGCTCAGCGCGACTGCTCCCGAAACGGAGCCGTCCGCCATCGCCAGTTGGATGGAGAAGCTGGTGCTGTCTGGATTCAAGGTGCTGGTCTGCCGCGAAACCCTCAAGTCCAAAGTCGCGTAGCCGCTGATGTCCGTGCCCGTCCCAACGTCGGTCCAATTCGTCTGCAGCGTACCGCCCGGAGAGTCCCACGAGATGAGTGCGGCCCTCTGGACTGGCGAGTGATTGGGCACCGCACCGTGCAGGTAGCTCAGCAGGCCGCTGGTGTCGATGGTGAAGCCATATTGGCTTGTTCCGGTAGCGCCGGTGAAGTCTTCGAACACGGTGGTGACGGCGGTATTGGGCGAGTCGGTATAGGAACGATCGACCCGTGTCACATCCGTGACCACCGCAGGCAGATCAAACATCGGATTGAAGTTGGCGTTGAACGACGGATCCGCCCCTGGACCTACGTTGGCTCGGAACAGCGCCATCATGCTTGCCATGCTCGTCTGCCGCTGCGCCGGGGACCCTCGAGGCATCAGGAACAGCGGGACATTCCCCGCGCCAAAGCAACCGCCCGAGTCGCTCTGCTGCCATTCGGTGTTGAAATAATTGTGGTTGGCTCCCCAAACCGTGAAGGTGGACTTCTGGGTTGCCGGGGTGTCGGTGAAAATCCGCATCATCCGATCAAATGGCTTCACACCCTGCAAATCAGACACGTCGCCGTCGCACATCGGCAGGATGACGTTCCAGGGAGTGCCATCCATATTGAGAATACGCGAGGTCTGACCATCCACCGGACCAATCTCAAACGCCGCTTTGAACGTCACCGGCCCGATTCGGCCCGGCCAGGGACTTCCGCTGTCACGATACTGCTCGTACGCCGCTCGCATGCCCTCCCCGCCGCGGGAATGTCCCATCGTGCCAACATTGGAAAAATCGATCTTGCCGGTCAGGTCGATCCCGAGCGTGTCGGGGGTGGGGGCGGTGCCCTGGTTCCACTGGCTCAACAGCCACAGGTGCTTGAGAACCATCTTGCCTCGCGTCAGGTTCAGTCCGCTGTCCCCCGTGATTCCCGCTGCCGCATTGATGCCGCGGTTCACGTTGATCGAGACGACGAGATAGCCCCAGGATGCGAGTTGATCCGCCACGTAGCCGTAGCCCTCGTGGCTCGGCGAGACGACTGAGCCGGGCGGACAGGTGCCGGTGGTGGTGTATTGGCTCCCGCTGTCGCTTCTCGGGCTGCCATCGGCGCACTGATATCCGATAAACATTCCTCCCGGGCAGGTACCGCATGTCCCGTGATTGCCGTGCAGAAATACCAACATCGGGCTGTTATCAGGCAACGGGTCTGGCCAATAGACTCGCGCCCAGACCTCGGTGAAGCGGCCCGCAATCACGTTGGGATCGATTTCCGCCGGTAAGCGATATTCCGCCGTCGCGGTGGGGTTGGGACCGGTCCCCGTCGCATCTGGCGCGGTATCCGCCAGCGCGTGGGACATCAAAGCAATACTAAGAATGCTGGTGACAAGATTCGCGCGTGCAAACGTCAACATTGATCCTCCCGAGTTGTCCATCAGTGGTGCGTCAAAAAGCAGCCGGCGGAGGGAACTCGATGGAGGGGGGATTGTCAATGAAAAGCCTAGTCGCGCGGAGGAGTTGAGTGGCAACGCCATGGACTTCCATGAATCCGGGAGTTCCGGACTTGTTTCGCGGGGCCGCCCTTTCCTGTCTTTGAAACTTTTGGCCGTCGAATAGGCCAGAGCGCGAAGGCTCACTCGTCGGATCTGGGCGACGGAGGTACTCCCTGCGCAGGTCGAGTCGTCGAGGGTTGCGCCGGAGTGGATCGGGCCAGGGGCCTTGTTGCCGACGGATCGGCCGTTGCTCGAGGATTCGCTGTCTCTGCGCCCGACGATCCGGCGCCTCCGCCGCCGAAGAGCTCCTTGACCGCGCCGATGGATGCCAGTGCGGCGGTGGCTTCGTAGGGAACAAAAACCTTGTTTGAGCCTCGTCCGATATCTTGAAGCGCCTCTAGATATCGAAGCGCCAGAACCTCGGGGGTCGCCCGCGCGGAATGGATGGCTTCGAAAACCAGCCGGGTTGCCTCGGACTTGCCTTCCGCTTCGAGGATCGCGGCCTTCTTGCGTCCCTCTGCCTGTGCCACCGTGGCGTCGCGCTCGCCTTGCGCCCGTAGGATTCGAGAGGCCTTGTCTCCCTCTGCCTGGAGGACCGCCGAAGCCTTGTCGCCCTCCGCCTTGGTCACTTCGGCGCGGCGTTCCCGCTCGGCGGTCATCTGCTTGGCCATCGCTTCCTTGATCGCTGCCGGCGGTTCGATCTCGCGCAGCTCGACCCGCGTCACCTTCACCCCCCACTTCTCCGTCGCTTCATCGAGGACCACGCGCAGCTTGGTGTTCACGGTCTCGCGGGAGGTCAGCGTTTCATCGAGGCTGAGCCCACCCATGATGTTTCGAAGATTGGTCATCGTGAGCTGCTCGATCGCAAGCCCGAGATTTTCAATCTCATACAGGGCCTTGGCCGGATCGACGACCTGGTAGTAGATCACCGAGCCCACGTTCATCGTCACGTTGTCGTGGGTGATCACCGGAACCGTCTCGAATCCCATCACCTGCTCACGCATGTCCACGGTGCTCGATCGCAGCAGGCGGCCCCCAGGGCCGCGCAGCTCGATCGCCCTCGGCGAATCGAGGAATGGGAGCAGGATGTTCAAGCCGCTCTGGGCAACGTGGTGGAATTTACCGAGCCGCTCGACCACCAGCACTTTTGCCTGCGGCACGATCCGGATCCCGGCCACCAGGGCGACGCCGACGATCGCGGCGAGGACCATCAGGAACAGCGTCATGAACGTCATTTGACCTCCTCCGAAGCATGCGGGACCAGAAGCGCAGTCTGTCTGCGTCGCACGGCGAGCTTCAGCCCCTCGAGGTTTTCGATCCGCACCCTTTCGCCCTCGGCGATCGCGCCTTCAAGCGAGCGAGCGATCCACAGCTCGCCGTTGATTCGGACCGTCCCAAAGCCATCGCGGGGGATGCCCTCGATCACCACCGCATCGGCGCCGAGCATCGCCTCCACCCCATGGCGCACCGACGCCGCGCCGCGCATGAAGAATCGACGGAACAGCGTTCGCGACCCGAGCAGCAGTGCGACCGAGACCAGGTTGAAGGCAACGAGCTGCGCATTGAAGGACAGACCGAGCGTGGCGAGCAAGGCTGCAAAGAACGCTCCGATCCCGAACCAGAGCATCACATACCCCGAGAGCTTGAGCTCCAACGCTCCGAGGATGAGGGCGGTGATGATCCACAGCTGCCAGCCGCCCGACGTAAAATCCATCGCGCCGTTTTGACACACCCGGGTCGAGGAGATCTAGCGAACCGATAGCACTGGATGCTGAACGTAAGTTCAGATAGTCTGATCTGAATGTTTGCGGAGTTGGTCAGCCGGTCGAACTTCTCGTTTCTCCGAGGGGCCTCGCACCCCGAGGAGTTGGTGTTCGCTGCCTCCCAAGCCGGCCTGTCTGCGCTGGCGCTCACCGATGGCGACGGTCTTTACGGCGCAGTGAAAGCGCACCTCGCGGCAAAGAGCCTCGGCCTCAAGCTTATTCTCGGAACCCGGCTCGCCCTCACCGATGCGCCGCCGGTGGTGATCCATGTGCAGAATGCGGTGGGCTACTCGAATCTGTGCCAACTGGTTTCGCAAAGCCGCCTGGCGCACCCCAAAGGGGAAGCGGGGATCTCCTGGCAGGAGGTCGCGCAGCGTTCGCGGGGGCTGATTGCTCTGTTGCCTTTTCCTGCGAAGGCCAGAGAGGTCGCCCCTCTGGCTGAAGCGTTCGGGGATCGATTCTATGTTGGAGCGGTCCGCTTGCTTGAAGCCAGGGATGAGGCGCGGCTGATCCAGGCGGAGGAGCTGGCGCGAGAGTTGAACGCCCCGCTCTGCGCGCATAACGACGTCCATACCCACGCGCGCCCCCGTCAACGGCTGCAGGACGTGATCACCGCCATTCGCGAAAAGACGACCGTGGCCGCGGCGGGGAAGAAGTTATTTGCCAATGCGGAGCGGACGCTGAAAGGGCCCGAGGAGATGGCGAATCTGTTTCGGGATCGTCCGGAGGCGGTGGGCCGAACACTCGAAATCGCCGACCGTTGCTCATTCAACCTGGAGGAGATTCGATATTACTTCTCGGAAGAGAGCTTGCCCCCGGGCCACACGCCGATGAGCTATTTGCGCGAGCTTACCTTTACAGGTCTTCATTTCCGCTATCCCGCGGGTCCCCCGGGCGAAGTGCTCTTGCAGATCGAGCGCGAGCTGGCGCTGATCGAGAAGCTCGAGTTCCCCGGTTATTTCCTTGCCATTTGGGACATCGTTCGCTTTGCCCGCGAGCGCGGAATTCTCTGTCAAGGACGTGGCTCGGCAGCGAACTCGGCGGTCTGCTTCGCGCTTCAGATCACCGCCATTGATCCCGTTCGGATGGGGCTTCTGTTCGAGCGCTTCATCAGCATGGACCGCAAGGAGCCGCCGGACATCGACGTCGATTTCGAGCACGAACGGCGCGAGGAGGTCCTTCAATACGTCTACGAAAAACAGGGACGGCATCGCGCCGGAATGGTCTGCGAGGTGGTGTGCTACCGCGGGAAGTTGGCGGCGAGAGAGGTCGGCAAGAGCCTGGGGCTATCGCTCGATCAGGTCGATCGTTTGTCCAAGGTGGTCGATGCCAGCGGCGACGCCGGGCTGACCCCCGAATTGCTTCTCGAGGCAGGTTTGTCACCCAACGATCCGAAAGTGCGCAAGACCGCGGAGCTGGCGGCAGAGCTGGAAGGCTTTCCGCGCCACTTGTCGATTCACGTCGGAGGATTCGTGATCACCCGGGATCCCCTGGCGCAGATCGTTCCATTGGAGAATGCGGCGATGAAGGGGCGCACCGTCGTTCAGTGGGACAAAGACGACCTCAGCGTGCTTGGAATCCTCAAGGTCGATCTGCTCGGGTTGGGGATGCTCACCGCGATTTCCAAAGCGCTGGCGCTGATCCGGGAAGATCAAGGCGTCGATCTCTCCCTGGCCACCATTCCGCCGGAGGATCCACGCGTCTATGACATGCTTTGCGAGGCGGACACGATCGGCGTCTTCCAGGTGGAAAGCCGGGCGCAGATGAACATGCTTCCCCGGCTCAAGCCGCGGACCTTCTACGATCTGGTGATCGAGGTGGCGATCATCCGACCGGGGCCAATCATCGGCGACATGGTGCACCCGTACATTCGCCGCCGCGACGGGTTGGAAGAGGTGCACTATCCGTCTTCTGGAGTGGAAGCGATTCTCAAGAAGACGCTCGGCGTGCCGTTGTTTCAGGAGCAGGCGATGCGGCTGGCGATGGTGGCGGCGGGTTTTTCTTCGGGGGATGCGGATCAGCTCCGGCGCATTCTCAGTCACAAACGAGCGGAGGAGCTTCTGATTCCTTTTCAAAAGCGCTTCGTCGAAGGCTGCATCGAACGCGGTTATTCACGCCACTTCGCCGAAAAGTGTTTTGAACAATTCCGGGGATTCTCACACTATGGATTCCCGGAATCGCACTCGGCTTCGTTTGCGCTGATCGCCTATGCCTCCGCGTATTTGAAATGTTATTACCCGGCGGCATTCAATGCGCCGCATACGTTGGTGGAAGATGCGAAACGGCACGGCGTTGAGCTGAGGCCGGTCGACGTGAATGCCTCGCGTTGGGATTGCACCCTCGAGCAAGGCGCTCTCCGGCTGGGAATGCGCCTGGTGAAGGGCCTGCGAGAAGAGGTGGCGAAGAAGATCGAAATGGCGCGCGACCGGGGGGAGCAAACAAGGACGCCGGAGGGCTTGTTTCAAAACATCGGAGACCTCGCCCGAAGGGGGCGCGTCCCCCGCCACCAGCTGATCCGGCTGGCGATGGCGAACGCGCTGGCATCGCTCAATCCCGTTCGCCGTGAAGCCCTCTGGGAGATCCAGGCGCTCGCCCCTTTGGAGGAAGAGGACTTGTTCTTCGGCCAATTGATGGATGAAACGAAGGTCGAGCTTCCGAGAATGAGCGCGGCGGAGCGGGTGAATGCGGATTACGCATCCGTCGGCCTTTCGTTTGAGCGACATCCGATCGAGTTGTTGCGCCGGCAGCTCCAGCGCCAAGGGGCGTTGTCGGCTCGCGATCTGCTGAAAATTCAGCCGGGCAAGAACGTCTCGGTGGGTGGAATGGTTATCTGCCGACAGCGCCCACAGACGGCGAAGGGATTTTGTTTCATCTCGTTGGAGGACGAGACCGGGATTTCCAATCTGGTGATCGAGCCCAGGTTTTTTGACCGGTTCCGTCGCGAAATCATCGGGTCGGTGATGCTTTACGCCGAAGGAATTGTCGAAAGGGCGGGCAGGGTGATCAATGTCAAGGTTCAGCGGTTATCGCCTCTTTGGCTCGTTCCCGACGATGGCAAGGAACCGTTGAGGCCGTTCAAGGAGCCGTTCGTTTCTTTTTCCTGAACCAGGCCCTTCAAACGCCCGCAGCTACACCGGCTCGGGTGTCCGCGCCGCAGCCAAGCGATGATCCGTTTCCAGATCAGTGAGCCGCGGGAGTAGGGGTGGGCAGAAACCCGCTGGCCGGTTCGAAATCGCTCCAGGTCGTCCGCTAACTCCTTTGCCGTCAAGTAGCGGTCGCGCGGATCTCGGGCCATCGCGGTGCGGACGATCGTCGCGAGCTCCCTTGGAATACCGGACTCCAGGATTTCAATCGGAATCGGCTCGAACTTGACCAGGTTCGCCAGCACCTCCCTCGAGTTTCTGCCTCGGTACGGCGGTGCTGCCGCCAGAAGGTGGTAGAGGATGGCCCCAATCGCATAAACATCGGCGCGCTCATCCACCGATTTGCCCTCGGCTTGTTCGGCTGGCATGTACTCTGGTGTTCCGAGGACGGTCCCGGAAACAGTGAGCCCGGCCGCGGCGATCTCGTAAGCGGTGGAGACCGACCGGGAGCCTCTGTTTGCTTCATCGAGGTCGCTGGCCAACCCCCAGTCCACCACCACCGTCTCGCCGAAGGACCCGATCAGAATGTTCGAGGGCTTCAAGTCTCGATGGATCACCCGCCGCCCATGCGCGTACGCCATTGCGTGGGCGACCGCGATCACGTGCGGGAGCAGGGCAAGGCGCTGCTCCAGCGTCCGGGTTTGCCGGATGACCTCCGCCAGGGAGCGGCCGGGGATCATCCTCATCGTGTAGAAAGGCTTGCCGCCCGGGGTTCTGCCAAGGTCGTGCACCGGGACGATGGATGGGTGCTGGAGACGGGCGGTGATCAAGGCCTCGCGAATGAAGCGCGCTTCCGCTTCGCCGCCCTCCCTGAGGAGCTGTTTCACCGCGACGGGGCGATCCAGAAGCACATCCCGGCCATGGAGGATCCGGCCCAGTCCGCCCCGCGCGTGCTCGCCGGCGAGCTCGTAGCGGCCGGTGTCGAGGGCGATGGATTTCGGGATCGAGAGGACTGTCCGCACGCGCGAACCGAGTCCCAGCTCCGGATCTGAGATCGTCTCGTCCTCCGGGTGCATGCTCAGCGTGTGAATGGGCGTTGCTCGATTTTCTTTGCTCACCGCGCGTGCCCCGAGGGTGACGGCGACTGTATTCAAAGCGGATCGTCAGTCAATGCGGGCAGCGGGCGTTTCCGACGGCAGCTCGGGAAACTACCTGCTGCGATCTTGATTAGGGTTTTCCTGCATTGACTGGCGCATCCCAGGCACGCCGGGAACACAACTCATCACCAACGCGGTTGCCCGGTCGACATCCCACGAGGTAGCTCGCTTCAGTCGCTGGTGCGAGGGCCAAACATAAGCTGTGCGCTGGTTTCGAGATCAACTCGAATTTCGATCGCGCGACAGACCGGGATTGACGCTCATCGACGTGAAGTTCCCTTCGAGACGTAAGGAAGAACTGCCGCGGTCCGTCAGTTGCGGGTCGGAGCTGACCCCGAGAATCAACGCCCCTTGCGCCGCGCCCGGGGTTGCGCACGAGCGGCACTGGCTCTTTTCCACGCCGGCAGTTTGGTGGCCTCGAACTTGCTTAGCTTGCTCATCGGACCACCCGGAGGAACGGCGTGCGCAAGGAATCGGCAATTCTGGTTATTGACGATGAACCAGGGACTCGAGCGTCCCTGGTGCGCTCATTGGGCAACGCCGGGTTTCGAATCGTCCAGGCGGCGAGCGGCGAGCACGGGTTGTGGGCGATTGAACAGCATCAGTTCAGCTGCGTGTTGGCGGAATTTCGATTGCCCGACA